>Ga0172367_10009845_pt1 | contig 10415 bp, 13 predicted proteins | sample Lak10m_FD_114542 | JGI IMG/M metagenome (GOLD analysis project Ga0172367, IMG submission 114542) | Freshwater microbial communities from Kabuno Bay, South-Kivu, Congo - kab_022012_10m | ecosystem: Environmental > Aquatic > Freshwater > Lake | place: Democratic Republic of the Congo: South-Kivu...
GTAGAGAGCGAGAGGCAACAACCCGGGCCGAGCGCGTACTCGTGGGCCGAAATTCCACACAACTTCGTGTCGTGGCGCGTAGCAGTGTGCCTCGCCATGATGCACGCCTACTGCCTGAACGACCTGCCATGGATCCAATCCAACTGGGCAGTGTCTCCCATCATGCTGCTTAGGTGGCCCCAACTGTCTCTCAGCCACCTGTACACCATCGTCTTCGAAGACCAAGACACGGGCGACCTCACTCGTTTGCTCCAAAGGGTGCTGCGCTGCGAGAGGCTGCTGGCCACGTACCTACGACGCATCTTGCAGCCCGGAAGTCTCATGCTGCGCGACATAGCAGCGGATCCCGCTTTTGGGGAGTGATTTCTTCATGCCAGGGCATCCTCTAAACATATATATATGGACGCGTGCGAAAAATGCACTAGTGACGCAAAATGGGCAATTATTTGCCGCCCACTCGCACCCCAAAAGGGGAGCAAAAACAAACACCAAAACGAAAAAAGGAAATCGAAGCAGCATCCACTGACAGCGACAGCGACACCGATGCGGTGCATCCATACTTCACCATAAGAAATCAAGACGAGTCGTTTCTCGACAATAAGTACTTCACCCAATTCCAAACTCCCGATCACATCACTACACTGCTCACAACGCACAGGAGCCAGCAAGACGCGCAGAAGAGGAAATCCATACTGCAGGAGAGGGGACGCCGCTTCGTGTACGGCTTCTCTGAAATCGAAATCATCGATTCAAAATTAACAGTCTTCAGCAACATCTTCATGGCAGCCTACATGCCGCACATTACCCGAAAAGACGGCTTGATCCGCTTCACCCTCTACACACAGACCATGCTCTCGCAACACGACCTGTACCAAAACAACATCGAAGGCGAGGGCATCAGGCCAAACGCCAACCCGGAACTGCAACTCGCCCTCTTCAGTAAAACCATACGCGATTGGATCCACGCTTCGGGCATCACCACAGTGGCAAGATCCAAAAAAGAAGATTCCGTCATTTTTAGGTCGGGACTCTTTCTCTCATTTCGAGAAATCAACTACGAAAAAAAGGAAGTGAACCACAGGCTGCTGGTATTGGCAGAAGAAACAGCCCACCAAGGCCTGTGCTTCATCATCATCGACAATCTGCCCTACCAATACTACTACTATTCCGACACCAAGACGTGCGTCCACGACAAAATCGAGAAAATCATAAAAGAAGTCGGCCCACGCTACCCAGTCTACACCGTCAAGACAAACTTCTACACAAACAAAGATGTATTTTATACGTGCGTCTCTTGCGCCTTTCGGTCCGCCATCTACGCAGCCACGCTCCAAAACTTCAGCGGCTCCGAGTGGCCAGAAAATACCCAAGAGCGCATCGATTATCACTACCGCCACTTCATCAACGAAACCAACCGCATGATGCAGTGGTACTTCGACGAGCCCAATCTATGGGAGATAGACGGCGTGTGGGACATTCGCCCACCCAAACCTTTCTTTGCATTACCCAGCGATTTAATATCCACAAACGAAACACAAGACATCCACAAAATCGTCACAGTCGTCCGACTCCTGCCTCCATTGGCCCATCTGCGCGTCTACGATGCGCAAAACCAGCTCACGCTATTCTTCTACAGGCCAAGCGGGCCAGCTGCATTCACCCCGGGAGAGCCCCATCGCGGCTCATGCATCACCCACGCCCACTTCCTCCTCTCATGACGCGAGCCTCCGGAAAAAGTCCACCACGTCGAAATCGCCCTTGGCAACCTGCAGCGCATACTGGCACACGGGGGCATCCGACACGCGAGGCTCCAGCAGCGACTTGCCCTCAAAGTGCCGCTCGCAAAAGTCCACAAAGCCCACTTCCGACATAAACTGAAGCACCTCCTCCGAAAACACATCCTTCACCAGAGACGAAGTGGCGGTCTCGCCTCTATACGCGGCGCGAATCAGCGCATACGCGCGGTCATTGGCCAGGGCCAGCTTCTTCTTCTCAGACCCGGGAAGCACGGCACCCACTGCCCAGTCCACAAAATCTCCATGAAAAGTGTCTTTGCACATGCACTCCAGCACGCTCTCGACGGGCTTGCCGTACTTCTCCTTGAAGCACTCTGTCAAATCACTCGTCGGCCTGCAGGCCCACAGGTGGTCGTCCAGAGAGAGCTCCTGCCTCGTGACGTGCGCCAGGTCCGCCAAGTAGAAGGGAATGTCGCTGGAAAAGGTGGCCATTAGCGCCCGCACCAGCGAAACCCCGGCGTCGAGCCCTTCCAGCCGATTCAGGTCTTCGAGCAGCACAAAGGGGATGCTGCGGCCCACCCCAATCTTGGCCACCACGGGGTGACTCGAGGGCAAGAGCTCCGCAATGCGGCCCAGCATCCCGCTCAAAGTCAATTGCAAGTCCTCAAACGACATGGATGCAGGAGCCCGCTTATTCAAACAATAGGCCACCACGGGGTCTTCAGCAGTGAAGCGCGCGGGCTTGCCCTTCTTCAAAGGGCGCTCTAACTCCGCATCGTACAGCTTCTCCACTCCCTTGACCACACTTAGGACGTGCGACTTGAGAAAGTCGTGAGCACTCATCGTCACATCACAGACCCGCAGACTGTCGCCGTCGCCGGAGCAAAGGCTCTCGACTCGCTTCTTGGCCGCAAGCGCCTTGAGCACCCCAAACACATAATTCTCGACCCTCGCGCGGCTGTGCTGCGTGAAATTGTCGTTGCGGTGGCCGGTAGTAAAGCCTTGGCCAACCAGCACGCCTTTCGCCAAGTCCAAAACATAGAAACCACACGCTTTTCCAGTCTGCTTCGAATCCACCACGAAAATGCGAAAGCCTTTCCAATCAAACTCATTGATCACTTGGTGCTCGGACTTGAAGTCTCGGACGTGCTGGTCGAGCGTGTACATCTCTCTGCGTTTGGTGCTTGCCTGCCCACCGGCCGTCTATTTATAGCCCATGTTTAGGGTTTACACCACAAAAAAAAGAGATGAGTCTAGCGCCATTCTGCACATATATATAAGCCAAGTTTTTTTTAATAGTAAAGATGGATCAGGCAGCTCCATTGCCAGGAAAAAAACCAAAACAGACAAAAGACAAATGGTCTAGTAGAATGAAAGTATTCATAAACGCAATATCTGATTACCACGAACAATTGAAGGAAGACTATGAGGGGACCGACCATAGCATAGCATACTTGGAGGACCTCCTAAAGCGCATGGCCCTGCTAGACGGCGACGGCACGATCCGCGAACACTCACTCAAGAGAGCGCTGGACGAATTCGTCGAATACAACAGGCGCGTAAACACTGGCAAGGGAGATCTATACTTCTATCAATTCGCAGGAAGGGATATTTCAATTTTATTCGTATACCTCTACTTTCGAAAAAAAAGAAGCGAACCGCAATTCGCGCTCACAGATAGACAAACCAAAATTCATAATTATATTGAAGCCATCATCCAAACGGCCATTTGGGAAGGTAGAAGCAGAGGCGAAAGAATTGCAAACATCCAGCGGCACAACTTCGTCCCCTACACGGACCCACTGGTGCCTCCCGACAGTTCATGGTTAACTTGTTCCAAACACATGGCAGCAGCAGCGAGGCCTTCTTTCGCAGATGCCGTCGGCGGCAGTTCCATGGCTTCTAGCAGCGGTTCGGCAGCAGCAGGAAGCGTGAACAGCGGTTCGACAGCAGCAGGAAGCGGGGCTCTGACAGCAGACCCACTCGCTGACTTATACTTTCCACCTGCATCGGATTTTGATTTTGGAGGTTGTTTTGATGACCAAGGGAATATCGTTTCTCCATCCGCCAGCAGCAGCAGCCAACACCCAGTAGTGGCTGCTCGATTGACTGGAGACGGAGGAAATAGCTACGCAGCGTCATTGATGACAGGGAAAAGGGACCACAGTGACTCACCGCCAAGAAGAAAAGGAGGCCCTAGACTGCCAGGCGATCCGTAGCTAGTAGCTAGTAGCTCTAGCCCTAAACATTAACCAAACACCAGCATTAAAAGTAGAGACATAGCCTGCTCCTCGTTTATTTGCATTGAAGCAGTATATATAGGTGCACCGAGCCGCCAATTCGAACAGCAGCAGAAGCAGCATATGTCAGACAGCAGCGACGAATGGTCTGACCTAGGAGACACGGCCTCCCCGTCGTCGAGTGACGTAGAGTACGACTTGCCCGAGTCGCCAGGCATAGGAGTCGAGGTCCAGCAGCCAAGGACCCACCGCCGACTCCAGGGGCCCCTCAACAGGCAGGAAGAGTACAGATTTTTGCCGGAAATTTGCATGAATGAGTACGAGGAGCCAGACGAGGGCCCAAAATTTGAGCTCGCAAAGAGGCTCTACAAGATATGGGTCGACACGGGAGACAGGAAGCGCAACACGCCGCTCGAAGAGTGCAAGAATGCCATGGACCACCCGAAAATTCGATTTTCACTAGCTTTTGGCACTTTTCTCACGAGGAAGTGCATCTTGTTGCTGGGCACGCGCAGGCACCTCAAGAACCCAAACACCCTCATGGCAAAGTTGATTGCATCCAAGGTGGAGCTCATTGCACACTACACGAATCACGCGCAGCACATGGATCCGTTCGAGCAGGGGTTCAAGGACAGGAAGTGCACCCTGAGGTCGCTTCTCAAGAATTCGCACTACTTTTCCAGGATTCGCGAATGCCTCATTCGCATCAATCCGGCTCTCGAGGGGCCCTGCGACCCAAACGCCCCGGTGGGGGACGACTTGCAACTCTTTCGCTTTCTCAAGAGGAGAGACACCGACTTGTGGGCAATCACCATGTACAAGCGGTACAAGTCCCATTATGAGGCCTTGGGCTATGATTTTGAGGCTCATGTCCGCTATTAATCTTTGGTGTCACTCCCGCTATTTAGGGAACAGACAAACCGGAACCACTCACATCCATACACCAACAAAAAATGCTAAAAGCCAAAAAAAACAAAAATAATGACAGAGAGCTAGGCAACTACGGACGTGGCGTTTGCATCGAAGCAGCCATGGGGCTGAGAGTCGACGAACCAAAGTCCTCGAGCCCGCTGATCCGCCAGGAATGCCAAGTCTTTGAACCTCGCCTGGTTGTCTTCCAGCTTGGAACTCTTTTCGATCTTCGCAATGAATTGGCGCGTGTCGGGAAAACACCAGCTGCAGTGCCAGCCAACCATCGGGAGAAGGTCCACAACGCCCGAGGAGATCCCGCACATGTTGAAGCGAATGTCGTTGGACCGCATCCCGCACTCGCCTCGCAGCTGGGCCCACGACACGATGGCCCCGACTTCGGTGGGCTCGGGATTGACCCACTCGAAACCGTAGTAGCTCCACCGCAGCGAGACGCGAAAGGCGGTGAGGCCTCGAGGGTGGTCGTACCACCGGAGCATCCGCACGTGCTCCCCGGAAATGAATTCGTCCATGTCGAACATGATCACCAGCGCGTCGTCTGCGAGGTCTCGAAGGGACAATAAGCCCGAGGCCAGTCGGTTCTTGACGTAGACTTCTTGCTCCCAATACTTAAAATCTTGGACTCCGCCGGGAATGGGGAGGTAGACCAGCGAAAAGGATGGGTCATGGAAAAGAGCAGAAAAGGCAGTGGCATTGAAGCACGGCGCGCGCGGCTGATTCGAGTTGGAGCGCTCAGCTTCGCCCACCACAAACGCTCTCGCGTGCGGTCCCATCACGGCAGCTTTGAGGAGCAGCATGTCCTCTTCGCAGTCGTACGGCGACAGCATCACAATGTCGCGAGGGCGCGCTCTCAAGACCCAATTCGAAAAGACACGCTCTGGGCTAGAAATGGGCATGAAAAGGGAAGGACAATCCCTTTGCTCCCCCACAACCACTGCTGTGCTCTTAAGTCGACTCAATACCGCAGACTTGACACCGACGACTCTCTTTTTGTCAGTGTCTTCCACTACAACTGAGGGGTTCGAAATATTGGAAAAGGCAGCAGCTGGCTTCGAAACATTAGAAAAGGCAGCAGCTGGCTTCGAAACATTAGAAAAGGCAGCAGCTGGCTTCGAAACACTTGAGAGGCGCGCGGAGCTCGAGAAGGAAGCAGAAGGCATTTCGAAACTAGGAGGAGGCACATAGAGAGCCCAGAGCACCAGATTTCCAACGCAACAAAAGAAGAAGACTGCATAGACGAAATAAAAGTAGATATCCATTTATTATCTCCGGAATGAGAGGGCATACAAATATCCCATCCCGCCCCCCAAAGCGAAGCACTCACTCTTCTGCTTTGCTTTCCTCAATGTCAAACCACATGATCCACTCGCGGTTTCGGTCGTCGTCGAGGTCCGCGCACAAAAAGCACTTTCCAGAATCCGCGACTGCCACGCAGCGCACTCTAACATGGGCAGCAAAGGACCGAGTGGCGCGCTTGGTGGTGAACAGAAGCATAGTCCAAAACACACACCCCAAAACCACACATATAGAGTTCAATGTACATATATAAAAATTCCAAATTAAAAATGAAAAAATGCTCTATGCTGCTACTACTACTGCACCACCAATAACTCGACAGCCGACCCCAAACAGGCAGAGCATTCACTTGCCTTCCATATTCAACCATCAAGGCACCAACGAACAAGAATACGGCAACAACGAAGAGGAAGAGGATGAACTCGCTAATCAAGAGAAAAGGCACAGAGCTTCCAAATATCTCTCCATAGCCTTGTGCCTCCTCTTTTATGCCTTTATCATCTACGCGCTCGTCCAAGTGGGCAAAGAGGATGAGTATAAATTCGAGGCGAGATGCGGGAGCGAGGGAAAGGCATTCTATCATTGGATGATCGCGCGCTTCGTGCTGGGATTCATCCAGTTTGTGCCCGTCGCCATGTCGTGGCTGAGCCTCCGAAACATACTCAATGGCCCAGAGATGTCGCCAAAGGTGTACCTCATGGCCTTTCTGTTCTTCGCTGCATACGCGACGTACTTGGCGCTGGGAATCTACTACACCAGGGGGGCCATGGACAAGCAGGACTGCAGAAACGCCATGTCCGACTCCTCCTTCACCAAGACTCCACTGCTGGGCATTTTGGGATGGGTCTACGTTGCAATTGATGCCATGGCCGTCTTTCTGATTGTGGGACTTTGGACGTTTTGGACATGCGCTGGCGACGACTACACTCAAATCTAAACTCCTTAACACGAACCCATCAAATACCTTTTTAAAAATTAATAAAATAAAAAAGCAATGTGTATAAGAAGAAGAGAGCGTAGTAGGCATCACAAGAAGAGTGCCAAAAAGGCATCATGTTTGCAGACAAATTTGATATTGCAAATGGCGCGTTCGAGACCCATGCAGGCTCGAAAAAGTATCGAATCATGCAGACTCGATTTCCGTTTATTTTGTCCTTCTCAGTTTTCAAGAGGGGGGATGCCAGAGCAGAATTGGAAGCCCACAAAACAGGCCACTTTGACTTGTGGCAGCCACACAATGTGAATCGCTGGACAAAATCACAGAACTCGACGTTGACTTGGTACTCGCACTGCATCTACTTGGACCAGATTCTCACAGGATACCGCTACTCGTTTCCTTTTCTCAATCACTCCATGCACGCTGACATTGCAGACAGGCTGCACCTAGCGTGCTTCAGCTACGTTCAGCTCTGGAACCCCCCGCCCATCGAAGCCTTAATTTTTGAACAACAGGCTGCCCACAACAGGGGCATCGAAAAGTTCTACAAGGACGTGTGCAATGCCATCATAGTGAGGGACAAGCCCACCGTCCTCTACAACCTCATACTCTCGTTCAAGTCGCGCTGCGAAGCCAACAGCGAGATATACTGCAGCACGCTCATGATGTGGATATTCAGCAAACACTTTCGGCTGCTCAAGGCTGAATTCGAGGATCTGATCCCATACGCTCGCCTCATCTACGCAGAAGACTTTCAGATGCTTTTGGGCAACACCAAGAAGTGGAGGTGGATTCGCAGGCTACTCGCAAATCACCTTGTCGGCCACGACTTGGCGCAGCTCATCATGAAAAAGTACGCATGCGCTCTGGCACAAGACAAGATCAACTTGCAGTTGAAGAACATGCACTACTTGATTGATTAATCTCATGTATTTATTGGACATGGGATTTTTAATAAAAAAAAGAAAGGCTATTTAAACAAGGGGAAATCGTGGTGGTGGTAGTGATAAAAGAAGAAGATCTAGCTCACATGGACGAAGCTAGGTACTGGAGGCACGTCTATCAAGAATCTCAGCAGAGGCTGGAAAGACTCACGCACGACTACAGGCAGCTCCTTTCCGTCGCCATTCAACAGGCTTCTGCTGCTGTGATGCAAAGGCCGACTACCAATGCAGCTCATCCAGACCACAATGCAATGCCTGGAGAACTTTCACGCACTCTGCCAACTGAAGAAGTCCAAGGTCAGGATTTGCAAAAGAAGAAGAAAAAGAAGAAGCATGCGAGGAAACTCACAGAGATAGACACCAACATCTGGAAGTTTCTCAACGCCCTTTGCAACTACTATCAGAAAAAGGCTTGCTCAGACACTAAAAAAACCCTGGAGTCTGTGGGAATTCCTGCAAGCCGTCTTTTCTCTATCTACGACGCCTTCTCTAAAAAATACGAGTTGGAAAACAGCGGCCATCGTGACCAGATAAGTCAGTGGTTTTTCTGGCAGATGAAGTCTCTGATGCACAAACACCCAAAGATTGGGGCTAAAAGACACGGAGAACATGGGTTCAAGTACGTTTTCAAAAACTTTTCTGCACTGCAGAAGACTGTGGAGGATGCAGTGGTTGTATTCGACCCGGAAATCGTGTTTGACACCATGAAGGAGCAGATTTGGATGAAAATCTTTTGATTAAAAATGAAAAGCATATTTTTTTCTTAAGTAAAATAGGCAAAAAGATCAAGACAATGCAACAGTCAAACCCCCTAGGATGGTGGTGGCTAGACCCTGTAGACAGGGTGTAGTGGTCAAAACTTTGGGTGTTGTTTGGTCGAATCGTCGTGTTTTTGCAGTGTTTCGTTGATTTTATAATCCTTTATATTTGTTATATATCTTTATATTTATTATATCTATTTAATAATATATTATAATATATATAATAACGTATATAATAGTATATACTGTAAATACCATACATACCATAGGATAGGTATAATATGTGTTGAATAGAAATATAGTAAATACATATGTATACATACGTATCATAACATGGGCCATATTGATATCATTGTATTGTACTTTTCTAACATATAGTCTCTTGACCAACATTCCTGAGATATGAGATTTTACCAAAACCCCAAAAATGGGTGTCAAGCAATTTTTTGTGTGTCTTGCAATTTTCTTGAATGTTGGCGAGTCCATGTGGAATTTAAACGACCCTGTCCTAGGGTGTTAGGGCATGGATGGTCTAAACTATTTTAAATGGGTTTTAAAGGTTTTAATGTATTATATAAAATTATATGTTATTGTTAATATATTTTAAAGAAATATAATTAGTTTTTAAAAAATATAAATTATTTTTAATCGTTTTTAATGGTACGTTTTTGGCCCACCCTTTAGGGTGTTGTAAATTTTTTTTGCTTTAATGCATTTCTTAATGTGAAAACACAAAAAGGAACTTTTCATGGGAATATTGTTATGTTTTTATTGACATTCAGCCTTTTTCGTAAACAGACATTTGGGTTGATTTTGCTACTTGTTTTGGGAATCACAGGCGAACTCAGGTCCACCCCACGTAGCGCTTCCATTGCGTCTATGATTTTGCCTTCCATTACCAGCAAGTCAACCTTTGTCGCCAAGTCATTATCATTCCTTTTTGTGTAGATGATGTCTGTAGCATACTCTCTGTTTTTTCTTTTGAAAAAAATTTTATATCTCCTAATTTAATAGTATATTAAGATAACATGTTCATACGATGTGGGAGAAGACAATGGACCTTGTGGATGTTCTTGAGACCATGGTTCATGGCGTGGGCCTGCCGGAGGAAGTTCCATCTTTTTTCCTTTTTTTTGGTTTAGGTTCTTTATATATGATTCTTGTGTACTGACTTGTGAGTCTCCTTCTATGTTGTGTTTTTTTCGGAAAAAAAATCTAGGTAATATAAGCTGCTGCAAACAAAAGACTCGCACGCACACACAGATGTTCCACTTGTTTCCCTCTAGACCTATGAGCTATGCTCAAAAACTAAATGCCAGTCCAAACTACAATAAAAAACAAGCAATTCAGCCTAGTTATGCAGACAAAGTGAGTTTCACAGAAAATGACCATAAAATCCAGAGTTATGCCTCGTTGCTATGCTGCAGCCACAAACGCGACAATTCACTGCCTAGCTATGCAGATTCACTTTGTTGTGAACCTAGGCCAGCCAAGATTCTCAAAACAGGGCATGCAGCAGATGTTTTGGCATTGGATGCAGCCCATAGTGTTGCTGAAGAAGTAAAAGCCAA
>Ga0172367_10009846_pt1 | contig 10413 bp, 9 predicted proteins | sample Lak10m_FD_114542 | JGI IMG/M metagenome (GOLD analysis project Ga0172367, IMG submission 114542) | Freshwater microbial communities from Kabuno Bay, South-Kivu, Congo - kab_022012_10m | ecosystem: Environmental > Aquatic > Freshwater > Lake | place: Democratic Republic of the Congo: South-Kivu...
CGCTTGCACTCAGGCTCTGTGCCTCAAAGTTCCACTGAACAATCACCGCGCTCTGCGCAGTTGCGGCGATCAGTGCAGACAGGCTGACGGTAACGAGAGAACGATTCAAGAGGTTGCGAATGGCCATAGGGAGCTCCAAAAGGGGGGGCAGGATGAGCGCACAAACACGACTGCCTCGAGCGCATCATCATTTCTGATGACACGAGAGACACCCCAATTCCCCCCGTCTCCACAACGGCACAATCATGCGCCACATTTGTGCACTCTGCATTTGCATTATGTTTAGATTGTGTTGGCATGATTGGCGTTCCGACATTCCTGAAGTAATTTGCAGGGGTGCGCTGCTCAATTCGACACTTCATCCTGATGTTCTTGGCAGCGGCAATGCCGCTGTGCTGCTGTCAGGTTGGCGCGCTTGCAAAGGCCTTTGCCTCGTCGGGGAGTGCTCGGGTCGTGGGTTCGTGCTGTGGCGAGTCGTGCTGCGAGTCCGAGCCAGCGACTTCGTTGGACATTGCCTTTGACTGCTGCGGTGGAGCTGACACTTCATCGCAGCACCATGACTGCGGTGGCGAGTGCTGCAAGCGTGTTGTGACGAAGTTGGCAGGTCCTGCTTGGACGGATGTCCACATGATTGCAGCCGAGTGCCAGCTCGCATCGACCGACGCACGAGGCAGCGCCTGCACATCCGTGCATGCGATCTCGGCGCAATGGGAAACAGGTCCGCCGCCGAGACCGAGTGGCCGCGAGGCACTCACGCTGCACGCAGTCTTGGTGATCTGAAACGCATCATGCATCACGTTGCCCACGGCAGGTGCCGTGCGGCTTTGGCATGACTTCGTTTCTGGAGATCACCTTGAACTCACAACACTTTCCCACGCGGCTTTGCCGACGATTCACCACCTGTGCGCTCATCGCTGCGCTCGGGGGATGCGCACAGACCCAGCCTTCCACACTCCAAGATGTGGCGCCCGAACTCGCGGCGCGCGTTCCAATCCCTGAAGATCAGTTGAACGCCGCACTTGCCACGAGTGGCCGCACGCCGACCGACTTCTGGGATGGCGCCTCGCCACTGTCGGCAGAGACTGCGGTGCGGTGCGCACTCAGTGAGAACCGCATGCTTCGTCGCACGCTTCTCGAAGCGGATCGCCGAGCCGCGCTGCTGTCCGATGCGCAGTTGCCGCCCAATCCAACGCTCAGTGCCGCAGTCGGCGCTCCGCTGAACATGGGCGTCATTCCAGTGCTTGCCATGATCGCGGGGCAAATCGACTGGCTGTGGAAGCGCGATGCAATCGTGGGCGAGGCGGACGCGCAGTTGCGTTCTGTCCTGCTCGAGTCGGCGACGATGGTGATGGCCACTGTGGTGGAAACACGGGCTGCCTATGTCGATGCGGCATCTGTCAGCGAACAGGCTGCGCTGGCAAGCCGAGATGAGCAGGTTGCACTTCGAGTGCTCGCAGCTGAGGAAGCGGCGCTCGCGACTGGACAGTCCACACCCGCGGGCGTGCTTCGTGCGCGGATGAACGCTGCCGAGGCATCCAACCGAGTCATGACCGCGGAGGTGTCACGCGTGGAGTCCATGACTCGCCTCTTGGAAGCGATCGGACGCGGCGACCACCATCTGAACTGGACACTTTCTGCCAAGGACACGGAAGCGGCCGTTGCCGAGTGCGCGCTGCCCGTCGTGCCCGCACCCAATGACGATGCGGAACTGACGCGTTTGGTGGACACGCACCGCTTCGATGTGCGCGCCGCATTGGCGCGGGCTGAAGGCGCGGATGCGCGTGCGCAGCTCGCCGCGACTGGCCGATTGCCTTCGCTCATGCTCGGTGGCGGATATGAGCGGGACATGGAGAGCGACAGCGCAGCGATGTTCATGCTGGAGTCGCGCATCCCTCTCTTCAATGACGGTCGGTTCCTGGTTGGAGCCGCCGAGGCAGATGCGGAGATTGCTCGGATCGATGCCGATCGCATTCGACAGCGTGCGGTAATCGATGCGCGTCGAGCTGCGATGGATGTGCGCGCCGCGGATCATCACGCTGAAGTGCTGCGCGAGCAGACACTCGGCGCGTTCACCGCACTTCGGTCGCTGCTCGCATCGGCCGTCGACGCGGGCGAGCGCCCAGCCGTGGACCTCTGGCGAGCCGAGCATCAGGAGAACCACATCCTGCTTCAGTTGGTGCAGGCGGAACGCGGTCGCGCGCTCGCTGCGTTGTCCTTCGAACGCGCACTCGCGGGTGGTCGTCTCCCCGTCATGGGCGGCGGCATGATGGCGCCGAGCCAAACTGGATCGATGTCGAATGCATCGTCAGCGATGACGCTCGACTTCACAGCACTGGAGGAGATCGAATGAGCAGCACGATTCCAAGGCCACCTACCCGCTGGGTCACGCGTGCGGCGATTCCCATCGGCATCGTCGCTCTCGCGTTGAGTGCCCTGCTGTGGACCGCGTGGGACTCGATCGTGCCGGCAGCTGTTGTGGATGTCGTTCCCGTGGCTGCTCGCACACGCGCAGCGACTGCAGCCGATGCCGCACCAAGCGCATCGAGTCGCGCGGCCGGCGCGCGAGATGGTGGCGCAGTGCAAGCGCCAGGCTGGATTGAACCGTCGCCGTTTGCGATCCTCGTTCCCGCGTTGACCCCCGGCATCGTGCGCACCGTTCATGTACTCGAAGGTGAACGCGTTCGTGCTGGCGACGTGCTGGTCGAACTCGTGGACGAACAGCAGCGGATTGATGTTCAGCGAGCGGAGGCGGAAGTGGCGGCTGCGCTCGCCATGCTGCGGGAAACGGAGGACGAGCACACCCGCAAGTCGAAGATGGTTGCGGCGGGTGCAGCGAGCGCTGGTGAAGTGAGCCGCCTTGCGCTGCGCGCCGATGCGCTGCGTGCCGCGCTTTCCGCGCGTGAGGCGGATGCCGCGCAGCGTGTCCTCGCCCGCGAGCGCACGAAGGTGCGTGCGCCCGTCGATGGAGTCGTGATGGTGCGAACGGTGGTGCCTGGCATGTCAGTCTCGGACATGCCCGATGCAAAGCCGCTGTTTGAGTTGTATGACCCTGCATCCCTGCAGATTCGCGCGGATGTTCCGCTCGCGGATGCGGGTCGCGTGGCCGTTGGGGATCGCGCGGAAGTCACTGCGGATGTACTGCCTGGGAAGACGATGGCGGGCGAAGTCATCCGCCTCGTGCATCAGGCGGACATTGCGAAGAACACGGTGCAGGCGAAGGTGCGAATCATCGACCCGCCTGCGCTCCTGAAGCCCGACATGTTGACGCGCGTACGGATCTTCCCGCAGAGGAGTTCACAGGGCGATCCGCAGGGTGCGGCCGAGAAAGTTTCGCTGTGGGTTCCAAGCGGCTGCCTGCAACGCCGCGCAGATCAGGATGAGATCCTCGTGGTGATCACCTCGCCGCGTGGCGGTTCGCGCGTGGATTCGCGCGCAGTGGAAACTGGCGCCGTGGACGCTGGATGGACGGAGATTCGAAGCGGCATCCGCGCGGGCGATCTTGCGGTGGCGGATCCTCGAACGGCCCCACCCGCAGGGAGCCGCGTGGTGGCTCGCGAGTCGTGGCGTGAGACGAAGGGAGGCGTGGATGGCGTCCATTGAATGCCGCGAACTGTGCCGCGACTATCGGCGTGGCGCCGAGATCATTCGCACGCTGCTCGATGTCAACCTCGACATCGCAGCTGGGAGTTTCGTGGCGCTGATGGGCCCCTCAGGGAGCGGCAAGACAACGCTCCTGAATCTCATCGCGGGAATCGATCGCCCTACCGCGGGGTCGATTCGTGTGGACGGCACCGACATCGCGCGCCTCTCACGCAGTGCGCTCGCCGAGTGGCGCAGTCGTCGGGTGGGTTACATCTTCCAGCTCTACAACCTCGTTCCAGTCCTCACTGCATATGAGAATGTGGAACTGCCTCTGCTGCTGCACTCCATCAGTGCACGCGAACGGCACGCGCGCGTCAGTGAGGCGCTCGACTTGGTCGGTCTTGCCGACCGCCACGCACATGCGCCGCGGCAGTTGTCGGGCGGACAGGAGCAGCGCGTGGCAATCGCGCGAGCAATCGTGACTCGCCCGAGCGTGCTGCTCGCCGATGAGCCAACGGGCGATCTCGACCGCACCAATGCTGCACAGGTGATGAGCCTTCTTGCGCGATTGAACCGCGAGCGTGGACAAACGATCGTGATGGTGACGCATGATCCTGCGACCGCGGCATGCGCACACCGAACGGTGCGATTGGAAAAGGGGAAGCTCGTGGATGCCGCGCGCGAGGAGGTGCCGTCATGAGGACGCTGCGCGCGGCTTTCTCCTTCGCGTGGCGCGGCATGGTGCGGCGACCACTGCGCACTGGGCTCACGCTCGCGGGAATCGCGGTGGCAACCTTCCTGTTCACCTTCGTCGAGAGCATGCGCGATGGCGTGCATCGTGCGACGGAAGCTGGTGCTGGCGAGACGAAGCTGATCGTGTACCGCCTCAATCGGTACTGCCCGTTTGCAAGTCAACTTCCGCAGTCCTACGAACGAACGATCGAGCGAATCGAGGGTGTTCGCGCCGCCGTTCCCGTGAAGATCATCGTGAACAACTGCCGCGCATCGCTCGATGTCGTGACCTTTCGCGGGTTTCCCGACGAAGGCGCGCTCACTGGTCGCCTGAAGGATGTGCGCTGGACGAGCGGCAGCCTCGAGGATTGGCGTTCGCGCAGTGATGCTGTGGTGGTCGGATCAGGACTCGCCGAGCGCCGCGGACTTCGGGCAGGTGACCGATTTGATGCTGCGGGTGTGCGCGCGTGGGTCGCGGGCACCTTTGAAAGCGATGATCCGCAGGACCGCAACTGTGCCTACGCGCATCTCGGATTCTTGCAGGAAACCGCGCAGCGCGGCGGGACGGGAGGAATCGTGACGCAGTTTGAGGTTGAGGTCGACAGCCCATCGCAGTTGCGCAGCGTTGCAGCGGCAATCGATGCACGCTTCGCGTCCGATCAGTTCCCCACATCCACGAAGCCTGAAAGCGCGTTCATCGCCAAAGCCGCGCGCGATGTGTTGCACCTCGTGCAGTTTGCGAGCATCGTGGGCTGGGCGAGTCTCGCCGCTGTCTTCGCGCTCATCGCCAATGCCATCGCGCTGGCCGTTCGCGCGCGCGTGCGTGATCACGCGATTCTTCGCACGCTCGGCTGGACCGACTGGGGCATCGGCGCGCTCGTGGGATTGGAGGCGGTGCTGCTCGGTCTTGGCGGCGGTCTGTGCGGCGCGACGATTGCATGGATCATCCTCAAGACCGCGAAACTGACCTTTGGGATGGAGGGTGTCTCGATTGATGTTCTTCCCGATCCATTCGCGACCGCACTCGGCGTCCTGCTTGCTTCGCTGCTCGGACTTCTGGCTGGCGCGCTGCCTGCGTGGACTGCTGCGCGAAAAGAGATCGTGCTTGGTCTTCGGGGAACATGAGGAACGACCGATGAGGCTGATCCCGCTGCACTACGCCACTCGCAATCTTGGACGAAGTCCGCAGCGCCTTGTGCTGTCGGTGGGTGGCGCGCTGCTCGTGGCTCTGCTGTTGATGGCAGGCGCAGGCTTTGCACAAGGCATGCAACAGGCACTGCAAGCGAGTGGGCATGAGCGCAATGTGTTGTTACTCGGCGCGGGCAGTGAGGAGAGTCTCGAGCGAAGCGAGATTCCGCGCTCGGTCGCGGACTCCGTCGGCGCAAGCGTGCGCGGTGTCGGAACCTGGGACGGTCGACTGCTCGCGAGCCCCGAGATTCATGTTGCACTGCCGCTGGGCGATGCATCTTCTGATGCCGACGCGGATGCAGGAAGTCGTACGGGACTGATCCGCGGCATCACGCCGATGGCGTTCCTGCTGCATTCACAGGTGCGCATGTTGGCCGGGCGCGCACCTGAGTCCGGAAGCAGCGAGGTGATCATCGGCGCGAGTGCCGCTCGCGCTGCTGGCATCGATCCTGCCGCCCTTGAGCGCGCGCTTGAAGAGAGCGAATCGTCTCCAGGCGCGCCGACATCTCGCACCATCACGGTGGATGGAAGCGCGATGCGAATCGTCGGACTCTTCCATGCGCCGGGAACGGTCTTGGATGGCGAAGTCTGGATGCCGATTGACGACCTCATCGTGCTCACCAAGCGCGAAACCGTTTCAGGTGTGGTTCTTGGTCTCGCGCCTGGGGCATCCATCTCGGATGCCGAAGTGTTCGCACAGCGGCGCATCGATCTCGAACTGAGCGCGATCCATGAGCCCGCGTACTACGCCGCGCAGAGTGCGTTCTACTTGCCGGTTCGAATCCTCGTGCTGGTCAGCGCGGGGCTCGTTGCGGCGGGCGCGCTCATCGGTGGACTGAATACTTTGTATGCGGCCTTCGCTTCGCGCATCCGTGAACTGGCGATGCTGCAGGTCATCGGTTTCAGCCGGAGCGCAGTGGTCATCAGCATGATGCAGGAATCGCTCATCGCATCGCTGTCCGGAGCGCTGATCGCTGTGGTGCTTGCGCTGCTCTTTGTCGATGGCATCGCAGTGCAGTTCTCGATGGGAGTCTTTGGAATCACCATCGACCAACGAATCATTGCGCTCGGCATTCTGTCAGGTGTCGTTGTGGGCATTGTCGGCACCATTGCGCCCGCGATCCGCTGCTTGTCGACGCCCCTTCCGCCCGCTCTGAAGTCCGATTGACCGCCCCCCCGCCCACCACCATTACCCATTCGGAGAGACCATGCCAATCATGAATCCAGCACGCAACGCAAGACTTGTCCCCGCGCTCTGCCTCGTTGTCGGCGCCGCGCTCGCGCGGTGCTCGGAAGCGCCATCCAAACCTTCCACGGGCGCCACGCTCCCAGCGGGTTTTGTTTCGGTGGGATCAGCGGATGGTCTCGCCGTCAAGGCGGTGAAGGAACGCGCACGAACGGGCGATCGTGTGACGATCGTCGGGCGGATCGGCGGCAGCGTTCAGCCGTTCGTTGCAGACAGAGCCGTGTTCACCATCGTGGATCCTGCACTGCCCTCGTGTGCGGACGGGGGAGATTCGGATCATTGCGCGACACCTTGGGACTACTGCTGCGAGGATCGTTCAAGCCTGCGCTCGGCAACGGCGACGATCGAGATTGTTGATGCGGCGGGCGAACCGCTGCCGATCGGGCTTCGGAGCGTTCAAGGGCTTGAGCCGCTCGAGACCATTGCGGTCACTGGCTTGGTGGCCGACCGCAATGATCAAGGTCTGCTCATCGTGCGGGCCGAACGCATCGAACGAAAACAGAACGCCGCCGAATAGGCAGGCGCATCGGTCTGCAACAACCCTGCAATCACGAACCGCTGCAGCAGGATCCACCCGAGCGATCGATGCGGTTCCACGGCATCCATCCGATCAGTGATGCGAGCGCGCACGTGCCCGTCGCGCCCGCAAAGGCGAGCCCCGCACCGAAGAATGCGGGAATAGCGATGAATCGCGGATCGACGAACCAAGCGAGCGCGCTGCCCCCGAGAACGCATGCGCCGATCACCAGTTGCACCTGACGCATGATGCTGATCGCCGGCGCCTTCGTGCTGCATGTCACGGGAAGGCTCGCTGCCTTCCACGCTTCAATGCCGCCCGCGAGACTCACCACTTCAATGCCGCGATCAGCCAGTGTTGCGGCCATGCGACATGCGTCTGCTGAACGCCGCCCACTCTTGCAGTGCACGATGACACGCTGCCCTGACTTGATCCATGTCGCCAGCTGCCCGATATCGAATCGCGAAAGAGGCATCAGCCGCGATCCCTCGATGCGCTCACGCGCATGCTCGTCGGGTTCGCGCACATCGACCAGAATCGCCTGCCCCTGCTGAAGGCGACGCTGCGCGTCGTGCGGTGCGAGTTCGAGAACGCCGCCTGAATGCTTGCCAGGCGATGCTGCGGCGGCTGAAGGGGAAGAGTCTGAAGTGAACGACATTGAGATCCTCTTCATCCCAGAGTACTTCGCAGAAGGATGATTCCCGCCACGAGCAGCAGAACGACCGCAAATGCGCGCCGAAGTGGCACGGCTGGAATGCGACCACCGAGTGCGTAACCACCGATACTTGCGATGCACCCGATCACCGAGAACGCCCCGATCGTGTGCCAGTCGAGGGTGATCATCTCGGTGGCGGGCCCCGCATCGGCGCGACCTTTCGATGCACTGCCTGCCGCAATGCCCTCGAGCGTGATGACCTGCAGGAATCCAGAGACCGAGTTGATCGTGATGACCGCCAAACTTGTGCCCACCGCGCGGTGCATCGGAAGCCTCCGCAAGAGAACCAACACTGGGACGATCAGGAATCCACCTCCGACACCGACCAGTCCCGTGATCACCCCGAGCGCCAGTCCTTGCAGCAGAACGACCCACGCCGGACCTTCGACCTGATCCTTCGCAGCCCTCTCGTCCGATGCACGCAGGACTTGAGCGCCGCCGTCGCGGAACATCAGGACGGCGGCGACGCACATCAGCAGCGCAAGCAATACAAGTTGCATTTCGCCTTTGATCCACAGCGACAGGCGCGTTCCCGCAGTTGTGCCGATGATCCCCGGCAACGCAAGCAGCAACGCGCTTCGCACATCGATGGCGTGCGCGCGTGCCGCACGCAACGCGCCGAGGCACGCGATTGTGCCGACGATCGCGAGCGACTCAGCGATCGCGCTCTTTTCGCTATGACCGACGAGATACACCAGAATCGGCACGGTAAGAATCGCGCCACCCGAACCGAGCAGGCCAAGCGACAGCCCCACCGCTGCCGCGCCAATCCACGCCCAGATCAAGATCGCACCTCCGCACCGCGCGCGAGACGCATCAGACTTCGACCGCCGCGTGCGCCCTCGCCCAGGCGCTCATGCCGCCCGCGACATTGGTGCATGCGAATCCATGCCGCGCCAACAACGAACAAGCGCGTGCAGACCTGCCCCCGAGTTGGCAGTTCACCAGAACCGGTCGATCACGCGGAATCTCCGCGAGCCGCGTGAGCATGCGCGTATGCGCGATGTTGGTCGCACCCGCAATGTGTCCGCCGCGGAACTCGCTCGCTCGCCGAACATCGAGCACAAATGGCCTGTCACTCTCCAGAAACGCCTGCGCCTGCGCAACGCTCTTTTCGTCGATGGTTGCCCATGCGCCGCCGTTCGACTGATGGACCGCAAGATCCCCTGGATCGCACCAGCCCACAAACCGGTCGAGTCCGACTCGAATCAGATCCCGTACCGCCTCGTCGACGCGCGCGGCGTCGACCACAATCAGCATCGGCTCGTCCTCGGCGATCAGCGATCCCGCATCGGTGTTGAACGAACCAGTCAGCGGCAGGTGCAGTGCTCCGCGGACATGTCCCGTGCGAAACGCGGCCCATGGACGCGTGTCGATGATCGCGGTGCGCGTCCCATCGATGTTGCGCAGATCCGCCGCCGTCACGCGCGGCAGTGTTGGAACGCCGCCGAGCACGCGCGGCCCCATCTTGTTGTCGCGCTTCATGCGAGCGAAGTACAGGGGTGGTTCGGGCTGAGCATCGAGGATGTAGTCCACGAAGCCCTGCTCGCTGCGCGCCGCCAATATCGACGGGTTGAACATCTTTTCATAGCCGACGGTGGTGGTGGGTACGGCACCAAGCGCTTTCCCGCAGGCACTTCCAGCGCCGTGCGCCGGCCACACCTGCAGATAGTCAGGCCACTCCATGAACTTGCGAACGGTCGCGTACAGCCGATGCGCCGATGGATCGGCTTCCCCCACAATCCCCGCAGCGGATTCGAGAAGGTCGGGGCGACCGAGATCTCCAACGAACACGAAGTCGCCCGTCGCAACACCCATGGGTTTGTCCGCACCGCCGCCACAATCCGTCACCATGAAGCAGAGATGCTCGGGTGTGTGACCTGGCGTATGCACGGCGCGGAACTCGATCTTGCCGATTCGGAAGGTGTCGCCGTCCTTGAGCAACTGGTGCGCGTAGCTGCCGCCACCCACCTTCTGGTCGAGCCAGTGGTACTTCCAGTCCGCATCACCCTCGTCGGAGACATACACCTTCGCGCCCCGTTCAGCGAGTTCTCGCCCACCCGAAATGAAGTCCGCATGAATGTGCGTTTCAGCAACAGCCACGATGCGCAGCCCGTGTGCCGCTGCGGTGCGCTCATACCGATCGACATCGCGCTCGGGATCGATCACGATCGCCTCGCCCGTGCGTTGGCAGCCGATCAGGTACGCCGCTTCGGCCAACTTCTCGTCGTAGATCATTCGTAGAAACATCCGGCGATCTCCTGCTGAGCCCGTTGCTCGGCACCATGGTACGACCGCTCGCAGCGCACTGCGCGGACGCGACCACACACGGATCAACTGACGACCAGCTGCTGCATCGCCCGTGCGCGTGCGAACGCGAGCGCCTCAGGCACATCACGCGCGACGCTGCCAATGGGGAGCAAGCGATCGAGC
>Ga0172367_10009847_pt1 | contig 10412 bp, 8 predicted proteins | sample Lak10m_FD_114542 | JGI IMG/M metagenome (GOLD analysis project Ga0172367, IMG submission 114542) | Freshwater microbial communities from Kabuno Bay, South-Kivu, Congo - kab_022012_10m | ecosystem: Environmental > Aquatic > Freshwater > Lake | place: Democratic Republic of the Congo: South-Kivu...
ATGCAAATCCGCTGGGAAGGGCTGGGCGTTGAAGAGAAGGGTTTCGACGCGCACGGCAAGTGTATCGTCGCCGTCGATCCCCGCTACTTCCGGCCCACCGAAGTTGAGACCCTGCTTGGTGACCCCACCAAAGCCAAAGAAAAACTCGGCTGGACACCCAAAACGACCTTCGACGAACTGGTCGCCGAGATGGTGCGCGAAGACCTCAAATCCGCCGAGCGTGATGAACTCGTCAAGCACCATGGCTACAAAGCCATGGATTATCACGAATAGCATTCGGTAGGAGCCATCAAATGAATATTAAAAATCAAAAAATTGCGTTAATTGGACTGGGGTATGTTGGACTTCCCCTAGCGGTTGAATTCGGCAAAGTCCGCCCTGTTTTGGGTTTTGACATCAACGACGCTCGCATTTCCGAGCTCCGATCAGGCAAAGACAGCACGCTAGAAGTTACGCCAGAAGATTTGGCAGCCGCCAAGCAGCTCGACTACAGCAGCGATCGAAGCAAGCTCAAAGAGTGCGGCATCTTCATCGTCACCGTTCCGACTCCTATCGATACGGCCAATCGACCAGACCTCACTCCAATCATCAAGGCCAGTGAAACCGTCGGTAAAGCCATTAAATCTGGCGCGATCGTCATTTACGAATCAACGGTTTACCCGGGTTGTACTGAAGAAATCTGTGTGCCAATCATCGAGGAGCATTCTGGTCTCAAATTCAATGAAGGGTTCTTCTGCGGCTACAGCCCCGAGCGCATCAATCCGGGCGACAAGGTCAACACGCTCACAACCATCAAAAAGATCACCAGCGGTAGCACACCCGAAGTGGCCGAAGCGGTTGATGCTCTTTACAAGAGCATCATCAAGGCCGGTACTTGGGCAGCTAGCAGTCTCAAAGTGGCGGAAGCGGCCAAGGTTATCGAAAACAGCCAGCGCGATCTGAACATCGCATTCGTCAATGAACTCTCCGTGATCTTCGACCGACTGGGCATCGACACCATCGAGGTGCTGGAAGCCGCCGGTAGCAAATGGAACTTCCTGCCGTTCCGCCCGGGCATGGTGGGTGGGCACTGCATTGGCGTTGACCCGTACTACCTGACTCACAAGGCCGAAGAAGTCGGCTATCACCCACAAGTCATCTTGGCCGGACGGCGCATTAACGACAACATGGCGAGGTATGCCGCTCGTAATGTCATTCGTCTCATGCTCAAGAATGGCATTGACGTTGCCCGTAGCACCGTCGGCGTGATGGGCATCACATTCAAAGAAAACTGTCCGGACATTCGAAACAGCAAAGTCGCCGACTTGGTAAGGGAACTCCAAAACTGGGGGGCGAACGTGGTAGTGGCGGATCCGTGGGCAAATCCTGCAGAAGTAGCGCATGAATACGGTATCGAACTAGGTTCAATCGATGCGTCTAACAAGGTCGACTCCCTTGTTGTCGCCGTTGGTCATAACGAATTCCGCTCCCTAACGCCCGATCAACTCAAAAAAATGTGTCGAGGTGACAAACCGATCTTGGCTGACGTTAAAGCGCTCTACAACCGTCACGAAGTCGCTGATGCGGGCTTCACTATATTCCGTTTCTAGAATAACAATACGAGGCCGACTAATGCAGCACTATCCAACTATCAATGGTCGAAAGATCAGAATCGCCATCGTAGGCTGTGGGCGAATTTCCAAGAACCATTTTGGCTCCATCGAACAACACAATGATCAGTTCGAGCTTGCTGCAATCTGCGATATCGATCCTTCCGTTCTGGCCGATCATGCTGAGAAGTACAAAGTCCCCGCCTACCGCGACATGGAAGAAATGCTTGGAAAAGAGCAACTCGACCTAGTCGCCCTCTGCACGCCAAGCGGGACACACCCAGACCAAGCCGTAATGACTGCTAAACACAAGGTTCATGTCATGACCGAAAAGCCCATGGCCACGCGTTGGAGCGATGGCGTGCGCATGGTTAAGGCATGTGATGAAACCGGAGTGCGACTGTTTGTAGTCAAACAAAACCGTCGCAACACCACCTTGCAACTGCTCAAACGCGCCGTCATCGAAAAGCGCTTCGGCAAGATCCACATGGTTCACCTCAACGTCTTCTGGACTCGGCCCCAGTCCTATTACGACCAAGGCAATGGCTGGCGGGGTACCTGGGAGTTCGATGGCGGAGCCTTCATGAATCAAGCAAGTCATTATGTTGATTTGCTCGACTGGCTAATCGGTCCCGTCGAAAAGGTCCAGGCCATGATGAGTACCACCCGAGACATCGAAGTCGAAGACACCGGTGTGCTTAATGTCAAATGGCGCAATGGCGCATTGGGCTCAATGAGTGTCACCATGCTCACCTATCCGAAGAACCTAGAGGGGAGCATTACCATCCTTGGCGAGAAGGGGACGGTACGGGTTGGGGGCGTCGCAGTCAATGACATTCAGCTTTGGCAATTTGAGGAACCCAAGGACTATGACCAGCAAACCCAAAATGCCAACTACGAAACCACATCAGTATACGGTTTTGGTCACCCGCTTTACTACAAAAACGTCATTGATGTGCTGCGTGGCGAAGCAGAGCCTGAAACCGACGGCCGCGAAGGCTTGAAATCGTTGGAACTACTTATCGCCGCCTATTTATCCGCGCGAGATGGCAAGACGGTTTCGCTGCCGTTGGAGTACTGATCAGGTGAATATTGGCATCGTTGGCGGCGGCATCAACGGCTTGTGCTGTGCTTGGCAACTCGCGAAGCAGGGGCACCAAGTGCAGCTCTACGAGCGCGGCACACTGATGAATGCCACTAGCTGTGCCTCATCCAAACTGTTGCATGGCGGCCTTCGCTATCTGGAAAACCGTGAATTTCGCTTAGTTCGAGAAGCCCTTCGCGAACGCGATTCCTGGATCAAACGCGTACCGCATCTTGCCAAGCCCCTTCGATTGGTCATGCCTATCTACCGGCAGTCAAGACGGCCAGCTTGGATGATTGCATTAGGGCTGTTTCTGTATGACCACTTGGCCGGCAAAAGCCTGTTACCCGGAGCTAGGCGCTTGAGTGCGCAAGAACTTATCCGCCGCGACCAAAACCTGAAGACTGAAGGCCTCCAAGGTGGATACGAGTTCTCAGATGGGCAAATGGACGACCATGCCTTGGGTTTGTGGGTCGCGGTGCAAGCCGAGCAAGCCGGCGTAAGTATTGCGGAAAACACCGAGATTGCCATTTTGACCACGGACGGCCATGTCACCACCACATCCGGAAGGACCCACCACCACGATCGACTCATCAATGTCGGCGGCCCTTGGGCGCAACGTCTTTTACAGCAGAGCGAGCTTGAGTCTCCTTACGAATTGGACCTAGTACGCGGTAGCCACCTGATCATCGAGCACCCCTGTACCCAGGCATATTTGCTTGAGACGCCCAACGATCGCCGCGTGTTCTTCATCCTGCCTTGGAAGGGCAATACCCTCGTCGGAACAACCGAGGTCAGGCAGGCGCTGAATGAACCGATCGAATGCAGCCCAGAGGAAAAGCGTTACTTGCTCAATGCCTGGTCCCACTACTTTCCAGACACCCGACCGAGTGTGATCAGCACATTTGCTGGCCTTCGCCCTCTGCTGCGTAGTGCCCAAGATCCTAGCAAGGTCACCAGGGAATATGCAATTCACCGCACTGACAATCTAATCACCGTACTAGGCGGCAAGTGGACCACTGCATTGGCCTTGGCCGACAAAGTCACAACCGCCATTCATTGAGGGACTATGACCAACATCACTATCCACCCAACAGCCATCGTTGACGAAGGCGCTCAAATTGGTGAGGGCAGTCGCGTGTGGCACTGGGTTCACGTTTGTGGCGGTGCCAAAATCGGCAAAGGCGTCTCCCTTGGCCAGAACGTCTTCATTGGCAACAAGGTCGTAATTGGCGACAAGTGCAAAATTCAGAATAACGTCTCAGTTTACGACAACGTTACCCTAGAAGAGGGGGTGTTCTGCGGCCCCAGCATGGTATTTACGAATGTCTATAACCCCCGCTCGCTCATCGAACGCAAGAGCGAATACCGTGACACGCTTGTCAAAAAAGGGGCCACGTTGGGCGCCAACTCAACCATCGTCTGCGGAGTAACCGTTGGCAAATATGCCTTTATCGGAGCAGGCGCTGTAGTCAGCAAAGATGTGAAACCCTATGCCCTCATGGTCGGCGTGCCGGCCCGCCAGATCGGCTGGATGAGCGAATACGGCGAGAAGATTCCACTACCAATCAGGGGTAAGGGTGAATACACCTGCCCGCATACCACTCAACACTACCGGCTTAACGATCAAACCATGGAACGTATCGAAGAATGAATATCCCATTTATCGACCTCAAAGCCCAATACCGCGCACTACAGCCAGAGATTCAAGCGCGGATCAACGCGGTACTCGAGCATGGCCAGTACATCATGGGGCCAGAGGTACGCGAACTCGAAGATCGCCTTGAGGCCTACACCGGGGCTAAGCACTGCATCACTGTTGCCAGCGGCACCGAGGCTCTGCTCATTAGCCTAATGGCACTTGGGATCGGCCCTGGTGACGAAGTCATCACTACACCCTTCACCTTCGTCGCCACCGCCGAAGTCATCGTCCTACTTGGTGCCACCCCGGTCTATGTCGATATCCAACCAGATACCTGCAACATTAACGCCAGCCTAATCGAAGCCAAGATAACGAACAAAACCAAAGCGATCATGCCGGTTAGTCTATACGGCCAACCGGCGGACATGGAAGAGATCAACGCCATCGCCGCACGCCACGGCAACATCCCTGTTATTGAAGACGCCGCTCAAAGCTTTGGCGCTACCTACAAAGGCACGAAAAGCTGCAACTTAAGTACGATCGGGTGCACCAGTTTCTTTCCAAGCAAACCCCTCGGTTGCTATGGCGACGGTGGTGCCGTTTTCACGAACGACGACGCTATTGCACAAGCTTGCCGTGAAATCCGTGTTCACGGTCAAAGCCAGCGGTATGTCCACACCCGTATCGGCGTTGGTGGCCGAATGGACACTCTGCAATGCGCCATCGTTCTGGCTAAGCTCAATCGTTTTGACTGGGAAGTCGAGCGGCGGATCGCAATCGGCCAGCATTACAACAAGCTTCTGGATGACGCAGGTGTCAAGCGCGTCCAGCAGCGGGGCGAACGCACCAGTGTCTTCGCCCAATACTCCCTGCTCACAGATAAGCGTGAATTGATTCAAAAGCACCTGAACGACTTTGGCATACCCACCGCAGTGCACTACCCTGTACCACTCAACGAGCAACCCGCCTACAAACATCTGTGTTGCCCGGATTGCACACCAGTTACCCAACAGATTGCCAAATTGGTCATAAGCCTGCCCATGAGTGCGGACTTGACTGCGGAGCAGCAGGAGCGCGTGTGTAGCGCAATCTTGAAGGCGCGTGAGGAATGACCAAGATCGTGACAGTAGTCGGTGCCCGCCCTCAGTTCATCAAGGCGGCGGCGGTTTCGAGAGCCATTCAACAATACAACTCTGAGCGCGTATCTGAAGTAATTGTTCATACTGGCCAACACTACGATAAAAACATGTCGGGCGTGTTCTTCAGTGAATTGGGTATTCCGCTCCCCGCATACAACCTTGAAATTTCGGGCGGCAGCCATGGTTCGATGACCGGCCGAATGCTGGAGGCCATAGAAGCCGTTTTTCTGAAGGAAAAGCCGGACTGGGTGTTGATATACGGGGATACGAACTCGACGCTAGCCGGTGCGCTCGCCGCCGCGAAGCTTCACATTCCCATTGCCCACGTCGAAGCAGGATTGCGCTCTTTCAACATGCACATGCCCGAGGAGATCAACCGGATTCTGTCCGACCGGGTTTCGACCCTCCTGTTTTGTCCGACAGAATCTGCAGTGAATAACCTCGCCCGAGAGGGACTTACGCAGGGCGTCTCTAATGTCGGCGACGTCATGTACGACGTAGCACTTTACTACAAGGATTTGGCGAGGAAGCAAGGAGCCATACTGCAGCGTCTGAATTTGCCTCAGGAATTCGCCTTGGCGACCTGCCACCGAGCGGAAAATACAGACGATCCGGAAAGGCTGAGAGGCATCATGTTCGCCTTGAGTGAAATATCGCTTCGCCTGCCCGTTGTGATTCCCTTACATCCGAGAACTCGCAAACTCGTCGGCGAGTACGGTTTGGACAAATATCTCGAAAATTTGATTGCAGTCGAGCCACTTCCGTTCCTCGATATGATTGCATTAGAACAGGCTGCCCGTGTAATTCTGACGGACTCCGGAGGGGTGCAAAAAGAGGCTTTCTTCTACGGTGTACCATGTGTGACGATGAGATCAGAAACTGAATGGGTTGAAACTGTAGAGATGGGAATGAATGCATTAACAGGGGCAAATTTTGAAAAAATAATTGAAGCTACAAGCAATATCCTAAATGATGCTACAGGCAAAATTGATATTAATATAAGTCAATATGGAGACGGCAAATCTGCAAAAAAGATCATTGCACGTATTTTAAATAACGTCCAATAGTGCCTTGGTGATGTTAAAAAGTTTAAAGAGAAGGCCCATTACCGTTCTAATGGGCGGGTCGATTTTCGCTCAGTTTATAACGATAATTTCGTTACCAATAATAACAAGAATTTATGATCCAGGCGAGATAGGTGCAGTGTCAATTTTTATAGCATTTGTTGGCCTCTGTTCGGTAATAGCTAATTTGCGATACGATGGAGCCCTGCTGTTATCGAATGACAATTATGAAATTGAGACGTTAATTTCACTTGCAATAATTATTGCACTAGCAATATCAATATTTGCGTCTGCATTATTGTCCCTCATGAGCTACTTCGATCTATTCGGATTGGATGCATTGCCAATATGGGTGGGTGCAGTAGCATTTCCTGTCATATATGGGTTAGCACTTACATCAACATTTAGAGCAATACGGGTACGAGAATCGGAATATATTGTACTGGCTTCCGTTAGTATCATACGTAACACATTAAATGTAGCTACAAGAATACTAGGTTTTTTTGTGGGTGGCGGGCTAGTGCCACTGTTAGTTGCAGAAATTTTTTCAGCGCTTGCATCTATTCGTTATCTGGCAGGGAAACGCATTTACCAAAGATTGCAGATGTCATTCCGAGAGAAGTCAAATAATCTTGTAACTGTTGCTAAAAAATGGGGAAGATTTCCAAAGTACGAACTTCCTTCGGTTTTATTAGATCAGGTGGCTTTGGCAGTCCCGTTGTTTATCATTAACAGCCGTTTTGGGCCGGACTCAGCAGGTCTATTTTTTATGGCTCAAAGAATCGTTACGCTACCAAATATCCACATAGGATCTGCGTATTCCGACATATTCAGATCTGGATTTTCTGAGTTAATAAGAAACAGAAAAGCGACTGAAGCAAAAGAGCTATTCAATAACTTCCTATGCAAAATAGCTTTGGTTGGTGCGGTTGTTGCAATTCCAATGGCAACAATTGTGCCAAACTTTATAGGTCTATTGCTCGGGAATAAATGGTTAGGTGCAGAAACCCTCATACCTTGGCTTGTTTTGTGGGCAGCATCATCTCTTATTGTCAGCTCGCTAAGCCCAATTCTCCCGCTATTGCAAAAGCAAAATTATAAGTTGATTTATGATATCTCCACATTGATACTATTAAGTGCGGCCCTTACGTTAGCAAGAGAAGGGTCACTTCTATTTCATGTGCAAGCACTGGCATTCGCTAACATTTTTTCAAACTTCATATATCTTGTGATTATGATGCAACAGTCGAGGAAGCTTTAATAAATGTGCGGCATATTTGGCATTCTGTCTAATGGTGACTTAAATTTTCCAATTGAAAAGTTTTTAAAACAACTCCAGCATCGAGGCCCGGATGATTCTGGAGCAATCTATTGGTGTGGCGGCCATGGCATAGAGGCAACTGATGATTCTAGTGGTGGCTATCGAGTCGCGCTTGGTCACAGGCGACTATCAATAATCGACGTCTCTTCGGCTGGAAAGCAGCCAATGCGATCTCATGATGCCAACACCTGGATTGTATTTAACGGAGAAGTATACAACTACATTGAATTGGCTGAAGAGCTAGAAACCGCAGGCGTATCATTCCGGACACGGACTGATACAGAAGTGGTTCTTGAAGCGATTGTGCGCTGGGGTCCAGAAAAAGCCTCGAAGAAATTTGTAGGCATGTTTGCAATTGCTACCTTGAATACACAGACCGGAAATTTAACGCTCATTCGTGATGGTTTCGGTATTAAGCCTTTATTTTATTGTAAATGGAGTAATGGAATTGCCTTCTCCTCAGAAATTAATGCACTTCTCGAACTGCCCGGTATTGATCAATCTTTGGAACCTGACAAAACTTGGCATTACTTAAGATTTGGCGTAACAGATCATGGTGAAACGACATTGTTGACAGGAGTTAAACAGGTGCCGCCCGGGCACTGGATGGTCATCTCAGGAGATAATTACGACATCTCTGCCGAGCGAAAGCAATATTGGAGCCCTAATTCCATTACTGTACGAAAGATTAGTTACGGAGATGCGGTTCAAAAAGTTCGTGACGCATTCCTGGAAAACATTAGATTGCACTTACGTAGCGATGTCCCGATTGGGACAGCGTTGTCTGGTGGGGTTGACTCCTCGGCAATTGTTTGCGCAGTTCGATATTTAAAACCAAATCAAGAAATACACACATTCAGCTATATTGCAGATGACGCTCGCCTTAGCGAAGAAAGGTGGATTGATGCCGTTAACTCACACGTCGGCGCAATACCGCATAAAGTAAAAGCTTCTGCTGACGACCTCATCGAAGATATCCAGGCCCTCATGAAGGTTCAAGGCGAACCTTTTGGGAGCACAAGCATTTATGCCCAAAACCGGGTTTTCAAAGAGGCACGAGCATGCGGTATCAAAGTAATGCTCGATGGTCAGGGGGCAGATGAACTTCTAGGTGGATATCCCCAATACCAGGGTGCTCGTTTAGCATCATTGATAGCCCAAGGAAAATTCATAGAAGCAGCCCAATTCCTATTGTCGCAAAGGAAGTGGCCCGACAGAAGCACAAGGAGTGTTCTTATAAATGGATTGGGACACTTATTACCCGATAAATTTAGACCAATCGCGAGGTCGTTTGTTGGCAGGTCAGACAACCCTATTTGGGCTAATCAGAAGTGGTTCGATCAGCTTAGGGTGAATCGGAATTGCCCTTGGTATCATTCTAGTGACAAAGATTATCTGCGGTCAGATTTGAAAGAAAGTGTTCAAGTTGGTCTTCTTGGTTTGCTGCGTTATGAAGACAGGAATTCTATGGCATATTCAATTGAAAGTAGAGTTCCATTTCTTACCACGAATTTCGCAGAGCTGGTATTGTCACTACCGGAGAGCTACCTTATCGGTGAAGACGGGACAAGCAAGCGAATTTTTCGTGATGCAATGCGAGGGATTGTTCCGGATCCCATCTTGTATAGGCGAGATAAAGTAGGCTTCGCAACCCCCGAATTTGAATGGTTAAAGAAAAATACTCAATTCTTAACTAATTCACTAAGTAAGGCTAATGCAGTTCCATGCCTTAACCAGCAAGAAGTAAACATTTATTACAATGATGTTTTAGAGGGGCGGATTCCATTTTCTTTCCAAGTCTGGCGTTTGCTGAACTTTATAAATTGGTATATGGATATAAGCCAGAGAAAACACCATGCCTAGACTCCTGCATCTGGTTTTAAATGATTTTACCAATGACAACCGTGTAAGGCGAGCCGCTGAGTGTGGACGAGATGCGGGCTATGAAGTCGCGGTATTTGCATTGGCGACGCCGGTGTTGAAGGGTGTAGCTAAGCGAGATGGTATTGCTATTAATCGCTTTGACTTACGAACACGTTCGCTACCAAAAACGAAAGGAATGCAGATCCTGAAGTATGCGGAACTGTTTTTTCGTGCTCTTTTCTCGGGAATCAAGTACCGACCTCATGTTGTGCATGCGCACGACGTGGATGCGCTCCCCATTGGATGGGCTATTTCGGCAATTTGCGGATCACATCTAATTTACGACGCTCACGAGCTGTGGGCTGATCCCGCCCACGCCGCCGTGATGCCGAAGTGGCTGTTTTGGGGGGTGCGGAAAATTGAAAAGGTTTTATCGCAGCGTGCTGACTATTGCATAACGGTATCCTCAAGTATAGCGAGTCATTTGGCTGCAAACTGCAATTTGAAATCTGTTCATGTAGTCCGCAACATACCTGAAAGATGGAACATAGACGGCAATATGCGCCTGCGGGAGAGATTGGGAATATCCATAGAAACCACAGTTATTCTTTATCAAGGCGCAATTAGTGGCGCAGGTGTTCATACACTTGCCGAAGCCTTTCGGATAGTTAGGGGAAATGCTGTCCTTGTCTATCTTGGTGATGGCAATG
>Ga0172367_10009848_pt1 | contig 10412 bp, 7 predicted proteins | sample Lak10m_FD_114542 | JGI IMG/M metagenome (GOLD analysis project Ga0172367, IMG submission 114542) | Freshwater microbial communities from Kabuno Bay, South-Kivu, Congo - kab_022012_10m | ecosystem: Environmental > Aquatic > Freshwater > Lake | place: Democratic Republic of the Congo: South-Kivu...
AAACTGCGATTCCACCTTCTTTTCCCGTATTTCAGCCGCTTGAATAGCTTCCGCAGCGGCCGTTCGGTAGGCGTTGATGAGGCCTGAAGTGCCGAGTAGGGTGCCGCCAAAATACCGTACTACTACGATAAAGACGTTCGTCAGCCCGGCACTGTCTATCTGTCCTAGGATGGGTCGACCGGCGGTGCCGCTTGGTTCGCCGTCATCGTTTGCCCGAAACACCGTTCCGTCCAGCCCAATACGATAGGCAAAGCAGGCGTGCCGTGCTTTGGGATGTGCCTTGCGCACCTCCTCCAGATGCTGCTGCCATTCTGATTCCAGCACCACCGGAAACGCATAGGCGATAAACTTGCTGCCCCGATCGCGAAACTCACCCACACTCGGGCCAACCAGGGTAGAATACGTTTCTTTCATGCTGATTAATCTGGTTTCTACTTAGGTCAGGAACTTACACTCCTTCTTCCGTTGAATTTTGGCGTTTAATATCGGACTAAGTTCGATATTTTTCTTTTTTACCCGCGCATCCCAACTCAAAAAATGGGAAGGCCTGCTATATTTGCATTCAAATTCATCAGGCGTGAAAGAAACCCTGGATCAATATCGTACCGCTGCCGGATTTTGTAAATCCATTTTTCTCCAAAAGGCCATCGATTATGGAACGGCCTGGCGTATCCTCCGGCCATCTTCCCTGACTGATCAGTTGTATATCAAAGCACGCCGCATCCGTACTATTCAGGAAACAGGTCAGCAACTCATTGCAGATTCCATCGCTTCCGAATTCCAGGGTATCGTCAATTACAGCATCATGGCGCTGGTGCAGTTGCACCTGCCTGCAGATGCTCCGCTCGAGCTGGATGTACACCGTGCCGAAGTGTTGTACGATGCAGAGCTACAGCAAACCGAGGCCCTCATGGTGCAGAAAAACTCCGATTATGGAGAAGCCTGGCGGGATATGCGCACCAGCTCTCTCACCGATTTAATCCTGATGAAAATTCTTCGAATCAAACAAATAGAGGATAACCAAGGGGTTACGATTGTATCTGAAGGGGTAGATGCCAATTACCGAGATATGATTAACTACGCCCTATTTGCGTTGATTCAACTGGGATTCGGAAATTTTCCGCTTGCAGGGGAAGAAAAAACGGCTGAACCGAACGCTTGAACGCAAATAAACCACCGATTTTTGTACTATAAAACCTACGGATTATGACTCTTGGACTATTGCTAACCTACATCGGCGCATCTGCTCTGGCGTTGACGTTGCTTGCCGGTTTTCTCCTGAAGCGCATCCATTACTGGTTGCTGAGCTATCTGCAATTTTTCGTAGGGGCCTTATTCGTCGTTTCCGGTTGGGTAAAAGCCATCGATCCGCTGGGCACGGCCTACAAAATGCAACAGTATTTCGCCGCCTTTGAAGGGGTGTTTAAAGGTACTGCTGCGGCTTGGGTAGCGCCGATTTTTCCCGCACTAACCCACTGGGTAAACGGTTTTGCCGTCGGAATGATCGTATTTGAGATTGTATTGGGTGTGGCTCTGCTACTGGGATTCCAGCGGCGACTCACCGCATGGGCTTTTCTCTTGCTCGTGCTCTTTTTTACCGTCCTGACGGGTTTTACCTACCTCACCGGATACGTTCCCGAGGATGTCAACTTCTTTGATTTTAGCCATTGGGGTGCTTATGTCTCCACCAATATGAAGGTGACGGACTGTGGCTGTTTCGGTGATTTTATGAAACTGGAACCTAAAGTGTCTTTCCTGAAGGACGTGGCGCTGCTGTTTCCCGCAGTTATTTTCCTGCTGTTCTCTTCGAAGATGCACGAAATCGGAACGGCCAATATTCGGAAAATCCTGGTAGCCGGCAGCATACCCGCTTTCCTGTTGTATTGCTTCAGCAACTACGTATGGGATTTGCCGCATACCGATTTCCGTCCCTTTAAAGTTGGGGTAAATATTGGAGCCCGTAAACAGTTGGAAATGGAGGCTGCGCAAAATGTAAAGATTGTAGCCTATCGCATCACCAATAAGAAAAGCGGACAGACCCTTGAAATCCCCTTCGACCAGTTTCTAAAAGAAATGGCCAATTATCCGTCGGAGGAATGGAACATGGAGCAGGTGAAATCCGAACCCGCCATTGCGGCGACTAAAATCAGCGAATTCGACGTAACGGACGTACTGGGTAATGATGTCACTGAGGAGTTGCTCACTCAAAAAGGGCATTATTTCATGATAATTGCCCATCACCTGGAAGGCAGCAAATCTATTCGCGATGCCATGGTTGCAGATACTATCTATCGCACGGATACTATCCAAACGGGCACGGCTACCGAGCTTGTGCGCACGGTGGACAAGGTGGTGCAGAAAAAAGTGCAGGTTCCGGTGTATGCCTGGGATGCATCCTACCTGAACCGTTGGAAGGAAAAGGTCAATCCGGTATTGGAAGAAGCGAAAAAAGCGGGGGTGCCTGCTGTAGCGATTGTAGCCTACGGAAGCAAGGAAATGATCGATTCCTTCAAGGAAGCGGCCGGTATCACTTACCCGGTTTTGATTGCGGATGATATTCTGCTAAAAACCATTATACGCTCCAACCCCGGGCCAGTCTTTTTTAAAGATGGTACTATTTTAGCCAAGTGGCATATCCGGAAATTTCCGGATTTCAAATCGATACAGGAAACATTTATTCACTAATTGTTGCGAAGCAGAAAATAGCGCTCATGCTCAGTAGAAGAAACGTCCGGATAAAGGTCATGCAAATGTTGTACGCCCTAGGCCGGGACAAGCAGCTCACCTTTGATGATGCTATGCGCAGGTACCGGGAGGTAGTTGCGCGCTCATTCGAGTTGTTCTTATTTCACCTGCTCTATTTTATCCGGGTCGCTGAATATGCGGGAAAGGATGCCGAGCGGCGCGCCGCCAAGCATCGTCCGTCGGAAGAGGATAAATCCTTTACACCCCGGCTGATTCAAAACCCGCTGATGGATTCCCTGCGCCAGAATATTGGCTTGTATCGCTATTTTCAGCTATACAAATTGTCGGATCGCATCGACGAAGACCTGGTGCGCACGCTCTATACGGAGTTTTCAAAGCAAGATGGATACCGGGATTACCTGCAGTTGGAAGCACCAACCCTGGAAGACCACGCTGTACAGTTGCTGGCGCTTCTCCGCCTTTGTCTCGCATCAGAAGCCCTGGAGGATGCCATCGAGGATCGCTACCAAAACTGGACGGACGATAAGTCGCTGGTGGTCGGCGCTTTGAAAAAAACTATCAAAGGACTTCCCATAGCGCTCGATTTTTATGCGGAATACTTGCCGCAGGAAGAAGCCACGGTGGAGTTTGGCGAGACGCTGCTTCGCAAGGTATATGCCGAGGATGAGGCGTTGTTGCAAATTATTGAGCCTGCATTGAAAAACTGGGATGCGGAACGGGTAGCTATTATCGATATGATTCTCCTGAAAATGGCGCTGTGCGAGTTCATGAATTTCCCTACGATACCTACGAAAGTTACGCTGAACGAATTTGTGGAAATCTCAAAAATGTACAGCACCGAGAAGAGTAAAGATTTTATCAACGGTATCCTAGACCGCTTGTTAAAGAAATTGCAGGTGGAAGGAAAAATAGCCAAGCAGGGTAGGGGATTAGTAGAAGAGTAACTCCGTGTTACGGGCATTCAATGCGGCAGTATGAGATTTCGACTGGTCGGTATGGTGGTGGCGGTGCTGTTTTTATGGTCCGAGAAAAATGCAGCTCAGGATAGTGCTGTGTTTACACCCACAGTCAGTGTGCGTGCCAGTTTTTCAAATGCCGTTTTTCCGGTTAGCTCGATGTTGCAGGTGACTGATTTCGCTCGGGGAAGTGAGTTGGAATTCCTTTTTCCCCTGTTTACCCGGCTGGATTTGGCCTTGCCGATGCGCCTGGGTACAGCGGATTTCTATCTCAACGGGGTACCGGAACGCCAGGTATTTGTAGGCAGCGATGTGCAGTGGCATTTGCGCTATTACCCGGCTGAGGCGGGATTCAATGTTTTCCTACTGTCGGGATATGGGGTGCAGTTTCGTGCGTTCGAACGGCCACTTTTCCAAGTGCCGATGGGTGCTGGGTTGGATATTCGGATAGCGGGAGCTGTCGCGCTATCCGGACAGGTAACCTTCCGCAAAGGGCTTTCGGTAGCTCCTGATCAGTGGGTGCTTGGGGTTGGAATCAAATGGTTTGGGCTTTCTGGCCGGTCGGGTAAGCCGATTGTTCGCCGACAGCCCGATAGCGATATGGACGGGGTTCCGGACTCGGTGGATGAATGTCCTTTGAGGTACGGCATGGCCTCCATGGCTGGCTGTCCGGATTCGGATTCCGACGGCCTGTCGGACGCTCGGGATGAATGCCCGGATTCGGCAGGTCCGGTAAGGGGATGTCCGGATGCAGATAGCGATGGCATTCCGGATAAATCAGATGCCTGTCCGCTGGAAGTTGGTACCGTTTTGCTCAAAGGCTGTCCGGAGAGGGATTCCGACGGCGACGGCCTGGCCGACCATCTGGATGAATGTCCGCATACCAGCGGTACTATCGCGTTGAACGGATGCCCGGATACCGACGGCGATGGCATACGGGATGCAGACGACGCTTGTCCGGAATTACCTGGAGGAACGCGCACCACCGGATGCCCGGATACGGACGAGGATGGGGTCGAGGATCGGGCCGATCGTTGTCCCTACACTCCCGGCGAAGGGAACCCGACAGGTTGTCCGGAGCTTAGTCCGGCCGTTCGGACGTTTCTGGAGTCGCTTTCATCCAATCTGGTATTTTCATCCGGCTCTGTTTTATTGGATGGGTCGGGTAGTGAACGGCTGGATTCACTGGTGGGCATCCTGCGACGGTATCCAGATTTTGAACTGCTTATTCGCACTTTTACCAAGGATGCCAAACCCTCGGAAGCTGCCGGAAAGGTAGCAGAATCGAGGGCAAAGGCATGCTATGAGTACCTGATTACCAAAGGAATCGGCCCGCGTCGGATGCGCTGGGAAGTATTTGCCGGGAGCAATGCGTCCTCGCCGTCCGCCGCCGGCAGGAACCGAGTAATCGAGTTTTTACTTAGTCCAAGGAATTAGTTTAATGTATATTTGTGGCATGACCGAAAAAATTCTCATCCTCGATTTTGGTTCTCAGTACACGCAGCTCATCGCGCGCCGTATTCGCGAGTTCAACGTGTACAGTGAGATTGTACCGTATAATAAAATCCCCGCATTGGATGCTTCCTATAAAGGGGTTATCCTTTCCGGAAGTCCTTTTTCCGTTGCGGACGCGAATGCCTTGCATCCGGAGTTGGATAAGGTAATCGGCAAGCGCCCGGTATTGGGTATTTGTTATGGGGCGCAGTATATCGCGCAGTATTTTGGTGGTAAGGTGCAGCGGTCGAACAAGCGGGAGTATGGTAAGGCGGAGCTGAGCGGAATAAAAACCGGCGATGTCTTGCTGCATAAAGTACCGGAGCTCTCCCAGGTATGGATGTCGCATGGCGATACTATCATGGAAATCCCGGAGCAGTTCGAGCTGATTGCAGGTACCCAACGCATTGAGGTAGCTGCATTCAGGAGTAAGGAAGGCGCGTTCCCAGCCCCTGTTTACTGCCTTCAGTTTCATCCAGAGGTGACGCATAGCCTGGATGGGGCCACCTTGCTGCACAACTTCGTCTTCGATATTGCCGGATGCCAGGGCGACTGGACACCGGCTTCCTTCGTGGAGCACACCGTCGAGTCCCTTAAAGCGCAAATCGGGAGTGACCACGTACTTATGGGATTATCCGGCGGAGTGGATTCTACGGTGGCGGCGATGTTATTGCATCGAGCCATTGGGGAGCAGCTGGTTTGTTTCTTCGTGGATAATGGCCTCCTTCGGAAAAATGAATTTGAATCGGTCTTGCAGTCGTATGAAGGGATGGGCCTAAAAGTCTTTGGGGTGGATGCGAAATCTCGCTTTTATGCAGCACTCAAAGGCCAAACGAATCCGGAAGATAAGCGCAAAACGATTGGGCGGCTCTTTATAGAAGTATTTGAGGAAGAAGGCCGATTGCTGGAAGCCCAGGATCAGGCCATCAAGTGGCTGGGACAGGGCACTATTTATCCGGATGTAATCGAATCTGTTTCGGTGCATGGCCCTTCCGTGACCATCAAATCTCACCATAATGTAGGCGGGCTTCCCGAAAAATTACACCTGAAAATTGTCGAACCGCTTCGCATGCTCTTCAAGGATGAGGTTCGTCGGGTAGGTAAGGAACTGGGTATTCCCGCTGCGATTTTGGGGAGACATCCTTTCCCTGGCCCGGGGCTTGGTATCCGTATCCTCGGCGAAGTGACCGAAGAAAAGGTACAGCTCCTGCAGGAAGCCGACGCGATTTATATTGATCAACTCAAGGCCTTTGGCTTATATGATGAGGTCTGGCAGGCTGGCGCCATTTTGCTCCCTATCCAGTCGGTAGGGGTAATGGGAGATGAGCGGACCTACGAACAGGCGGTTGCGCTCCGCGCAGTCAATTCACTGGATGGCATGACGGCGGAATGGAGCCGGCTGCCCTATGAGTTTTTGGCTCAGGTTTCCAGCGATATTATCAACCATGTCAAGGGTATAAACCGGGTAGTCTATGATATTAGTACCAAACCACCAGCTACTATTGAATGGGAGTAAATTTTGCCTGCTCCTGTTTTTTACGCTATTATTAACGGATTGCAGTGCCTTTCAGGCACCGCAGCAGGGTCGGCCTCCACGGGTGCGAAAGGATACTCCTCCTTCCGAAAAAGATGCCCTGTACCTCGATGAAATCCGGGCGACCCGGGTGTATGATCCTATTCGGCAGGAATGGGTACTCGTTCCGATGGGACCCGCGGAGAAAATGGATACTATTCAGTGGATTATGCGAAAAGCCGACGCACAGACGCTGAGCACTTTCCCTTCGGGCTTTGCTCCTCGCCCCGCCCCGGCTGCCGTTCAGAATATCCTGAAAGCGGAACCCGAGCAGCCCTGGGGGCCTCATATTGTAAAAAAAGAGGTGTACCAGGTGGCCGTCGCACTGCCTTTCTTATCCGGTATTTCCGAAACGTCTAACGCGGGTTCGGAAGCTAAAGTGGCGCGATGGGCCATCAACTATTATGCCGGCATGAAACTGGCTACTCCGCTGCTCGAAGAGGAAGGAATCCGGCTTCAAGTGCATACCTACGATACGCGTTTAGATAGCATGGGTATGGAGGCTGTACTCAACCAAGCGGCGTTCCAGCAGGCGGATGTCGTCATTGGTCCGTATAAACGGGAACATATTCGCCAGGCAGCCGACTTTGCACAGCAGAATCAGAAGGTACTGGTGTCTCCCTTTAGCGCCGTATCCAATCTGACGAAGGACAATCCCGGCTTTATCCAGGTTAATCCTTCGCTTGAAAGCCATTGTCGTGCCCTCTTGAAGCACGCCCTCCAGGAATTTGCTCCCAACGAAATTCTGATTGTTACCAGAAATAATGATTTGGAAAAGCTTTGTGTGGATTTCTTGCAATCCGCCAACCGCTCACTGCACGGAGCGGATGCCGACGCGCTTCGAACCACCCAAATGAACAACCCGACGTATGCGGGAATAAATATCGCGGCTGCTTTGCAGGGTAGAGCGCAGGTGGCCGTAATGGTTCCCTCTTGGGCCGACCAGAATTTTATCTTTTTCCTGCTCCGCCGCATTGAAGAGGCAAAAAAGGAAAATCAGAAAATCGTCGTGTACGGCATGCCTCAATGGATGGAATACGAAAATTTCGAGTACGAGTTTTTTGAGCGGCTCCACGTCCGCGTGAGCAGCCAGTCCTACCTGGACCAGCAGGATGAATCTGTACAGATATTTAGAAAAAAATACTTCGATACCTATGGGACCGTGCCTGATTTGGCTGCGTTCCAGGGCTATGATGCCATGCTCTACGTAGGCAGAATGCTCCAGGAGTTCGGAAAATATTTTCCCTATTTCCTGGACAAGGATCCCGCTAAAGGCTTAGAGGCCCGGTTTGAATTTTATCCGGTACGCAAACCCGATCCCGACTCCGCCGCGCTTTCAGAAAACATTCAATATTTTGAAAACCGGTTTTTACATATTCTGGAGTTTCGGGACTTTCAGTTTCAGTTGATTCCCTGAAACGGGGCCTAGCGTGGTATCCGAAAGGGGCACAGCTGATTGCTGTATCAAAACACCTCATTTGAAAATTAGATGGATATGAAAAAAATACTGTTTTTTGCCATCGTGGCAATGGCTGTAAGTACGCTGTTCAGCGCTTGTTCTACCTCCAAAGTGCCGGGAAACCTCCAGTCCGGCGTCGTATATAACAAGCAGGTAGAATCTCCGGAAGGCGGCGTTATTTTACTCGGGCCAATCAATCGGCAGGGCCTATTGACTGCTCCCTATAACTCCTGGTTTGACGAAACGTATGCCGGCTACAAGCCAAGGCTGAGTGAACTGGGAGGCGTTTCTAAAATGCTAAAAGGCGTACAAATTGTCGTTTTTATGGGTACCTGGTGCAGTGATAGCCAACAAGAAGTGCCGCAGTTTTACCAAATTCTGGATGCGATGAAATTTCCGGAGTCACAACTCCGCGTTTTTGCGGTGCACAACGATCCGGCACAACCCAAAACGACCCCCGGCGGAGAGCACAAGGTGTTTCAGATTGAATATGTTCCCACTTTCATTTTTATGCGCGATGGGAAAGAGCTGGGGCGTATTGTAGAATACCCAAAAAAATCGCTGGAGGCAGATATGCGTGCGATTCTGAGCAAAGAATAGTCTTCCTCACTGCCCTGGTTGCTAGGGCTTAGTATAAGAAGAGGCTGACCTGTAAGTCCTTTTGTGGCGAACGCCGTCAAAGTACCTACGGATCAGCCTCTTACAATTTGGGAAGCGTCCTTTTTGTTTACAAGCTATTCGTTTTCAAGTCAGAACCCCTTTGGCCTTTTTAGGTTAAAATCGGTAGCTTGTTGGAACGCGCCTGCTACGCGCAGCGCGAGGCCTTCTTCGTATAGCTTGGCGGTCACGGTGATACTGGTGGGGCGGCCATTAGGCTGGAATCCATTGGGCACGACCACACAAGGATGCCCGGTGTAGTTGGTGATGGTCAGGCTGTTGCTGGCAAAGGAGGGATGCACATACACGTCCACCTGACTAAAAACATCGCGGTGCATTTTTTCGATCAGTTCACTGCGCTTGCGGTTGGCCTGAATATATTCGACAGCAGGTACAAAGCGGGCACCACGAAATACGTTGGGCCAGGCATTCCGTACCTGGCGCACCATGAGGTCATCGCGGTTGCTCCGGGTAAGCTCATCGAATGCAGCGGCCGCTTCGGCTTCCAGGATAAACCGGATATCTGGCATTTCAGGAAGTGCCACGGGGATAAGTGCTGCGCCCAGGCTGCGAAGTACGGCCAGTGCCGCGCTGTCTTGCTGCCGGAATGGATAGTTGCGTTCAAAATCACTTTTTACATATCCGATTCGGATGGATTGGAGGGGCTGTTTGCTGTTGAAGTTGAACGGGATGGCAGGCACCGCCAGGTCTTTGCCATCTGGTCCGTAGATAGCCTGAAAAACAAGGGCACAGTCTTCGGTATGTCGGCAGATAGGTCCAATTTTATCCATCGACCAGGCGAGGGCCATCGCCCCATAACGGCTCACCCGGCCAAAGGTTGGGCGTAGCCCGGTGGTACCGCAGGTCGTGGAAGGGGAAACAATCGATCCGAGGGTTTCAGTCCCCAGGGCAAAAGGCAGCAGCCCGGCCGCTACTGAGGAAGCGGATCCAGCCGACGAGCCGCTCGACCCCGTGCGGGTATCCCAGGGGTTTTTGGTGGTTCCGCCAAACCAAACATCCCCCCAGGCCAGTGCGCCCAGCGTGAGCTTGGCCACCAATACTGCCCCGGCCTTTTCCAGTCGTTCAATCACGGTGGCATCATAGCTGAAATGTTGCTCTTGGTAGGGCTTGGCACCCCAGGTCGTCGGGTAGCCTTTTTTTGCCAGCAGGTCTTTCGCTCCGTAGGGAATTCCGTGCAGCGGGCCGCGGTATTTCCCGGCTTTTATTTCCGCATCTGCGCGCCGCGCTTGATCGAGGGCTAAGTCCTCTGTTAAGGTGACCACGCACTGAAGCTCCTCGTTGTGTGTTTTCAGGCGTTGGATGAAAAAGCGGGTGAGTTCCTCCGAGCTGATTTGCCGGGTTCGTATCAGCTCGGCGAGTTGCTGTACCGACATCCAGGCCAGCTCCTCTTTGTTGGCGGGGAGTTTGGTGCCTTTTGCTCCGGACAGCACCACTGGTAGCTGTTGCTGGGGCGGGGTGTATCCCATCGGACTCGGATTAAAAATGAGTGCCGGCGATACGCCATTGTCGAGGGTTTCGCGGCGCAAATTCAGGTATGCTTTCCGGT
>Ga0172367_10009849_pt1 | contig 10411 bp, 9 predicted proteins | sample Lak10m_FD_114542 | JGI IMG/M metagenome (GOLD analysis project Ga0172367, IMG submission 114542) | Freshwater microbial communities from Kabuno Bay, South-Kivu, Congo - kab_022012_10m | ecosystem: Environmental > Aquatic > Freshwater > Lake | place: Democratic Republic of the Congo: South-Kivu...
GTAGGGTTTGGAGGGCGGGTATCACCAAGACGTGGTTAGAAAACATACTAAAGTTAGTGATGTTTTCCGCCGCTGCTTGCAAAATGGTCAAAGCGGTACTGGGGGCGGTGGTTTCAAAACCCAAGGCGAAAAAAACAATTTCTTTGTCTGGGTTCTCTCTAGCAATTTGCAAACTATCCAATGGAGAGTAAACCATGCGAATATCTGCACTTGTGGCTTTGGCTTGCAAAAGGCTGGTGTGAGAACCGGGAACTCGCATCGCGTCCCCAAACGTGGCTAAGATAACGTTATGATTTTGGGATATAGCGATGGCATCGTCTAATTTTCCCTTTGGCATGACGCACACTGGACACCCAGGGCCGTGTATCAGTTCTACGTTGTGGGGGAGGATTTCTTCGATACCGTATCGAAATATGGAATGGGTATGTCCGCCGCATACTTCCATAATTTTCAGGGGTTTTTTAAGCTGGTGACAAAGCTTGGTGATTTGGTTGCTTAGAGCTAGCGCTTTTTCAGGTACTCGAAATTCGTCAACATATTTCATGGCGGGATTTTGGCTGGGTCTTAAGGTTTTTTGTCAGGAACAGCAAAGAGCGCAAAGTTCACGAAGCCAGAAAAAAGTTTTCTTTATTCATTTTTTCTTTGGACTGTTGCTAGTTCTTTGAGTAGTTGTAATGTTTCCACTGCTTGTTGTTCGTTAATACGATTCATGGCGAAGCCGACGTGTACTAGTACCCAATTTCCAATACATTTTTCTGGGGGATATTCTTCGTTAACTATACAAGCAATATTTACTTGGCGTTTAACTCCAGCAATGTTAACTATAGCTAGTTTATGGTTAATGTCGCTGATTTCTATGATTTGACCGGGGATACCTAAACACATTTTTGTTTTTTTTTCGTAACAAAGAATCACCCAAGCGTAAAAAATCAAGAGCAAGTCAAGAATTAGCAATTACTTGTGCAGCTGTAATCACTGCTTGTCCCAGTGATATATTGCCATCATTAGCAGGAACTAAGTGATGAGTTATTACATTGATTGCTAACTTTTCTAAACCCTGTTTAACTTGTCCTAATAAAATACAGTTTTGAAATACTCCTCCTGTTAATACAACGTGATTAATCAGATTTTCGTGACAAAGATGTTTAACTAAGTTAACAATAGTTTGAGCCAAACTGTGATGAAATTTTGTAGCTATTTCTGATGGAGAAGTCTGTTTTTGCAAGTCCTGAAGCAAGGCTTGCCACATTGGTTTTGAGTCTATATAGTAAATACTATCTAAAAAATTGATTTGAAAAGGATAAATAAGCATTTCTTTATGATTATTTAAGCTCCTAGGTTCCACTAAGGCTTCTAATGCCATTGCAGCTTCTCCTTCATAGCTCAATTCCTCTGGACAAATGCCCATAGCCCCAGCTACCGCATCAAATAATCTCCCTACAGATGAAGCTGGGGGGGAGTTAATTCCTTGTTTTACCAGTTGATTGAGTAAGTTTAATGGTTGTCGCCGTAAAAATTTGATAATTTCCAAATCACTGTATTTTGGTTGGCAATCATCCCAAATATTAGCGCTGAGTAAGTGGGCGTAGGTGTTACGCCAAGGCTGGATAACAGCTTTTTGACCGCCAATTAAAGGTACCGGTTTAAATGTTGCCAATTGTTGAAATTGACGATAATCTGCTAACAGAAATTCTCCTCCCCAAAATTTACCATCTTCCCCATAACCTAATCCATCTAAAGCAATACCTAATATCGGTGGCGAATTAATAGGAATACCATTTTCTGCCATACAAGCAGCAATATGGGCGTGATGATGCTGGATATAATGAAGTTTAATTTTATTAACAGATGCCAGTTCTTTACCAAGTTTTGTAGAAAGATATTCGGGATGTTTATCAATAGCGATGGCATCTGGTTGATGCTCAAATAAATTTAAATATAGATTCAGTGTATCTTGATAACCATGAAAAGCCGCAGCATTTTGTAAATCACCCAAATGTTGAGAAAGAATTGCTTGATGATCCCGCAATAGACAAAAGGTATTTTTTAACTCACTACCCATTGCTAAAATTGGCGTTACTTTCTCAAACCCCACAGGTAACTTAATCGCTTCTGGTGCGTACCCTCTAGCCCGGCGAATCATTTGTACTTGATGATTAATAACTCGTACAACTGAATCATCTACGCGATTAACAATATCCCGATTGTGTAAAAGAAAATAATCCGCTATGTGACCTAATTTTTCTCTGGCTTCTCCATTATCAATACATTGTGGTTCATCAGCAATATTACCGCTGGTTAACACAATCGGGCGATTCATGCGCCGCAGAATTAAATGATGTAAAGGAGTGTAAGGTAACATGAAACCCAGGGTATTTTGCCCCAGTGAAACCGAAGGCGCAATAGCAGACAGAGGTATTATCTCTTCATCTTCCTTCCGTAGTTCCTTTTTTTGTAACAATACAATAGGCCCGGCTGGACTTGCTAATAATTCTTCTTCCCTGGCGTTAATATTACAGTATTGTGCAATTATTGTTATATCCCGCGCCATTAAAGCCAAGGGTTTATGATAACGGCCCTTACGCTGACGTAGCTTCTGCACAGCAGCTTCTTGAGTTGCATCACAAGCTAGATGAATACCACCTAACCCTTTAATAGCCACAATCTCGCCTTTTTGCAACAAAGTACAAACAGCATCCACATCATCCACCATAGAAAACATCGAAGCCGTCACAGGCTTACCATCAGCTCGTTCCAACCAAGCTCTTGGCCCGCAACTATGACAACCTACAGGTTGAGCATGAAAACGCCGATTTTCTATATCGTGATATTCCTGTTGACATTCAGGACAAATAGTAAACGCAGACATACTGGTATTACATCTGTCGTAAGGAATGGCACGAATAATACTGAAGCGGGGGCCGCAATGAGTACAATTAGTAAAAGGGTAACGATAAAAGCGACTAAAAGGGTCAAAAATTTCTTGTTTACACTGGGGACAAATCCCAGCATCAGGGGCAATTTCTGTTGTTACAGAGTTACTAACACTATCAGAAATAACAAAATTATTAAAGTTAAATTCCCCTTGATAACTAGTCCTTGTTAATTCTTGAATTTTTGCCAAAGGTGGACATTCTTTATATAGTTTCTTCACAAAATCTGTTACAGCCGCCCGACTTCCAGAAACGCGAATTAATACACCTTCCCCATCATTAAAAACATCACCATATAACCCGCAAGCCTTAGCCAGACGATAAACAGTAGGACGAAATCCCACACCTTGAACAGTACCACGGACTCTAATTTCTTCCTTTACCACATCTTCCATTCTTCTTTACGTCTCTGTGCCTTTGGGTGAAAAAAAGCTTCTACTTAAACCGCCATAGCAAAACCCGATTATTTCCAGAGTCAGCAATTACCGCAGTATTACCACAAACCTTTACTCCATAACACCAGTTCAAACTATCTCGTTTAGGTAAACCAAAATTACGATTTTCACCTTTACTTTTAAAATTTATTTGTCCAGCCACACCTGTAGCTGGCAATGAAAAAATATCAGCCACCCCACCCTGCAATAATAATAGTAACTCTGGCTTTCTCCACCCTAACAAACGAGAATTAGCCGTATCAGCCACCAATAACCAATCCTCTGTAGCACTTACACCATAAGGCATACTCATAGTCCTAGCAGTAGGAAAATACAAACCTTGATTCATTTCTACGCAATCAAAACTTTTTTGTCCTAGAACTACCGCACAAGGAGTGTTATTTTCTGTGGGTATTCCCTTCCAAATCATCACCCGGTTATTTCCAGCATCAGCCACAACTAAATTATTTGCCCAAACCGTAATATCATGACACCAACGCATACTCCCAGCCCCAGGAAAATCACCTCCATTTTCATGGCGAGATATCATATCTCTTTGCCCCAAAACTAAATCCGCAGGTTCACCATTTTCTGTGGGTAACTGATGCCAAATTAATAAACGACGATTTCCTGTATCAGCTACAAATAGCCTTCCTTGATAATAGAAAATACCATAAGGCCAGTACATACTATTAGCAGCAGCTTGTTGAGTTCCCCTATTTGGTTCATTCTCACTAAAATTACCTTGTCCTAATACCAAATCCGCTGGAACATGACTATCTTCTGGTACAGTTTTCCAGATCAATACCCGATGATTCCAAGCATCAGCCACGGCTAAACCTTGACCACAAGCACAAATTACCGTCGGTACACTAAAAGTATTTGCTCTTGGTGTACCTTTAGCATTTTGTCCCTCATCATAAAAATTCTCTTGTCCAATTACCCAATCAGCAGGTTGACTATCTGTGGTGGGTAAATTTCGCCATCCTAATAATCGATGATGTCCTGTATCCGATACCCACAACAGCCCCGTTGCGTCCATTAAACAAGCACCACGAGGGGCAAACATATTTATAGGACTAGGTGCTATGGGTATAGCTAATATATCTGCTGCAATAATATTACCTAAAATAACTTCCGCACCATGAGATGATAAAGGTAATAACTCTGAAGCAGGACTCAAATTGATGGGGATATTCATTAATTACACATCAACATTGAAAACTATTTAAAGTTATTGGTAGGCAAATATTCAATTAAATTGAATATTTAGGGAGTTGGACAAAAACTTTCTCCTTTCTAATTTGTACTGCATAAGACTGCAATGTAACATCGGCAATAGTTAAACACTCTCCGGTTTCTAAGTTATACTCAAATTTATGAGATGCACAAGACAGAATAGTATGATTTAATTTCCCCATATCTAAAGGAGTTCCTAAGTGTGGACAAGCATTGAGGTAGCAATTAACATTTACACCTTGACGATATAAAATTAAAGAATTCTTACCTACTTTACCTGTCAATATTCCAAAATCAGGAATTTGATCAATTGTTGTCACTTTCACCCAAGTAGCAGTATCCTCGGGCAAAAATAAACTGTTCACACTAGAGTGGTCAGTAAAACTATGATTAAGTGCAATAACTTGAGTAATTTCCGGACAATAATTTTTTATCGCCTGTTCCACACTTTGACTTAACGTCAAATTAGACGTTGGACAACTGCTACAAGTTCCAATTAATTTAACTTCTACTGTATCTGGTGCTTTAATTGCCACAAATTCCACATCGCCGTTATGGCTCTTTAACCCTGGGCGGACTTCTGCAAGTGCTGCTTGGACTCGTTCTATTAGTGGTAGTTGTGGTGGTTTAATTAGTTCGTGATACAGCAAAACTGAATATACTACGTCATCATCCACAGCCTGACCCAAAGCTGACATTGATTGTTGCTTTAAGGTTTTAATTAAATGTGTCAATGCTGCTTTATGTAAATCTTCAATCGCTCTTTTTAGTCCTACTGCTACACACCTCTGGCTTTCATCCCATTGGGATATAATTGCCTCAAATCGATTTATTTCTTCAACTAATTCTTCCAGCTTTGTCATTAGTCATTAGTCATTAGTCATTGGACATTAAAAATGCGTCAGTAATTACCAACCTACTAACAGCTTAGTCATATGACCATAGGTGCTTTCTCAATGAGTACATTCAGGAATATTAAGAATTCTGTACTTTGACTAATTACTTCATTTTGAAATCTTTGAGCAGAAATGGCATAACTGTACCTGTAATTAAACTAGATATTGTGATTGGTAAACAAAAGGGCAATTCAGTTTGGGACAATGATAGAAAAATAACTGTTCCAATAGCTGTACCAATCATAACTTGTTTAAAAAAATATACGGGGTTGCGTATGAGCTTCCCTTTGAGAAACAATTTGACAGCAAGCCATCCAATTTCTAGCATAATATTTCCTAATGATTTGTGAATAAATTGAGCAAAGCAAAACTTAAAATTAGGGCAGGAATTATACCAGCAGGTCCAAATAATGCCCCCAATGTTGCTGAAAATTCATAACCTATATCCTTTCCCGCCAACAGCATTCCCCCTATAGCGCCACCAATCATTGATAAGGCTGTTGCTATGAATATCCAGGTGAATTCTGTTGCTATATTCAAATCCCCAGATCCTAAAGTTGTGAGAAAATCTTTCATCCTACTTCTTGTTTTTAACTCCTAAATCATGAGAACAATGGAAAAAATGTCAAGTTAACCCGTAACCCTTCCCATTTCTGCTTGTACATCTTGTATTGCTTGTCCCACAGCTTCCGCTTGTTCTATTTGCTGATTTTCGCTAAAAATTGCCCAAGCTTCTTGATAGTAAGAATTTGCTTGCAAAAGGTTTTGAGCATTACCCGCTTCTGGTTTTTTTGGGTTGTCCGGTAAGTTGAATAAAGCGTTAGCTTTGTTAGAAATGGTGTTAGCGTATTCTAAGGGTGTATCTCTGGGGTTACGCACTTTTAACGCTTCGTCGTAAGCTGCCATCGCTCGTAAGTTATTATCTACAGGATGGGAACTGACTAAATATTGCAAAGCATTACCCAAGTTGTTTTGTAACATCGCATATTCCCTGGGATGCTCAATTAAGTTAATATGCTTTAATGCCACTTCAAAGGATTGCACTGCTAAACCTTGGCGCAAGTATTCCCGTTCCGATGCCATAGGCATGGACAGATAAGCAATGGCAATATTATTATATAAAATTGCGTATTCTTGTGGGTAATCTTTCCAGGTAAACACCTGCAAAGCCTCGTGATAAGCTTTGATGCTGTCCGTAATTCGTGCCAGATTAAATGGCACCAAACACTGCAACACCAACCCATAATTCATCTGTGCCTCTGCTAGTTCCTCTGGCAAGGCTAATTGTTGTAAAATTGGCAAAGCTTCTTCATAGCTGCCTTTGGCTTGCAGTAAAAGTTGGGAACCTTCTTCAGGTATAGTTTGTAACGTTCCTGCCATCCCCACCAAAGCCCGTGCTTGCAATAAGGGATAATCCTCACCGCACATTTGATACGCCCGATAGTATAGCCCCACTGCATACCGCAAATCTTGGCTAGTTTTGGGCTGCTTATGAAAGCCTTGAGCCATGTCTATCAGCATTTGAATTTTTTCTGCTGGCGTCGCTGACTCTGATGCTATTGCTGCTATAGCAGCTTTCACTGCTGAATCTGTAATGCTGGGGTTCATAACTGCCTTGATTTGGTCAACGCCCATAGGTGGGTTTATTAACTAAGTCGATTTACGCAGATGTTGAATCCCATTTCCCTATACCCTTGTCAAGACCTTATTGATCTCGTCTTGCCAAATTGTGTAAATCAGTTTTTTCACTATAGAACAATCTATTTATAAAATTCTAGGGGGAAATTGCTAATATTTATCTTACCTTTAAATACTTGCAAGATTTAATAGCTATTTTCGCCTTGTTAATTAGGAGTATAAATTGCGATTTGGACAAAGATACTATTAATAATTAATTTTTATTTAATAACTAAAAATCTATTAAAAAACTAGACTATACTATTTAATAAATATTGATAAACAGGTGATACCCTACAAGTAATATCACCTACATCAGACATAATTAACAATAGAAAACCCTGTAGGTAATGACTAACGTACTATGGCTACAAGGTGGTGCATGTTCAGGCAACACCATGTCATTTCTAAACGCTGAAGAGCCCACAGTCTGTGATTTAATTGCCGACTTTGGCATCAAGGTACTTTGGCATCCATCTTTGGGATTGGAAATCGGTAATAACTTGCAAACCATGCTGCGGGATTGTATTTCCGGTAAGATTTCCTTAGATATTTTAGTCTTTGAAGGCAGTGTAGTTAATGCCCCCAACGGCACTGGTCAATGGAATCGCTTCGCTGACCGCCCCATGAAAGATTGGTTAACTGACTTGTCCCAAGCGGCTAAATTCATTGTAGCCGTGGGAGACTGTGCCACATGGGGAGGAATCCCAGCAATGTCACCCAATCCCAGCGAGTCAAAGGGCTTACAATTTCTCAAGGGTGAAAAAGGCGGGTTTTTAGGCAAAGATTTTATCTCTAAAGGCGGATTACCCGTAATTAATATTCCCGGATGTCCCGCCCATCCCGATTGGATCACCCAGATATTAGTGGCCATCGCCACTGGACGCATAGTGGATATTGCCTTAGATGAATTGCATCGTCCTCAAACTTTTTTCAACACCTACACCCAAACAGGCTGTACCCGTAACGTTCACTTTGCCTACAAAGCATCAACTGGGGAATTTGGTCAACGTAAAGGTTGCTTATTTTATGACTTGGGTTGTCGTGGCCCCATGACACATTCATCCTGCAACCGCATTTTGTGGAACCGTGTTTCTTCCAAAACCCGCATTGGGATGCCTTGTTTAGGTTGTACAGAACCAGAGTTTCCCTTCTTTGACCTCCAACCAGGAACAGTATTTAAAACCCAAACAGTAATGGGGGTTCCCAAAGAATTACCCCCAGGAGTCAAACAAAAACACTATGCAGTATTGACAATGGCAGCCAAAGATGCTATGCCCCTTTGGGCAGAAGAAGACTTTTTCACAGTTTAGGGAATGGGAATTGGGGAACAGAAATTTGGTTTTTTCTATCCCTCTACTTCCCACTCCCCTAATTACTTAAAGGAGAGGAGAATGACTATTCAAACGCTGGATATTTCCCCTGTTGGTAGAGTTGAGGGCGATTTAGATGTTCGTGTCGATATCGAAGATGGCCGGGTAATTAACGCCTGGACACACGCGGAACTCTTCCGGGGATTTGAAATTATACTCCGAGGTAAAGACCCCCAAGCCGGATTAATTGTCACACCCCGCATTTGTGGTATATGCGGCGGTTCACATCTAACCAGTGCATCTTGGGCATTAGATACACTCTGGGGTACAGAAGTTCCTCGTAATGCGATTTTGGCCAGAAATTTAGGTCAAATTCTCGAAACAATGCAAAGTATTCCTCGGTACTTTTATGGATTGTTTGCCATTGATTTGACAAATAAAAATTATCGTAGTAGTCGCTTTTATGAAGAAGCCTGTCGCAGATTTGCTGCTTTTACCGGCAAGTCCTACGAAATCGGCATCACAATTTCCGCCAAACCTGTAGAAATTTATGCCCTCTTTGGCGGCCAGTGGCCTCATTCTAGTTACATGGTTCCTGGTGGTGTGATGTGCGCCCCCACCCTTACAGATATTACCCGGGCTTGGGCAATTTTGGAATACTTCCGCACCAATTGGTTAGAACCAGTGTGGTTGGGTTGTTCTCTAGAACGTTATGAACAAATTCGCACCTATAATGATTTTATGGCCTGGTTGGATGAACACCGCCATCATCGTGAATCAGATTTGGGTTTTTATTGGCGCATGGGTTTAGATATCGGTCTGGATAGATATGGAGCCGGTGTTGGTAAATACGTAACTTGGGGATATTTAGCCCATGAGGACAAATACCAAAACCCCACTATCCCAGGACGCAATGCTGCCATGATTATGAAAAGTGGTGTGTATGACAGTTTCACTGATACTCACACTTTGATGGATCAATCCTTACTCCGTGAGAATACAACTCATTCTTGGTACGATGAAGGTACAGCAGATATTCACCCAAGCCATCGCACCACTAAACCCACAGTGAATAATACTAAAGATTTTCAAAATGCCTATTCTTGGGCAACTGCTGTACTTCACAAAGACTTCGGACGCTTAGAAGCAGGCCCCTTAGCCCGGCAATTAGTAGCTGGTGGAAATCACGGAGAACCTTGGCAACACCACGATAGTTTGATTTTGGATGCTTTTAAGCACATGGCTGGTGCCAATGTTCACTTGCGTCAGCTCGCACGACTTCATGAAATTGTAAAACTATATCGCCAAGCTGAACACTGCTTGCGGGAGTTTAAATTAAATGACCCCTGGTATATAAAACCCACAGAAAAAGACGGTCAGGGTTGGGGTGCAACAGAAGCGGCACGGGGTGCCTTGTCTCATTGGATTGAGGTAGAGGGGGGTAAGATTAAAAATTACCAAGTCATCACTCCCGGTACTTGGAATATCGGCCCCCGTGACGGCGAGGGTAAACCCGGCCCCGTTGAACAAGCTTTAATAGGAACACCTATCTACGATTCCACTGACCCTGTGGAAGTTGGTCACGTGGCCCGCTCCTTTGATTCTTGTTTGGTGTGTACTGTTCACGCCCATGATGCCAAAACTGGTGAGGAATTGGCGCGTTTTCGTACTGCTTAATTTAGTGAACAGTTACAGCACTTTTCAAGTAAATAAAGTACAAACCTTAATATCACAAATCTTGTGGGGTGGGCAGCAAAGCCCGCCCTTCTGTACCTACTCAAATAAAATACACTGTATCAGAAATGTTGAATGTCGTTACAAAACTTTACATAGTTAGATATAGTAGTCCTATCAAAGGTGAAAATGTCAACATCTCATAATATCTTCCATCCAATGAACATAACTGATTTGTTGACACA
>Ga0172367_10009850_pt1 | contig 10411 bp, 12 predicted proteins | sample Lak10m_FD_114542 | JGI IMG/M metagenome (GOLD analysis project Ga0172367, IMG submission 114542) | Freshwater microbial communities from Kabuno Bay, South-Kivu, Congo - kab_022012_10m | ecosystem: Environmental > Aquatic > Freshwater > Lake | place: Democratic Republic of the Congo: South-Kivu...
ATGAACTTCTCTTTAAGTACTTGCGTGAAGCTCTTTTCTTCTTCAACGACCGGAGCCGTCTCTTCAGCAGCAGCGGTAGCCGTGCTGTCGGCAGCAGCCGCGTTCGAATCAGTAGCAGCTACTTGCTCAGTGGCAGCAGCTTCGGTAGCGTCCTGAGCCAGAACGGGTTGTGTGAACAGAATCCCTGCGGCAAAGCACAGAGCGAGAACCTTTTTCATGGGTTTTTGCGAGGTTGGTTAAACAGTTGAAAAAATGTCTTAGAGGAGCAAAAGTAGGTACTTCGCGCCAATGCTAAAATTATCAGAGCATTAATTTCGAGAATATGTACGATTTACGCTTTGACTGCGGCGCGGTGAAGCACATCCGGACTTAAATCGGGCGTTGCCGCGATGGCGGCGACCGCATTTCGCGGGTGGTCCACGACGGTCCAAAGGTCAAGGTGCTCGGGGTTCATAAATTCTTCGTCCACCATTCGCTTGAGTTGGCGCAGTAGGTCGTCGTAGAATCCGTTTTGGTTGACGATGACTACGGGTTTGAGGTACTGCCCGAGGCGCTTTAGGGTGATGGCTTCGGCGAGTTCTTCAAGGGTTCCGCAACCGCCTGGAAGGGCAATCAAGCCCTCGGTGTGCGCGAGGAGGCCCGCCTTGCGCTCGGCCATCGTCTGAACAAAGGTGAAGTCGTCGACCAGGGGGTGGTCCATCTCGATGTCTTTGAGGAACTGGGGCATCACGCCCGAGGCCTTGCCGCCGCGCTGAATCACTTCGGTGGCGATGTGGCCCATGAGTCCGGTTTTGCCTCCGCCAAAGACGAGAGTAGCCCCCGCATCGACCAGGGTTTGGGCGAGTTCAGAGGCTCCGTCCACGTAATCTTGGGCTACGCGAGCCGATCCGGCGCAGTAGACCGTGACGCGGGCGCCCCGCAGGTCGCGAGCGCTCACTGTTGCTGAGATTTAAGTTCTTCCATGCGCGGAACAAGGGCTTCGGCCTCGGCACGCTTCAGGTCAGAGGCGCGGCGGTCGGTCGTTGAAAGCTTGAATGATTCCTCAAGGAGCTGCGTGTACTGCTCGTTGAGGCGGTCCAGTTCGGACTTTTTGCGAAAGAATGAAAGCATGCGTTAAAGGTAGTCCCTGTTCCGCACGAATGCCCCGTCTAGCGCCAGCTTGTTTTGACAAAAAGACCCGCTACGGCATTGGTGGCGAGGCCCGCGATGGGCGCAAAAACAGCCCCCTGCACCGCATAGCTAGTGAAGTTGAAGTAAGCCTCTGCGGCGTCGAGGGTAGCGAGCTGGTGGTCCACCGCGTAGCTGATGAAGTCGTCGAAAAAGTTGGGGTTGATGAACGAAAAAAAGAGGTACTGAACCCCCACAGACAGAACCCCCACGGTCGCACCCACCCCGATGCCTTGGCCCAAGGCCTGCAGGTAGGTTAGCGTTCCGCCCAACTCTGCCTTACGCGCATGCAAGCCCCAAATCATGATGGCTATAGATGGAATCATCACCAAGTTGGTGTAGGTGGGGTGCAGATGGATGTAGACCGTGTGCAGACCAACGAGGTATTCCCCGATGATCCAAACGAACTGCATCAGGGCGAATATGACGCCAAATCGTAGTGCGGTAGCCATGGTGCTAGGTGGTTTTGTGCCTTTAAGATGCGGCAACGCAGTCAAAGGTTGCATTGGTTCGCTGCCAACGCTAACGTTGCGTGCGCCAGCATCGTATGTGTGTGCGTCAGCGTACTTTTGCAGCATGGTTCGCAAACTCATTTGGATCGTTGCCGGCATTGCGCTGGTTGTTGTCGCGCTGTTGGCTTGGCTCGGAGCGTTTAAATCTTTGACAGTCAATGACTCACCGCAAGGGGGTTACGTCGTAGTTGGCTACGACTACATGGGGCCGTTCGAAAAAATTGGCCCGGTGTACGAACGTGTCGTGGCTACTGGGGACTCTCTAGGCCTGTCGACCGACTCCCTGGTCGGCGTGTACTATTCAAATCCCGAGGAGGTTGTGCCCGACTCCCTGCTTTCTTTTGTCGGAATCGTCGTGGGCAACAGCGACGACGACCTCGGAACCCTAGATTTTGGCAAGATGCGCACCGAACGGATTCCCGCAGGCCGTGCGCTGTGGTTAGACTTTCCGTATTCTAATACTTTGGGCATGTACGTCGGCATCATGCGCGCCTACGACGCTCTCGGTGAAGCCTCGATGGCCGCGGGCCTAGAGCCAGGCTGGGTCTACGAAATTCACAGTGAGGGCAATGTGCGATTTGTGTTTCAGGAGTACCCTCAGGCAGAGGATCCCGCCGCTTTTTAATTTTTTGTAGGTTTGTTGGGTATGAATCGCTTGACCTCTTTGGCTTTGGTAGTGCTGCTTGCTGCGGCGAGCTGGGCCTTTTCGGTAGGCGGTTCACCACTTGTGGTGTACCCGAATCCCGTTCAGGGCACCCTTCGCGGCCAGTTGGAGCTGAGCGGAACCGCGCCCGTTTCACTCAGCTTGTACGACATGCTTGGTCGCCGCGTGGACGGCAAAAACCTGAATTCAAGCCAGCGCCAGTTTGCTTGGGAAGTGGCGCATTTGCCTGCGGGCATGTACTGGCTGAAGGCCGAGCAAGGTGACGTTGTGGTCGCCCAGGTTCGCGTGGTCTTGGCCAAGTCCTAGCCGTTTACTTACGTTTACCGGACGACTGCGTTGCGGCCGTCGTTACAGCTTGCCCCTCTAAATCGGAGCAAGCATGAACACCATTTCTTTTTGGGCCATGGCACTCGGTGTGCTGTGCGCCCGTCCGGCCACAGGCCAAGCGATTGCCCACTGGGCTTTTGATGGATCCGCACTTGAGTGCGACAGTGGCTACGCCGCGTTAGGCGGGTTGGGGGTTGCGGAATCTTGGGCTCAAGGCCTCGGGGCAGGCAAGGCACTTTCGCTAAAGAGCTTTGCGCCCCAGGGCACAGAATCCGGAGCGCGAGGTCTATGGATGGAAGCCAATACGGTGGGCATGGACAGCGTGTGGCTGACGGGGTCCCTGCGGGGATCCTCTACCGCGTCGCGTTGGTGGCAAATCCATGCCTCAGTGGATTCGGGTACCACGTGGTTCGTGGCTTGGCAGCCTGATTCAGGTTGGGGGCCCTTTGATGTGTTTGTTCCGTTTGTGGCACCGTTGTCCGGAACCGCGGGGCATACCTCTGTTTGGCTTCGCTTGGTATCGGTGTTTTCGCCCGTGGCGTTCAGTCACTTTGGCGGAAGTTTCGGACCCAACGAAGCCTACCAAGGCATCCGAGAGCAGCCCACGTCGAGCAGCCAGAACTACAGCACCTCCGGTACGTGGCGGTGGGACAACCTTCGCCTGAATGGAATCGAGTCCCCGGCCACCGTGTGGGACGGTCAGTCCTGGTCGCTAGGCATACCCGCCAGCGGGGTGAACGCCTTAGTGGCCGCACCCTATGTCGGTACCGGTTTTGTTTGCGACGTACTTCGAGTGGGCAAGGGCGTACAGCTCGAAGTGGTTGCGGGCGGAATCGTCGACGTGCGCGGTCGTGCGTTGATTGACGGTGCGGTTGTTCTGCGTGCGGGGGCCTCGGGGCAAGCCCAAATGCGCGTGGGTGCTGCCGGCGGGGGGTCGGTTCGCGCTGAACGCTTTTGGACTTCATCCGGGTGGCAGCAGCTCTCGAGTCCACTAGCTGAGGGGGTGCGAGGCCTTTCGGGCGCCGACAGCCTCGAACTGTATTCGTGGAATGCCGATAGCGGAGAATACCGGGCTCCAGGCGAAGGGCTCAGTGCTCGAGGTCAGGGATTTTACGTGCAGGGATCTGGATTGATTTCTGTTCGAGGTGGGCTACCTCGGATTCCCTGGACCCAATGGAATCTAGGCTATGCAGACGTCCCCAACCCCGTGAGCACGGTCCACTCAACCCTAGTGACGGACGGATGGAATCTCTTGGGCAATCCCTTTGCCTGTGGGCTAGATTTTACTCAGGTTGAGCGCGTTAGGGTCGATGCAGCATTTTCGGTCTGGGATCCCGCGATGAACGGAGGGCTTGGGGGGTATGCGTACTACAGCCCGAGCGGTGGAAGCATAGGGCCCGTAGTACCGCCGATGCAGGGGTTTTGGGTTCGCGCACAGGGCCCTAGTGCGCAATTATTGGCCCGACAGCGCGGAGTTCTGAATATGCCTCCGCCTACCCCGCGGGTGACCATCGCCTTAGAAGTTCCGGATCAAAGCTGGACCGAGGTAGTGTATTTGGACCCGCGTGAAGACGCAAGTTTTGGGTTCGACGCCGACCGGGATGCCATGGCACGCACAAGCCCGACTGGAATTCAGTGGGCCGTAGCCACCGAAACTGTGGATGCCGCCGCGAAGTCCTGGAATCCTTCACGTGCCCTCACGCTGCAGTCGTGGAGTGATAGTGCGCGCTCTGCCACGGTTTCGGCGGTGGGGCACACCGGGGCGCTATGGCTGCTCGGGGCGGACGGACAGCACGTGCGCCTCGACCAAGGCCCCGCTGCAGTCCAACTGGACGGAAGCCAGTCTTGGACGCTCCTTGCCGAATCACTGGGTGGCGCAGAGGCTCAGCCTGGCGCGTGGCGCACGGGGCCCGGGTGGCTCTGGGTTCCGGACGCAGTCCAACTCGAAGTCCTCAACGTGCTCGGCCAAGTAGTCTTGACCCCCACTGGTGCCGCCCACGACCCCATTCCCCATGGCTTAGCCGAGGGCGTGTACGTACTGAGGGTTCGCAGCGTGAAGGGCTGGAAATCGCACAAAATCCAACTTAAATCCTAATTGCTATGAAATCATTGCTGATTGCCGCGGCTTTGGCTGTGGCTCCTACGGCCGCTTGGGCCCAGGTTGACGACTCCGAATCACTTTTTAAGGCCAGCTTTGATGGCATGTTTGAGGCCCCATCACCGATGGACCTGCCTGTAGGTGTCATTGAACCCAATCCACCTGTTCCGCTTGACGGCGGAGTGATCCTATTGCTTGCCAGCGGTGCCGCGCTGGCCCGTAAACGCTTGAAGGGATGAAGTTGCTCGGCCAAATTTGGGGCGCGAGACATTTACTTTGGGCGTACCTTCGGATTATCTACGTGGTGGTATGGAAGCTTTAGGTATTTGGATTCGCAGCAATAGGGCCTTTTTGGGCTTTGTCGTCCGGTTTTTAGTGACCTTTTTTCTGCTTAGCTTTCTCTACAGCTTGTACCTCGTGGTGGTCAAGCGCAACGGAGACCTTGATATGGTGACTTACTGGATCAGCCGCTTGAGCCACGAGACCGCCCTATTTATGGGGGTTGCGGACTGTGAGTGGTCCTGCTTTTTGGACGGGTGCTACGTGGGTCGTGAGGGCCGCATGGTGAACATCCTCGAGGGCTGCAACGGGCTTCGCTTGGCAATTGTCTACGCCGCCTACGTCATCGGAATCGGAGGCTGGACCTGGCGCTCACTCGTACAAGCCTTTGTGGGCTTGTTTGTCGTACAGCTCTTTAATGTGGTCCGCATCGGCTCGCTCATTGCACTGCGCGACCACGGGGGCGACACCTACTTCTTTTTCATTAAGTACATATTTGGTGTATTCATTTACGGATCCATCGTACTGCTTTGGATTTTGAAACCCCGCATCGACCGATGGATGGGGGCCAAATAGTCAAGGCCCGAAGTTTTTGGCTGTGGAGCATTGGGTTCCTCATGCTCTCCATGTTCGTGAGTATCGTTGTGGGCGAAGAAAAGCACGCGCTGGGGTTTGACCCCCTTGGGATTCATTGGGTTCGGAACCTTTATGCCGGAATTAAGATTGCCCTCGGCCTAGCCTATGTGCGGATCGTGGGATTCAACTGGCTTTGGGTCGCAGGGCTCGTGATCTTTGCTTTGGTAGTGCGCACGTTTGCCGAAGGAACCTTCACCGTAGCGCTGATTGGAGCGGCTATGGCGTACCGGACCTTGGCGCGGAACTAGCATCCACGGCTACTAGCTTCTGGCCTCTCGTTTCTTTGCCCTGACATCGGTGAACGCCTAATATTTAATGTTTAAACATTGGTATGGGATTTCGCCCTATATTTGCCGCATTAATGTTTAAACATACATCATATGGCAACCTGGACTATTGACCCCACCCATTCTGAAATCGGATTTTTCGCACGCCACTTGGTGATCACCAAGGTTCGCGGTCACTTCGCCGACTACAGCGGAAGCGTCACCTCGAGCGACGAGCAGCTGAACGACCTTGCCATCTCATTTGAGGCTGAGGTAGCAAGCATCAGCACTAAAAATGCAGACCGCGACAACCACTTGAAGTCTCCGGACTTTTTTGACGCTGAAAACCACCCAAAGCTCACGTTTGCATCCAAATCGGTGTCGCGCCAGGGCAGCGACCTAAAGGTGGACGGAACCATGACGATCCGCGGCGTAGAAAAGCCCGTTTCATTGAATGTTGAAGTCGGCGGAATCGCCAAGGATCCTTGGGGCAACACCAAAGCGGGTTTGAGCTTTTCTGGTAGCATCAACCGCAAGGACTTTGGCCTCGCGTTTCACGTGCTCAACGAGGCAGGCGACTTGCTCGTGAGCGACGAAATCAAGCTTGAAGGCGAAGTGCAGCTGAAACTCGAGGCCTAATCGTATTTGGTTTTTTATTGGAGCCCTTGGGGCGGGAGAAATCCCGACTCGAGGGTTTTTTATGCACCATAGCCCCAGACTATCGCCCATCGAAATGCCCTATTTTGGCGGGTTTTTGGTGACCAAAGTCCCAAGGGCCACAGGGGTCTTGGCGGAATTTTGGGGTATCAAATAATCCAAAAAACAAAACCAATGGAAGCTACCCCAGCCCCCGTGTACTCAATGCCCCGCATCGGCGATGCGGCACCAGAATTTACCGCAATCACCACCCAGGGAACCATCAACTTTCCCCAAGACTATGAGGGCAGCTGGGTGATCTTGTTTTCGCACCCAGCCGACTTTACGCCTGTATGTACCAGCGAGTTCATGACGTTTGCTTCAATCGAAGACAAGCTCGCTGAAGTCAATACTAAGTTGGTTGGATTGTCGGTAGATGGACTGTACTCGCACATTGCATGGCTCCGCACGATTAAAGAGAAGGTGACCTTCAACGGAATGAGCAATGTTGAAGTGAAGTTTCCGCTCATCGAAGACATTACCATGGAAGTGGCCTCGAAGTACGGCATGATTCAGCCCGGCGAAAGCTCGACGAAGGCGGTTCGCGCCGTGTTCTTCATTGACCCCAAGGGGACGATTCGCACCATCTTGTACTACCCGCTCAGCGTGGGCCGCAACTTTGACGAAATCTACCGCACCGTGGTGGCCCTCCAGACTGCGGATGCGTTCTCGATTGCGACTCCGGCCGATTGGCGCCCGGGAAGCGACGTGATTGTTCCCACGGCGGGATCGTGCGGCGTGGCCAAAGCCCGCATGGACGGCGACGAAGGTGAAATGACCTGCCACGACTGGTTCTTCTGTACCAAAAAGCTCGACGAGGCCGAGGTTTGGAAGGCGGTTAAAAAGAATTAATCCGTTAATTCTTGATTTGGAACCGGCCCCGCGAGGGGCCGGTTTTTTTGTGCTTACAGCTTTTGTACCAACGTCCGGACGGGACGCCCGTTGGCGAGGACCTCGAGGATGTAGGTTCCTGAGGCACAACCCGAAAGGTCCACCTTTGACTCACCCACCGAGAGGACGCGCAGCACCTGGCCTTGGGTACTGAGCAGACGGGCAGAAGTGGTTCCGTTGGGGTAGGCCACGCTGAAGATTCCGCCCGAGGGATTGGGGTAGACCCGAACAAATGGGTGCAGCGGTTCCGCCGCAGAAAGGCTGCTTTGGTAGATGCGCACGTAGTCGACGAGCATTTCTGACGCGGTGAAGTTGGGGTCAATGCTCGGCTGAATGGCGATGTTCATGAGGATGAACTGCGGCAAGTCAAAAGGCCAAGTGCTTGAATTCTTGACTGTTGGAGCGTATGTGTAGTGCGTGACGCTGTCGACAGCGAAGGTGATGCTGTTCGGAGTCCATTCCATGCTGTAGATGTGGTAGCCGGTGCTAGCGCCTGAAACGTACTGGCCGCCGACGTTTTGGGTTCCGCCAAAGCTGGACGGAGTGTGGATGGCGCTCGATACGTAGTTCTGGTTGTGGCCCCAGTGCTCCATGATGTCTATTTCGCCACATTGAGGCCAGGGTTGGGTTCCGAAGCCCTGGGTTTGCCAGTAGGCGCCGGGCTCGGTGATGTTTTGACCGAGCATCCAGAGGGCGGGCCAGGTTCCGACGCCCGTAGGCAGCTGGGCGCGGATTTCGACGCGGCCGTAGGTGAAGGCGAACTTCGAGTTGAGGCGCGCGGAGGTGTATTCCTTAGTCTGGCCCTGATCGGTAAAGGTCTCTTTGTAGGCGGCGAGGTGCAGGGATCCGCCTTGGACAAAGGCGTTGGTGTCGCGATTCGTGTAGTGCTGGATTTCGCCGTTGTACCAGCTGGTTCCGTTCGGGAGCTGGTGCTGCTGCCACCACTTGGCGGTGTCGAGCGGACCATCGGCCGAGAATTCGTCGGCCCATACCAGCACGTCAAACGTTTGGGCATGAAGCGGCGCAGTAAGCAGGACCAGAAGCAGGCAGAGTACGGGTTTGTTCATGCCGTTAAGGTACGATTGCGTCCTACCTTTAGTGTGTACCTCAATGACTCCCTACCCTATGCGTTCGCTCCTCTTTGCCAGCATTTTTGCCTTTTCGGGCGGAACATTATTCGCCCAATGGAATCCCAATACCGCCATCAATACCCCAGTGGCTACGGGAACGACAGACGACCTTCAAGCCATTACCGGCCCCAGCGGCCGAACGTACGTGGCGATGTTTCAGACCACGACTAACGGATACAGCCCCCGACTGCAGGTGCTCAACGATCAAGGGGTTCCGCGCCTCGGAACCAACGGGATGCAGTTCAACACGACCACGGTGATGGGCACGTACACCGTGACATGGGACATGCGTTTGGACGCGCAAGAGCACGTCTACATTGGATTTACCGGAACGGGCAATACCGACGCGGTGGTGCACCGACTCGACAGTACGGGCAACCACGTTTGGAACCCCTCGGGCATAGCCCTTGGACAGGGATACGATGTGAAGCTGCTTCCGATGTCCAACGGCGACGTGATGGCAGGTTGGATCGACGCCAACGGCGGGGGCGCCAAGCTCCGAAAGATTTCCGCCAGTGGAAGCTTTGCGTGGCCGGCGGCAATTACGGTTCCGTCGCCCACGGGCACTGGCCAAGTCAACATCGGCGAGATGCTGGAGTACAGCAACGGCGACGTGCTCGTCATTTTCTACGTGCGGGCCAGTTTTGGCCCCTCTGCCCTGCCCTATGCCCAGCGCTATACCGCGGCAGGAGTGGGCGTTTGGCCCCAGCCGAAGGCACTGACCAACGGCTGGTACGTGTACAGCAACCGCCGCTTTCCACTCACGCAGCGCGGCGACACGGCCTACTTCGGAATGGCTGCGGCTTCAGGCCTCGACCTTCAGTGCAAGGTGCAGCGAATCAATCCGTTGGGCGGACTTCCCTGGGGAGTTAACGGCAAAGACTTTTCGACCTTGGCCAACTTGTACGAGCGCGACCTCAGCATGGGCATTGCCCCTGACGACCACTACCTCTATGTGGCCGCCGAGGTGACACCGACGAGCCAAGGCCAAATGGGAACCATGGTGCAAAAGCTGCATTTGCGCAACGGCTCGATGCCATGGGGCGCCACCGGGCGCACGGTGTTCAACATCAGTTCGCGCGACCAAAGTCCTCGGGGCGACTTAGGCTTTATCGACAGCAAGCCGGTATTTATGTACAGCGACGGGTTCAACAACGGCGGAACTCCAGTGCGCCTGCTCGCCGCATTTCTTGACACGGCGGGGGGCCTTGTGGATACCGTCCAAATGGGCACCTACGCCGCGTCAAAAGGTCGGGTGCACTTGAGCGGAACCTCGGGCTTTAACGTAACCGCCGTGTGGTCTGAAGACCGCGGCAGCGGAAGCCTCGCCTTTGCCCACCGCATCAACCGCACGCCCTGTCCTGCGGTACTTGCCGGAGCCGATTGGGGATCGTCCCTCGATTCGGCGTGGCTTTGGTTTACGGGTAGCGGAGCCGATTCGCTGTACTGGGAATTTGGAGATGGTGCCACGGCATCGAGCCTGCCAACCGACACCCTTCAGCATGCGTACTGGGCTAACGGTAGCTACACGGCCCGGGTCTATGCCTACCGGGACTGCGGAAGCATGGATTCCGCCTCTGTCAACGTGGTGATTTCGGGTATCGGAATGGGTGAAAAACCGACCAAGTCGCTCGTGATTAGCCCGAATCCGAGCCGCGGCAGGCTTACGCTGCGAGGGGGCGATGTTGCTCATGCACTATTAATCAATGCACAAGGTCAAGTAGTTGCCGAAATCCGTAATTGGA
>Ga0172367_10009853_pt1 | contig 10407 bp, 7 predicted proteins | sample Lak10m_FD_114542 | JGI IMG/M metagenome (GOLD analysis project Ga0172367, IMG submission 114542) | Freshwater microbial communities from Kabuno Bay, South-Kivu, Congo - kab_022012_10m | ecosystem: Environmental > Aquatic > Freshwater > Lake | place: Democratic Republic of the Congo: South-Kivu...
AATTATTTTATTTACACCATTTTGTTTTTAATCAAGCGTTTTATACCTAAATTGTTTATTACCAAACGTTTGTATTATGATATAACCGGAGGTAAAAATCGTGTGCTTTCAAAGGCTGAAGTGTTGGGACGACTGTATTTGTGTGGATTTGACATATTGAAAGAAAAGAAAATAGGTGAGGTTAATTATGTGTTTGCTCAAAGGGTTAAGCGACCCGATTCAAAACTAAAACGATTCTATGGACCGCTCATAAAACTGCATCGGGTTGGCAAAAACGGAAAGAAATTTAATGTGTATAAATTCCGTACCATGCATCCTTATTCGGAGTTTTTGCAAGCGTATATTTTCAGTAAAAACAGCCTACAGGAGGGTGGAAAGTTCAAACGGGATATTCGTGTAACTACGCTTGGCCGATTTATGCGCAAGTATTGGCTCGATGAGTTGCCCATGTTGATAAATCTGTTGAAAGGCGAAATGAAAATAGTAGGAGTTCGACCCATAAGCGCTCATTATTTTAGTTTGTATAGTAAGGAATTACAGGAATTACGTGTTAAATTCAAGCCTGGCTTGTTACCACCCTTTTATGCTGATATGCCAAAAACGCTGGAAGAAATTGAACAATCGGAAATGAAATACCTGCGTATGTGCCAGAAAAACGGTACCATACTGACAGATATAAAATACTTCTTTTTAATTTTGAGTAATATCCTTTTCAGAAGTGCTCGAAGTGCATAAATATTCGTAACTACTCAGCCCCCCAACCCCCTAAAGGGGGAGTTTTGGAGCGTTATTCAGTGTTAATTTGTAATTATAAGCTCTTTTATTTACACATTTCAAAAAAAAACTATTTAATTAAAAATGAAAATCGCACTTACAAATACTTTTGAAGGTGCTGAGTAGTTACAAATATTCTATTATTAGTAGTTTAAATGTTTTTTAGAATAATTTTATGAAAAATAAAATCACACTTTTTTTGTTTGCCTGGTCTTTGTATGTTCAGGCGCAGGAAACTCCACAGCACATTTCGTATTATAAAATGTACGATTTTGTGGATGAGCTGGCTAATAGTGGTTTGTACGAATTAAATTCGGCAGTAAAACCATATAGCCGAACGCTGATTTCTGAAAAATTACTCGAAGCACAAGGGCAACCCGAAAAACTTTCGAAACGACAGTTGGCTGAAATTAAATTTTACCTGAACGATTTGGCTTTGGAAAACAATCAGCTACCAAAAGCAACCTGGCATTTGTGGAAAAACGATAATTCAAAAGCAGCTTTACTTGCTCCCGGCATTCATTATCGCGACTCGCTGTTTAAAGCGCGCATTACTCCGGCGCTCGGTATGAATGTGATAAATAATGCAAGTGGAACGATTATTCAACGTTGGATAGGTGCGGAATTTCAGGCTTCAATTGGTAAGAATTTTTCAATATATGGTAGTTTACGCGATTTATCCAATAATGGTGAACGCCTCTCTGGACCTGCTTATCTGAACGATCTGCCTGGCTATCAGTACAAAGAAGCTACTTATGGCGGTGATTTTAGCGATTCGCGGGGTGGAATAAAAGTGTCGAACAAATGGGGCTCCATAGGTCTTGTAAAAGATAATATCGTGTGGGGCGATAATCAGCATGGTTCTAATATACTTTCGGGGCGTGCTCCATCGTTTCCAATGATTACCCTGCATCTACAACCGGCAAAGTGGTTCGAAATGAGCTATCTGCATGCATGGTTAGTTTCCAATCAGGTAGACAGTTCGTATTATTATCTCGAAAATGGCACACAGATTTCGTACCGCCCTGCCAACAAATTTATGGCTGCCAACCTGTTTACTTTTACGCCTGTTCGCAATTTGAAAATCTCGGTTGGTAATTCCATTGTATATGCCGAAAAAACCATTCAGGGCGCCTATTTAATCCCTATTGCTTTTTATAAATCTATTGACCATACGCTTACAAAAGGCTTGGGGACTGAAAATCAGAACTCACAAATGTTTATGAATATCAGTTCGCGTAACCTCAAAAATGTGCATTTATATTCGTCGGTTTTTATCGACGAATTTAATTTTTCAAGATTACTACCTTCGAACAAAGAGGCCAATCCGGTTTCGGTTAAAGCTGGTGCAGTTGTTTCAAATTTTCCGCTAAAAAATCTTACGGCGGTTGTGGAGTTCACAAATACAAATATCCTGAATTACAAACATTCAATACCACTACTTACATATACCTCAAACAGTTACAATCTGGGTCATTATCTGGGCGATAATGCGCAAGAATTGTATGCTGCTTTGCAATTTAAGCCTTTACGGGGGCTCGATTTTAAGTTGTTTTATATCAATTCATTGCATGGTAATGAATACGATTATGTGCGAAGAGGAACTTCGAATGGCATAAGTGGTAAGGTTGATGATATTATCAGTCAGCCTTCGTTGGGCGACATTATTTGGCAAAATGAAACAATAGGATTTCATAGTACCTACGAAGTAATAAACAACGGTTATGTGTTTTTAAGGGTAGAAAAAAACAACATGCAAACTTTTGTGCCGGCAATGCCTGCCACCTTTGGTGAAAAACGAATGACAGCTCAGCAAACTGCAGATTATTTTTCCCCTAAATTTTTTCAGGGAAATAAGCTCACTATCAGTGCAGGTTTCAGTTTCGGATTTTAAATCGAACACATAAAAAAATAAAACTCCCCGATAAGCATTTCAGCCTATCGGGGAGTTTGTCTTATCTTAAGTCCCCCTGTGGGGGAATTAGGGGGCTTCTATTTTGCCATTTCAACAGCCACAGCAACCTGAACAGTTGCACCAACCATTGGGTTGTTACCCATTCCGAGGAATCCCATCATTTCTACGTGAGCAGGAACAGATGAAGAACCAGCGAACTGAGCATCACCGTGCATACGTCCCATCGTGTCAGTCATACCATAAGAAGCCGGACCAGCACCCATATTATCGGGGTGAAGAGTACGACCTGTACCACCACCTGAAGCCACAGAGAAGTATTTTTTACCAGCTTCCATACATTCTTTTTTGTATGTACCTGCTACAGGGTGTTGGAAACGGGTTGGGTTAGTTGAGTTACCGGTGATAGATACGTCAACACCTTCGGCGCGCATAATTGCCACACCTTCGCGTACATCGTCGGCACCATAACATTTTACAGCAGCACGAGGGCCATCAGAGTATGATTTTGAGCGAACGACATTCAATTCGCCTGTTGCGTAATCAAAATCAGTTTGAACATAAGTAAAACCGTTGATACGTGAGATAATCATCGCAGCATCTTTTCCAAGTCCGTTCAGGATAACACGCAATGGCTCCTGACGTACTTTGTTTGCCGACTGAGCGATACCGATAGCACCTTCGGCAGCAGCAAACGATTCGTGTCCGGCAAGGAAAGCGAAACATTTGGTTTCGTTGCGAAGCAACATAGCGGCTAAGTTACCATGTCCAAGACCTACTTTACGGTCTTCGGCTACTGAGCCGGGTATACAAAATGCCTGCAGCCCGATACCGATAGCTTCGGCAGCGTCAGCAGCGGTAGTACAACCTTTTTTGATGGCGATAGCAGCGCCTACCACGTAAGCCCATTTCGCGTTTTCGAATGCGATATTTTGAATTCCTTCGCAAATTGCATAAGGATCAATATTTTTGGCAGCGCAAATAGCTTTTGCCTCGTCGATATCTTTGATACCGTACATATTAAGTGCCGCGTTCACTTTATTGATACGACGGTCATAACTTTCAAATAATGGCATAATATTTTAATTTGAAAATGAATTAATTGGATAATTTGAAAATGAATAATAAGACATTTTTTTTTGTGAAAAAGTATGTATTAAGTCTCCTGGATGGGGATTTAGGGGGCTTATTATTCGTGTCTTGGATCAATGTATTTTGCAGCGTTTGCAAAGCGACCATACGTGCTTGTGCATTTTTTCAATGCTTCGTTAGCATCTACACCTTTTTTAATCATGTCCATCATTGGGCCCATGCGAACAAATTCATATCCGCAAGCTTCACCATCTTCGTCCAACGCCATGCGGTTGATATAACCTTCGGCCATTTCAAGGTAACGAACACCTTTTGCTTTGGTTCCGAACATGGTACCAACCTGCGAGCGCAAGCCTTTGCCTAAATCTTCGAGACCGGCACCAATTGGGAGTCCACCTTCAGAGAAAGCAGATTGTGTACGTCCGTAAACAATTTGGAGGAATAATTCGCGCATGGCTACATTGATTGCATCGCAAACCAAGTCGGTATTCAATGCTTCGAGTAGCGTTTTACCCGAAAGTATTTCGGCAGCCATAGCAGCAGAGTGGGTCATACCCGAGCAACCGATAGTTTCTACCAATGCCTCTTCGATGATGCCTTCTTTCACATTCAAAGTCAGTTTGCAGGCACCTTGCTGCGGAGCACACCAACCCACACCATGAGTTAAGCCTGAAATGTCTTTGATTTCTTTCGATTTTACCCATTTGCCTTCTTCAGGAATGGGAGCAGGTCCGTGATCCGGTCCTTTTTTTACAACACACATGTGTTCTACTTCGTGTGAATAAATCATACTTTTGTTATTTAGTTATTATAAAATAGTTTGATAATTCGATTATGTCAGAAAATGAATAAAAAACAGATTTATTTACAATAAAATGTGCCTTTTTTATTCGACTGCAAAAGTACTCTTTTTTAGCCAATTTTTTAATGCAATAAATGTTAAATAGCTTAGCGCAAAAAAACATTATCAGTAATTTAATTGTTGGGCTGTAAGTTAGATTTCTTGCACTAAAATTAAAAATAAATGTTACTTTATTTCAATTTATTTGTATCGAATTAACAATCTAATCTATTAAATTTGCACACAAAACAAACACCATGATAAGCTTAAGTAAAATTGAAAATGTATATGATTCTGATTTTGAGGAAATATACAATTTATACAACAGTGCATTTCCTTCGTATCAGCGTAGAACATGGGCGGGATTAGAATCGTTGTTTAACAAAAAACCTGTATTTGAGTGTAAATGTGTGAAATCGGATGGCGAATTTGTAGGGCTTCTGCATTACTGGACATTCGAAAAATTCATTTATATTGAGCATTTTGCCATTCATCCCGATTTTAGAAATAAGGGAATAGGAACAGCTGCTTTAAAAACATTTCTGGCAACAGCTCAATTGCCGGTTGTAGTTGAAACAGAAACACCACGTACGTTAGTTGCCAGTCAGCGAATACATTTCTACGAACGTTTGGGATTTTACATGACAACTAATTTTTACATGCAGCCACCATACGAGGGCGGGCAGGTTATGATGTCGATGTTAATCATGTCAAACGATTATCATTTTGCTAATAAGCATTTTAATTCAATTAAAAAGACACTTTACAAAGAGGTTTACAAATACGATCCGAAAAAAACCAAATAAAAAAAAACGGGGCTCATTTGAGTCCCATTTCTTTTGCTATCGTGTGCATATAATTTACTGCAGCTTCGTATTCGTTTGGTATAATTCCGTCTAAAATAGCATCCTTTATCCGCATTTTAATGTCGCCCACGGTGGCGCAAGCCGGCAAATTAAATGTTTGCATAATTTCCTGACCACTCACCGGAGGCTGAAAATTCCGAACTCTGTCCTTTTCTTCAATCTCCTTTAATTTTTTGCGAACGAGCTGAAAATTAGCTCGGTATCGTTTTACTTTTTCCTGGTTTTTGGAAGTTATGTCGGCTTCGCAAAGCATCATTAGTTCCTCAATATCATCTCCGGCATCGAACAACAAACGACGAACAGCCGAATCGGTTACTTCATCTTCGCTCAACACAATGGGGCGCATGTGCAGGTTCACCATTTTTTGTACAAAGCGCATTTTTTCATTCGTAGGGAGTTTCATGCGTCTGAAAATTTCCGGAATCATTTTCTCGCCTACATAATTGTGGTTGTGGAAAGTCCAACCAAGTCGTGCGTCGTAGCGCTTGGTGCGTGGTTTTCCTATGTCGTGAAGCAGTGCTGCCCAGCGTAGCCACAGATTATCAGTATGTTGGCAAAGTCCGTCCAACACAGCTAATGTGTGGTAGAAATTATCTTTATGTCCAACACCATCTTTTGTTTCGGCACCTTTTAGCGCCAATACTTCAGGGAAAATAAGTTCCAGTAATCCTGTTTTTTCCAACAATATAAAACCAACTGAAGGTTTGCGCGACAACATTATTTTATTTAATTCGTCGGCAATGCGTTCTTTCGAAATTATAGCAATACGTGCTTTGTTGCGTGCAATGGCATCAAACGTACGCTCTTCCAGAAAGAAGCCCAATTGTGCCGAGAACCGTATGCCGCGCATCATACGTAGCGGGTCGTCCGAAAACGTTATGTCCGGATTGAGTGGTGTACGAATCACAAAATTCTTTAGGTCTTCCATGCCGTTGAATGGATCAACCAATTCACCAAATCGACTTTTATTCAAACATATAGCTAAGGCATTTATAGTAAAGTCGCGGCGATTTTGGTCGTCTTCGAGTGTGCCATCTTCTACTATTGGCTTTCGCGAATCGCGCATATACGATTCTTTGCGAGCACCTACAAACTCCACTTCAAGGTCTTTAAATTTTATTTGAGCTGTGCCAAAGTTCTTAAACACAGTTAGTTTGGCTTTTTTGCCCAATTCAGCAGCAACTAATCCGGCTAACTCAATACCACTTCCTACCGTGACCACATCGATGTCCTTCGAAGGTCGCTTCAGGAAAATGTCGCGCACAAAACCACCGATAACATAACAGTCTTTTTGCTGTTCGTCGGCAACCCTTGCTATTATTTCAAAAATTTTATCCTGTAAAAATTCTTTCATTCCTTTTTATTTACAGGTGCAAAGGTAATATAAAAATAAATGCTTACCTTTGTAACTTTGTAAAAAGATTCATTCATTTTGTTCTAATATATTGAATTATAATTAATTAAAATGATTATTGCTACTGTAGATTTTTCAATTACCGAGTTGATTTTGCTGGCTGTATTTTTAATTTCTTTTATTTATCAACTTTATTTTTATTTGCGTTATATCAACGGACCTGTTTCATACTTTCGTAAGCAGAAAAAGTCGAAGAATATTTCTGAATCCTCACAACCAGGTGTTTCGGTGGTTATTTGTGCGCGCGATGAGTCCGATAATTTGCGTAAATTTCTACCTTATTTTTTAGATCAGGATTATCCCGAATTTGAGGTGATAGTGGTAAATGATGGGTCGACCGACGACTCTGAATTATTGCTTACCAATATGAAAGAAGTTTATCCTAAGCTACGCTCTACATTTGTGCCTTATGGCGCTACTAATTTCAGTACCAAAAAATTAGCGCTTACACTCGGTATTAAAGCGGCCAAATACGACTGGATTTTACTTTCGGATGCCGACTGTATGCCCGAAGGAAAATCGTGGATTTCGTCGATGGCGCGCAATTTTAATCAGGGCGTTGAATTTGTGTTGGGTTACGGACCCTATTTAATTGAAAAATCAGCTGTAAATCGTCTTATCACTTACGATACACTTTTCATAGCCTTGCAATATATGGGCTATGCGCTTAAAGGCAAACCGTACATGGGGGTAGGGCGAAATATGGCGTATCGAAAAGAAGTGTTTTTCCGAATGAAAGGTTTTGCATCGAACCTGCATCTGCGCTCCGGCGACGACGATTTGATGGTGAATTCAGCTGCCAATGCATTTAATACCAAGGTGGAGGTTTCGCCCGAAAGTGTTACCTGGTCGCAACCAAACAAAACCCTGCGCAGCTGGTTATACCAAAAAGAGCGACATTTGTCTGTATCGTCGTTTTATTCTACAAAAAGTAAGTTCAGATTGTCGGTTGAGCCTGCAATGCGTGGTTTATTTTACCTGACATTTATATTAGTTTTGATTTTTGGAAATTTAATTTCAACAGCTTTTGCCGGAAGTTTGTTTTTAATAAGGGCTATCAGTCAGCTGATAATAATTAATAAATCGTCGAAACATTTCGGTGGTCGAAACTATTTCTTATCCTTATTTGTTTTTGATATATATCTTCCGCTCGTAAGCCTGTATTTAGTAACTTTCGGACGCATAGGTTCCAAATCGAAACGAATAGTGTGGAAGTAAATGTCCCTAGCCCCTAAAGGGGATGTGATTTAGTCCCGAATGGTCTTTTCTTACTCCCCTTTAGGGGTTGGGGGCAGTATTTTTAATTTTTATTTTCTAACTTCAAATTTCTACCTTAATAATACCCATGAAAAAGAAAAAACAAAAAAACAATGGCAGTACAAGGGTTCGTAAATCAGAGCTTATACGCAGTATTATTGCTATTTTCAACGAACAACCCGAAGGTACGTTTAATTACAAACAAATTTCTTCTTTGTTAAATATTAAATCCGAATCGCAGCGGATTTTTATTAATCAGCTTCTATACGAATTGCTCGACGAAGATTTTTTAGTAGAAATTTCGCGCGGCAAATTCAAAGTTAATTCGCGCGGTGGCTATATAACAGGAGTTATTGAACGACAAGGAGTTAAAACTTTTCTGCTTCCCGACGATGGTGGTGAGCCTGTTTTTATTCCCGAACGCAAAACCAATCATGCACTACTGAACGATAAAGTTAAAGTATTTCTGTATGCCCGGCGTAAAAGTCAAGCCCCTGAAGGCGAGGTGGTCGAAATTATAAAACGTGCCAAAGATACGTTTGTGGGAATACTTCAGGTGTCGGATAATTTTGCGTTTTTAATTTCGGACAACAGAGTGCTTACAAACGATATTTTTATTCCTAAAAATAAGCTTAACGGAGGTAAAAACGGTCAGAAAGCTGTTGTGAAACTATTGGAGTGGGAGCCTAACCTCAAAAATCCGGTAGGTGAAGTAATTGATGTATTGGGCGAAAAAGGTGATAATACGGTGGAGATGCATGCTATTTTAGCAGAATTTGGTTTACCTTATAAATATCCTGCTGATGTGGAAGCTGCTGCCGATAAAATTGATGCCGGTATTACTCCTGATGAAATTTCGAGGCGAATTGATATGCGAAACGTAACCACATTTACCATTGACCCGCGCGATGCGAAAGATTTCGACGATGCACTTTCGTTGCGAAAGCTCCCGAATGGTTTGTGGGAAGTGGGTGTGCACATTGCCGATGTTACACATTATGTTCGTCCGGGCAGCATTATTGAGCAGGAAGCCCGTCAGCGAGCTACATCGGTTTATTTGGTCGATCGTACCATTCCAATGTTGCCGGAGCATCTCTCTAACGGTATTTGTTCGCTTCGTCCCAACGAAGAAAAGCTGACCTATTCGGTAATTTTTGAAATGAACGACAATGCTGAGGTTAAGAATTATCAGATAGCTAAAACGGTTATTTGCAGCGATCGCCGTTTTACTTACGAAGAAGCACAGCAGGTAATTGAAACGGGTAAGGGCGATTATGCTGAAGATGTGTTGCAGTTAGACAAAATGGCTAAAATGCTGCGCGAAAAGCGTTTTGCTTCGGGTGCCATTGCTTTTGATAGGGTAGAGGTGCGTTTCGAAATTGATGATAAAGGCAAACCAACATCGGTTTTCTTTAAGGAACAAAAAGATGCGAATAAACTGATTGAAGAGTTTATGCTATTGGCAAATAAAACGGCTGCCATGCATGTAGGTAAACCCGGCAAAGGAATGAAAGCCAAAACATTTGTGTATCGTATTCACGATTTACCGAATCCTGATAAATTGCAAAATTTCTCACAATTTATCAAACGCTTTGGTTATAATCTGAAAATTTCAGGCAAAAACACAGCTGTTTCATCGTCTATCAATCATTTATTGGACGAAGTTCAGGGTAAAAAAGAGCAAAACCTGATTGAAACATTAGCTATTCGCTCTATGGCAAAAGCTGTTTATTCTACTGAAAATATAGGACATTACGGTTTGGCATTCGATTATTATACGCATTTCACCTCGCCTATACGGCGCTATCCCGATATGATGGTGCATCGCCTGCTCGAAAAATACAACAGTGGCGGTAAAAATGTGAATCAGCAGGAATACGAAGATTTGTGTCAGCATAGTTCGGATATGGAGCAATTGGCTTCGAATGCTGAGCGTGCGTCTATCAAATACAAGCAGGTAGAATTTATGTCGGCATATTTGGGCGAAGTGTTCGATGGTGTAATCTCTGGCATTACCGAGTGGGGAGTGTATGTTGAGTTGGTAGCCAACAAGTGCGAAGGAATGATTCCGATTCGTGACTTAGACGATGATTATTATACGTTTGATGACAAAAACTATTGCCTTGTAGGACGCCGTTACCACAAGCGCTATCAACTTGGCGATGAAATTACTGTAAAAGTTGCTAAAGCTAATTTAGACAAAAAGCAATTAGATTTTGTGATTGCTTAACTTAAGTACGAATTATAAAAA
>Ga0172367_10009855_pt1 | contig 10405 bp, 5 predicted proteins | sample Lak10m_FD_114542 | JGI IMG/M metagenome (GOLD analysis project Ga0172367, IMG submission 114542) | Freshwater microbial communities from Kabuno Bay, South-Kivu, Congo - kab_022012_10m | ecosystem: Environmental > Aquatic > Freshwater > Lake | place: Democratic Republic of the Congo: South-Kivu...
ACCGTTGGAGTAGGTGATGTCAAAGCCCTTACGGAACTCCTCGGCAGTGACGAACCCAGCCTTCTCGATCTCGGAGCGGACACGGGGGTCAACCGTGATGTTGCCAGCGTCGTCGATGGTGACAAGACTCGGGTACTTCTTGATCGCCTCGTCGGTGGCTTGCTGCGAGCGCAACAGTGCGGCACGTGCCAACAACTCACCTGCTTGGAGTTTGTCTTCCTCGGACACGCCCTCACCAAAGAAGCCGATGTCAGGCGAATGCGTGAACGATGTCATCCGCTGGTACTTAGACAGCAGAGAACGCGCCAGTTGTTGCTGCTTCTCAAGGATGCGGTAAATCTGGTTCAGGCCGAAACTGCGTCGAGCCTTGTTGTCCAGTGTCTGCACCTGCTCAAGCAGGCTGGCGGCTACGCCGGGGACATTACGACCTTGGCCGAACACACGTTTGTAGAACGCCTCGGTAGCGCCCATCAGCCCGCCTGTGTAACTGTATGGACGGTTGATGGCACCCATCGTGAAGGCTTTGGAAGCCAGATCACCCGCAGAAAACCGGGCGTACCGCCCGTCATCCCGATCCTGATCAAGTTGCTGCATGTCGCCCACGATGGCACGAGCGTTGACGAAGTTGCCCGTATCGCCACGGCGCACGTACTTACGTGCTTGGTTCACGAAGTACCGGGCTTCATCATCACGGAACTCAAAGCCCAACTTGTTGAGGAAGTTCTTCAGGACGTTCCATACGCGAGCGATGATCGATGTATCCAGATCAGCAGCGTTGTCGGCAAGATATTCCTCGATGGCTTCCAGCTTGGACATGCCACGGTTTGCAACCATCGCATCGACTGCGGCCTGCACGTCAGGGTCTACGTCATAGATGCGGTTCAGTACTTCAGCAAGTTTGGCCTTGGGTACCACACCCTTGAAGCCAAAGTGCCCCAGTGCCTCGTGGGCAAGGATGAACTTCAGTTGCTGCTCGGTACGGATGAAGTCAGTGAAGACGATGACGTTGGGGCCGAACGAGTAGCCAGCCGCCTTGGTCGTATCGAAGTCACCTTGCTTACGAGCCGCAGCCGCACGGCGATAGAGATCAGGATTGCGTCGTTTGAGGTCTTCCACATTTGCGTAAATGTGGACAGTCGGTTTCATCCGCAGTTTGTTCAGGAAATTTTTGACCAGTAAGCGGATTCGACCGATAGGCACCGTTGCGGGAATCTCGGTACCGTCATCACGATAGAACATACCGTCATCGTTATCCCAAGCATCTTCTTCACGGAAGCCCTCCTTCTCCAGACGTGCGCGTTCAGCTTCCAGCGTCCGCTTTTCGGTTTCTTTTGCCGCGAGTGCTTCCGCAGCGGCTTTCTGTTCCTGCTCCAGCTTGCGCTGCTGCGCAGTGGTCAGCACCTCAGTCGAAATGAGGAAGCGACCGCCCGACTTGAGCATCTTCGGCTCACCTTTGTCGGTGAAGTAGTCACTCAGCGGAGAGCCACGCACAATAAATTTGCGCCCTTGCTTATCTGTCTTAGCGTAGAGTTCCTGCGCAAGTTCCACGATGTTGTTGTAGGTCTGTCCACGGAACTTCACCTGCTGGTTGAGGTTCGTCACCGTGCGGATTTGCGTGATCAGATCGCTAATGAGTTCGCCCAGCAAGGCTTGTGGTGTGGTCGTGATCTTCTCTGCTGATGTTTCCACCGGCTTCGAGGTGGCGATCTTGCCGCTGACAGTAGATTGCTGGGTTTTGTAGATAGCAGGCAGGTTGATGATCTTGGCCGTAATACTCGGCATGAGGTTACGGCTCAGTGCGTAGGAGAACCAAGGACGGTTCTTGTCTTTGACCACCGCCGTCAACTGAAGATTGTTGTTGGCTTGATCGAGGAACGCATTGTCGATGATGGACTGCTGGTTGTCTTTGAACTGCGTGTTCGCAAGGAACGCACGGGCTTGCTCGCCCAGTGCGCGGTTGTTGGGATCGGTGTCGAAGAATGCGTACTCGATCACCGTGTTGATGGCATTGGTAAACGTGCGCGTGTCCGTCGCCGCTTCCGAATCACGGATAGCATCAGCCAACAACTCTGCATCTGATTCGAGTGCAGGTGCAGCAGGTGCGGCTTCAGCGACGGGTGTTGGGGTAGCTTTGGCACGGCGCTTGACCGTTGCAATCGCGTCATCCACTTCCTCGGTACGCTCGAAGATCGCTTCGGATTCGATAATCTGCGCACGGGTCATCCCGAGTTCGCTGGCTACAGCGTCACGTTGATCTTCAGGCAGCGCGTTGTAAGTGGCTAGGACTTGTTCGGCGTAGTCACGTTCGACGGCGGCTGGCGCCGCCTCGGCTTTTGGGGGCTTGGGTGCCTCCTTCTTTACTTCGGGCGTTTTCTTCCCGCGCTTGAGAGCGACGCCGCCACCGCCTGCTTGAGCGCCGCCTGTCGGGACTTGGGCCGTGGGCTGTTGCCCAGTCGGCCTCCCTGCTCGTACTCCCGCATCACCTTCCGCACGTTTTGCGACACGACCTTGTTTGAGCTTCCTTTCTTGAGTGGCACTTGGAGCCTCCTTTGGAACCAGTTTGGCTTTCGATGCGATCTTAGCCGGTAGCGTAAACTCTGCGCCGGGTGCAGCCGCGATAGTGTTCTCGTACTTACTAAGGTCAGCGGTGGGCACATCGACATACGACAGATCACCGCCGTACATCTCAAGAAATGGCAGTGCAATACCAACCAAAGAGTTGGTGTACGTTGGGTTTTGCCCAAGTTCGCCCGGACGATTACCGCGCCACAACCGAGTCTTACCCGCAGCAACCGGCGGCAAGTTCCGCGTGAAGTTGTTGGCACGTTCCATCAACGTGCGGATACGCGGCGTATCAAAGTACTCCTGCCCATCAGCCTCGGAGCGGATCGTCGGTGGCTGCTTCACCTCAACCGCAGCAACACCTGCCTGTTTCTTCAGGCCACGCTGTCCACGGGCACGAGTAACAGGTGCCGGGGCTGGCGCAGGTGGAAGCTGCGTGGTCACACCCGCAGCACGGAGCGCAGCCACAGACGGCTGACCTTCTTGCGTAAACAGGGACAGTTGCGCACGGCGCTGTGCGGCAGTAGCCGGGACTTCAACAGGAGCCTCAGCCACAGGCTGGGCACCGGGCACACCACGGCGCAACGCTTCGGCACGACTGGGGCGCGGAGCCTGTCGGCGCGTGAATAGCGGTAACTGCACAGGCTGGGTCGGGCCAGCAGGTTGCATCGGCATCGGCGGCTGGGGCGCAGCCGGGGCCATCAAGTCAAGCTGCCGCTGGGCAACAGCGACATTCCCAAGGCGTGCAAGGTCAGCTTCACGCTGTGCAGCAAGTTGCTGTTCGCGTTGTTGCTGTAGTTGCGCGACACGCTGTCGTTGGAGAACTTGTTGCAGCGCGTTACCCAGTGCGGTCGGTGCCTGTGCAGGCGGGGCGGGCGGTGCAAACTGAAGCACACCCTGCCGCAAATCCATGATGGGCGTCGTCGGTTGCGCAGCAGGTTCAGCAGCAACTGTAGTAACAGGCGGCTGCATCCGTGTAGCCAGTTCTTGCGCTGGAATCTGCCCACCAAAGATGTCAAGCACACCTTGTGTACCCGGCGCACCGGGAGGGACGTTGCCCTGCTGCCGCAGCATCTGATCGGGATAGACCACACCACCGGGCGTGACCATCATCACGGGGCCACCCATCGGCGTGACAGGCTGGACAGGGCCGGGAAGCTGGGGTACGGTAGGCGGGCCAGCGAGTTGCGCCGGAGGAGTAGGCATTGCCCCCATCGGTGTGACGGGGGTGATATAGGGGGCTACTGCCGTGCCGGGAGCCGCAGGCGGTGCAGCAGGTGGGACGATCAGATCACGTCCCGGCGTGGGATCAGAGGGCTTGGCCGGATCAAGCAGGTTTGCAGGCTGACGACCGCGCAGATTGGCAACTGCACCGATGGGGCCACCGACGCCAAAGCCTGCGGCAAACGAGTTGATGAGCCGGTTGGCAGACTCAGGTGAAGTCAGGTCTTGCCCGGAGATACCCAGCAGGAGAGCTTCCTGCCCAGCTTCCGTAGTACCTTCCGCGACACCACCCACTCCAAAGCCAACTGCGCCGCGACGTAGCAACTCAGCACCACGACGAGTAGCAGGAGCACCAGCAGGGATGGCACGAGGAGCGCCCACTCCACCGAATATACGACCAGCGAGGACATACTCGGGTAACGTCTCAAGTGCAGCATATGGGATCGACCCCATCAGGGCTTTCAGTCTAGCGTCTACATCCGCAGGGTCAGCACCACGATCACGTAATTCGCCATAGATGTCAGCCGCACCAGTGGCAAGATTCTGCGCATAGGACGCAGTGACTGCCCCGGCAATACCAGCAGCTTCACGAAGAAGTTTCGTCTCCGCAGCGTTAAGCACCTCACCCGCAGCCTTCTTCTTGGCCGCAGCGATCACGGATTCCTTGAACGCCGCTTTACCCATCAGGCCAGCCAGTGCCGCTCCTGCCCCTGACACCGGGCCACCCGTGATCGTTCCAGCAATGTAGCCAAGGCCAGCAGTCAGCACCGACTCGATGAGGTTTGGCCCTTGCTGTGCGAAGTTGGCTACGAACCACTCGACCGCATCACGCCCAGACTCGATGTCGGTGAACTGCCGCTCGAACGGACTCGTGCGCCGAAGCTGTTCTTCTTGCGCTGCAACAATCCTACCGCCCAGGTCCTCAGCACCCGCCAGTTGCAGGCCACGCCCAGCCAGCGCCTGCATAACATCCACGCCGCGGCCGAAGGACTTGGAAGCCAGACGGCCAAGACTGGGTTCGCGGATAGACTGAAGATACTGACCGTAGGCTTGCTCATCGAGCGGTACCCAGTCACCGCCCACAGGCAGTTGCGTACCGGGGCCACGCAGGTAGGACTCGGACTGAAGCGCAGTGGCAGCATCTTCGGCTGCGAATGTCAGCCCATTGACAAACAATTCTTTGCGTGACGGACTGAAGGCAATAGCCGGAGGACGGCGCATCTCCGGCATGGTGAACTGGCTTTGCCGAACCAGTGCCTCACCCATAAGCGCCATGTCAGCGGCAGAAGGTGCAAGACCCCCGATGCCGATATTCGCGGTCGGTGTGTAGGGTGCATAAGGATTAGGTTCCTCACCAACACCCATACGCTCCAACGCCGGGTTGGCAAAGGAGAGTCCTGCTGTTGCCATAGATCACCTCGTCGGCTGTACACCGCCGTAAGACGGAAGTCCCGAAATAGGATACGCCGCGTTGGATTGTACTTCCACTCCGTCGATAGTCACTTTGCGCCCAGTCGGGTTGAATAGATAGGGCGGCGACCCCGGCGCACGGATGATAACGGTGCCATCGCCAGAACCTGTGGGCTTGATGTCCCAACCGTAGTTCGCTTTGGCCCACTCCAACGCCTGTGCATTGTTGCCCCGGATGCGCTCAACGGCGATCTCACGGATCATCTGCGACAACTGCTTGCCTTGTTCTTTCTGCACTTCCAACGAAGCCTTGAACCGCTCCTCGTTGTACTTGGCACCAGCCGCAGCCTGCTGCTGACGATAGGTCTGGTCAAACGCAAGTCGCGCACGATCCGTGATGTCCGCAGCCGAGACACCTTCACGAGTGCGCTGACCGTTGACGATGATGTTGAACGCACCATCTGACCGAGGCTGGATCGCCACCGGCACGCCCGCATACCGCGACCAGATGGACGACAGAAGGCGTGGATCGTTGGCAAGCTGGAACTGCTGTAGCCCCTGCATCCCTTGCAGGTAGGTCATGCCGTTGTCGATTTCCATCAGCTTGAGCCGTGCTTCGGTGTACTGCGCACCCATACCAGCACGTTGATACATCTCAGCTAGTCGTGCGAACTCAGCCCGTTGCTGCATAGCGCGGCGCATATCTTCGCCAATCGCCTGTGGGTTGCCGAGATAAACCTGTGACGCGGGCACCGCAGGCTGGGCGGGAGCCGCAGTCGGAGCCGCAGTCGGAGCCGCAGCAGCTACAGGTGCAGCAGGTGCAGCAGTCGGTGTAACCATCGCTGCCGGTACCGCAACGGCAGGCGGCGCAGCCGTCACACCGGGAAGACGGACAGGGAAAGTAACTGCACCACTGGGTTGACGGCCAGCGGGCAGTATCTCAGGGGGAGGAGCCGCAGCAGCTACAGGTGCAGCAGGTGCAGCAGCGGCAGGTGCAGCAGCGGCAGGTGCAGCAGCGGCGGGAGCCGCAGCCTGCGGTAAGAAGGACAGTACGCGGGGGATGTACTCTTGCGTCTCACGCGGTAGTCTGCCCATCCCTTTGGACTGGACGTTCCCGATCCCCCAGTTGTACGCAGCCAAGGCTTGCCGTAGATCACCGTTGGTAGCCTTGAGCATGTCACTCAAGAACTTGGCCGCACCCTGCGCTTCAGATTCCAGATCATTGACCTTGACGCCGTACTGCTGCGCCGTGCGGGGCATGAACTGGAAGTAGCCTTGCGCACCGCTACGTGATGTCTGCCCCGGACGCCCACCCGACTCAGCCAGCATGACGGCGTTCAACACCCCAGCAGGTAGCGAGTACTGCCGCTCCAGACGGCTAAACAGATTTGTTGCAAAGTCTTCGGTCGGTACTTGGAATGTCGGCGCAACGCGCTGGACACCCTGCTGCATGTACCCAAGTCTTTGCTGCGCAGTCGCCAGTGCCTGACGCTGGTTCTCAACAGCCCGAGCCGGTGCGCCCTCACTTTGCAACCGCGCAAGTGCCGCCTCCATGTCGCGGACGCGCATCTGCTGCATACGAAGCTGTTCGGTCTGTTGCTGGAACAACCGTGTATCAGCCGCAGGGTTCGGCACTTCTTGCCCGAATGGTGGGGTTGGCCGCGCAGGCGCACGAGAACCCAACTGCGGCCCAGTTACAGGCGGTGGCAGGATGTCGGTCGGTGCAGCAGGTGGGACAGGCTGACCACCGATAATAGGCTCAGGTGCTGCCACAGGTGCTGCTGGAGGTATGATAGTTTCGATGGGTGGGGCAGCAAGCCGTGCAAACGGTTCGGTCGGGATAGCAGGTAGCGGGGCTTGCAACATCTCACGCCGCAACTGCTCAAGACGACGCTGCTCATCCAGTCTAAACTGGCTGAGTTCTGCCTGCCGTTCGGCTTCCTGTGCCTCGCGGAAACCTTGGGCTACAACACCTGCGCCCCCCAGTAGTTGGCCCAGATTCATGGTTTCTCCTTATCCACGCGGACGGGTGGGAATAAGCGACCCAAAGAGGGAACCGATGTCAGATTGAGTCTGGCGAGCACGGTTCGCCGCTGCGGTATACGCCCCACGCAGGTTGGTGTAATCGCCCATACTGGACGGGAACCCGGACGGCATCATCTGTAAGCCAGCCTGCATCGTCCCGAGTCGGCCTTGGACACCCGTTAGATAGCCTTGATCGAACGCAGTGCCCACTTCCCGAGCCGTTGCCAGATCAAACCGGCGACCCTCAGTTTCCCGTGCCTCACCCGTCAGACCACGCAGGCCAGCACGTTTGGCTTTGGCACCGGCCATCTGGATGCGTCGTGCGCGTTGCAAACCGAAGTATTCGGGATCGAAGTACTTGGACTCACCGATGACGTTTTGCGCCTGCTCAAGACGCTGCTCGAACAAAGCACGGTTGGTCTGCTGAAGTTGCCGCAGTTCGTTCACCTGCTCGTTGAGAAGCGCCCGCTCCTCGGCAGATATACCCTCACCGGCAATGGCTGAACCGGCCAGCATACCGGCAGCACGGAGAGTCATATCGGCCAACCCTTCTGGGCTGGTGAGACGGGCCTTGAGCGCTTCGGTAAACGTCTTGGGCGCACCGCCTGCGGCGGCTTGCGCTGCGGTACCTGCTGTACCTGCTGTACTGACACCCGCCGCAGAGGGCGCAGCCGCAGCCGTGCCGCCAAAAGAACCGCCTGCATATGTTTCGATGGGCGACGTAGAAGCAAACGTCCCAGCAGGTGTAACCAACGTCGTGCCGCCAGTGGGGGCCATCGAGGCAACCGACAACCCCGTCGAAGACGGAAGACCAGCAGCAAGGCTGTAGTCAATAGGCGTACCTGCTGCCATCGCGGCACCAGTGCCAGTACTGAGTAGCCCCACATCGGGCATCTGAAGCCCGACACCTGTTCCTGCAACGGTGGGCGACAACCCCAGCGTCGGCATCTGCGTACCCGCAGCAAGACTGTAGTCCACTGCACCGGGAGTAAGCCCCGCAGCAGGCGCAGTCGGCGTCGCAGCCGCGAGACTATACGGCGAAGTCGTGGGCGCAGCCGGTGTCGAGGTATACCCCCCGATACCACCGCCGATGGCACCAAGCAACGCACCGCGTCCGGTGTCGCCTCCAGTCAGACTGGCAGCGCCTGCACCCATCACACCACCGACAACTGCCGAGCCAGCCGTGGCACCGATAGCCGCAGACAACCCGATGGACGATGCGATAACAGGTGCGACAAACGGGATCGCAACTGCGGCGACGAACCCAAGCGCTTGGACAAATCTCTTACCCATGATGGTTCCTTATAACGTCATACTTGCGTATTCACGGCGGGTCTTGAAGCCAAATTTGGCGCGATAGATACGCAACATACGGTCACTGCCATGCACGTCTACCTGCTTCACCCGGTTCGCCTTCAACCACGACACAACATGCGGCCAGTAGGCTTTGCGAAAGCGCATCAGTCCTTCGCCGCCTAGTGCAAAAATCTCAGCGTGTTTGTCGGTACCGACCTGTGAGAACTGTAGTGCGAGCGCAAGTTTCAACTGCTCGTCCTCGTAGTAGGCAAACACGCCACACATCCCATCGTGCAGCAACGCGAGAACCTCATCGGTCGAACAGTCGTTGCCTTCCTTTGCAAAGAGCGGTTCGAGCTTTTCCCAGACAGCAACAGCCTGCTGGGGGTAGAGAAGTTCCAGCGATTGCGTCATCAGGACTCCTTGTATTTCTCGACAAGACTGTCAAAAAACTCTTTGCCCTTCATCTTCACGACGTTGGCGGGGATAACGTATTCTCCCTCATGGGCATTGATTAGTACAGAGCCGTCACCTTTCTTTGACTTCGGCACCGCACCGCCTTCGGCCATTGAGGGCGCACCGGCCATCGCAGGCGTACCGCCTTGCATCATATTCTGCCCACCGATGTCAGCCTGCACGGCACGGGCGGCAAGCAGAATCAGGAAAACCAGCCCTTGATCGTACTGCTGCGGCAGGTCTTGCTCAGTTGCGATACCTTGCTGAATGGCGAAGCGCCGCACGTTCGGATACATCTCTGGGTTCTGGGCAGCGACGGTCGCCAACTGAATCGTCATGTTCAGTTCCTGCTGCGTCAACTCGCCACTCTGAAGAAGTTGCAGGATGACTTGCCGAATCTGGGCGAGTTCTTGCGGACGCTGCGTAGCGAACTGGTTGATCTGCATCTCCAACATCTGGGGCGACATCGCCCCACCTTGACCGACCGTCTGCGGGTTTACCCCAACACCAGCGCCCGTCATATCAGGTGCGCCACCGGGGCCGACCATGCCGCCCGCTTGGTAGGAGAACGTGCCGGGTGTTGCCATGCCAGAGGAGATACCGCCTTGCGTCACCATGCCAGACGGCTGGGGCATTTCGCCCAGACTCAAGATGCTGGCGAGCGCCGGAGGTAGGTCGAGGGAAGTCGTCGGAGTTGTATTCCCCGACGCCCCCAGTATTGCAGTCACAGGGTTATTCATGGTCATCCTTTCAACTGGTTGATCAGGGTATTCACGGTCGCCCGCAACGCAGCCACATCGTTGGCAAGCAACTGTACATCCGAAACAAGTTTGGTGTAGTCATCCAGACTGGGTACCGTCACGTTATTCAGCGTGTAGCCAGAACCTGTAGCGGTCACGCGACTCATCGTCTGGGCGGCTGGGTTCGAGACGGTCACTTGCCCGCTGACTACTGCCCGCACAGAGTTGTCCGCCCCCCGTGAACCGACCAGCAGTTCGAGGTTCTCCTTCATGGCGTTCAGCGTATTGAACTGCCAGTCCGTCAGCCCCTGTTGCGGGATGCTGGGGATCGCCGTAAAGCGTGGGCCACGTGTTGCCATTATGCTTCCTTCAGCCCGAGCATTGTCTCAGCAAGGTGGATCGCTCGTACCCTGATGTTGCTTTCAACACCCACCTCAAACGTGTCAGTGCGGTATCCAGTGGGTAGTCTAAACCCGTTGACATCCGCGACAGTCGTCGTAAAGACAAGCGCCTTATCGACCCACAGTTTGAACGTCATGCTCTCGGCGCTGTCCCAAGTGCTGTTCACAACCTGCCACTGCTGTCCCTCTGCATCCCACGTCGAGGTCAACGCAATGTAGTCAGCGACCACGCGGGCAGCGCCAAGATTGATCATGTCCTTGGTGATAAGAACTTTGGACTTCCACTCCATC
>Ga0172367_10009857_pt1 | contig 10404 bp, 8 predicted proteins | sample Lak10m_FD_114542 | JGI IMG/M metagenome (GOLD analysis project Ga0172367, IMG submission 114542) | Freshwater microbial communities from Kabuno Bay, South-Kivu, Congo - kab_022012_10m | ecosystem: Environmental > Aquatic > Freshwater > Lake | place: Democratic Republic of the Congo: South-Kivu...
AGAGATTTTGCACGTGATTTTATTGGCGAAAAGGGAAAAATATTAGAATATGGTTTTGGGTTTGGAAGACATTTGCGATATTTAAATGAAATTTCAGGCCTGGATTTATTTGGTTGCGATATTAGTCGGCAAGCATTAGAAGTCACTGAAGAATGGGCGGATATAAAATGGATAGATCAACATCTAAAAATAATTGAACCGAGAAAAATACTTCCTTATTCGGATAAAGGTTTTGATGTCACGTATACGGTAAGTGTACTAATTCATATAAATCCAGATGACATAGAGTTTATTGCTAGAGAGTTGTCTAGAATTACCAAAAAATTTATATTACATATTGAAAACCCTTTTACAAAGACGACTTACAAAACATCTGAAATGCATGAGGGATGTTGGGCGCATTCGCTGGTTGATATATATGAGAAAATTGGGTTTTCATCTTTAAAATTACCAACTATATCGACGTTGTTTGATATTTATTTGATAGTGATCGATTCTGATTATAAACTGCCCTTAACTTCAAATATTTTTAATACTAGACTATTTCAACTTGAAAAAAATTATTTGGAATTAGAGTCGAAGCATGAACAAATAAAAGCTAATTTAAAAGGAACTGTTGATCGATTTAACAATACACGGACTGCAAAAATTCAACATTGGCTTTCTACTCATCCATTAATAGAAAAGCATTTAACGTTTGCTTTTGATAGATTGAAACACATAAATAGCTACCTTTTTAGTAAACAGATGAAATCTAAATCAACGGAAATTATTGATATAGAGATAAATGAATCTGAGCAAAATGTATTGACAATATGTCATCCCAAGTGGCAGGGAGTTAGATCTTCATCTGAAGGGCAATCTAGGAATAGACTATTTTTATCGGAGTTAGAAGAAGTCGATATACTTATAATTGTTGACTCAATTATAAAAAATAAGCAACAAATAATAATATTTAACGGTTTCTGGAAAGGGTACGATAAACTCATGGTTTGCCTGAAAGAACATTGTGCTGATATTTATATTTTATATGTTCACCATGGATCATTCTATCAAATGAATGAATCAAGAGATTTGCCTACGGTAATTGATAATATTTATAGACTATACCAAAGAGGGGTTATTGATCGAGTAGGTTTTGTAAAAAAAGGTATGGCAGACGCTTTTTGCCAATTAGGTGGAAAGGCTCACTATGTTATGAACTACGTTGAGCCTGAGCCTAATCCTATAATTAAATCATTGAATAAACCAATTCGAGTTGGAATTCCTGTTGAAGATTCGCTAAGAAAAAATGTTCATACTCAAGTCGTAGCAGCGCTATTGATTAGTGAAGTTGATGAGATACATCTTTGGCATCAACCAGATTACACTTATTTGGCTTCAATAGGTATCGATTTAAGTAAAGTAATTGTGCATTCTAATTGTTCAAGAGAAAAAACCAGGTCCTTACTAAATCAAATGACCTTTACCATGTATGTCACTATATCCGAGTGCTATCCAATGGTTGTTATGGAGTCATTTGCTGCTGCTACGCCATGTTTCTCCAGTTATACTCATGGCATACTCGAAGACATGCCAGAATTAGCAAAACAGTTAATGATACCTTGCTTGGATAACCCTGTTTCTATTGCAAATCATATAAAGCAACATATCCCTCTTATTCCTGAGTTAAGCAAACATGTTCTTGAAGCTTATTATAAGATTTCAATAGATGCGCAACAAAGTATTCGACAGTTTTCATCTTTTTAATGGATGAGTATAAAGCGGTGTTTTTTTGTGGTGTTTTAAATATAAATAATAAAAATTGGAATAATAATGGGTACAAGTAATTGGCAAAATATTTCTTATTGCATGGAAAAAATAGTCGAAATTCAGCCTCAATCTATTCTTGATGTTGGGATTGGTTTTGGGAGATGGGCTATTTTAAGCAGGGAGTTTTTGGAGATTTGGAATGATAGAATGACTCCAGATCAGTGGCAAGTAAAAATAGATGGCATAGAAGCCTTTTCGCCTCAATTGCAAGAATACCATTCATATTTTTACAATAAAATATATGTTGGTGATGCATTTGATCTATTGCCAAATATTTTTGATTATGACTTAATTATACTTGGTGATGTTCTTGAGCACTTTACACCAGAAAAAGCAGCTTTCATATTGGATATCTGCATTAGAAAGTCAAAATATGTCATGTTAAACATACCTTTAGGTAGTTGTTGGCTCCAAGGTGAAAAATATAACAATCCATTTGAGGCTCACTTAAGTGCTTGGGAAGATGAAAATCTTTCTTTTAATAATCTAAAGGAAAAGCGACTTTTTAAAGACTTTCAAAATAGAGAGTTTGGTGTGTATATCTATCGAGGGGGGGTTGAAAATATACAGACTCTAAAAAGTCATGTTGTATCAACAAAAATTGAAAATAGTGCCGTAGATGAGCTTTGTGCTTATTTTCATCGACATCCCAAAAGAGCTCAATTTTTGTTCAGAATAATCGATTTCCTAAGGGGTTGATAACCCGTTTTTTTCAATTATGTTAACGATATGCTTAGTTACTAATGAAATATATCCTGTTACACATGGTGGTTGTGGAACTCTCATTTTTAACTCAGTTTATTCGCTTTTGAGATCAAATTTCCGTGTTTTGTTATTAGTCGATATAGACTCGGAAAAATTTAAAGAATTTGAGTTAAATCATTTATCAAAACTTCCTAATCTAATAAATTTAGAAATTTACTGTTTATCTAGGTTGTTGCCACCTTCAATAGATGAAGTTGGATCAAAAAATCAAATACTTAGACAAAGTTGGCGATTCTATAAGGGGATACTGTTACTAATCAATTCAGTTTCGATAGATGTCATTGAAATACCTGATTATTTAGGTTATGGATATCACACACTACTCAACAGGTCTGATTTACCCAAAAACACGAAAATATATATCCGCTTTCATTTAACTATGGAATGGATAGACCAAGCCGTTCCCCAACTAGCGCCGATCGGCGAAAATAGAATTTTAACTTATGGACTTGAGCGTTGGTGTCTAAAAGAAGCTGATTGTGTTTTAGCGCCAACTTTAGAGGTGGCTAATAAGGTTCAAGTATTTTATCAACCTAAACAAGTACTAGTCTCCCAACCGTCATTAGCGGGCCTTGAAATAATTAGCCGAAAGCCTTTGGCAAATAGGTTTCGCATACTATTTTATGCTAGGTTGGCACCTCAAAAAGGTGCTGATATATTTGTCAGTGCTGCTATAGAATGGTTAAAAGGCTTAACTGACATTAGTCAAAATATACGCTTTACTATAGCGGGTCCGGATATGAATGGCGGACCTGGATATGCCTCTATGGCCTTATATTTAAGGCGTCTCGTCCCTGTTGAATTTCAAAAATATTTTGAATTTCTTGGAAATTTAGATCGGCAAGCATTAGATCTTTTACTGCCAACCGTTTTATTTGCGACATTCCCAACACGATCGGAAACCTATTGCTATGCTGCCAGAGAATTGGCTATGGCGGGTGTTCCATTGATTTGCTCAGATATACCCGAATTGAGTGACTTGGTTAATGAAGGATTAGCAGTTTCCGCTTCCCTCAATGTTTATGCTTGGAAACAGGCCATTAACCAACAATACAATAAATACCATTTTGAATCCCATGAGGATAAGTATTGGACACCGATAGATTCCTTACCAGATGCCTATAATATTGAGCTAACAGTATCTATACAAGCACCCAAACCAACGCGAGAAGAAATTTTTGTTTTGTTCTTTATTTTTTCAACAAAGAACAGAAAGAGTGATAATGCTTTACTGGAGCAAGCGTTAGCAAATGTTTTATTTAATTATAAAATAGTGATTGCTTTCAAAGATGAAGAAGGAGCTTTTCCATTAAGAAATAAACGATGGCGTCTATCTGCAGATATTCCTGACAGATTTAATGTTTTATGCTTTGTAGATGTATTGGATGTTATTTCGGCTGATTACCTAAACTGGGCAATCGAAACTTTCAAAAATGACTCTAGTATTGCAATTATTACGTGTGATTGCTCGGCTGAGTATAATGGTGAGGATGGCGTACCATGGCACGTTGCTCCATCACTTCTACCATTTAAAGATAACACTGTATTAAAGAGAGCCCTGCTACGTATGGATAATGAAAGCAAAAATATATGTTTTGATCCATTTATGCTGGAGTTAAATGAAATTTCAGGAATTTTGAAAATATTACAGAGACCTGAATCGAAATGGTTGCATACTACAAAATGGAATATAGATGCGCATTTCTATGAGAAAAATGATAATTCATCAAATATTGCTGGGCCTATAACATCATTGTTAATTCAGGATATGAGAGAAAAAAAAATACCTCTTTTAGATAGCACCTTAATTCATTTATTAATGAATTCGCGCAATACTGTTGATATTCCATGCAGCCTTCTACAAGGGAGGACGCCGGAGGTTGGAGGGATTAGATACAATGTAACAGGTATACTAAAGTTATTGCTATTGCGTTTGCTAGGGATTCGGCGCGTTTTACTATCAAAGTTACGGCTTTTATAAGGTATAACCCTTAAATGCTTTATCGAATTTTAAATAAAACTATGGAAAACTACTTGTTACCCAGGTTGGATAATATTAAATGTTAAAGAAAATATCTTCAAAATTCTTTCCTACACAACGTAAAAGCAAAGAAAGTTTAACCACAATTACCCAACAGCAACGTATACTGGGTGCTCCTTTCCATCCTAAGCCCGCGTCATTCTATAATGTTCCAGAATTTTTAAATATTTGCTCTGAGGAGACTCTGGATTCTGAAAAGGATTTGGCTAATCAATTACGCTCAGGGTTTACGATATCGGGATATAAAGATTCTTATATGGATGATATTGTTAGAGCCTTCCGGATGCTCAAAGGCAAGAGAATCTATATTGAAGTCGGTACTTTTGACAGAGGCAATTTGGCTTATGTATCGAGTTTACTTGATGATAATGCCATTCTTATTGGTGTTGATATTCAGGCATTCGAAGAAAATGATAATTTAGTTCGAACAAAACTTAAGCCTGGGCAAAAGTATTTTTCGATTGTAGGTGATAGCTCTCTTCCTGAAACCATATTAATGGTTGAGGAAATACTTAGAGACCAAAAAGCCGATGCAGTATTTATTGATGGCGATCACACAGCATATGCTGCGATGAATGATTATATAAATTTTAGTAAATTTGTTTCGGAAGAAGGTGTGGTTTTATTTCATGATGCACTATGGGAGGGCAATTCGAAGCATAAAGGGGTTTATCATGCTCTTGCTGAAATTGATAAATTTAATCCTGTATATATAGTTCCAGGGTGGGGGCCATGTTTCAGAATCTCACCCATTTTATTTCGTGATCCGGTATGGGGTACTGTTGCTGTAGTTCGCTTTCAGCATGGCTAAAATTATTTGCTAAATAAACTATCCGTTTTTATGTTGAGTCTATATTAATACATGTGCATCACCCAAAATTATTTCTATAAATCAGATAAGCTATTTTTTATATTATTTAAATCTTTTTAAATCATAAAATCATGTTTTTCACATAATTATAAAAATGAAAAATATACGCTCTCAAAGCCATAGATTAAATAAAGTTGCCATAATTAGTCGAACTGATTCATCGGCATCTGGTTCTGGAGTGGTTGCTGAGGAACTGACTGATTTGATCAATCAATCTAACAATTACTTAGCTCATTTATGGAGAGGGTTTAGCAGTGTACCTAAAAACGATTATACTTTTGACTTATATGGAAATAATATAGGTAAAATTGCATATAAAATATTTCGTTATCTATCAAGAATGTCTGGAATAGTAGATTTTGTTCCCTTTGAGATATTAACGCATAATTTAACCAAGCCTTTCGAATACGATTTATATCATTTTCATTCTATATCTGCTGCAGCCTCACCCCTTTTTTTACGTTGGGCCGGGGCACGGAAGCCCACCATATGGACTTTTCATGAATGCGCTCCTTTTACGGGGGGGTGCATATACCCATCCGTTACTGATTGTCACGCCTATATAAATAGATGTGGTCAATGTTCGCAACTGTCTATGTGGCCATTTTTAACGTCATATGATTTCACAGGATTTAGTCAAGACTTTAAGCGTAAATTAGCTAGAGAAAACTTATTTATACCTGTTGTCCCTTCCCAATGGTTAGCTAAAGAGGTTGTTAAATCTGGTATGTGCGAGCAAGAGCCTATCGTAATTCCAAATTGTGTAGATATAAAATCTTTCGTACCCACAGACAAATTTCAAGCCCGGGCATCGCTTAATTTGCCACATGATCGTTTTATTATTTTAATTGGCGCTGCATTTTTAAGTAATGAGCGCAAGGGCATGAAATATGCCGTTGAGGCTATTTCGAATTTAGAGTCCCAACCTTATGTGATTGCTGTTGGTGGACAGTCTGACGATTTAAAAAATCAAGACATTCCTATTCATTGCGCTGGCTATGTGCAAGATAAGGCAAAGTTGGCACTTTATTACTCGGCGGCAGATTTGTTTTTATTTCCGACGTTAGCCGATAATTTACCACTAGTGGCTATTGAATCAATGGCTTGCGGGACTCCTGTTATTGGATTTCGTACAGGCGGAGTTCCCGAAATTGTAGATCATGATATTAATGGTTGGTTGGTCGATCAAAAAGATGTGCCAGGTTTGGTTTCTGCAATTAATTATGTAATGTCAGATTCTGCTCTTTTAAGATTATGGGCAGAGAATGGGCTGGACAAAGTCAAAAAATGTTACAACCCGGATTTGTTTTTAGCCCGTCACCTAGAGTTGTATGAAAACCTATTGGGTTCAAAACAATGAGTTTGCGGATTATCACCTTCGGCACCTTCGATGTTTTCCACGTTGGTCATTTGCGGATTCTGGAACGTGCCGGACAATTAGGTGATTATTTAATAGTGGGTGTTTCTACCGATGCCATGAATTATGCAAAAAAAAATCACTATCCGGTTTATGAGCAACAAGAGCGCTTACAAATTGTAAGTGCTCTGCGTTGCGTCGATGAAGTGTTTTTTGAAGAATCGATGCAGCTTAAGCGCCACTATATCGAAAGTCATCAGGCCGATATTTTGGTGATGGGGGATGATTGGGCGGGAAAGTTTGATGAATTTAACGATATTTGTCAGGTGGTTTATTTGCCGCGAACGCCTTCGATTTCCACGACAGCGATTATTGAGAAAATTCGGTTTCCATGAGCTTGGTTATTAGAAAAAAATTAATCAAAGAAATTTTCATTGCTTTTCGACAATTACTCACTGCGATTATTGCCTGGTGTTTTGCTTATCCTTTGACGTGTTTTTTCAAGCGCGATCCTAATTTAACAGTAGTTATTGGTCGTCAGGGTCGAGTATTTGCTGATAATTCCAAATATTTTTTCATTGCAGCCACCCAGTTTGGTAAACCGAATCACCGAGTTGTGTTTTTGACCAATAACGATTTTATTCATACCGATATCATCGAGGCGGGTGGCCAATCGGTGTTGCATCCTTCCTGGCGGTCTTTGCAACTTGTGTTGGCCTGCGGTAACTTGGTTGCTGATATGGCAGATTGGTTTGATTTTGGTGTTTATCAGTTGTCTCTCGGCGCCAGACGCGTGCAAATTTGGCATGGCGCACCGCTAAAACTCATCGAGTTAGACCTGTATCACGAGCGTCTGGCAAATATGCCAACAGGGCCTAAACTGCTGCTAAAGCTGCAAAAAACAATGCTTGGGCGTTTTCCAATTTATGACGAGGTTATTGCAACTTCGCAAGGTTTTATTGATAGCGCATTCAGTCGTTGTTTTTCCGCACACCATTTTATCGCCAGTGGTTATCCGCGTAATGACGTGTTGTTGGGCTGGCCGGAGCCGGATAGCGTTGCGACTAGACTACTGGGTGTGAATGTGGATAACCATGCAAGAGACGCCGTATGCAAGGCTTGTTCGCAAGGTATTCGAATCGTTTTGTATGTGCCCACCTTTCGTAAAGGTATGGACGATCCATTTGCCGAAGATATTGAACTGACTCGATTGTCTGACTTTGCCAGTCGCCATAACTGTCTTGTTGTGTTGAAACTACACCCTTTTATGCAAGGACAATACAAGATTGAGCAATATCCTAATATTCTGGATTACGCGCCGTTAGGTGATATTTATCCATTAATGGCGGAATGCGATATTTTGATTACCGATTATTCGTCCATTTATTTCGACTTTTTATTACTCGATAAACCCATCGTATTTTTTGCGACAGATTTAGAGACTTATCTTACTCAAGATCGAGGCATGTATTTTGATTATGCCTTAATGACGCCGGGCGCTAAGTGTGATGACTATGAGCAGCTCGAAACGCAATTGGCTTTCATTTTGAGTCACGACGGTGACGATGGCTATGCCGATAAACGCGCAGAAATCAGAGCCTTTACGCATCAATTTGTCGATAATCAGGCGGGAAAACGGCTGTGTGAGTTGCTCTATCAATGATTGTCAGCCCGATAGCGACCGGCAACGGTGCTTTTGTTGTTCATAAGACGCTGGAGCGCTGTTTAAGTCAGTACAAAGTCATACCTTATCATCCTCATCGCACTCTTTTTCCCTTGTCATTAATGACTTTGGGGCGCTTCTCTCAAGCAAAACTGATTCACACCACACCTGATTACGCCATTTTTCATAAGCGTTTTGATGTGCCTTTAGTGATTACTTTTCATAATTATGTATTGGATTCTTTTATGAACCCTTACAGCAGCGCGTTACAGAGACTTCATTATCGTACTGATTTGCGTTGGTTTACGTCCTTAGCAACTCATCAGGCGCACACTATTACGGCAGTCAGTCGTTTTACAGCCGATCTCGTCAAGCGTGAACTTGAATTGGATCAAGACATTCAAGTTATCTATAACGGTGTCAACGAGCAAGTTTTTACACCGGCTAAAAGCGCAAGAAAAAATTCTAATGCTATCAAGGTTTTGTTTTGCGGAAATTTAACGCGAAGAAAAGGGGTGCAATGGCTTTTGCCAATTGCCGATAGATTGAATACTGGCATAGAAATACTCTACACATCCGGTATGCGGGACCACCAAACCTTGGTCGAGCATCCGCGTTTGCGCTGTATAGGTAGGGTTTCCCATGAAGATATGCCTGCTGTTTATCAACAAGTGGATATTTTGTTATTTCCTACTGTTAGAGAAGGTTTAAGTTTGGCTGCTTTAGAAGCCATGGCGTGTGGCTTACCTCTAGTCGCCTCGGATTGTTCCTCTTTAACTGAATTGATAGATGAGTCCCAAGGTGGCTTTTTATGCACAATCGGAGATGTCCAATCCTTTGCAGACAAGATTAATCAATTAGCAACTGATGCTCCATTACGAAGTCAAATGGGACAGTATAATCGGGTGAAAGTTGAAGAAAGATTTACGCTAATGAATATGTTGTTTGCGTACCAAGGTTTGTTTGAAAGAGTAATAAATTCTTGAGCAAGTGCTTATGTATAAACTGTGAAATGATAAAAAATATTGTTAGATACTGCTGCCGGTATTAAGCTTTTTAAATGTTTTCTTCTAAGGCTTAGGTTTTAATAATATGATTAACGTCGGATTAATGAAAGTAAACGCTCGATAAACCCACAAGGGTATCCAGGATAGGATGCTGGCAATGTTATGACCGACATCAAAATAATATTTTTGTGGCCATTTACAGATCACATCACTCATAACAGTGATCGAAAAATCCATTTGTAGTTTGTGCTTCAAGCAAAACCAGGTTAATAAGTTAAGTTCTTCGTGGTATTTGCCAATTCTTTTTAATATGGCCATAAAAACCGGTTGAGGAAAATAATGTAAAAATAGTAGTTGATAATGAACCTCCCAAGGCCAAAACCGATTGGGTGTGGCTAAATACACCAGACCATCAGGTTTTATAACACGAGAAATTTCAGTTAAATGTAAATCGGCATTACTGAGATGTTCGATGGCATGATTGCTGATAACAATATCAAATTCATTTTCCTTAAACGGCAAAATCTCGTTATCAACTAGTTCGAATGAATAGCCAATAGATTGGCTGCGTTGGTCAATGATATCCACGCTAGTTACATCAAAGTATTCTGAAAGGAAGGAAGCAATTTCACCATTTCCAGTACCAATATCTAAGAGTTTGATTGAAAAGTTTCTTGATTTTCCAGCATCTTCGATGATTTTTAATATCTTCAGTGCCTTTAGCTGTCGTTTATTTTGAACTATAAAACCCGGCTTTAGGTTGCTCTGTCTATGTTTCATATATTGGTTTAATTTCATATGTTGGTTTAATTAGTCGCCCATGAACAAGACGAAATTTTTCAGGGGCGACGCCCCCTCATGCTCGATAAAAATGGTTCGGATGAAAAT
>Ga0172367_10009861_pt1 | contig 10402 bp, 8 predicted proteins | sample Lak10m_FD_114542 | JGI IMG/M metagenome (GOLD analysis project Ga0172367, IMG submission 114542) | Freshwater microbial communities from Kabuno Bay, South-Kivu, Congo - kab_022012_10m | ecosystem: Environmental > Aquatic > Freshwater > Lake | place: Democratic Republic of the Congo: South-Kivu...
CAGCGCTTTCAATTGGTCGTCCCACACCTCACGGTCTATACCAAGCGCAGAAGCCAACAAACCGACCACACCTGATTTGCTGGGTTCTTTGCCAGTGTCACGCTGATCGAAACGGCTGGTCGTGCCCCAGGACTGCATTGGTCCAGCCAGTCGTAAAAGCAGAGTGGGCATGGCTTCAACCCTTTATGGCTTTGAGCGCATCGTCCAGTACTTCATCCAAAGTATGGTTAACTTTTCCGAAGTCGTCGATTTCGGCATCTGCAAGGTTGAGTACAAAAGTCTGCCCATTACGCGGATAAGCCATTTCTAATGCCACACCCTTCATGACCAGCGCATTCGCGGATTTGCGCGTCAGCGATTCACCGGTCTTGGCGCGAATCGCCGTCTCGAACGCATTGGCAAGGTTGCGCGGGGCGGCGTCATGGCACACCGTCACGGCGACGAATTCCGGCGGGTTGTGCGCGGCGAAGCTGTTCTGCTTGCCGGTCGGTTCGGCCATCACGAAGCCTTGCAGGAAAGTGCGCAAACCTTTGGCCGCCAGTTCCTCGTCGCCTTGCAGGTTTTCGACCAGCTTTGCCCAGTCGACCACGGCGTAGCGGTAGTAGCAGGCCGAGTTGAATTCCACCGTGCCAATCATGTCTGCCCCGGCGGTGTCTTCCGGTTTCAGGTCGTCGACTGCCGTGTAGTAATCGAATTCGCGTTCCACCGCGTGGGTCGAAATCGCGTGCGCAACCTGGCAGGCGGCGTTCTGATTTTTCTCGGGCATGTCGGTGAGCATGCGGCCGAACAAGGCCACATCAACCGCCTTGCCACCGTTGAAAGCTGATTCGATGCGCGCCTGGACTTCCTTGGGTGCGCTGTTCGCGGCGGCTTTTTTTTCTTTGCCTTTTGGTTTTTCTTCGTCGTTTTCCTTTGCGGCTACGATCTGTTCCCAGCATTCGTCGATCGTTAAAGCGAGCGCCGCAATTTCGCGTCGGCCAAGGAAAAGCAGATATTGTGTCTTGCCACCGTCCGCCGCCTTGAGCTTGACGTAGGACAGGGCGATTTCCGCCTTGGCCAGCGCTTCCGCCGGGTCGCGCTTGCCCGCTAACGCCCTCACAATGGCCTGATAGACGCGCTTGGTGCGCACCGCCAGTTCGTCGGCACTGAACACGCCCTCGCGTATTTTCTCGTCGAAAAACTGCCGCACGGCACGTTTGTCGCACTGGCTCGACACCCGCGCCCGGCGCGTGCCGCCAAAGAAGGCGTCCTTGGGCGCGCCGGTATCGTCGCGGTTGAGGTTGGACGGCGCAAAGTTTTGCAGGACGTGAACTTCGATCAGGGTTTTCATGCGGCGGTCTCCGTGACGGTGTTGGTTTGAGTCTGGGATGCGGGCGCGAGGGCACGATAGAAATCGCGCGCCCAGGCGATCTGGGTGCGTTTGGATTCGCTGTTCCAGAGCAGCAGGTCGTCCAGCAAGGCTTCAAAATCGATGGGCTGTTCGCCCAGCAGGGCGATCATCTGGCGCAGGCGGTGCGGGAGTTGTTCTCGATCTGCATCCAGCAGATTGATGAAGCGCCGCTCGGTGCTGGCCGACCCGCTTTTGAGCTGATGTGCTGCACAAGCTTTGGCCAATGGCTGGGTTACTCCTGCGCGGCCTTCGCGCCAATGCGCCGCCCACAGCGCGGCGACGAGGTAATGCACGTCGCGCCGCCAGCCTTCTTGTTCGCCTTTCAGAAAAGGCTCGACGTAGGGTAAAGCCGGAATGTGCTGGCCGGGGTCGAAGGCCAGGCTGTGGCGCAAGACCGCGCGCACCTTGCTGTCCGACTCGTTCAGTTTTTCCAGCCAGGCGATGAATCCGCTCATGCTGTTTGCTCCTGTGGGTTGCGATGCGTTTCGTAGTTGCTGATTTCGTCGTTCAACAATTTAAGCTGCTTGCCGACGGCACCCTCGGCGCGAACCAGTGCCCGGATCGCCCAGGCATCGCCGGTGGATACGCTAGCGGCGTGTTGCGCCCAAGCGTCGCGCAGCGCCGCACGCACGGCTTTCAGCCAGTCGAGACGGATGTCGTCGGCGTCGCGCTCCAGTGTGTAGTGGCGCAAGGTGTCATGGAAGGCCGCTTCGAGGTGCGACCAGTAGCTGGCAGTGGTAGGCATCTGCTGAACGAAGTTTTTCACGTCATTCTTATCAACCTTGCTCTCGCGCTCGCCGTGGCTTAGCAAAGCACGAGCGAAATCAGAACAAGCTTGCCAAAGCGCTTTCTGCGAATCTTCGGCGTCACCGAGCAACTGGCGGATTTCGGTACGGATGGCGCGATCACCAAGCAAAGCTTGGGGTAGAGCGAAACACTCCATGCGCCAATACTCGATCTTGGCTTCAATTCGGGGGTTGTTCGCTAATCCCAATGCCAATACTGATTGTGGGAAACGATCGCGGACGAAGCGTGTCAACACCGTCGCGTGCTCAATAACACCGGGTGCGAGCCGGGCATCGTCCGGCAGCAGCGAGTCGAAATCGCGCCACAGTCCCCGATCCTTGAACTGGATCGGTAAGCGACCTTTGTCCTTGTCTATTCGATAAGCGAGCATTGGATCGAGGCTGTCCTTCGATGAGCTCTCGACGCCGGAAGCGAATGCGAGCGAACTTATGTTGCCCATCTCATCGCCGCGCAGACGGATTGAACGAGTGCGCCATGTGTAGCGATCCGCAAATCCGGCGATGCTGCGTTTGACGCTGGACTTCAATTTTTCGGCGGTGTCCGGGTCACGCTCCCATACGGGAAGATCCTGTGTAATCACAGCGCGGTTCTGCGGGACAAGACATAAAAGCAAGGTGTCTTCGAGATTTCGCCCAAGAGGCAAGAACATCGCAGTTTTAGTTGAAGGGGCTCCCTTCGTGTACTGGAATTCGCTATTACCGCCGCCCAAGGTAAAAGTCTGCGTCGCCAGCAGCCATCGCACTGCTTTGCTTTCGGGAATGTCGCCTGGTCGGGTAACGTCAATGTGATCGAACAGAACCTTTGCGTTGTTTGCATTGTGTTCGGCTGCAAGCACCGTCCAAGCATTCCACTTTTTTGGCGCGAAATCGGGTATCTGACAGAAGGGATGCTTCTCGTCGAACAACCAGAATCGCTCCCGCCACTTCGCCAGATACGCTTCGATCTTGTCCGCAGGCAACCCGGCCTTGAACCAGCCTTTGGCCTGATCGATATCGGTGGGGCCTTCCAGCGCGCGATAGAGAACGGCGAGCAGGAAGCGGTGCAGGCTGGCGACGACCAGCGGCGACGGGTCTTCGATGACGGCGATGTCTTTCGCGCGCAGCAGGGTATCGCGGAGATTCAGTTCTACTGGCTGTATTTCGCCCGGGAAGCGCACGGGTATCCAGGGCTCGTCAATCAGATTGAATCGGCTCGTTGACACGCTCACTCCTCCTTGTCGTGATAAATCAGTCCCAGTTCGCTTGAAAGCTGAACGCGCGAATCGATAATCCAGCGCGATTCGGCGTCGAGCGGCAGCGGGTAAGCGTTGCGTAGCAAGCTGCTTTTTTTCCAGCCTTCCGGCACGCCTGCGTGTTGCAGCGGCTTGACGATGGGCTTGCGCGAAACGCTGATGGCGCGCAGGAACCAGTCCTTGGCCTGTTTGAAGCCGGGCGTTGCGTCGGCGCTGAACGCGTCGGCCTCCCAAAGCGGAATGACGACAACGGAATCGTCGCCGAGGCGGGTATGGGCCATGAGCGTGCGGTGTACGCCGGGCTCGTCTTCGTCATAAAGGCTGAAGCGCGCGGGGTCGTTCCACGACGCGTCGTCGGGGAAGCCGATGATGGCCTTGTCGGCTTCGGAGGTATGGGCTTGCCGCTTGCCTTCGTTTTCGGTGAGTGCGTGGTCGTGGCGGTCATGCAAGGCCGCCGGGATTTCAACCGTTTCCTCGTACACCGCCTGCACGAAGGGATCGATCACGTCAGGCAGCATGATTTCAGGCTTGCCGCGCAACAGGCACCAGGTACGCAGTAGCACATCTTCCCGATACACCGCGCCCCACCAGAGCGGTCTGCCGAAATTTGGCGGTGCGTCCCCGGCCAGTCCGGCAACGATGAGCACGGGTTTCTCCACCGGGCGTGGGCCGCGCTTGTGACGCCACAAGCGACCCGCGCGTTGCAGCAGCAGGTCGATGGGGGCGAGGTCGGTGGCGATGAGGTCGAAATCCAGATCGAGGCTTTGCTCGGCGACCTGGGTGGCGATCAGCAGCTTGCGCCCGGTGCGCTCGCCAGGTTTGTCCGCATCCGGCGGGCCGAACATCGCCAGCACGGCATCTTCGCGTTGCTGTCGCAGGTTTGCGGGGAAGCGCGCGTGAAACAGGTAAACCTCGGTGCCGTCGGCAAGCCGTTTGCCGATGGGCTGACCGCCGGCAAGGATGGGTACGCCGTCGGCATACAGTTCGTACAGCGCCTGCGCGCGCTGCACGGTGTTGACGAGCGCGAGCGCGTAGCCGCCTTTGGCGAGCTGGCTGTCGAGCGCTTCGCGCAGCGCGGGCAGTTCGGGGGCGACGGGCTGGATCGTGATCTGCTGGCGTCGTGCGGGGTCGGCATCGAATGCGGACGAGGCGACCGTTTGACCTGGCGTATACACCGTCAAACGCGGGTAGCTGGCGTCCGCAGCAGGCGGGTCGTCCTGCGTCAGCTCGGCCAGTTTGCGTCGGAACGCAGGCGGCAGCGTCGCCGAAAGCAGCACGACGGACGCGCCCAGCGCCAGCAGCCAGCGCAGGAGATGCAGCAGGAGCGTGCCGGTATAGGCGTCGTAAGCGTGGATTTCGTCGAATACGACCACGCGGTTTGCCAGTCCCCACAGGCGCACGAACTGATGACGCACCGGGAGGATGGTGAGCAGCGCCTGGTCGATGGTGCCGACGCCGTATTCCGAGAGCAGAGAGCGCTTCTTGTGGGTGAACCACTCGCCTGCGCGCACGTCGCCCGGCGATTGCGGATCGTGGATGCCGCTGGGTTTCAGGCGCTGGAAATCGTCGTTCAGTAGCGTGCCGCCGTGCAGCAGTTGCAGGTCGAGCGCACGCTCGCACCCTTGGCTTTGCAGGAAAAGCAGTGTGCGCCAGAACATGGCGTTGCCGGTGGCCTTGGTCGGCAGCGCGATATACAGGCCGCGATGACTGAGGCGGCGTTGAAGTTCCAGATGGGCATAAAACGCTGCTTCGGTTTTGCCTTCGCCCATCGGCGCTTCGACGAGCAGGATGGCGGGTTGGCTCAATCCCGCAAGCGCGTCCGCCATGGCCTGTTGCAAGGGGCGGGGCGTGAATCCGAACACCTCGTCGAAGGTTTTTTGCGAAGCGGCGAGCGGCGTCCGTGCCGCCCATCCAATCGAGTCGAGCGCCTTTTCAGCGTTTTCGGCACGGCGTCTATCGAACCACGCTTGCAGGTTTTCGCAATCCTCGGGTGTGCCAAACGGGAAATACGCTTCGTTGGAACCGATCCAGTCGGCAAAGCTGGTCAAGCCCGCGAGCAGCATGAAATCCGGGCCGCTAAGGCTGGCTTTGGTCGGGACAGCTTCTGGTGGAAAGACCGCCAGCAAGGCCTCGAAGATGGCGCAACGAGCTTGATGCCATTCGGATTTGCCCAGCGCGCGGCGATTGCCGGATAAGTCGTTCAACGTACTGGGTTTGGCGCGTTCGCCATGATGGCAACCCACGCTGTCGGCGACGAGCGCCGCCAGTTCTTCCGGCCAGTGGAGTTCCAACAGCAATTCGAAGAGTTCGACCTGACTGATAAAAGCATGATTGACCGTCGTATCCGGGCTCGCGCCACTATCCAACCCCGAGAGGTTTTTCCACTTGCACTGAAATCCAGGGCAACCTTTGCCCAAATCGTGGCAGGAAATTAGTAACAAGATCCACGGTCGTGCACGAGACCAGTCCAGCCCAAGCGTCTCGGCAAGCCGGTCACGCGTGCTTGGTGGCTCACGTGCCAATATTGCGTCAGCGCTGGCAGCAACGTCTAGCAAATGCAGGATCAACGGATGCCATGATTCGCGATCATCGTGTGAACTCTTTGCCCAGAGGTTTGGGATGGATACCGTCATTGGGATATTTAACCAACCACAAGCGAGCCTTCAAGTTCTGCGCGGTCGTTTACCCTGGCGCCCACACCGCATTCTTCACCCCATAAAGTGCTAAGTGATCCTCGAGCCGTTGACGTCGACATTAAGCTGATCCATTCACCGATTCGGTATGTACCCATAAGACGCACTTGCACAAGTTACCCAATGTGGGAATGTGCTCGGCGAAGACGGATCATTTAAAGGTCGACACGTGGGTCACATCTGACTTGGCATCAGCAAGCACTCTTTTCTTGAACGGGGTCAACCGTACAACAAAGTTTGTTTTGCTGCATCCCCCGTTTGGGTGATGTTGCCTGTAAATTTCACTGTCGTTTGCGCCAGATCAAACTTTGACCTCACATCAACTTGTGGGCTCTTGGCGTTGTGAGAAGGAGCAATGCGTCGCTTCGAATTTGGTTTTGCACAAGCAAAACGCAATCTGCTGGGTTCGCACTTTAAGAAGTTAGAGTAACCCCTACCCCGGTCTGGCCTTGAAGAAACTAGAATAAATTGGGCTATGTCTAAATCGGGGAGCATGAATGTCTATCACTAAGTTCACAGCGTACGCTTTGACAGCGGTGCTCGCAGCTCAAGCAAACGCCTATGTAGTTTTTACAGATCAAGCGCTGTTTGAAAAGTCGTATGAGAACCCCACCTCTCACATCGATTTTTCAACTTTGAAAGATGGCACTGTCTTTCGGACAGATGGCTACCTGTACAGTCCTTTGATCACGACTACCAGCAGTCACTACGCCAGTGTTCGGGAGGAAGGTTGGGACTCTGACATTCTGATTGGTAGCACTTACCCAAATTGCGGCTGCGCTTGGGGTGCTACAAATTGGTATGGCGACTACATTGAACCGGTGGGCTATACGTACTTTAACTACATTTACATCAACACTGGCCGCGAGGCAACGCCCGTAGCGCTAGACACAAGCGCCGGATTCTTAGCCTTCGCGCCGGACAACCTAGACGACGGCTTCTACTTACTGCCTTATGGTGTAACCGTGTCTGATCTTTGGTATGGTTTTTCAAAGGCGCTGACTGTGTCTGAACCATCGTCATTGGCTCTATTGTTTGGTGGGCTCTTTGCCTTGTGCGTAGGTGCAATGCGTCGCTTCGAATTTGGTTTTGCACAAGCAAAACGCAATCTGCTGAGTTCGCACTTTAAGAAGTTAGAGTAACCCCTACCCCATCCGAGATTCCGCGACTTGAATTCAAATGGGCGGGGGGCTGACCCCAGAAATCACTTTAGGTACCATCAAACTTTTTAAGACCTCCAATCAATGGCACAGTGCATAATGCAACTGTTGAACTAAAGATCAACCGCCCGAGTTATGACTATTGCAGGGGCGTTACCAACTGCTAAAACGTTGAGCCGCGCACCCCTCTCCGCACGCAGTAGACGTTCTAACAGCGTCTGCGGGGGTAAGGAAATCAAGTGCAAACATTCCAAAGCAGTTCATCTTGGCAGCAAGTTGCCAGTGTTACGCCCACACCCTACAGACACTACCTGCTTGTCTTCAGCTTTGTGCCAACTGCCCTCCAACCTGAACATCATTTGAAGCTCATTGAAGCGCTCACGGTGGGCGAGCAGTGCACCTTGCGCGACAGCGTGAACCCGGCATCGATGGGGGCACAGAATGACTAACCGTTGCAAGCCCGGCGATCTGGCCGTCGTCATCCAGGCGAAGAACTCAGTCAATCTTGGTCGCATCGTGAAAGTTCTAAGGCTAGACGACCGCTCAGGACCATTGGTCTATGGGTCAGACCTGGTTGTGTGGCTGGCCGAGTGCGCAAGTCCCATGACGTGGAAATTTGAAAACAAGGTCTACAAATTACGCCAGGGACCAATTCCTGACTGTCAGTTACAGCCGATCCGCAAACTGCCCGCGCCCAAGGTAGAGCGCACTGCCGACGAGCTTGAGGTCGTGTGACAAGCAACGAACGTCAGTCAGCGGCGACTATGAAATCTGCCACTGTCTGCCATGCTGCGCGCAGCTGACCCTCGCTCTTGCCAACGTAGTTGTTGCCAGTTACATCCCCGGCGTTGGTATGGTTGATCATGCGTTTGAGCGCGTAGCCGCTGACCAACTCCTCGGCCACGCTGGCGAAGGTGTGGCGCAGCTTGTGGGGTGTGATACCTTGCGTACCCGCTACTGAGTTGATGGCGTCCAAGGTCTTTCCGGGGTCCAGTACGTCGAAGACTTTGCTCATCGGTTTTTTGCCCTTGCAATGGGTTTCGATGATCTCCAGCGCCTGGGTGGACAGGATTACGGTGTGGTCGCTCCGGTTCTTGGTGTCACGTAGCGTCATACGCCCACCAGCCATGTCCACGTCCCCCACCAGAAGGCCCGTGGACAGCACGACAACTTTATCGTCGACATATCGCGTGCTGCCCAAGAGCTCGCCCGGGCGGCAGCCGGTCAGCAAAATGACACGGCATGCATCGGCACTGACTTGACCCGCCAGCTCGCACGCTGCCCGCCACCACGCCCCCAGTAGCTCTGGTGGTATCGGCTTCGGCTTGCCTTTAGTGGGGGGCAGTACGATCCGCGCCTTGCCGGCAGTCGACCTTGATAGTGGCGAATCCGGAATGACCACACCATGCCAGTTCAAAACGGCGCGCAGTACCTGCATGGCATAGACCGCCACACGTTTGCTCTTCGCCTCCTCAGTCTCGTAGACCTTGCGAATGTTGTCTGGCGTGATTTTCTCAAGTGGCAGACCAGCCAAAGGGAACAAAGGCCCATCGGCGAATGGTTTACCGTTCTTTGCGATGCGCCCTGCCCCAACCATGGCTAGGTAATCAAGCTTTGTGCGCTCCTTGAGCGGTAACCCGTCCTTGCCTCGACGCTTGCCCTTGACGTACTCGGCCAATGCATGAGCTAATGTGATGCTCGCGACCTTGCCAGCCTTGCGCTGTTCCCGCTTGACCTTAATACGATCCACCCCCGTTTGCAATTCACTGGACACTACTATGCAAAGCGCACGTGCTGCTTCAGTTGAAATTGCCCCTGCACCCCTGGCACCCGGAGCCTTGCCCAAAGTGCGGCGCTTTGTCACGCCATCCACCCTACGTTCAAGCACAAAGGATCGGTCGCCGGTCAGGCTGATCTTTACCCCAAACCCTGGTGTGTCCTTGCACCAGTGAACCACCGCTCTGGATCTGATCTCAGCCGGTGTCTCTGGTCCCCGCAGCGTGCGCGCCAGGGTATCAGTGATGCGCTTGGTTAGTTTTGGCATGTGTGCCTGCTAGGGATCAATGATTGGCCATGCTGGCCTCAGTCAGCTTAAGCAACACTTCCAGCCCGAAGTAAGTCATATTAATGGTCGGTTGGCAAGCAGTCCAGGTCTCCATCGTCGTAGAGCTGGTTCAACAGTCTGACGACCGCTATCACATTAGAGACGGGGCTGGCCCAACTCTTGGCATTCAAAGAACACCCTTGCGGGTTGTTGCCATACCCGGCGCAATATCCTTTGTCTGTCTCGGTCAAGACAGACGAACAACGGGTCGCCCATTGATGCAGTCTCGTCAACGTCCACTGTTACCAGGAAACTCTCACGCACCATTCCAAGTGACCCACCACCAAAATTTTGCATAGCCATCTTCAAACCTCCACTTCAGGCCTGCGACTGGTGTACGAACGCTTTCCCGGGTCGCTTACCTATCGGCTGTGGCATTATGCATGAGTAGGCACCTGCGTAGGCACTTTTAGTATTAATTGAGGCTCTTTACGTATCTCTGTGTATGAATAACTAATTGATTTATATAGATTTTGTAAATTCCTCGATGGGGAAAAAACCGACTGTTAATCCGTAGGTCCCTGGTTCGAGCCCAGGTTGAGGAGCCAGAGTTTTTTTGAAAAAAAAGCCGTTGCGACATGCGTCGTCAGCGGCTTTTTTTTGCGCCCATCAATCGTCGGATTCAGCCAGTTCGGGAAACAGCACCGAAGTGAATCCAAACTGGCTGAAATCCCGCACCCGCATCGGATACAGCTTGCCGATCAGGTGGTCGCATTCATGCTGCACCACGCGCGCATGAAAGCCCTTGACCTGCCGGTCGATGGGATCACCGAACTGATCGAATCCGGTGTAGCGAATTTCATCGTAACGCGGTACCTTGCCGCGCAGGCCGGGCACCGACAAACACCCCTCCCAGTCCTCCCGCATCTGAAGGACACCATTCTGGTCGGCCAAGGGCGTGATCACTGGGTTGATCAGGACCGTGCGCGGCACCGCTGGAGCATCTGGGTAACGCGGATTGGGTTCACCGGTACCGAAGACCACCACCTGTAAATCCACCCCAATCTGGGGCGCCGC
>Ga0172367_10009867_pt1 | contig 10399 bp, 10 predicted proteins | sample Lak10m_FD_114542 | JGI IMG/M metagenome (GOLD analysis project Ga0172367, IMG submission 114542) | Freshwater microbial communities from Kabuno Bay, South-Kivu, Congo - kab_022012_10m | ecosystem: Environmental > Aquatic > Freshwater > Lake | place: Democratic Republic of the Congo: South-Kivu...
AAGCGTCTGGTTTTCGCATTAAAGCGGTTTTTGCAGATGGCGCTAATCCACAGCGCCTAAAAGCATTGTTCGCTAATCATGCAAATTTATCTAAATCAAGAACATCAAGTTCCTATTTTAATATGCCTACGGTTCTTATAAAGGGAGTACCCTGCCAATCACAAATGGTACTTAATCATCCACGATTTACCGATCTTTGTTCTCCAACAAGCCTGAGCATCGTTGTTAATTATTTTCGTCATATACTCCATGGAGAAATGGCATTGCCTATGGAAAACTTCGTTGTAGATTTTGCTGAAAAAGTTCATGACCAAGGAAATCTTGACGTGTATGGCAACTGGATTTTAAATGTTCCACAAGCATACGATGCAACACATGGCGATGTTTTTTATACCGTTCAACGCTTGAACGGTTTTAGCGATTTATATGCCCTATTAAAACAGAAAATTCCCGTTGTAGTAAGCGTTCGTCGTTTACGTGGCGGTGCAACACCGTATGCTCACGGACATTTGTTAGTTGTTGTTGGCTGGAATAATGCTAAACAGCGCGTATTATGTGTTGATCCTGCGTTTAAAAACAGTAAAAACACACAAAAAGCATATCCGTTAAAAAGTTTTGTAAAAGCATGGGGATTATCAACAAATCTCAGTTATGTTCCGATTGTTAAAAATGGGCTTATATAAACGAAGAAGTAATTGCTGCAGCAACAGGGCTAATAAGTTGTCGCCATGCAGTGTCACTGTTGATGCCTATATCAAAAAGTATTGCTGGAATTGTACAACCAACAAGTGGCTTTACAGGAATTCCATAAAACCCATAAAAATCGAATAATTTTTGATTTACTTCACTGGTAAGTTCATGTCTTATCTTATTACACAAAAATGTTGTTGTTGTAGAAGACATAAAATGCGCCTGGTGAATATGAATAAATGATTGTGGATCAAGGGTGTGTGGTGCAACGTCAAAAACAGGATCAAAAAATAATCGAAACCCATACAGTTGCGGTTGTTCCCGGGGATCTTTAAAAAAATGAAGTCGCACAAGAAAATTTCCTTGTTGATTTGCAAGCGTGATTGCCTGAAACGGCTCAAGCGTTTGGCCTGGGGCTCGTGTTAGTATAACGCGAAAATTAAAAGATAACTCTAAAACTTTTTTGAGTTCTTGGGCAAAATCATATGTTTGGGCTCGTTCGTAACTTTCGTGTAACTGCCTTCCTGGTGTTGACGAATCTCCTGACGGATCAAGAATGATTGTTGTTTGCGAACATAATGGTGTTACAAAAAATAAAGCAAAGATAAGTGCAATTATCATCGTATTCCCAATACTATCATAAGTGCTGTCACTAATGTGACAAAAAATACACCATCAAATCGGTCAAGAAGCCCACCGTGACCAGGTAACAAATTTCCAGCATCTTTAAGACCATGTTTGCGCTTAAGATATGAGAGAAAAAATCCTCCAAGAAAAGCTATTGTTGCCATAAAAAATGATACAACAGGAATACTCAAAAACAAGGGCTTTGGCATAAGGTAAGCGATGGTTGGACTAACGTTCACAAAAACAAGGTGTGCAACGATAATGCCAGCAACACTCCCCGCAAATCCTTCCCATGATTTTCCAGGGCTAACCGAAGGACACATTTTGTGTTTTCCCCATACTTTACCAAAAAGATATCCACAGGTATCTGCCACCCAGGCGATAAAAATAGGATATAGAGGCACATAAAAATCACTGCCATGATAACGAAATACAAGATGTATAAGTGCTAGGCATGGTAAAACGGGATACAAAAATGTTATCGGCCAAAAATACCAAAGATCTGGACTTAACAGCTTAGGCCATTCAAAAACCAAGATAATACACATAACTGATAAAATAAGAAAACTAAACAATAATGCAGAGTGAAGATACGCCCCACCAATACAAAAGATTAAAATAATACTTGTTGCAACTCTTTTAATAAATTCAATAACATCATTCTTTGATATGTTCATAGATAACCTTACGTAAACAAAGTCCAGACGCATCTGCTTTAACCAACGTCTGTTCATGATTTGGGTTTTTTAGCATATAGGTGATATAGTCTACCGTCAAGTCTGGCCGTCGTGCAACATCAAGAGCATAGCCGATCATACGCCTAATTTGAAAGCGTAAAAAAGATTTGCCATACACGGACACCTGCATAGCACCAAAGCGTGGTAAACGCTTTAATGTTATAGCATTAATCGTGCGAACAGGAGAAATATCATCTTTTTCTATTTTACAAAAAGAAGTAAAATCATGCTCCCCCTGATAGGTCATAAGACAAGCATGAAATTTTTCCCAATCAACCTGATGAATAAATTCATAATGCCATCCAAAACGTGCAATAAAAGGGAGTGGGCGTCGATAAAAAAGAACGTAGTGATATGTTTTTTGTAAAACATTAGTACACGGATGAAAATAATGGGGCATTGTTTCAAGAGACCGTAGAACAATGCTTTGGGGCAAGCGACGATTCAAGACCGTTAACAAGGCATGATCGCTTAAGGGAATATCAGCGCAAAACCGGGCAACTTGCCCAAGAGCATGCACACCGCTATCTGTTCGTGAGGCACCAACAACCGTTATTTTTTGATTAAAAACGGTTTGGAATGTTTCCTGAATGGCAGATGATACGGTGGGAGCATGAGGTTGTATTTGCCAACCTGAAAAATTTGTGCCGTCGTAGGAAACAATCATTTTATAAAAGTTCATCACAAACCAGCACCTGTTAAAAAATAGTACTAAAAGAAAACCCCCATCCAGGCGAACGCCTTGGACAGGGGAAATGGAGGTTATCGTATTTCAAGGTATTCCTAACGAATACAAAATTCATTCTATAGTACCTGTAAAAAAAAGCAACATGTTTTTGTCAAACTAAACAACTTTTTTTATAACCATTTGGCAAGAGCCTTTTTTATGCGAAAGAAAAATAAAAATAAAAAAAAACAATCTCTATTTGCCTCTTTGAATATATTTTTAATTACTTTTCCTTCACGGCAAGACGCGCTATACTCATAAAAACTTTTATATGGATAACCGTTTTTGCTGGAGACTATTATGATAGATTTAGGCCGTTTGCGCGAAGAAACTGCGTATATAAAAGAGCGAATTTTAGCTAAAGAACCGACATTCCCCGTTGACGAACTAGTAACTCTTGATAAAAAGGTTCGACAAACACAACAAGATGTTGAAGTACTACGCAAAGAAAAAAATGATTTGGCTTCTCTTGGCTCAAAGGGAATAACACCTGAGATACGGGAAAAATCGATTGCCCTTGGTAAAAACCTTAAAGCAAAAGAATTGGAACTTGAATCTCTTGAGCTTGATGTTAAAAAATTGTGGCTTGCATGCCCTAATATTCCTTATGACGATCTTCCCTATGGAGGCAAAGAAGCAAATAAGCCAGTTCGAACGATTGGGCAAAAACCGGTATTTTCATTTACGCCTAAAAATCACGTTGAATTAAATGAGAAACTTGGCTGGTTTGATATGCACATTGCCTCTACCATGAGCGGATCTCAATTTGTTCTTTACAAAGGCGACGGTGTAAAAGTTATTTATGCGTTAACACGCCTTATGCTAAAAAACAATGTTCGATATGGCTTTCAGCCTATAATTCCTCCGTATCTTGTAACAGAAAAAGCACTCTATAATTCGGGAAACTTGCCAAAATTTGAAGGTGACTATTATCGCATTGCAGAAGAAAATTTATGCCTCATTCCTACGGCCGAAGTAAGTTTGACCAATATGTATGCTAACGCCATTCTTGATGGAGCCACATTACCACTTCGCATGACCAGCTGGACCAGCTGTTTTAGAAAAGAAGCTGGCGGCTATGGGGCAACAGAACGAGGCCTTATTCGCATTCATCAATTTGAAAAAGTTGAATTGTATTCAATAGTCAAGCCAGAAGATTCAGCGAGTGAACTTGAATCTATGGTTGGTTGTGCTGAAAATATTTTAAAAGACCTTGGACTTCACTATCAAGTAAGTCTTCTTGCAGCCCAAGATTGTTCTTTTTGTTCTGCAAAAACGTATGACGTTGAAGTATGGCTTCCAGGGCAAGACCGTTATTACGAAGTTTCTTCGTGCAGTAACTGTACCGATTTTCAAGCTCGCCGATCACTGATTCGATATCGAGAAAAACCAGAAAGCAAACCTAAAATTGCGCATACGCTCAACGCTTCTTCGCTTGCACTTCCCCGATTAATGGTTGCGTTGATGGAAATATATCAACAGGCTGACGGCACTGTTAAACTTCCTGATATTTTGTTGAATGAGATGAGTAACCTGTGGTGACCAAATAAAAAATACATAGGTGTAGTATGATAGACCAAGCAATAAAAAGTAAAATAAAGAAAATCAAGATTCAAACAAAAAGAATTATGCAAAGCACATTAAGTGGTGATTATTTATCGGCTTTTAAAGGAAGCGGTCTTGAGTTTCATCAAATCCGTGATTACGTTATCGGTGATGATGTTCGCGGCATTGATTGGAACAGCTCTGCCAAAATGAACAAAGTCATGATTAAGCAATTTATTGAAGAACGTGAACGTACTATTATTTTAGTTATAGACGTATCGGCATCAACATTATTTAGCTCCAATCATGAACTAAAAAAAGAAAGCATAGCCTCTTTAGCTGCAACACTTGCGTTTATTGCTAGCGCAAACAAAGATAACGTTGGCGCATTATTTTTCAGCGATACTATAGAACAATGGATTCCTCCCAAAAAGGGAAATATGCACTTGGGCATGATTATTGAAACTATTTTTACCATACAACCAACCGGGAAAAAAACAAGCATTGCAACAGCATTGCGCTATCTTGTCGGACTTAAAAAAAAGAATGCTGTCGTGTTTATGATTTCTGATTGGATCGATGATTTGTCAACGTACAATCGCTTGTTAAAAGTTGCTGGATGCGAATATGATTTTGTTTGCATGCGCATGCTTGATGACTGCGAAAAGTCATTGCCTGATGTTGGCTTCATTGATCTTAAGGATCCAGAAACAGGACGCTCTATAACTATTGATACGCGTGGCATAAAAAAACAACATCACCCGCTTACATTGTTTATGGCAAAACGCATACTTGAACAAAAAAAGACGTTTGAAAAGTTTCGTATAGACATGCTTGATATTTCTGTAGGCAAACCGTTTGTTAATCAGTTGGTGATGTTCTTTCATCAACGCATTGCAAGGCAGGTGTAATAATGCAATCAAATCAAACAGTAGATTTTTACGATATTTACGAATATTATACTATACCTTTTTGGCAAAAAACGTGGTTTTATGTAACAATGTTTTTTGTTGTCGGTCTTATTATTGGCCTTTTGGTTTTTTATATATGGTACCGGCGTAGACGGTTTATAACACCATGGGATTGGGCACTTATGGAACTTACACGCTTGTCTAAAAAGTCATTACAAACAAAAGATGATATTAAGCGATTCTATTTTGAACTAACAAAAATTCTTAAGACATATTTGGCCAAGCGTTACCGGTGGACTATAGATAACAAAACCGATGATGAGCTTGTGGCATTTCTTGAAGAAAAAAAATTTAATGCAGATTTGATTGCCATGCTTAAAAAAACGGCTGAAGGTGCACAGTGGATTAAATTTGCCAATGAAACTGCCTTAAAAGCCCAAGTAGATCAGGACACACAAACAGTAAAGATACTTATTGAGCAAACAAGAACGAATGATGACCAAACCATTTGAAAAAACATTCCCCACAAGCATTTATGTGCACTGGCCGTTTTGTGTCACACGCTGTTCGTATTGCGACTTTGTCGCACTTGAGCAACATGAACCGTTTCAGCATGAATATCACAAGGCGCTGTGTCAAGAGGTCGAGACGTTTTATGGTGGCGCTCAGGGTGAGCGCCCCTCCCCCGTCCAAACCATATATTTTGGAGGCGGCACACCAAGTAGATACCCAGAACCAATGCTTGAAGAGTTGTTTAGCACGTTATTTTCGCACATTTCACTTTGTGATACCCCAGAAATTACCATAGAAGCAAACCCAGCAGATATCACCCGTGAAAAACTAGCTTTCTGGAAATATGTGGGTATTAACAGATTAAGTATAGGGGTCCAGTGTCTAGACGATTCGGTACTCCAAAAGCTTAATCGCCGACAAAGCGTACATGATGTACTCAAGGCTATTGACCTTGCAAGCGCCGTATTTGATAATATATCTGTTGATCTTATGTTGGGCCTACCAGGACTTGATGATGCTTCATGGTTTAATAACACCCTTGCAACCGTTGTTAGATGGCCAATAACCCATATTTCCTTATATTTTCTCACAATTTATGAAAAAACGCCTATATACTTTCAATTAGAACGTAAAGAGCTTGTTTTGCCCAATGAAGACAGCGTTGTCGATTGGTACGAGCGATCGGTTGATTATTTAGATACCCATGGTTTTAAACAATACGAAATTTCAAACTTTGCCAAACAAGGCTATTATTCTCGACATAATAAAGCTTATTGGGATCGAAAACCTTACAAAGGGTTTGGATTAGGCGCAAGTTCATTCGATGGCGTTATGCGATCTACAAACACCGCATTATTAGCTGATTACATCAAAAAAGGCTTGCCATATTCTATAGTTATCCCTTATACTTTTGAAATATTAACAGAAAAGCAGATTCTTTTAGAAGAGTTAATGCTTGGTTTGCGACAAAGTGGCGGGTTTGACTTGCAACGTGTAATATACTTTTTAAAGAGTGACGAAAAAGAAAAATTAGTGCATACTATACTTTCTTTGGAGGTTGCGGGTTTCATTCAACGAGATAATAATCGTATTTGGCTCACACGAAAAGGCATGATTTTGGAAAATGAAATAGTTTCTCTGCTATCAGAGCCTTGGTAAAAAGTGTGACGGTTTTAAGTTTAATATTTTAAGAGAGAGACAATATGGCAAAGCACATTGGGGTAAAATTGCCGGAAGACCTTATTGGATTTTTAAAAACAGAACGTTGTTTGGGGGTATTGGCAACATTTTCTGAAAAGGGAATTCCCAATACAACTCCTATTCAGTGTATCTATCCAAAAGATCAAGAAAGCCTTTTAATGACCATTCACAAAGAGCATAATGGTTATCACAATATGGTCTGGCAAAAAAAAGTTATGGTTTGTTTTTTGGGAGAAAATAACATTGCATACAGTGTTTTAGGCCGCGCAGGTGTTGTTCGTGCCCCATCACAAGTACATCCCTTGATGAATGTTGTTCGTATTGATATTATTGATATCAAGTCGGATCGTTCAATTTTAACAAAAGTTGAACAAGGTATTGTGTGGAGTTTCACCTCAAGCGAAGCTGAAGAACTTCTCAAGAACCTATATGCAGAATTACGAGATCTTTCAAAAACGCTTTGATGCGTGATCAATGTTTTGGAGAAAAAGGATATCGATGAACACCACGTATGAGAGTTTTAAACGCGGTTTAAAAATTGTAATTGTTGGATGGCTTGTTAGTTTTTGCTCTTCATACTCACAACAAAGTCCTGTGATGCATCAGGCAGCACAGCAAAAGGCACCAGCAGTGCCATCAGGACCAGCTGAACCAGATACACTAAAACCAGCAAGTGAAATTGGCACTCATGGTAATTGGTACAAGAAACGCGATTGGTTACTTAAGGCAAATGAGGTTAATAACCAAATTCAAGATATGGCTGCACAAGCAGAAGATTTGCGATCTGTTTTTATGAGCAAATGGAAATCAATTGATAAAATCCTTGATGATTATTACGTTAATGATGGTCTTGAACAGGGGAAAATTCAAGAATTATTTGAAAGCGTAAATAAATATGTCGAGAAACAAAGAAAAAAAGAGCGTGAAAGCCTTGAAAAACAGACCAAGGCAGATACCACAATGCAAGCCAAAATTGAATTTGTTGAAAATAAAATGAGTGCTTACAAACAAGAGCTTGAACAACTTAAGCTTGACATGAAATCAATTGAAGACCTTGATCAGTCGCTCATGGAACGACTCAAACGCCTTGATGAACAAATTGGCATTGTTGATCAAGAAGCAGAAAAAGCAGCAAAAAGCGTTGATTCTTTATGGGATGTTCTTGATGATTTAAAAGCTCGAGAACAATATTATGTTCTTAACAATGATATTTTTGAACATGTAAAAGTAATTTACGGCTATTTAAAAGATGATTTATTGTCAGATTTTGATAGTGTCATTGCAACCATTAATGATCAAATAGCTAAAAACAAAGATGCTATAGGAAAGCTTGAGGGAAAAGGTCTTATTATTAAAGATCGTGCTCGTCGTATTAAAGAAATAAAATTAAAAGAACTTGAACAGCTTGAAAAACAAAAAGCACAACAAGTGCTTGATGAACAACGCTTAGCAGCAGAAAAAGCTCGCAAGGAATTATTAAAAGATCCTGAGCGTTGGTATGAAAAAGTGCTAAAGCCAATTCGAGAAACAACCAGCATTATATATAAATTTTTTGCTGGAATTTGGGATGCATTAACTTCGTATTGGTCAAAACCAGCCCCCAAACCGGCCCAGATTACGCCAGAGGCTTTGGCTGCCAAACAAGCGGGCACGGCCCAGACGACAGTTGCTCAACAACAGCCCCCTCTCCCCGCACAGCCTACACCAGCAACCACACCAACATCCCCAGTTATTCCCGTAGTTCAAGAGCAACTACAAGCAACACCATCACCTGCTGTTCAACCTCAAATGCCTGTTGCACAGGCAAGCAATATACCAACAATGATACCTCAAGCTGGGCCAGAACCGACAGTTGAAGATGTTGGAGCAGTTCCTGACGAAATGCCAGCGGCTGTAGAACAACAGTGAAAGAAATTTAGAAAGGGAGAAATGTGAGAAAAGAGAGAAACCGTTCACATTATTTTATCACGATTTTTTGTTGTTTTTTTGTAATAATGCATGGCGAAGTTCCACCGCCACCACAAGATATGGGCGCTGCCCCAGGCGCTGTTCCTGGTAGCGATCAAATGGGGCAACCTCAAGTACCAATCCAAGCTCCAGTTCAAGCGCCAGCCCCAGATGCCCCTCTTCCCCCAGAAAGTACTCAGCCACCAGCAGAAGCTGTTATGATGACTGATGATGCATCAGGACAACCTTCAACTTCGCTCGTTATTAAAGATCTTTTTAAAAAAGCGTCAGCAATTATTGAATCGATTGCACCAGTGGCATTAACGATTGATAAGAAGCGTGACGGCATTTATGGAATATTTTTTGAGATTGATAAGATGCTTGATAAAACCTATCCAGAAATGTTAGGAAAAGTTGGTAAACTTGAAGAAACATTTACCCCCAAAAATATAGCGTCTAAATAAAAGGAGATTTTTATGGTACAAAAAAGAACCATCTGTATAATGGCTTGTTCTTTTTTATGCAACCCGAATATTTGTCCACAACAAGCGCCCGTAGCAGTACCACCTCCCACGCCTACTATGGCACCGGCGATGGCAGCACCAGCTCCGGCACCTATTATTGCGCCTGCCCAGCCTTCCGCCGACGCCAAGGCTATGGCGGACAGGACGCCAATGCCTAAGCAGGACGCCCCAGCCAACCCGCTCATCCTGAGCTTGTCGAAGGACGGCGGGCAAGCTTCGACTCCTGTTCAACCCGTTGCGCCTTCGTATCAAACATCAGTAACCCAAATAAAAGACAAACTAAAAACAGTTGATACATTCAAAAATACGCTAAAAGAATTAGTGTCCCAAGCTGATGACATTGCAAAGAAATGCAAAACCGTTATAAAAGAATCACGACTAAAACGTATTGAAATTCGTAAAACAACTGATGAAAAAGCGGCAGCAACACTGTATGCTGATATAGAAAAAAATGCTCAAACCATTAAGACTTTAGAGTCTGATCTTGATGCTAAAACAAAAGAGTGTAACGATATTTCACAAAAAATAAAAACATCGATTGATGATGTTAATACTCTTATTAAACAATTAGAAGCTCAAGGGGTCACGTTTAAGGCTGTACAAGTGCAAAAAGAAGAAAAAGAAGATGCCGCAAAAGAACTTCCTAATACAGCAAAAGAAAAAAAACAGGCTATTCAAGAACCAGAAAAAGGCGTCGTAACGGTTAATGAACTGCAACCACAAGAATCATATGCTGGGTATGTATGGCGCAAAACGAAAAACGCTTTTGTCGGCGTTGGTCGATTCTTTTATACAACGTGGGTACACACTAAAGATTATTTATTTGCACCATCACCAGCAGCGTTACCTGCGCCAGGAGTACCAGTTGTAACTCCGGCCCCTACGCAAACTCAGCAACCACCTGTACAGCCAGCTGCACCTGATGTCCCAGTGCAAGCTCAGCCAGTGCTAACTCCTGCCCCAGCTCCCGTTGCACCT
>Ga0172367_10009868_pt1 | contig 10399 bp, 11 predicted proteins | sample Lak10m_FD_114542 | JGI IMG/M metagenome (GOLD analysis project Ga0172367, IMG submission 114542) | Freshwater microbial communities from Kabuno Bay, South-Kivu, Congo - kab_022012_10m | ecosystem: Environmental > Aquatic > Freshwater > Lake | place: Democratic Republic of the Congo: South-Kivu...
CTCTGTACCAGAGGCAAAAAGAGGTTTTGTATCAGGGATTTACAATACATTAAGATTTACAGGCGCTACGATGGGGATGGCTTTATTAGGCTCTATTTATTCTGGTGTCCAAATTGATCAAATGAATATCTATATAGAATCAAAAGGTGTAAGTCTAACAAAAGCGCAAAAAGATGAGTTAACCCTTATTTATACTGGAGTGAAAAAAAATGCGGCAGAAGGGTTTAATGTTGAGGAAATTAAAAATGAATCTAGAAAAGGGGCTTTTAAAGCTCTTAGAATGATATCGATAATCTCTCTTCACTTAGCTCTCATCGGTCTATTATTAATTATTGCTGAAAAAGTAAAAAGTAACAAAATGAGGAAATTCATATGAAAGGTAAACTATTGATAATTGGACTTGTAACAATGTGCCCCTTGTTTGGATCTTTTACCCCCTCAACGGATTCTAGTGCTCCTTCCATTGTAAGAGTGGAAAGGGGTAAGTATAATTCTGAAGCTAAGCTTAAAATTATGTCTCCACCAGTATTAAAGAAGGATTCACCTATATTGGTCCTTGTGTCCAATTTTCCAATAGGTGTAGATATTAAGTCTCAGCAACTTAATGATGAAGGGGTGAAAGAAAGTAGTTATGGATCTAGGGTACTTCTTATATTTAGCAATGGACGACGTCTTTATGTTACAAAAGATGATGTAAATCTACTTTTTTCTCAAAGAGCCTATTTCAACAAGCGATTTAGGGTAAAAGTTCCGGAAAATATCTACAAATCTGTAGAGAAAAGTAGTTTTGCGATTTATAGTATGCTCATTAATGGGTATGGGGAGACAATAAAAAATGAAAATGCCTTTTTTACAGATGTCTATTCTTATAGTAAGGATAATAAAGAGATGAGGGAAATGAAGGAGAGTCTAAAAAGGCCTTTTCTTATTTATAATGAACCATTTGGAGTTATTGATGGGGGTAATGTTTTACTCGATTTTTACCTAAGGAACGTAGAGCTTTCAAAAGATGGTTACACAGTTGATTTATATGTAGATGATCACAAAATCGCAAAAATTACAAAATGGACCCCAAATGTCATCAAGAACTTGAAAAAAGGTGTACATACAATAAAATTAGAGCTCATAGACCCATCTGGAAAGGTGGTAAACAACCAAGCTTCAGTCAATTCAGCAACAATCCATATTAAATAAATCCTACCTAACTATTTAGTTTTAGGTATGTTGTAACAAATATGAAGTAATGGTTAAATTTTTATTGAAAAGATTCTATTTCTTTGCAACCTGATGGTTACGTATATATGTAAACTAATACAAGGAGTGTATACATGAAAGAACATAGAGTTTGTCACCATAAATGCTGGGGATTGTTAATTGCTGGATTTGGTGTCTTTTTTTTAATCGCTAACTTAGTTCCAGCTTCAAGAGAGATTCGTCAATACTGGCCAATCTTCTTAATTGCTGCAGGACTTTTGAAAGCCTATACTGGTCACGGCGTTTGCCATAAGTAAACATTTATGGTTTAACAACCTGTGTTAAAGGATACAACTAATTTAGTTGTATCTTTTTTTTCTTGCTATTTATTTTCCTTTAAATCAATTATTTGATTAAGAAATTGTAAAGAACTGGAGGATTTTCAAATGAAAGAAGATAAGATGGAAAAAGACCCATCAATTCTAGAGGCAGTGGATAATTTATCCTCCATGGCTGAGTTGGATATTGAGGCTTTAAAGGCTGACAAAGGGGGGATTGCACAATTAAGAGCTGGTTCAATGCGATGGCTTGATGCCCATGATGAAAGAAAAACTCTTGAAAGTGTAAAAAGTACTATTAAAGTTGTGCTTAACTACCTCAAAAATATCTATTCCAAAGAAATCAATCTACTAAAAGATAAAAGCACCCAAAGAGGGATTGCTTCTATAATGAATTTAGCAAAAGAGGCAGTGGATAAAATTGATGATTATGCAAAACAGTGTAAAAAAAAGATAAACATCTCTAATTCAGCAGAATACATTGATCTTCTTGACTATTATAATCAAAAAATTAAACCAAGATTTTCTGAGGAAAAGAAAACTACAGAGGAAGAAGAAGAGGAAGATAAAGAGGAGTTAAGTGATATCAATAGACGCGGTCTAAAAGACTTAAGTGCAGTCACTAGAGATTTAGATTATGAGTTATTTTACCTTCAAAAAGAAAATGGTGGTAAATTTTACAATTCAAGTTTAGCAAGACATATTCGCCTGGTGGCAGATTTTGATGAAATTATTAGTGGATTTACAACATTTGATCCATTAACAAAAGTTCCTCTGTTAAAAGATGATATTGCTTTTCATTTGTGTAAACAGATGAAGGATCGGCTTCGTACTGAGTTAGATGAGATTTTTAAAACTGCAGGAAAGCATAAAGATGATCCTTTGGTGCAAAATGTATTTCGCGGAGCTATGGCGCTGCTTCTTGCTGCTAATGTAAAAAATCAACTCAAGATCACCACGGGAAAAAGTGTTTCTGGGTATTTTAAAGACTTTCAAACAAATATCCGCCTAGCCCTTTCATCCATTGACTATAGAAATTATATAGATAACCCCCCTGAAGAGGATTTTTACAGAAATCTATTACATTTACTTCATAGAATTTGTATGGTTATTTACACCTCTAATATAAATTCAGATGAAACTACAGCGCTGCTTGATAAAATGCTAGGAGAGGGGAAAAAAATTGTAAAAAAAAGCAGTAGGTCCTCTACAGCTTTATGGAATGCTCTTTTAACCGATTATGAAATTTTAACAAGTGTACTTAGTAAATGCCCAAATGGCCCCCTTTTTAAAGTGCTTGATATCTTAAATGAAGCTGATACGTTTATGGAATTTGACCCTATTATGCAAGGTGATTTTCCGGGAAATTACTTTACTCTTTCTACAAAGAGTAAAAACACACAATTTTTAAAAATACCTTCCCCAACCATGCAAACAAGCATCGATTCAGCTAATCTTTGCTTTGAGTTTACAGGATTTTTGAGAGAATTAATCCAGACTCAGAAAAAGATATTACTCATAAGTTTCCAAGATAGAACTTCTTGGAAAGAATACGCAAGAGGAAATGTTCTTGAAAAAGCGGCAATAGATGGGGAGCTTGGCCTTGCCCTTACTACGATCACTTTTCCAAAACAGACAGAATTTTATCATCAATCAGATGAGTACCTTACGGTTGAAAGTGCAGCAGACTTTAAAAAGGTTTTTCTAAAGCAGCTGGAAGGGGAAGAAGATTGTGGGTACTATTTCCCTAAGAAAATGGATAAAGCATCGTTTGCCCGCTTTTGTAAAAAAATGATTCAGGAAGTGCACGTAGTATTTTTCGGCGATAAAAATCACCTTTCAAGAAAAAACCGCCTAGATTTTATCGAGATTGTCTATCATCTTCTCTACCTATACTTTATGGAATTGGGAAACTACGATTTTGTAGCATTTTCTGCAAAAGATGGGGTAGATGTATCCTCTTTATCTATTGCCTCCATGTTTGCGTTTTTAAAATCGCTTTCTAAATCTTCGACTTGGAAAGTAGAGGAAGAAGAATTCATGATGGAGATGATCTACTCATCAGCCTTGATCGTGCGGGAAAGGGTGCCACATCTTTCCATAATTAGTAGAGCTATAAGTATGCTATCTGTAGTAACAGCAGAACTAGAGCTTGATACACAAAAAATCCATGAAATCATTCAAACACTATTTGGTAAAGAGTATGAAGGAATAAATGTAGAACGCTTTGCCGCTTAAGAAAAATGCAGCGTAATTGTTCTTACGCTGCATAGGGGAATTTTTTTAAGAAGCCTTTCTCTCTACTACAGCTCTTTTTGGATCTCTAACCCTACCTCCTTGCTGACGAGGAGGTTGCTCTACTACATCTTTAAAAGTTTCCTTTTTAGGGGAAGCAGGGGATGCTGGAGCAGTTGCTTCAGGTTGCTTAACTACAGTAGGGCTTGCTACAGATTCAGTAGCAGAGCCACCACCTTCAATCGTAGCAGGGGCGCCACTTACTTCTGCAGTAGGGGCATCGGCCGGTTTACTTCCACCTCTATTCCATAGATACCCGATTCCACTAGATAGTAAGCCGCCCCATGTTTTTGCTGGCTCTAAGACACCTTTAGCGGTCGTAAAGTGATAAGATTCACCCTTTCTGCCATTTCTGTTGTGATTGATTGTACTCTTCAATGCATTTGCACCTGCATTGTTCTCTTGTAAAAAAGCAAGCATGCTCTTACATACTTCTACCTTTTCTTGAGCCTTAGCTTTTTCTACTGGGGCTTTTCTTTTTGCATCTAAAGTAGCTTGGTTATCCTCCATTGTTTCTCTAAAGAATTTGGTTGCATCAGTTATATATGTGATTGTTTTTTCTGTGACACTAAAAAGATTAGTATTGTTTTCATAAACTTGAGCATATGTTTCTAGCTCTTTAGCAGCGCAAGCTTTGATTTCTTCACCCCTTTCCTTGGAAGTAACACGAATTGTTGCCGAACAAAGAGTAGTAAGTTGTCGTAAATTTATTCTATTATAAGATATAGTTTTATCTCCCTCTGTAATTGCTGTTATTCTTTCAGAGAGTTCAGTTTTTACATTTTCAGCTAGTTGCTGTATTGTTGTAGTCACATCATCAAATGCTAATTCTGGTAATGCTCTTTCTAATGCTGTTGTCATATTTTACTCCTTTTATTTTGTTTACTTGTTCTTATCATTGAACAAAAAAACAAAATATCAAATATTTACATTAACTGTAAAGGAAATATGAATTTTTTATTGATATATTTGTAAGAATCTATATCTAGTCTAGGTTAGTTTGCAGAAAGATCATCAGGGAGCATGGCATAGGAGCTATATTTTCCACCGATACTTTTTAATACACTTCCCCACACTTTTTTTGGTTCGGTGTTAAAAATAAGGTCGTTATTTGCAGGGTAAAGGCACCAAAGTCCCTCTGCAACTTCTTTTTCCAGTTCACCAAAGCCCCAACCAAGATAGCCGAAACAAAGGATTAAATTATTTGAGGCTTTTTCAGCAAGTGATTGTTGTAAAAAGCTCATATCGCCACCTAAAAAAATATCATTACTGATAGTAAGCATTTGATCCTTTTTACTATTATCAGTATGTAAAAGCATCATTTGCCCTTGTCTCATGGGGCCACCAAGGCGTAAATGCACATTTGGATGAGAAAGTTCTGTCATGATTTCAGCATCAATGGTGGTGTCTATTTCAAGGGGTTTATTGATCATTAAACCAAAAGATCCGGCTGCGGTATGTTCACAAAGAAGGACAACACTTTTAAAAGTAAGGGGATCTTGCATGTCAGGGGAGGCAGCAAGTAAAAAACCCTTTTTTAATCTTGATTCATTCACATAACCTCTCACAAGGGCTCTTTTTAACCGTGCCCTCATTATCTCGTATTTGATAGAGCTCTTGATTGTATAAAGTCACTCTCTCTTGAAGGGACTTAAGTAAAGTCATGAACTCTAAAAATTTTTTCTGAAATTTTGGATTGCTTGCAAGTTCTGAAGAAGAGAAGCGGTCCGTAAGCATATTCATTCTTTGTAAAGTGGTAAGCATGATATCGACATCATGATTAATTTGAGCGCCAAAGGCCTTTGGATCTTTGATAGAATTTGCTTTTGCCATAAGGCTTATGCGCTCTTTTTGCCACGCCTTACTATATTGAAAGAGTATTCCATATTGATTGATGTCATTCATCATCGTGTTTGCTTTACTCAAAATCGATGAGATATCAAGGTAAAACTCATCATCAGTGACAAGTTTTCCAATGGTTCCTTTTCCACAAGCAATATCATAAGTAATGGAGTTTACATTCCTTGCAATCATCGATATAGAGTTAAAAAAATCTTCTTCGTGCATTTTAAATAAGGCCGCATCAATTTGCGCTACAGCTGAAGAAAAATTATCTGTTAATCTTTTTACAGAAGCTACTATACCTGAGTCGTTTACATCTTTAACAGTTTTAGAAAGATTTGCGGCAAGGGTTCCAATATTTGTAATTGTACCCCCTAGATTATCCCCATATTTATCCATCCATTGCATCACTTTTTCTAAGGTATTTTCTATTTTCTCTGATAAAGCCCCAAATTCATTCACTGCGCTTTCAAAAAGATCGGTTGAATCTGCATAAATGATATCTTTTTCAGTTAACAGGGTGGAAATTTGCCCAGGACGTTGCGCTTGAGGGATAATGGCAATATACTTTTCTCCTAAAAGACCTTGTGTCTGTACTGTAAACTTATCGGTTGAAAAGACTTTTATAGAAGAGTCAATGTATAAGGTAAGGACGAAGGGGAATACTTTTCCAAAAGAGCCAACGGCATTTTGCCGCGCATTTGCAATTTGATGAATTTCTTCTACTTCACCAATGGGTTTACCAGCAAGAGTTACCCGAGTACCCACTTGAATTCCGGCAATATTGTTAAATCGAACATTTAGAATCTGCTTTCCATCTCCGATACTTGGTTTGATAAATAGGATCATTCCAACAATTAAAAAAACGCCGATGAAGACAAAAAGACCAATCAAAAGATTTTTCATCGATTTAACCATGATACCCTCGTTTAGATCTTTCGATTAAAGATAGGTCATGACCAATGGTTAAGTTAAACTGATGAATAATAGGGTGATCTGTTTTCATGAAGGTGAGAGGGTCAGCACATACTTCCACTTTACCATTATCAAGAAGGGCAATTCTATCAGCAATTTTTAAGGTGGTTGGAATATCATGAGAGACAACAATAGTTGTTCCTTTCAGCTCATCTTGTTGCTGTTCAATACACTGAGCAATCGCAAGAGCTGTCACAGGATCCAAACCGGTTGTTGGTTCATCATAACAGATATATTTTGGCTTATAAATCGATCCGCGTGCAATACTCACTCTTTTTCTCATCCCTCCTGAGATACTTGAAGGATATAATTGTTCTATATCCTCAAGGCCCACTTTATTTAAAGCTTCGACCACTAACCCACTAATATCGGACTTACCTATTTTTTCGCCACCTTTAGTTAGATGTTCCCGTAAATAAAACCCAACATTTTCCGCAATTGTCATAGAATCAAAGAGAGCGCCCATTTGGTAAATCATGGCAACATTTTTTAAAGCATCATAAAGTTTAGCATCTTCAAGTAAATGCATCGGGTAGTCATCAATATAGACCTCACCACTATCTGGTTTCATCATCCCTGTAATAAGCTTTAATAAAACGCTTTTTCCAATACCAGATTTTCCTACAAGAACAAAGATTTCATTATCGTGTATTTCAAGGTTAAAATCTTCTAGCACCTTGTTATCGCCAAAGGATTTGTAAACATTTTTAAGTCTAATCACCCTAAAATCCCCACTATTTCATCATGAAGAGTATTTAGCGCTATAGTGAGTAAGAAATTAACGAATAAAATGATAACATAAGATATTACCACAGCATTAGTTGTACTCTTTCCCACACCGGCTGCACCGCCTGAAACTTTCATCCCTTTAAAGCAACAAATGGTTGTGATTAAAATTCCAAAAACCGTTGCTTTTGTTAACCCTACAAAAATATCAAAAGTGGTGGTATACATAGGGATTGGCTCCCAAAACACAATCGGGGAGATGTGAAAAAAATAGACCGAAATTAAATATCCGCCAAATACCCCCATCACAATACTAAATATCGTTAAAATAGGAACCATAATAAATCCTGCGATAAAACGAGGAGAGATAAGGTATTGATAAGGATTAATTGCCATAGATTTCATGGCATCGACCTGCTCAGTTACAACCATTGTCCCAAGTTCTGCAGTCATGGATGCTCCCACTCTACCTGTGATCATGAATGCAGTAAGCACTGGCCCAAGCTCTGTAAGCATGGCTTTTGCTACCATAAGCCCTGTAACACTTGCAAGCCCTTTATCAGCAAGCTGATAATAGGATTGGGCGGCAAGAACCATCCCCGTACTAAGTCCAGTTAAAGCCACCACTGAAAGCGATAACACTCCAATATTAAAGAGTTGATCTCGAATAAGGCTCCACCTTGGGAATTTTTTAAAAGTTGCGGTAATTACCCTTGCTATGAAGATAACATATTCACCGGTAATACTTATGAAAGTAAGGTTTGAAACTAAACGCTCTAACACGGATATTCTCTATTTTAAGCCTATTAAGCGGATAGTACAGTAAAAAAGAAAAAACTCAAGCTATTTTTACTTACCAGCTGACTTTTGAGTTTTTTATCCTCCACCAAACGGTTTTCTCATGGATTGGTATTGTCTTTCATCGGCATCTTTGGCAAGATTATAAAGCCTTTGAAGATCTGACATGATTTTTCCATCTGTTGTTTCATCAGACTTAAGATCATTTTGAAATTCTTGAAGTCTTCCTCTCAGGATCTCTTGACCGCCTCTTGTAAAGGCATTAGCAAATTCTCCTCCTGTTTTTCCCACACCTGAGATTGTCTCAAGGATTTTTCCAGGATTTACTTTATTTTGTGTGGGTCCAAATCCCGCACCGACGAGGCCGACAATACCTGCTGCAATAGAGATAAAATAGTAAAATGAGTCGGTTTTTAATTGCTTTCCTAATTTCTCATAACCCTCTTTTATACGACATCTGTTGTCATCATGGATATTTCTACATCCAAAATGAGAGTCTCTTAAAGAATCCATAATATTGTAGAGCACCTCGTGCATAAGGAGTAAAATGCTACGATCTTCCCCTACAAATTTTGGATTTTTAGCAAGACTATCCATCATTTCCTGTTTAAACTCTTTTTCTTCTAAAAAATCCCATCTATTATCACCGGCTATCTCATTTACTGCCTCAGTGCTAAAGGTAGGTTTTTCATAGCCTTTATTTTGAACATCTTTTACTTCCACTATGCACCTCCTGCTAACTGTTTATTAACGATATGATCGATAATTTTACCCTCTTTTAGGCACACATCAATCATATTATCTAATGTTCCACTGTTGTGATTTTGAATTTCACCCCAAAGGTTTTCATATTCTTTTATTTGATCGCCACTAATTTCTAAAGTTGCTTGCAACACAGTTTGTCCTGCCTCAAGCTCTACCCCTTTCATTTGATTTATATCAGAAATTCCACCAGCTGCATATTTTGCTGCAGTGAAAAGCCCTGTGCCGATTTTCATTAAAAGATCCATGTTTGCAATCCCTGTGGCAAAGGCGCCTATGCCACCGGCAAGTGAGGCAACCCCTCCTGCAATTTGAATCCCGAGCAAAATATCTGAACTTACCCCTGTCTTTTCACATACCAAAGATCCAATGGATGCGCATCCAGAAATAATCATTGCAACTCCTGCAATAGCCCCAATCGGTCCTGTAGGAATTAAGGCAGCACCTACACAAATAGAGATCACACCACTTAAACCTGAGGCGACATGTCCCACGTCTTTCCAGATAGTTGCTTCTTTTTCTGTTTTTCTATGTTCTTTTTCACTCTCTTGTAAGTCCAGGTGGGCTTTTTCTATAATTTTTTTGGTTATTTCCACCTGACTTTCAGTAATATGTAAAGAAATGAGTTGAACCATTTCCTGATATCTGATGCACATGTAAACATTTTGCATCATACAGTTTACAGGTTCAATTAGGGTAGGCTTTTCTTCCCTATCATAAAAAGAATCTGAAAAAGTGTTTTTTGGTCCAATGAAACAATCGATATCTTTCTTTTGAAAAGATGGCTGATCTGAAGCTATGGAGGAGGGGTCAACCTTTAGACCTTCACTTGAAATCTTAGCTATCTCCAAAAGCTTCTCCCTTCACAATGAGTGTAAGTTTATTGTATTTTTTGAAGTTTGGATGCCCTTCTGTAATTAAACTTCCTACATACTCAAGAGCCTTTTTTGCATCTTCTTCGAGCTCAAGATTAATAAGACATTCAGCTCCGAAGAGATGGTTTGAAAGATCATCTGGATGCAATAGAGCGCACATTCCCCATGCAGCAAGTGCTTCCCTATATTTTTTAAGCATTTGAAAAGTGGAGGCAAGCCCTTTCCAAAACGCTGAGTTAGTAGGTCTTGCCATCACAAGTCTCATAAATAATGGCTCAGCCTCTTCATAACTGTCTACGGTGTAATGTTTATGCGCAATATGGTAAAGAACTTCTACATCTTTATCCAAATATTCTTTTGGATGCAGGTCTCGATCATTTTCAATTTTTACCGTAAACTCTTGCAAAAGTTCTGCCATTTCAAGGGGAGTCATTTCTGTTTTTGTATTCAAATTAACCCCTTACCACTTGACCACTAACCATTCTATCGATATCAGATTCTTTTCCTACGCGAGCTGAGGTAATCATTGAAACTTGCAAGTGAAATTCTATAGCTGTTTTTAAATCCCTAGAAATTTTTGTTAAATCAAATTGC
>Ga0172367_10009870_pt1 | contig 10396 bp, 8 predicted proteins | sample Lak10m_FD_114542 | JGI IMG/M metagenome (GOLD analysis project Ga0172367, IMG submission 114542) | Freshwater microbial communities from Kabuno Bay, South-Kivu, Congo - kab_022012_10m | ecosystem: Environmental > Aquatic > Freshwater > Lake | place: Democratic Republic of the Congo: South-Kivu...
ATCCAGGAGCCACAGCCAACGATGGCACGCCAATCACTGGAGCAGGCTGGTACGACTTTACGCAACAGCAAGATGCCAATGGTAATTACGTTGGCGATGGTGCTCGTTTTATCATCGAAACAATCGATGGCGAACAACGCATCACCAGAATCCAGCTGACATTCACGGACAATGCCTTCGGCGACAACAGCATTGGCGTAGAAGGAATTGATGACCCGGGCGCACCTGTTCTGGTCCGAAATCGGCCAGCGGAGGCCGTGAATACGATCCTGCCCGAAACCACGCCGACTCCAACCGAGCTAAGCACTGCTACACCTGCGAGGTTGATTAACCCAAGCCAGATTGAGGTTGTGAGCACCAGCCCCCTCGGCAGGGTAGAGAAAACTCCACCAATCGGCGTTGAGGCGGATAACAGCACGTCCGATCCAAGCCCACAGACGAATGATCCCTACATCCGCGGCTCAGGCGGTATCAACAGGAAGGAGGAAGGAAATCTCGCGCAAGCCATCGCCGAAGTGGCACAAACTGAAATCCTCAATTGGGGCAACACCGCTGAACGGAACACGAGCCCAGGCGATCAGAACGAAACGGCAGGGCCGGGCGAGTCTGCCAATCTGACTGCAAACACGAACAGCAACCCAGCCCAGGCCTTCGTGTCAGAAGCGATGGGCCTGAAACCCGCTCTAGGCGGCAACCTGCTGGAGGCCTTGGTGCTCGGTGGTGGGAGCCTGTATGCGCTCAATCGCTTGAGCGGTGGTTCCATCAGGAACTGGGTCAGACAGCTGCTCCCCAAAGCTGCAGGAGGCCCCCTGGGTGGTGCTGTCTACGAACGGGTCGTGGTGGTGTTCCTGATGGAGAGCGAACTCGGCCTGCTCAGGCTGGTGGCAGCCGAGGTGAATGACGAACGGATTGACATCGTGGCTGAACAGATCCTGCCGATTAGCCTGAGCGCTGCCGCCAGTCCTCAGCGAGCTGATCTGGACCAGCAGTTCAAGGAACTCGTGAAAAAAGTGACGGATCAAGCCAACAGCGAGCACGACCTGCTGCTGTTCGACCCGAAGATCCAGGAAGACCTGCCGATATACAAACAGCTTGGTCGCGAAAACGACCAGCTCAAACCACAGAGTCTCAAAGCGATTGTTGACACACTCAGCAGCTCGGAACTGGAAGGACTGCGTCGCTGGATCAACAAACCCAGTAGTAACGAATTACGCGATCATCCCCTGACTAAACGGCTACAGCAACGGCAGCGACAGCTCAAGGGGAAACTGAACACTCAGAAAGCGGAGCTGATCAGCCTACTGGAGCTCAGCCTGGCGATGAGCACAAAATAAGCCAGTCAAGGCTTGCAAGCTTGATCGCACAACCCATCAAGCGGGAGCAGAGCGGATACGCCGCAAGGAATCGATAGCTCTCTGGACGGCATCGGTGAGCAAGCTGATGACACGTTTCTCGCGTACAATTAAATTGACGGACACCGTTTGGCCCGAAGACACGAGGTAGCGAGCACCGTTTTTTTCGAGATAGGACTGATCTAAAGACACATAAGCAGGAAAGCGGGGAAGCGGATTTTGGGGGTCGGCCGGCAAGGAATCGGTGCCAACAGCCTTCAAGCGTCCAGAAATAGAACCGAACTGGGTAAACGGATAAGCGTCGACACGCACCTGCGCTTTCTGACCGGGCTTGGCAAAGCCCACATCGCGGTTAGTGAGATAGATTTTCGCTTCAATGGTGCCGCGAGGTACAACCTTGAGCAGCACCTCGTTTGGCGCAGCTGCATAGCCAGGGCTGGAGGGCTTCAGCTCAAAGACCTGACCACTGACTGGAGCCCGAAGCAGCTCATTATCACGGGCTTTGTTGACCTCAACAAGCTGACGATCCAGATCACTGATGGTGCGCAACGACTCCTGGCGAAGCTTGACAAGCTCTGACTGCACCTCGCGGGAATTGGCTTGAGACTGCGCGATCTCGGATTGAAGCTGCTGAATCTTGTTGCGTTGCTGAAGAATTTGAACCGATTGTATCCCGCCCAACTGAGCCAAGGGCTCTATCTGAGAAAGGATCGTGGTCTCTGTTTGAAAAGATGCTTCCAAACTCTGCGTACGAGCTTGCAGGCTTTGTGCACGAGCCTTGAATGCACGTTGCTGCTCTTCAAAACGCTGAGTCTCCAGCTTGAGCTGTTGCTCGAGACTACTCTTACGTTTATCACTGACGTCTCGATCAAATTGAATCAGCGGCTGACCGGCCTCAACAGTCTGGCCTTCCCGCACCTCTATCCGAGCCACCACGCCCGGTGCTGATGCCATGATTGGGCGCGCCGCTCCGAGCCCTTGAAGGGTTCCATTGGCCACGACAACCTCATCGATCTTGGCCATCGCGGCAAAGACGAAGCCAAGGCTGCTTGTACCGATGATCGTCCAAATCACGGCCTGGCTCCAAATCGGTGCCGGCTTCAGGCGCACCTCCTGGTAGTCGATGGGCTTTGCCATCAAAGCGGTCTTATTGCGACGCATCAGATTGCTCATTCCAGGGCGGCCTCCTGCTGGGAATGGAGCGTCGCATAGCGACCGCCCAAGCTTAAGAGCTGCTCATGCGTTCCTTGCTCAACAAGAGCACCCTGATCCATCACCAGGATGAGGTCTGCATGGCGAAGAGAGGACAGACGGTGGGTAATAAACAACACAGTACTACCCTTGTAAGCGTCCATCAGATTACGTGTGACCTGCTTCTCTGTTTGCACATCCAAAGCACTCGTGGCCTCATCAAGGATCAGCAAACGTGGACGCTTGAGAACCATTCGAGCAATCGCCACCCGTTGACGCTGGCCACCGCTCAAGCCCGCACCACGCTCACCGACAGAGCTGCTGTAACCAGCGGGCATGGCCTGGATGAAATCGTGGGCACAGGCCACTTGAGCCGCACGGCAGATGTCTTCAAAGGAAGCATCTGGTCGTGTCAGCGCCAGGTTGGCCAAGATGGATCCGTCAAACAACAGACTATCTTGTGGAACAACCCCGGCCTGAGAGCGTAGGGAGTAGAGATCAACCTTGCTGATATCGTATCCATCAACACGAATCGTTCCTTCGACTGGATCATAAAGCCTGGTGAGTAGCTTTAACAGCGTGCTTTTACCACTACCACTCGTTCCGACGATGCCCACGAACGAGCCAGCGGGGATCTCAAAGCTGACGTTGCAGAGCTGCAATGGCCCTTGGCTGGCAAAGCGAAAGTCGACGCCTTCATAGGATATGGCACCCTGAACAGGCGGAAGTGGGGGCAGCTGAGCACCGGCTATTTCAATCTCTTCAGGGTGATCGACGATATCGGACAAGCGTTCAAGCGAAAGGGATGTCTCTTGGAAGTTCTGCCAGAGAGTAGCCATTCGCAAAAGAGGGCTGGTGACGTAACCAGCCAAGATACGAAAGGCAATCAACTGACCGAGGGTTAGCTCTCCCTTGAGAACAAGGGTCGCGCCGATCCATAGCACCAATAGACCAGATATTTGCTCCAAAAACTTGCTGGCAGACCCGGCAGCGGTGCTTGTCAGCGTATTTCGAAATCCAGCCTGGATCTGGCCTCCATAGAGTTGTTGCCAACGCCAACGGCTGTGCAACTCCATTCCCTGTCCCTTCACCGTTTCCATCCCACCAAGAGTTTCAACCAAATGGCTTTGAACACGGGCATTGGCTTCAGCTTGATCGCGAAGCTGGGCCCTGATTACAGGCGCAGCGGCAATGGTGAGAGCGACGAAAAATGGAACGACAGCCAGGGCCCAGAATGTTAGGGCAACGCTGTACAACAACATCACGGCAATATAGATCAACGAGAAAACAGCATCCAAAACAACCGTGAGAGCTGTTCCAGTGAGGAAGCTGCGAATCTTTTGAAGCTCATTGATACGGCTGCTGACCTCTCCCACGGGTCGCTTGGCAAAATAGCCCAAGGGCAATCGCAGCAGATGATCGATGATTGTTGCGCCCAAGGTGATATCAATTCGGTTGGTGGTGTCCGAGAAAAGATACGTCCGCAATGAAGACAATACAGCCTGAGCAATAGCGAGGCCAACGAGCAATGTACCCAGCACATTGAGGCTGCTGAGGTTGCCTTGATTGATAACAGCATCAATAATCTGCTGGATCAAAAGTGGGTTGAGCAGCGCAAACAACTGAACAAAGAAACTGGCAATCAGCACCTGCGCAAGAATCATCCGGTGCTGCATGACCACAGGCAGAAACCAGCCCAGGCCGAATCGCGCCGTGGGGGTGCTGGCACTTCGCTCCACCGTCAACACCTGAAGCTTTCCTTCCTGAGAGAAGCCCTTGAGCTGATCACATGCCAACCGCCATTGGGAAGCCTGGGGATCGCTGATCAGAACATCGCCAACACCCAGATGCCACAGCACCTGAGGATGACCATCCTGCAGGAGCAAGGCAGGCAGGGGCAGACGGGGCAACTGCGCCAACGACACATCCATCAGCGAGGTCCGCAGACCCATCAGATCGCAAACGGCGGCCAGTTGCAGCAAGCCGATACCAGCGTCGCCTTCGCGCTGCAGCTGATCGGCCAGGATGCGCCGAAGCACATCCTTGCGAAAAGGCAAGTCAAAAAATCTGGCAAGCATGCGCAGGCAGGCCATCGGTTCATCAATCGGACCTTGGCCGCGAACATGCGGATAACTGCCGTCGCTATTCAGACGGCCGTACCAGTCTTCCAGCGCATCGGTGTGCTGCTGAAGCGGGATGATGCCAGCAGGGCTTTGCAGCCACTCAGGCTCCCTGGTGTGTTCATGCGGGACCCCATGCGCGCCATCAGCAAGGGTGATGAGCTGTCGCCCAGCTGGCGGCCAGGAGGGGGGCTGGGCCACCAGTCGCCCCGGCAATTGACCACGAATAAACAAGTCAACGGGTCCACTGATTTCGGTACCAGGCGCGAGACCCTCAAAATTGGCCGAGCTTACGAACCAATGACCAGCATGATCCTGCAGGCTGTGACTGCCACAAGGAAGCACAAGAACGTTCTGCTGCTGCTGCTGCTCGCGCAACTGCATCGCGACCCAGTCGCGAAGCGATTGATATTCAGGTAAGTTCGGACGATTGCTTGCAGAGGCGACGGCGTACAACTCCTCTAGGTTCAGCTCATTCAACAAGCCACAGGGCTGAGGCAGACAATCCACGACTGCCAGAAAAGCGTCAGCTGGCATCAGCCACAGCTGGGTCGGCAACGAGGCCTGAACTGCAAGCCCGCGAGCACCACGAAGCAACCCGCGCTCACCCACCATGGAACCTGGGCCAAAACGCTGCAGGGTGAAGGGCTCACCGGCCTCATCAGCAGCCAGCAGCCTCAACTGGCCTTTAACGACAAAGGCCACCCCGGGGGGAAGGGTTGAATGGTCGAAGAGTTTCTGGCCAGGCCGCAACTGAATGGGCTGAAGTTGCTCAGCCAATTGCGCTTGCTGGGCTTGGGGAAGCGAACTGAAGGGCTGCCAGCCAGCTAAGACCTTCAGGGCAAAGGTCAGATCCACGCAACGCTTGCCCCGAATTTTCGTTCTACAAACTTCATCTTAGACTCGATCTCACGAGACACAAGGGGGGTCGCGGAAAATCGCGCCATGCGCACAAAGACTGCGTTTTGGGCACATTTCAATTCTTGCGTAAGCATCGCGCTCGATATGTAACGGAAGTGACCGCTTGATCGGGGGGTTCGTAACACTCACTCCAGCCCCCCAACGCGCTGCCGCAGGTCCCGCTCCCCCTCATCCAGCAGTAGACGGTCCTGCATGGCCTGATCAAAACCAGCCGGCTGCAGTTTCTCCAGCCGCACCACCACCCACCACCCATCGAGAGCCTTGGGCGGCCAGATCTGCCCGGGCCGGCTCACCTGCAACAGACGAGCCAAGGCAGGATGGGCTTGACTCAGAGCCACAGGCCCCAGCAAGCCGCCGCTGCTCTTCTCGGGCCCGCAGGAGAACTGACTGGCCACCTCCGAGAAGCTGACCTCACCCTCCTTGATCTGGAGGTAGAGCTCCGAGGCCAGCTCGGCATCAAGCACGCGCAACAGCGAATAGGTGACCTGGTCGAACTCCGCTTTGCGACGTAGAAAAATCGTTTGCAGCTCCGCGCCCCAACGCTCGCGGCACCACATCAGCCACTGCCAGGGGCGAGCAGCCATGCGATCCAGATCGGCATCCTGCAGGCCATGCCGCTGCAGCCACTCGCTGAGGGCGTCAGGGTCATGGACCTGCAGTCGCCGCTCCAGATCCTGACGTAGCAGCAGCAGACGATCGGGGCTGGGCAGCGGGCGCTCCTCCAGTAACTGATCGATGCAGCGCTCGCGCTCCACCTGGTCCAGCAGTCCCCAGCGAGCAAGGTCAGCGGAGCTGACCGTTAAACCGTCTAAGGCTGTGGGGTGCAACACAAGCGGAGCTGAACAACGCTCTGAACCTGCGGCCAAGCTTGGCAACAAAAAGCCCCGCTTGGGCGGGGCTTTGCCAGCAATCAGGCTGGCGGCAGAAATTCAGCCGTGGAAGGCAGCAGCAGAGGGACTCAGCCCACGCTCCACACACCACCGGCGATCTTCACCAGGGGGGACACGATGGAGGTGCCAGCCAGGAACCAGGCGAAGGCGGCGCCACCGCAACCGCCCAGCCAGAAGCCGCTGGCGAACTCGGCCCAGCCGGCTTTGGTGAACAGATCAGCAGGGGGGTTGTCGATCGTGGCGTCGGCGGGCTGAACGCTGGGGCCGCGGCCGGCCGTGCCGTAGATCGACAGGCAGACGGTCAGGATCGAGACCAGACCCACAGCGGCGAGAAGGCCGGCGGTGCTGGCGTACTCGGTGGCACGCAGCGGGCCGGTGATCGCAAACGGGCCATAGAGGAAGAAGCCGTGGGCCATGCCCACTTCCAGACCGCGACGGTTGGGGGAGAGGGCGGGGCGGTAAGCCGGCAGCGCGTTCAGGAATGCGCGGGTGAAGTAGCTGCTGTTGACAGGGGTGGCCAGATTGCCGACGCAGGGGTCAGCGACGGGGGTCACGGTCATGGGTCGTGGAAGATCGGTTGGCTGGGATGAAGCGGGAGCGAGCTCAGTCGCGGGCTTCGATCACGTTGAACAGCAGGGCCATGGCCACCGCAGGAGCGAGGATCCCGACAATGGGCACGAACACCGAGGGCATCCAGGCGGCGACGAAGTCTCCGGTCATCAGCGTGGGCCAATACAGCTACCGTCGGCACTGTAAGGAGCGCGTCCGGAGCCACCGATCGGCGGCCCAAGGGGCGACATAAAAGTTCAGACCGGAAGCGTCCCGGCCCCGGCCGCCGCTGACGACGCTGACGACGCTGACGACGCTGACGCGCTTCCACTGCCCCACGCCGCATCACCGCCATGACCCAGGCCTTCACCGGAGCCGCGATCGCCGCCGTGGTGGCCGCGGGCTGGCTGCTGGGGCGGCCGCGCCGTTCCCTGCTGCGCTCCACGGATGCTTCAGCGGTGGCAGCCCTCAACCGTGGCCAGATCGAGCGGCTGCTCTCCAGCCCCGATGGCCAACAGCTTGGGGGCGACGAGCCGGGCAACGCCAACGGTTCGGCAGCGGCTTCCGTGGCGACCTGGCCCCGGGACGCCCGCGGCCGCGGGCTGATGCTGCGCCAACTGGAGCAGCAGTTCCAACGGGGCGGTGAACCCCGCCGCCAGGCCCTGGCCGCCTGCCGGGCCTGGGGCGATCGGGCAACCCTGCCCCTGATCCGCCGAGGCCTGCGCGACGGGGATCCAGCGGTGGTTGCCCTTGCGGCTGACGCCATCACCGCCTTCCGCGGCCGCAGCACCGCACCGGCGCCGCAGGCTCAGCGCCCCGCCAGGCCCCCCCGCAACGTGGCGCGCACCCGGTAGATCGGGCGGCCCTGGCTTTCGTGGTAAGTGCGCATCTGCAGCTCCGCCAGCAGGCCGAAGCAGAACAACTGCACACCGCTGATCAGCAGCAGCACCGCCACCAGCAGCAGCGGCCGGTTGCCGATATCGGCCCCGCCGAGCTTCTCCAGCAGCAACCCACCGCTGAACACCAGGCCGAGGGCCATGGCGCACAGCCCGCCGAAGCCGAACACATACATCGGCCGGGTGAGGAAGCGCTTCATGAACCACACCGTGAGCAGGTCCATCAGCACCCGGAAGGTGCGGTCGATGCCGTACTTGCTCTGGCCGAACTGGCGGGCGTTGTGGCCCACCTTCACCTCACTGATGCGCGCCCCTTCGATGGCGGCCAGGGCCGGCAGGAAGCGGTGCAACTCCCCATAGAGGTTCATGTCCTCCACCAGCTCGCGGCGGTAGGCCTTGAGGGAACAGCCGTAGTCGTGCAGCTGCACGCCGGTGACTCGGGCGATCAGGCGGTTGGCGATCTTGCTGGGCAGCAGCCGGCTCATGGCATTGTCCTGGCGCTGGTGGCGCCAGCCGCTCACCAGGTCGTAGCCCTGCTCCAGCTGCGCCAGCAGCACCGGGATGTCGGCCGGATCGTTCTGGAGATCGCCATCGAGGGTGATGATCACGGGCCCGCGGCTGGCATCGAAGCCGGCGGCCATGGCCGCCGTCTGCCCGTAATTGCGGCGCAGCAGCACCGCCACCAGCTCCGGAACCAGCGCGGCCTGCTGGCGCAGGGCCGCCGCGGTGCCATCGCTGGAGCCATCGTCCACCAACACCAGCTCGAACCGGCGCCCCAGGGGCCGCAGGGCCGCCAGCAGCCTCTCCACAAGCAGCGGCAGGCTCTCCTGCTCATTGAACAGCGGCACCACGATCGAGAGATCGGGCTGGGAGGCCTCGCTACCGCAGCCAGCTGCAGCGCCGGCAGCCAGCCCGGACGCGGGGCTCAGGGGGGCTTGCATCGGGGCATGGGCGATGCTGCGGACCCTAGGCGAACACGCCCAGGCGCTCAGGGCAGGGTGGTGCCGTCGTGGGCGCGGAGCACGCGGCCGGCCCCGCGCAGCTCGCTGCGGTAGTGCACGCTCACCGGATCGTTGAGCTGGGGATCGAGGCCATCCACGCCGAGGCCATCGCGGCCGTGTGCACGGCCGGAGCTGTGCAGATAGCGGCCGGCACCGAGTTATCAGCCCACGTGGGTGCACCGCTGGGGACGACCGAAAAAGATCAGATCGCCCGGACGCAGCAGGCTGTACGCGCCGGGCGCCACCGCCACCGGCTGGCAGAAGCGCTCCTGCTGGTAGGCATCGCGCGGAATCCACACCCCGGCGGCAGCAAAGGCGGCCTGAATGAAACCGGAGCAGTCGTAATCCGGGCCGAGGCTGCCGCCCCAGAGGTAACGGTTGGGGCGCTGCCGGGCCGCTGCAGCGAAGGCCAGCACCGCTGGAATGGCGGCAGCCACAGCGGTGGCATCGGGCAGGCGCAAGACGGGGGGCCAGCAGGCCCAGGCATGGCCCAGCAGGGCCTGGGGATCCACCCAGCCGGGATAGCCGTCCTCCAGCAGCCGAACCCGCAGGCGCGGACCTGACTCCAACACCTGCAGCCGGCGACCGGCGGCCGCCTGGGTGGCCAGGCCAGGGCCGAGCCAGTGGCTGTAGAGATCCAGGGGGGCGCTGAGGCGCCAACAGCTGCCGGGCTGAGCCAGTTCCAGGGCCAGGGGTGTGCCCTCGGCCAACCTGCCTAATGTCTGCATGACCCCTTCGGCGGCGATGGCGTTCTACTGCCCGGACGGGGCTCTGCAGCAACGGCTGGAGCAGGCGATCGACGCCCTGGCCGCCGAAGGCAGGCCCCAGCTGCGCCGCCAGCTCTCCGTGAGCTGGTTGCGCTACAGCGCATCCCTGCGCCAACGGGGTGCCAGTGCGGCCGATGCCGCCAGCTTCTGGCTCGAGCCCGTGGCCGGCGCCAGCTGGCGCGGCGATCAGCCCCGCTACCCCGCCAGCGTGGTGAAGCTGCTCTACGCCGTGGCCGCAGAGGCCTGGCTGCAGCGCCAGCTGATCGCCGACGGCAGCGAACTGCGCCGGGCCCTGGCGGACATGATCCGCGACTCCAGCAACGACGCCACCGGCCTGGTGGTGGATCTGCTCACGGGCACCGCCAGCGGCCCGGAGCTGCCGCCGCCGGCGTTCGAGCGCTGGAGCCGGCAACGGCAGCTGATCAACCGCTGGTTCACGGGGCTGCAGTGGCCGGAATGGAACGGCTGCAACGCCTGCCAGAAAACCTGGGGCGATGGCCCCTATGGCCGGGAGCGGCAGTCGTATGGGGAGCACCTGCAGAACCGCAACCGCCTCAGCACCGATCTGGTGGCCCGGGTGCTGCATGGGGTGATGGCCGGGGCCATGGTGTCCCCCCCGGCCGACCGGCGCCTGCAGGAGCTGCTGGCCCGCAGCCTGGATCCCGCCCAGCGGGCCGCCGACCCCGAGAACCAGGTGGATGGCTTCCTG
>Ga0172367_10009871_pt1 | contig 10395 bp, 7 predicted proteins | sample Lak10m_FD_114542 | JGI IMG/M metagenome (GOLD analysis project Ga0172367, IMG submission 114542) | Freshwater microbial communities from Kabuno Bay, South-Kivu, Congo - kab_022012_10m | ecosystem: Environmental > Aquatic > Freshwater > Lake | place: Democratic Republic of the Congo: South-Kivu...
TCTGCGACAGCGCCTCGGACACCCAACGGGCGATGCCGAACAACAGAACCGGTACGCCGATTCCGGCAAACAGAATCGTCAACTGAGGACTGGCATAAACAAAATAGCTGGTGAAGCAGAACGGCACCACGAACACGAGTCCGGCGACGATCAGCAGCGGCGCGGCCGATGTCTCCCAGTGGTGCTCATGGCCACCATGACCGCCATGGTGGGCGTGATCGGCAACGGATGCAGCGACGTGACCACTCATTCGTATTAACCCCCCCGATTGAACCAGGCAGGCGGCCTAGCCTGCCCCTGGCAATACGTCGAACGGATTAGAGGAGAGGGGCCGGGGGCTGGTCAAATTACAAACCGAACACGACTGATCGGTTATGTGCAGGTCATGTCCCTGTAATTAACTATTGGAAACGTCAAATGCGCAATTGTGTCACTAGACATCATGACCGCATCTGTTATGCTCATGGCACCCACGCAAATTCAAGGGCTTGCGAGAAAGTCCGGCAGTGGGTCCCCGCCGGCTGACCTCACGCATCACCGACCTCCGGCGGCGCCGGCAGACGCTGCCGGCGCCGCGCCCGGTTGGTAGGGAGAGAGATTTGAGAGCCGTGTTGGTGGGCGTGATCGGCAACAGATGCAGCGACGCAACCACGCACTCGCAGCACCCCCGCACTTCCACCAGCCAGGCGACCCGCCCTGCCCCTGGCAGCACGTCGAACAAAAACGGGGAGAGGGCCTGGGCGGGAGCTGTTAAAATTGCAGACAAGACATGAACATTCAGCCATCACAACACCACGTCTGTGCAATCAATTATTGCAAATTATGTATTTGCAATAATATTTCCATACTTATTAGTCGTATATGTTACCAATATTGTCACTCACGCAAATTCAAGGGGTTGCAAGACAGGCGGCAGCGTGCCTCCGCCCGCAGGCATCACGCGTCATTGGCCTCCGGCGGCGCCCGCAGGCAGTAGCCGGCCCCCCGCACGGTATGGAGAAGAGAGATTGGAAAACCGCGATCGATCTTCTGGCGCAGACGACTCACGTGAACGTCAATGACGTTGGTCTGGGGATCAAAGTGATAATCCCAGACGCCTTCAAGTAACATGGTGCGAGTGACGACTTGGCCGGGCCGCCGCATGAAATACTCGAGAAGCTGAAACTCGCGCCGCTGGAGATCGATCAGCCGGCCACCCCGCCTGACCGCGCGGGCCAGAAGGTCCATTTCAAGATCGGCCACCCGCAGCACGGTCATCGCCGCTTGCCCGCCCTTGGCACCGCTGCGCCGCAGCAAGGCTTCGAGCCGGGCCAGCACCTCGACAAAGGCGAGCGGCTTACACAGGTAATCGTCGGCACCGGCCCGCAGACCCTGGACTCGGTCACAGACCTCACCCAGCGCACTCAAGATCAACACCGGTGTCCGATTCCCGGACTTGCGCAGCGCCTCGATGACCGTCAGGCCATCGATGATCGGCAGCATGCGATCCATGACAATGGCGTCGTAACGTTCGCCACAGGCCAGGAAGAGCCCGTCGCGACCGTCCGACGCCACGTCGATGACATACCCATTTTCCCGCAATCCCTTGCTCAGGAATACGGCGACTTCTGCATCATCTTCGACAACCAGGAGCTTCATGGCGAACGTCCGACCTGATCAGGAAAGCGAGCCCGCCAGGTGCCCCAGCCATAACCGGGATGCCCCCCCTCGCCCTTGGCCCTCCCCCGAGCGGGAAGAGTCATAGGGCGCAAAAGGACCCAATCAAGATTACCGGCCACCACCCTTAGGCAAGAAAAATCATCCATATAGAATGAGGAAGGCGATCACGAGGGCGAACAACCCAATCGCCTCCGTCAACGCGAAACCGATCATCGTGATCGGGAACAGCTTCTGTTGCATGACCGGATTGCGAGCCGTGGAACTGATCAGGCTCGCAAAGACCAGTCCGATACCAGCACCGACGCCGGCAAGGGCGACGACCGCGCATCCGGCACCGATAGCCTTCAACCCTTCGGTCAGGATGCGCGCGACCTCAACATCCATATGAACACTCCCACTCAAGGTTAGCGTAGATTACAGAGCCAACAACACACTCAACTCCGAAGGGACAAGGGGTCCTATGGCATCGGCCTGTTATAAGTCAAGGATTACGATCCCAGTAGGTTCTGCCCCCAAGGGTTGGTATATAGTCCCGCAGGCGCACTCACCGCCCCATCGTCGCGCAGACCAGCACCTCAAGACCTCCGATAGCGGTCATTTACGCGCTTCCATTGTCCGGCATACCACCGGCGGCGGGAGGCACTTCATCAAGACACCGGCAGATTTCCTTTAGATGACTGGACGCTGTTTTTTCCGTAAGGCCACGTGAGGTGGCGTTCTTCTACGACATCCCAAATTACGGACGACAGAGCGGGATATTAAAGTTTGGCAACTGAGACAGAGTTGTTGCCCGATACAGCTCATGACCAGTACGCTGAAGAAAATATATTGCTCAGGTTATTGCAATCCACAGGCACCCACATTCATACGACCACCCATATGCCGTTCTCAATTGGTTATATTGCAACGGCCGGATCGCCGAAAACCGAAGTAACCCGTTCGATTGGATGGCCCAGGGGCACATTTCGGGGCTTCAGGCGTCCGCGAGGACTCCCGCGGCAAGCGCCGCCAACGCTGCCGCCATCCGCGCCGGCACGGGAGCGAGGGAGGCGGTCCGGGAGGAAAGGAACAGCCGCTGGCTCGGCCACATCGGCCGGACGCTGGTGCCAAGCGTGGTCCAGCCGCCGTCGCGTTCGAAACGCCATACCGGCACCCCAAGCGCTCCCGCCAGCTAGCCCACCGCGGTGGGAGCGGCAATCACCAAATCGAGCGCGGCGATCAAAGCCGCGGTTCCGTCAAGGTCGTTGCGCAGGTCAAGATCGGGCCAGCACACCGCCCCGACCCCCAGCCGCCGCCGGATTCGCGCCAGTTCGACCGTACAGTCGTCATACTGAAGATTAATGAACCGAACACCCGGCACGGAGAACAGCGGCGCCCACTCCTCCAGCGCCAGATAGCTGCCACGCCGTTCGGCGGTGACCACGCCGCTGCGCCAGCAGATGCCGACGTTGAGTTTGGGGCCAAGCGCGGCCAGGCGCCGGCGCCAGTCCGCCACCGCCGCCGGCTCCGCCGTCAAGATGGCGCCGGCTGACGCGGCCACGCTCCCCAACGGCGCCCCCGGATGCGCCCCCCTATGCCCCGCCCGCGCCGCGCCCCATGCCGACAGGCGCGGTGCCAGCAGCCCGGGCAGCGAACCGGCGGGGGCATGGAGGTCAAAATCCGGCGCCGCATCCGGCGTCGCCGCGGCGCTCGAGGAATCGTCGAATCTACCGCTGTCACCGGCCTCGCCCACGATCCGCCCGTCCCTTGTCGGCCCCCCTGTCTCCTCCCCCTGCCCTCTCAGCGCCCCCCAGGCACCCGGCGCCCGGACCTGGGCACCCGGAAACGAACGCGCGAACAACCGCGCGAGCCGCGGATCGCACTCCAGGATAACGTGGCCGCCGGCGGCCAGGGCATGCCGAAAGCAGGTCGCGAACAGCAACTCGTCCCCAAGCCCCTGCTCACGCCAGATCAGCAGCGTACGCCCGCCCAACGGCTCACCCCGCCACTGGGGCCGGTCATACGGCCGCCAGGCCGGCTTCAGCGAACCGAAACCGAAGCGGGCCTCATAATCGCTCCATGTGGAATCGTCGAGCCGGCCGGTGGCAAGCCGCAGCAGGCCGCGGTTGAACCGTGCCTCGGCCAGCCCGGGTGCAAGCGCCAAAGCTTGCTCGAACGCGGCCAGCGCCTCGCGGAAACGCCCCTGATCGAGCAGAATGCAACCGCAATTGTGCACGGCGCGCGCGCAGGTGGGATCGCGGGCCAGCACCGCCCGGAAGGCGGCCAGCGCCTCGTCGGCCTGCCCCAACAGCTTCAGGACGTTGCCCCGGTTGAGCCGGGCCTCCACCCGCTCTGGCGCCAGAGCGATCGCCCGCTCACAGGCCGCCAGTGCCTCCACTTGGCGGTCGAGCGCCTGAAGGGCAAGACCGTGGTTGAGGTGCAGGTCGGCGCGCCCCGGCTGTAGTGCGAGCGCGCGCTCATACACGGCCAGCGCCCGCTCCGGCAGCCCGTTCTCGCGCAAAAGATTGGCCCGGTTGAAATGCGCATCGGCATAGTCGGGCCGCAGACGCACCGCCTCGCTATAGGCCACCAACGCCGGTCCCGGCCGCCCCAGCGCCATCAACACCGTGCCCCGGTTGTTGTGGGCCTCGGCGAACCCCGGCCGCGCCGCCACCGCGGCCTCCAGCAACGGCAACGCCGCCGCCGGCTCCCGACGCTGGAACAGCAGCAGCCCCAGCCAGTGCAACGCATCGGCATTGCCGGGATCAGCCGCCAGAACCCGCCGGTACACCACCTCCGCCCGCGCGAGATCACCACTGCGATGACAATCGACCGCCAGCGCCAGCGCCGTCTCCAGCGAAACCGCGCCTTTGGCCTTGCGTGTTTTGCTCATCTGCGGTTCCGACGGCGGGAAGGAGCCCTTGTGACAGGCTTTTAGCATGGGAGAAGGAGCAACGTCATCACCCCAAAATAAAAAGAGGGGGGGACTGGGGGGCCGGTCAGGCCCCCCAGTTGGGGGTTCGGGGGGCGAAAGCCCCCCGAAAATCAGGCCCACGTGCGATCGGGGGGCTTTCGCCCCCCGAAAGGCCCCCAACCGGGGGGCCTGACCGGCCCCCCGGACCCCCCCTTTTTTTTCAATACATCCTCAAGATCGGGACGCCTGGGTGATACCGTTAGTCTGGCTCTTGGGAAGTTTTTGTGGTCGACGCTCGCGAATTTCAGCATACTCTCGGCCAGCACCTCACCGCCCAACCGGCGACACCTGACCGACCGTATCCGGTTACATCCCCCCTGCCACAGAATCGAGGGGATGGGAATCGTTGCGACCCATAGGGAGGTTATTGTTGAGCGATGCGTCGGGAGCCGTGATGCCGTCAGACGGCGGCGTTATAGCGGCTCCATCCACAGCTCCCCCTGTCCCGGTCGTACGCCCGTTCACTCACGCACGCCCCGGGCACTGGCTGTGGCCGGCGCTCGCCACCCTGGCGTTGATGGGAGGCTGCGCCACCGCGGTTCTGACCTATGCAATCGTCCAACAAGATACCCTGATCCTCCAGCAGGAAGCACAAATTTCAGAGTGGGACACCACGCGCGCCGGTCTTGAAGCCCAGATCAACCTGCTTCGGCAGCAAGCAGATATTGCACGGAACGATATAAGCGCCCTGGCCACCCGCAAGCAGGAGGTGCAGCAACAGATCGCATCCCTCGACCAGCAACGGCTCGACAAGGAACAGGATGCGCAGCGCCTGGGAGACGATGTACGGCAACTTGGTGAAAAGGTGGAGGCGCTGAACGGACACCGCGGGACTCTCGCGTTGCAAATCGTTGATCTTGAAAATAAATATCAAGAATTATCTCAAAACATCACCTTGACGGAGCGGCGCGTTCACGACCTCGACCAGCAGCGCGAGCGGATTGTCGCCGATCTCGAAAAGACCCAAACGCAACGGGCGCATAGCCGGGCCCGGAGCGCGTCCGCTGCCGCCGCGCGCAGACGTCAGCTTTTCATCCCACCAGCCCGCAAGCCGTGACCTCAACCACGCCCCCGACCGCGACCTCGCCGCCATGCCGATCAGGAGAGACGTAACATATGCTCGCAACCTATATTGGCATCACCCCTGATTGGACACTTCTTCTTGCCGGATCGGCCGGCCTTATCCTTTTGATCGTGATCGCTCTTACAGCTTTGATCGGTTTACGCCTCCAGCGGGAGTGGCAACGCATGGTGGCCACGACGTCATCGGGCGGCGGAGATTGGCATCCGAGCGAACGAGCTATTGATTATAAAAAGACGCCCCCGTACCTGGAGGGTGGCGAACCCTTTGAGGTCATAACGAAAGAGCTGGCTTACCTGCGCGAACAAAAGGCCGGCGCCGTACGGGATATCGAGACCAAATGCACGGAGATTGCCTCCCTGCAACATCACAGTGAGGCACTGACGCAGCACGTGACCGACCTCCAAGCGAAAATCGCCGAGGGAAAGCGACTTCTGGAGGTACTGGCGGAAGAAACGCTGGAAATGCAGAAGTACAACAATCACCTTTCCTCCGAGAATCTGGAGTTGCAGAAACTGCGCGACGCGCTATCGGCGCGCGGTCCGGACGCTGGGACGCCGGAAAGCGCGGGCTTGGGCGATGGCACCCAGACCGACCTGGACAACCACCGACAGGCGCTTGCCGCACTACAACGAGAATTGGAATCCAAGCATGCCGAGGCGGCGGCAACGCAGCTCCGGGACCAGAATATCCTGACGCAGCTCCGACAAAAGATTTTCAATGCACAACAGCAGTACTCAACGATAAACACAGGCATTAGCGAGTTGCAGGCCAGACAGCAGGCGTTGACGGCGGCTCATGCCGCCCATACCGACGAGATCGAGAAGAGGAAGGGCGAACTGTCCGCTCTCCATGAGGAGCTGGCGACGCGACGCCAAGCCTTGACCGCCTTGAATGCCGAGGCCGAGGCGCAGCGGCAACACAACGAGACGCAACGTCAGCAATACGAGGCCAGGCAGGCTCAGCTTCTCGAGGAAACCGCGCACTCCGAGTCTCTGCATCATAGCCTGATCGCAGCGGTGCAGGAGCTTGAGCGCCGGCGAACCGCCTTGCTCGCCGATCAATCCACCCTCGCCGACCAGATCGCCAACGGACAGATGGAACTGGCCCGCTGCCAGCAGGAACTGGAGGCAGGACGCGGGTCGCTGGCGACCCGGAATTCCGAAGCCGCGGCAACGCAAGAACAACACCTGGCGAGACTGGCGGAAATCCGGCAGGAAATCACGCAAGCCCAAGACAGGCGCGCGGAAATGCTCGCGGAAATAAACACCCTCGCCGACCAGGTCGCCGCCGGGCGGCTCGAGACGGCCCGCTGCCAGGAGGCGTTGGAGGCAGGACGCGGGTCGCTGGCGACCCTGAATTCCGAAGCCACAGCAACGCAAGAGCAACACCAGGCGAGACTGGGGGAAATCCGACAGGAAATCACGCAAGCCCAAGGCAGGCGCGCGGAAATGCTCGCGGAAATAAACACCCTCGCCGACCAGGTCGCCGGCGGGCAGAGCGAGACGGCCCGCTGGCAGGAGGCGCTGGACACAAGACGCGGGTCGCTGGCGACTCTGAATTCTGAAGCCACGGCAACGCATGAGCGGCACCAAGGAAGACTGACCGAAATCCGGCAGGAAATCGCGCGGGCCGAAAGCAGACAGGCCGAAATAGTTGCGCAAATGAATGCCGTGCCGCAAGCGCGCGAGATGCCGGCGGCCGAGCCTGAAGTACCGAGCCCGATGCAGACGGTTCGGCACGAAGAGTTGCCCGCAAGTCGGGGCCCCGGAAGTCTGGACTTCGCAAGTCTGGACAAGGTGGACGCCGCAGACGCGGCGCCTGACAAGACGCCCGGCTTGAGTGAAGGCGACCGTAAAATTGGGAGTGAAATAGGGGCCGACGCAGTCGCCGCGGCGGACACCGGTCCGCAGACGGCGGTCGCCGGAGAGGCGACTCCGGACGCAGGGGATACCGAAACGGCGCCGAAAACCGCAACCGTCAATCAGCCTGATCCCGCCGGCGCTTCACACGTCAGCACGGAGCCGGACACAGGCGCGGGCGCAACCGTATCTTCGGCGGCGGCCGGAGACTCGGCGGCAACAGCTCCTCAATCCCCCGCCCGCACGCCGGAGTCGATTACAGCGACACAGCGGACACCCAAACCAAAGGACGATGTCATTGGCGCGGTGACACTGCCGGTCCAGCAAATATTCACAGGACTGATGTCGGCACTCCAAGGCGGATTTGGCGAGCTACGGCCGCGCGAGGCCACACAGAGGCCCCCCCGACGCCGGGAGCCCCCGCTACCGCCCACACCCGCGCGGTCCCAGGTACAAGCGCAGCCGCCCACACCCGCGCCGGCCCAGGCACAAGCTCGGCCGCTGCCGCCCGCACCCCCGCCCTCCCAGGCACAAGCTCGACCGCTGCCGCCCGCGCCCGCGCCCGCACCTTCCCAAGCGCAAACCCGACCGCAACGGCCGCTTGAGCGGTCGCCGACGGGAAGCACGGCGCAGCCACCGTCGGCCCGCCCGCCCGGCACAGGCCGGGCCGGCCAACGGCCGGCCGGTGCCGGAGCCTCGGCGGAAACGATGGCGTTCCAGGCCTTGCACGCGGTCGACAAGGCGTTGTCATCTTACCTGTTCTCCAAACCAACCCCAAAAGGGCGTGAGAAACCGGCAAAGCTTCCGCAAAAGAAATAAACCGGACTGAACTAAGGCGATGCGCTTAATGTTTGGCCAAGTTCGCGCTATATTCCTCTCCAGGCCTTGGCCCCGGCGAGCCAGTCCATCGGAATCATGAATATACTTTCGGGACAGGCTCTTATACCAATGTGCGATGATCCTGACTCATTGTCAGGATCATCGCCGCGCCATGGGGCGCGGCGCGCAGTCGCGCGCTCCGGCGAGCATTAGATGCAATGGATGATCATTATGCCCGCCGGTATTATAACCGGTTTCCAAAGGCCCTTCGGCCTTTGGCTGGGGGTGTCGGGGGACAGCGTCCCCCGACGGCCGGCGAGAAGCCGGCCACGCCGAGAGGCAGTGATTCAAGTGGCAAGTACCCGTCAGGGGACTTTGTCCCCCGACACCCCCTACCAAAGGCCGGCGGGCCTTTGGAAACCATATAATCTGCGCGTCGCCTAATACTGCCAGATGAACCCGCCCGGCTTGGGCGCGACCGGGGTTTTCACGACGATGTCGTGGCATTTGATGCACCGCCCGGCCGGCGGATGAGGAATTTCGGCATCGGGCCAGATCGGCGGCCCCAGCTTGTGCAGGCGGGACAACTGCTCCAGCACGGCCCCCACCGGCGTCTTGTACTGTGAGCCAGGCCCGGGACCGCCGACATAGAGATGACAGTTGGTGCAAGGACCGACATAGGGGTGCGGCATCGGCCCACCGGCCATGATCGGCGGAATGCGGCGGATCGTCATCAGCGTATAATCTGCCCGCTTCTTGAACAGATTGACCAGAGAATCGAACAACGAAGAGGAAACCGGCCGGGGCAGAACCCCAAGATAATCACCATCGATCACCCGCAACGCCACGTCGCGGTCGCTCCCGAAAATCGCCTTGCCGAAGGTCACGAAAAACAGGCCGCCGGTCATCACAACCGCGATCGCCATCACCGGAATGACCGCCCGCGGCGACACCGTATTCAGTCTGCCCCAATAAATCGACGCCCGCATCATTAAGTGGGCCAGGACACGGACCAAGCGATCCTGCAAGCTCACTGTCGTTGCCCCAACCGGTTCGACCACAAGGCAAAGCCCTCGTCGGAGCGCAATTGGCACGACCGGCCGTTGATGGTTACCGTACGAGCATACAGCGGCACATCCATCGCCGTGGCGCTATCGAAGCGGAAGGCGATGCCCGCGACCCGATCGTTCCGGCCGACCGGGCAGCCGAGGTATTGGAGATACCAGGTCGGCGCCAGAGAAACCAACCGGGTTACCCCCCTCGTATCGTCGGCCACGGTAACGTGAACCTGACCCCAGCCAATGTCGGTGCCAAGGGCGCTGACATCGACCACGCGACCGCCGAAACGCTCGGTCTGCGCGGCCGAGAAGGGCACCAGACCCGGGATGGCAACCGTTTGCATCCGGGCCTCGCCGGCCATGCCGGGGGGGAGCTGCGGCGCGTTAAGGCCAGGGGTTCCGAGACCGGCACCGGCGCCGACCGCTTCGGCGATCAACGTCCCGGAGGACTCGAACTCAAACCCCTCGTCGGCGTCCTCGGCCACAACCGCGGCCACCAGGACGAACAGCCCCAGCAACGCGCCCGTGATCAAAACCAATCTCTCGGCTGTCAAGAACCGCCTCCCGTCTCGATATCCGCTTGGCGCAGCCACCGCCGCCGGCCCCGACCGGCGCCGGCCGCCCTATTCGCCCCGCCCGCCTCGTCGGGTTCCTGGACCGGCGCCGGCGTGACCCCGACCCGGATCTCCTTCACATGATCGACGGTGGCGAAAATCTTTTCCCGAATCGCCTGGGCGATGAAGTCACTTTCGAAAATCCTGATCGAACCGTCAAGGTAGACATTGATGTCGAGATGGATGTCCTCGCCGATATTGCGACCGCGCAAAAAATGAATCCCGGCCACCCGTGGCGTCTCGGCCGCCAGCCGGTAGACCGCCTCCAGCGTCTCGGTGTCCACCGAGGAGTCCATCAGTCCCCGGACCGCCGAGATGTTGAGGTCAACCCCGATCTTGGCCACCATCA
>Ga0172367_10009872_pt1 | contig 10394 bp, 10 predicted proteins | sample Lak10m_FD_114542 | JGI IMG/M metagenome (GOLD analysis project Ga0172367, IMG submission 114542) | Freshwater microbial communities from Kabuno Bay, South-Kivu, Congo - kab_022012_10m | ecosystem: Environmental > Aquatic > Freshwater > Lake | place: Democratic Republic of the Congo: South-Kivu...
ATACTGCCCCAATCATCGGATTCAAATACTACGATTTTGCGATTAGTGCTCCAACCAGGAAGGTTGGAAAGGTGTCGAGTTATGGTTTGTTTAAAGTTCATGAACGAAAAGACAAAAGTTATAAGACAAAAGATAAAAGGCAAAAGATATTAGTTAATAGTTATATGAGACTGAACAACAATATTTTATTTCGATTCAGGTAGTATAAGCTGTTTCAAAAATTTATTCAAGACCTTTGCCTGAATATCTTTATTAAAGCATTTTTCCGCTATTTCATGCCCATTTATTCCAATTTGTTTAGCTTCAATAGGATTTCTCAATGCGCGATGCATAGCATCTGTAAACGAATCTATAGAACCAGGTACTGCAAAATAGACAGATATCCCATTGACTAAATAATCGGGAATTTCGCCAACCATAGTGGCACAAACAGGGATACCGGTTGCCAAATATTCACCTAATTTGGTTGGGAAGCCCCCTTGTGCTTGTTTGGAATCCGGTCTTGGCAGGACAAGCAAATCAGAATTTTTGATAATTGCAGGAATACTATCACGTGGGTACTCTTTTTTCCAAAAAATCCGGTCGCTTAACCCTAATTCATTGATCATTTTTAAATGATTAGGGGTATCATATTGCCATGGGCCAATCAAGTAGAGTTTGTGTTGTGGGAATTGTTTGGCGATATTAGAAAAAGCACTGATTAATATATTCACACCATCCTTGGCATCATTCATCACTCCTACAAAGGCGATATAGGGTTTTTTAAATTCGGGCAAAGGCTCAACCGTTGTGGCGAATCTTCCAATATCAACTGTCATGGGCAGATGCAGTAACTGTGGTTTTGGGGCCGGGAATTGTTCGTAATGTTTGTAAAGTGTTTTGGTCATCAAAGCTATACCGTCGTAAGCATGAAAAGCTGTTTTATCGAAGAAGCGATGTCTTTTGTTGCCTTTCCATCGTTGCAAGAAATTTCCTTTGTTGTATTTGTGGATGTCCAGAAATTCGCTCATTTCGAGGAAAAGAAATTTTTGAGGCATTCTTGTTTTTATTTTAACCGCCAGTTGAAATCCAAAATAACTGGAATCGGTCCAAACAATGCCAGCCTGTTTATCCAATTCTTTGACGAGCATCGATAAAAGTTTGGGTTTACGTAATTCAAATCCGATATATGCATGATATCGCTTTCTGAAATAACCTTTTATAAGCTTTGGTGCAATGTATTTGTAACTGATTCGGTTTTTTCTTCCAATCGTGTTCCAGCTTTTTAATTCTTGCTCCGATTGATATCCGCCATAAATAAAAAGGTTAATTTCAGCCCTTGAATTATTTAATCCTTCAATTAACGTAAGCCAGCGATTTGCAGAAGCAGAGGATTCGCAAAAAGGATTTGAATTGATAATAATGTTGATTTTCATTTTTCCGCCTCGATTATTTGCCGGTAAGTTTGGAGATACTGAGCCACGACAGTTTCTTTATTGTGGAGAGCCAGTGCTTTTCCCCTTGCCTTTTTACCAAATTCAATCGCCTTAACAAAATCGGTTTTCATCTCTGCAATTGCCCCAGCCAAAGCCCAGGGATCACCATCCTGTATTAAAATTCCTTCTTCTCCATCTTTCAAAAGGGAGCCTGTTCCACCTGCAAAGGTTGCAATACAGGGTATTCCCAAAATCATAGCCTCACAAAGATTATTGGGACTGTTTTCGATGTGTGAAGGCATAACGTAAATGTGGGATTCCAGCAGGTTTTTAATCAAATCATTTTCATCCAGTGAACCCACTAAAACTAAACCTTTTTTTGGATATTTCACACCCAGTTCTCTTCGTGTGATATTATTGATAAGACTGTTTTCAGAAATTCCGGCAACCCTCCATTCAACATCAAATTCAAGGTTGTTAAGTAGGAACAAAGCAAAACACAGCGTTTCAAATCCTTTGTAATAATTATTCCCATTAGTTGTAAAAATGATGATTTTACCTGCAATGAATTTATTATTCCATTGATTTTCATAAAAACCGTCACGTAGCATTTCATTGCCAACTAAATATTTACTTTCAGGAGCTAATATCCTTGTAATTCGTCTATCCCAATCAGTTCGACCAATAATATGTTTTGCATGTTTCATGTATTTTTGCTCTATTACTGACATTCTTTTCAGGTTTATAAATCCTTTAAGAAAACTATTCCTTCCTAAAAGCAATGTTCTAATATTAAAATCCTCTGACTTTCTGCGAATATGCAATCCATTAAAACCAGAAAGATATTTATGATGATAAACAGTTAGATTACCCTGTATGGATATTACAACAGGCACCTTTGTTGTACCTAAAATGCATAAAAATGGATTTTCTGTGCCGTGTATATGAATTATATCTGGATTAACCTGTTTTATAATTTTCAGGTATTCCTGTAAAAAATCATCATCATAAACTTTACTTAAAAATCGCTTTTTAAGATTTTCAATAATAATGTTCCCCGTGTAAACCGGATAATAAGTTGTTTTCTGGTAATTAAAAGGTTCAATTTTATATGGAAAATGAAAAATTACAGATAAACTCACATTGCATTGTAACGCTTTATTTAATGCATACATCCATCCACCAGTGGCTTTTAATTTGAAATTACCGCTTAGGAATTCATCAGCTAGAGCCGGGGAATTTGAAAACCAGAGTACTTTCATTACTTTAATCCGATCTCTTTTGATAAAAACTCGTCAGTTAGCTCTCGAAGCCATTTTGTGTTACAAGCAGCTATAGCAATGAATATTATAATATACTTCAAATTAACCATAGGAATTCCAAAGCCAATCATGTCTATAAAATAGATTAGAATGATGGCTGCAAAGCCCTTTACTAATAAATTTCTAGATTTAAAAAAACCATTATACATGGCTTTTAGGGATATTATGATTAACAGCCCAAGATAAATCCCCCCCCCCTTTAGAATAAGATAAAGATACCCATTCTCTATTCCATCTCTAAGACCCGTTTTTTTATCTGTCGCTAATATCCCACCTTCGAATTGTCCAAAAACCCCGCGCCCCGTAATCCAATCTAAAGGATTTCTATTAAAATCATAAAAAAATAAATCAATAATACCTTCACGGGATTCCATGCCTGTCTGGATTCGCTCAAAAAAGAACTCGAATGATTTTGAAAATAACGATAGCACGAGTCCACTAAAAAAAACTATTGCAATCGCTAGAAATAAGTAGTTTAATTTTTTATTTTGTGAAAAAGTTTGCTTTGATATCAATGCTATAATAAAAGAGAGGAATAAAACACTTCCAAAGTATAGTACCACATTTCTTCTGCCAAGTATCATCATTTCAAACACCAAAAGGAGAATTGCAATAAGAATAATGGCTCTGTGTTTTTTTGAGTGATAAGTTAAAGTCAAAATAAGAGGTGCTGCGCCCGTCATAAGAAAGGTTAATGCTTCGCCACCTCTTGTAATATCTTGTATTAAGTAATAAAACAAGAAAATTGTAATCATAAAATATAAAAGAACAAATATATAAGCAAATTTAAACAATGCTTTATAAAAGCTAAGGTTAAGGTGGGCTATAATTAAGAAGGGAATAACATAAAGAAATAATTGCCCGGAAATAAATTGCTTTAAGTATAAATAATTTTTGTAATCATTAAATAAATTTGGGATAGCACTAGCTATTAAATAAATTACCCAAAACAGAAACAAGCCAATAAAGAAACTCACTTTTATGTGATTACTATAGATTGCACGAATTAATACCAGCACTGCGAAGAAATAAATAACATACCCTGTTAAGCTAATTACTTTTGACGAATAAACAACAAAGGACAAAAATAATATTATTAAGCCCCATATTTGAGTAAATGCAATAGAGCTGAAAACCTTGCTTTTATTGTATTTTTTTTTGAACATAGGTTTGTCCAGATAGGTAGTTGGATTGTCCATTAGATTTCTCTCAATATATTTACGAAATTTTTGTAATAGTTTTCTTTACTGAAATCTTTTACTGCTCTTTTAGTGCATTTCTTTTTTTGTTGATAATAAATTTCATTTGTCAAATATTTTTCTATGGCACTAGCAATATTGTCAACTATTTGTTCATCAACCTCGATAAGATCGCCAGCACTAATATCGACATGCTCAGGCAGTCCACCGATGTTAGTTGCTATCACTGGTAATCCAGAAGCAAATGCTTCTAAAGGCACTAATGGTGCTGCATCGTTACACAATGAGGGACACACAGAAATATCTGCCATCGCATAATATTCCGGCATATTTTTATTAGGAATGTAACCTAAAAAAACGACTTTGTCTCCTAATCTATGTGAAATAGGAATAAGTTCTCTTTCATAAGCGGAGATAAATTTTGAATGGAACCAAACGGAGCCTGCTATGACAAGTTTATAATTACTTTCTATTTTTTCACAAGCTAGCATTAACTCTTTTATGCCCTTACCTTGGCTTAATCTGCCACAAAACAAAATAACCTTTTCACATTCTTTAATATTATGTTTATTCCTTAATTCTCCTCTGCGATGTTGATACTTTTTATCGTCGAATATACCCAAATCAACACCATTGGGTAAAACTATTATTTTATCAGATTCAGCTGGGTCAATTTCCAACACTCTTTTTTTAATATAATTACTAACTGTAATAATCTTGTAACATTTATCAAAAATCCTTTTTGCGTCTGGGGCTGAAATGTTCAATATATCTGCATGAACATGCAAGATCAATTTAGCATTTGTATATTTGTGTAAGGTTAATACTTGATGAGTACCTCCTTCAAGTAGTACAAAATCAAAATTGTCATTGTTAATTATTTTAATGCATTTTTGAAGGAAATAATTTAAGGGTAGTTCTTTAATATTGAAAATTTTTCGTAGTATCCGGAAATATAAGTTAAAAAGATAGGCCCATAATGAGTTCCCTTTGATAAAAACAAATCGAGTGTTTTTGTATTTTTTGACTAGTTTAATCGCCTCATGATTATAATATGAGAATACGATTAATTCTATTTGATTATGGATTTCATTTTCAATAACTATTTGAGTAGCCAATGTTTCGATGGCCCCATCAAGAATTGAAGGAATTGGCAAATTTCCTGGGGCAATTAATGCGACCTTCATTTTCATCAGTGTGTTATGTTTTTTACTTAATCAAGAAGTTAAACGTCTTTATGTATTTTTTTATATAGCTTGATTAATATATTATATGATCCTAATGAATATAATTTAAGGAATGATGAAAGCTTTTTCATATTCAAATAATATTTAAAAAATTTATACTTCCGAAAATCGTTTACCTTAAATTCTATATTGTCAGTTATTAAAGCAAACTGTGCCGCTATTATGTCAGAAGAATGATTTTTGTATGCATAATTAAAGCATTGAGTTGAAATCTCTGATATGAAATTTTTCTTTTTGAAGCCATTTATGATTTCATGAATTGGACTCCCAATATTAGAAACATTACCATCCAACAAAAAACCCAGGTTGTAAGTAGAATTGTTCTGGAACAACCATCTATAAAGGTAATTATCAGGATAATCATTATAAGCCATATCAACTAAAATTGTTGGAATGCCCATCTTTGCACTTTCAAGTGCAGATATTCCCATGGCAACATTTAAATCAGAATATGCTTGTAAATAATCATCAAGAGCATTTTCATTCAATCCAAGAATGTATTTTACTACAATATTTTTATTTATAACTGAATGCAACATGTCTTTGAATAATTTATCCGAATCAGTTAAAATATGTACTTCACCCATAAAATTTGACTTTACCAGGTCTGTAATAAGTTTTTTAACTGGGAAAATTTTCCATTCAACTCCTCGGCCGAGGTAAGTGATTATTTTACAGTAATTTTTTGGTTTATAGCGGTTAATAAACTTTGAATTAGAAACGGAAACAGGTAAATAATTTGGAATAAGACAATTGAGTTTAAAAAGGCTTTGAATAGTATTAAACCCAGAACCATCCATAAAATACAGCCCATTTTTGTTATTCATCTCAGACAATAAAAGTTTTAATGATTTTTTAGTTAAAAAACCAGTACTTTTTTGGATTCTTATAAGTATATCTGGTGCAAGATTGTAAAAACAGAAATATGGATTGACAGTATAAAGTTCTTCCAATAAAGATAAAGGAAAAAGACCTGAAATTAAAACATCATCCTTGTTGATATGATGTGAAAAGTTGCCAATTTCAGAAGGATTAATTTGTATAAAATCAATTTTATGATCGTTTAAAACTTTGAATAGTACTGAAGTATTAGTGCAAAATACTTTGCATATAATACCTCTTGAAAATAATTCCGATACAACATTGGTTACTAACGTTGTATAACCACCTACATTGGTGGCTCCGTCTACGAATACAAGCATTCTGTTATTAATAAATTCGACATGTTTCCTTATAGTTAAGTCTTAACATTTCTTTCGTAATTTATCCTTTAAGTAAGCCAAAATTGCTACACGTTTATCTAATTCTTTAAATGAATAATATGTTGAGAATGCAATTAGTATGATTCCAAAAAAATAGCTAACATAATTATTACTAAAAAATTTTAGTAAAATGCAAAAAGACGAAAGCATAAATTGTATGACGAAAATTATACATACACTTAGATTAAATGTGAAATGATAACGCTTACTTGAAATAGCATAAACTTGAATTAAATATATCAAATAACCTAATAGATAGGATATTCCTATACCGGTTAAGCCGTAATAGCGATATCCTAAAATGTTTAAGCCAAAGATGTATATACTAGCAGTCAACTCACTCCAGAAAAAAACCTCAGTATCAGCTTTTGCCATAAAGCTCACAGCAATAACATAACTAAGAGCTCTAAAGAAAGTAGCAAAAATTGCCCAATAGAGCATCTCTTGGATAGGTAGAAATTTTGCTGAATATAATATTACTACAATCCAATTAATAAAGACAATAAAAACAGTTATGATCGGAGCTAATAAAAGCAATGCGATTTCTGCTTGTTGATTTATTGTGTTTCCTAAAGCAATATTATCTGATGCATGAGCTGATAGCCGAGGGTAATAGTCAGTTCCCATTGCACTGAATACAAGGCCTACATACATATTCATCATAGTAAAACCTGCATTGTATAATCCAACATATTCTATACCTCCAAAATTACTAATAAATATTTTTAGTAGAAATGATGTTATAATGGAGAAAAAACCCTGCAAACTAATTAAAAAACCCATTTTCAACATACCAGTACCTTCAGTTCTTAATTTCAAGAAGCTTACTGGTGCTTTTATAATTTTAATTTTTTGGGAAAAGTAATGTGCTAGTGCAAAACTCATTAGATTTGCTATTACCATTACAGGCACTATCGCATCTATCCCCCAAAAATAATAAAGAGGAACTGTAACCACTAGGCCGATAGCACTACCGATGATATTAGATCTGGCTAAATAACTATATTTTTGAAGACCTTGCAATAAAGCATTTTGTCCCGATGTAAGTTGTGTAAATAAAACTGTAACAGATAAAATCATGAATGCATAGGTATAATCTGCATTCCCAAACGTAATAATGCTCCAATAGGGTGCAAAAGTAAAGCCTACAATAGCTCCCAACAAACCTGTTATCCATACTAATTTCCTTAAAACCAATATAGTCATGGAAATTTTCTTAATATCATTAGTGCTATTAGCTTCAGAAATATTCCGCACTGCACTGACTCCTAGTCCGAAGTTAGTAAATGATGTTATAAGTCCAATAGTGGAACTTAATAGTCCTGCTATACCCATCCCAGTGGGTCCAAGTAAAACAGCTGCAAACTTTGATCGGATAATATTAATTATAATATTATAGATTTGAACGCCACCAAACAAAGATGTAGCTTTAAGACTTGATTTATAGTTATTGTGAATTGATTGATTCAAAATTACTATTTTAGTTTTCTAAATACATACAAGATTTTTTCAATCTCTTCTTTTGTTAGAACAGGAGTAATTGGCAAACTTATAACTTCGTTATGGATTTTTTCTGTAATTGCAAAACTCTTACTTTCCAATTTCCTATATGCTAATTGTTTATGCGGTGGAATAGGATAATGTATTATTGTTTGGATGCCACTTTCAGTTAAATATTCTTGTAATTTATTGCGTTTAAAGTATCGTATAACAAAGAGATGCCAGACATTCGATTTCAGATTACGGATTTCATATTTCCGATTGTTATTATAGGGCAAAATGATTTCAGGATTTTTTATATTTTCACAATAATATTGGGCAATTTCTCTGCGTCGCTGGTTTTCGGCATTAAGGTATTTCAGTTTTACAGCTAAAAATGCAGCCTGAATTTCATCCATTCGGCTGTTCAAACCCTGATATTCATTAATATATTTTTGTTTACTGCCGTAATTACCCAATGATTTGACTACTTCTGCCAAAGTATCGTCGTTTGTGGTAACGGCTCCGCTATCACCCAGAGCGCCAAGATTTTTACCCGGATAGAATGAAAAACCTGCAGCATCGCCGAGTGCGCCTGTTTTAATACCATTCCATTCAGCGCCAATCGCCTGGGCATTATCTTCGATAATTTTTAGATTGTATTTTTTTGCAATTTCTTCCAATTGATTACTCCAGCACACCCTTCCATAAAGATGCACCACCATGATAGCTTTGGTGCGAGGGGTAATATGTTTCTCAATAAGTGAGATATCGAGATTGTAAGTGCTGATATCCGGCTCAACCAAAACCGGCTTCAATCTATTATCAGTAATTGCCAGTATAGTAGCGATATAGGTATTGGCGGGCACAATAACCTCATCGCCTTCCTGCATTATTCCCATTTCAATATAGGCTTTCAATATCAGCCGCAGCGCATCCAGTCCATTACCAACTCCAATCGCATGTTTTACGCCTATATACTGTGCCAGGTTATGCTCGAATTGCTTAACCCTTTCGCCCAAGAGATACCAACCTGAATCAATAACTTCTGTAGCAACCTGCTTGAGTTCGGCAGCGTATTGGGCATTAATTTTTTGAAGATCAAGAAATTTAATCATTTTATCTCTTTTATAAATCGTGCAGGATTACCATACCAAAGTTCATTATCTGGTATGTCTTTCGTAACAACACTTCCAGCGCCAATCATAGCATTTTTACCAATCCTGATGCCACAAAGTACAGTAGAATTTGCGCCTATTGAGACCCCATCTTCAATAAAAGTTTTTTCAAAAGATTCAGGATATTTTTTTGAGCGGGGATATTTATCGTTGGTAAAAGTGACATTAGGACCTATGAATACATTATTACCAATTTTGACTCCATCCCATAATTGCACTCCAGGTTTTATAGTAACATTGTTGCCTACCACTACCTTGTTTTCAATAAAAACATTAAAGTTGATATTACAATTACTTCCGATTCTTGCACCTTTCAGTATAACGCAGTTTTGCCAAATCAGCGTTTCGTCTCCAATCTGGTCTGTTTGTACCTCAGCCGATGGATGTATTTTAATGGCCATTTCTAAAATTCAGAAAGTCTTGTTGTTCACGAATATAATCCGATTCTAAATAGACCTCTGAAGCCAATACCAGACAAATAGCGCCCGATGAAAACTCCATCAGCTCACGCCAGATACCAGGCACAACCAGTAGGCCATAGTTTGGGCGGTTTAATGTTACAACCTTTTTATTCAAACCATCATCAAGCAATACATCAAAAGAGCCGGAAGCCGCAACAATTAATTGGCGTAGTTCCTTATGTGCATGGCCTCCCCGGTCTTCTCCACCGGGTATATCATAAAGATAATACACCCTTTTAACATCAAAAGGTACATTTATGTCACCTTCTACAATGGTGATATTGCCGGCTCTGTTATGAACCTTATTTAATGGTAAAATAACACAATCGTAAATGCTGCTCTTCTTACCTAACATTGCGATATTGGATAAACTCTTCAAAATCATGTATGTAATCACCTGCCTGGTAATGTGTAGAACTTAAAACCAAAGCCAGTGAGTTGGTGCTAAAGTTCTCCATCTGCCTCCAAAGCCCTGCTTCGATAAACAGGCCATAATAGGATCGGTTTAAACTGTAACGGGTTTCGTTATTACCATCTTTGACCACTACATCAAAACTACCGGAAAGAGCAACAATAAACTCCTGCTGCTCTTTAAAGGAATGGCCGCCTCGCACCTGCCCGCCGGGTACATCATAAATCCAGTAAGTTCGCTCTATTTTAAAAGGAATATGCTTTAATTCCTCTATAAACGAGAGGTTACCGCGGGGGTCCTCGAATTTGGGCAAATCAATGATTTTGGGCATGTTATAGATTCAATATTCAAAGATTCAATCGCTTCGCTATTCAAAGATTCAATCGCTGCGCTATTCAAAAATTCAAAGATTCAAGCGC
>Ga0172367_10009873_pt1 | contig 10394 bp, 11 predicted proteins | sample Lak10m_FD_114542 | JGI IMG/M metagenome (GOLD analysis project Ga0172367, IMG submission 114542) | Freshwater microbial communities from Kabuno Bay, South-Kivu, Congo - kab_022012_10m | ecosystem: Environmental > Aquatic > Freshwater > Lake | place: Democratic Republic of the Congo: South-Kivu...
CATCCAATGTCACAGCAGCTAGAACCTTTGAGTCCCAGCCTCTGAAAATTGCCCTTGATCAACCAATTTTACCCATTCCTTCTGTGGATTTAAAGCCGGTTGGTACCTTTCCCAATCCTTCCAGTTCCTCCTATCCTGATTAGATGACGGGTTCGGTCTGGTCTTCAATCCATGGCAAGCTGCATCGCACATTACGATGCCAGCAGTTACTCCCGGCAAGCCAACGGCTATTGGTGGCTGTTTCCGGTGGTCAAGACTCCCTTTGTTTGATGCAGGTATTGTTGGATCTTCAGCCTAAATGGCATTGGGAATTAGCCATCGCCCATTGTAACCATGGGTGGAGAATGGATGCAGATGCCAATGCTCACCATGTAGCCCAATTGGCAGAGGCTTGGGGGGTTCCTTATTTTTATCGACACACCACTGGTTTACCCCCCACTGAAGCAGCAGGTCGTTGCTGGCGGTATACCACACTCGCTGAAATCGTTCAAAGCCATGGTTACAGCGGGGTGGTCACGGGGCACACTGCCAGTGATCGGGCTGAAACGTTATTGTATAATTTGGTACGGGGTTCTGGCAGTGATGGGCTACAAGCCTTGACCTGGAAACGAACCTTGCCAACTAGGGTGGGTTCCGTGTTAGTCATTCGCCCCCTGTTAGGGATATATCGGTGGGAGACCTTGGCATTTTGCCGCGATCGCAACCTTAGGGTGTGGGGGGATGAAACCAACCGTTCCCTAAAGTATGCCCGTAATCGAATTCGTGAAGACATCCTACCCTATCTTGCTGAACACTTAAACGGTGGGGTGGAACGGCATTTAGCGCAAACGGCAGATTTGTTAATGGCTGAAGTTGACTATCTAGAAACCGTGACCGATACTTGGTGGAAACAACTGGAACACATTGCCCAGGGAATTCTTCAATCCAACCTGGGAGATTGGAGCATGGGAGAAATTATAATGGTGAACCAAGCTGGTGCGATTGATGATAGTAGAGCAGGCAGATTTCCACTCCACCGTTTTACCTTGAGTGGAGCCCCCTTGGCTATCCAAAGACGAATCATTCGACGGTGGTTAAGACTACAATTAGGATTAGAAGCGAACTTTAACCAAGTAGAAAAGGTTGTGTCCTTAATCCCAGCACCCAATGGAAGTCAATCAGACCCGTTTAAGTTTGGAATAATGGCTAGGGTAAGGGATGGTTGGTTGGTCTTAAGCTGCTAACGGATAGCCCCAGAGGAACGAGTATGGACATCCCATTCTTCAGGAGTAAAGGTTTTAATTGACAGGGCATGGATGGCACCGGACAACATTTCTGATGATATGGTTTTTTTTACCAGTTGATGCTGCTGTAGCAAACGCTTTCCTGTAAATGTGGAAGATACTACAATTACATCAAAATGGTCTCCATCGGAGGTCAACACTTGAATCTGAGCATCTGGAATCCCGGTTTTAATCCGTTCTTTAACAAGTTCAGCACTGACCATGGTAAATTTCAGTCCTCAAGAAGTTCTATTCATTTGTTTTTATGATACCAAATCCCTGGGGGGTTAGGGGGTAAATCCAGTTTAATGGCGGGGTTATAATTAAATATCCAAATCAGTCAGGTTTAATTTTGATCCGTAGGTTTCAATAAATTCACGACGGGGGGCAACCCGATCCCCCATCAACACTGTAAAAATCCGGTCAGCTTCAGCAGCATCTTCAATTTCGACTTGTTTGAGGGTACGGGTTTCAGGATTCATGGTTGTGTCCCAAAGTTGCTGAGGCATCATTTCCCCTAAACCCTTAAACCGTTGAATTTCGTACTTGGCGTTATCAGGGAAGGTGGCAATGACTGCATCCCGATCGCGATTGCTATAACAATAGGAGTGATTTCTGCCCCGTTCAACTTTATATAGGGGTGGACATGCAATATAGACATATCCTTGATCCACCATGGAACGCTGATAGCGATAGAAAAAAGTTAGCAATAGGGTACGGATGTGGGCACCATCCACATCGGCATCCGTCATAATAATGATGCGATGATACCGCAGTTGGTTGGAGTCAAACTCTTCTCCTTTAATCCCCAAACCCAAGGCTGTTATTAAAGCTTGTATTTCTGTATTTTTATAGATTTTAGCATCATCCGTTTTTTCAATGTTTAGGATTTTACCACGCAAAGGGAGAATGGCTTGAAAACGGCGGTCCCGTCCCTGTTTTGCCGATCCACCCGCTGAATCACCCTCAACAATAAAGATTTCTGACTCGGAGGCATCTTTAGAACTACAGTCAGCCAATTTACCCGGTAAAGGAGAGGATTCCAGCACTGACTTGCGACGCACCAATTCCCGTGCCTGTCGGGCAGCTTCTGCTGCCTTGAAGGCTTGGATAGCTTTATCAAGAATAGCATCGGCAATCCCGAGGCGAAACTCTAAATATTCTGTTAGCACCTCTCCCACTAAGGATTCCACAATCCCTCGTACTTCAGTGTTACCCAGTTTAGTTTTCGTTTGCCCCTCAAACTCGGGATCCGGCACCTTTACTGAAATGACCCCAGTTAAGCCTTCCCGAATATGTTCACCCCCTAAATTAGATTCATTGTCTTTGAGTTTATTCCGTTTGCGGGCAATGTTGTTAAATGTACGAGTCAAGACTGCTTTTAAACCTTCCAGATGGGTACCCCCATCAATGGTACGAATATTATTGGCAAATCCCAACACGTTATCAGTATAGGCATCCACACACCACTGTAATGCCACTTCTACCTGTACACTATTCCGTTCACCCTGAACATAGATAATTTCTTCATGCAAACTTTGCTTTTCCCGATTCATGTAGGTTACATATTCCTGAATCCCACCTTTGTAGTAATAAGATTCTTCGTGGGGATTTGCAGATTTGAGTAATTCTACGCGCAAGTCTGTAAATGTAATGCGGACTCCTGCATTTAAGTATGCTAATTCTCGAAGCCGCCCCGACAGGTGGGTATAATCAAATTCCGTCGTTGTAGTGAAAATTTGAGCATCTGGCTTAAAAACAACCCTAGTGCCTTGCTTTTCTTCAATACCATCACTGGATTGGAGTTCGGTGATGGGTACCCCCCGTTCAAACCGCTGGATATGGACTTGTTGCCCCCGCCATACGGTTACTTCCACCCAAGAAGAAAGGGCATTCACCACTGAAATGCCAACTCCATGGAGCCCACCGGAAACTTTGTAGCCGCCCCCTTCTCCAAATTTCCCTCCGGCTCCCAACTTCGTCAGTACAGTTTCTAAAGCGGAACGACCGGTGCGGGGATGAATGTCGGTGGGAATTCCCCGCCCATTATCTGTAACACTGACCGAACCATCGGGATTGAGTGTCACTAGAATATCCGTGCAAAATCCTGCCAGTGCTTCATCGACGGAATTGTCCACCACTTCATAAACCAGGTGATGCAAACCCCTTGGTCCGGTACTTCCAATATACATACCTGGACGTTTGCGGACGTGTTCAACCCCTTCTAGTACCTGGATTTGATCAGCCCCATATTCTATCGTCATGAATTAACCGCTTTATGATAAATGTCGTAACAAGTTTACGTTCTGGCACCCGGATCATCCCACAGGGGATAACTTTCTGCAATAGGCTGAAGAGGAACTTCAGAGCAAATGTATTATTCATCATAACATGAACCAGAACTAAACGGTGACCATAACAGCCCCTAAATAGTCCATGAATCACTTTAACCTATTTATTTAGTAACGGGAGTTGGGTCTATCACGAAACTGTTCCACAGATTCACGAAAATGTATGGGCATAACGGTCTCAATATTGGCATGGGGACGGGGAATCACATGGGATGAAAGCAATAATTTACCATTTTTCAACTTATCCCCCGGAAAGAATGGTTCAATTTTTTCCGCAGCCCGGATGCCTGATTGGACTGAAAGATTTACTTCAGCCACATCTCCCCTCACAATGATGGTAACAAACGCACCACTGAGTAGTTCATATCCCACAAGGGTAACCCGGGCGGCTTTTACCATAACATCCGCCACCGACAAAGCTGGGGGCCAACCCAGAACTTCTACCATGCCTACTGCCATTGGCATTTTATTTCTCCTAATCAAATTTAAATTCTTGGTTCCAGTAAAAGCACTGAGCCCCATAAAAGAAAACTGTTTTTCACGATTATGGAGACGGTTTATTCACTCAAGTTGTGGATATTTTACCCCGAAGACTGAACATTACCTCAGAAAAGCATGAATAAGTTACCAAAAAATAATGGGTTTAATTCCCAGCCCTTTAGGGGGTAAGAAGCGATCCACCGAATAGGTGGTGGGGGCATCCACCCTTAGGTTCGTTGGATAATAAGATGGACTATGCCTGCGATCGCAGTTTAACCCTAGAATTCCCTGGGCTTTAGCCGGGGCGTATGTCAAAATCTTAAGCCCATGGTATAAGACATGGGTGTATCCCATGGACTGTTTATTTTTCATCAATGGTTGATCAATTGAAGGGCTGATTCAATTTGGAGCTTTACCATTTGTGCCGAAGTTTGTAATGCTTGGTTTTCCTGGGGAGTTAACGTGAGTTCTAAAACCCGTTGTACCCCGTGACACCCTAAGCTACAAGGAACGCCCAAAAAAAGATCCTGAATCCCATATTCCCCCTGTAGGTATACAGCGCAGGTATGAATCCGTAAACGATTATGGAGAATTGATTCTATCATCATGCAGGTGGCTGAAGCCGGAGCGTAATAGGCACTTCCTGTTTTCATCAGTGCTACAATTTCGGCACCGCCGTTGCGTGTCCGTTGGACTAACTGTTCAATGGTGGGGTCATCTAGCAATTCTGTGAGGGGAACTCCATTAACAGTGGAATGACGGGGCAAGGGAACCATTAAATCTCCATGACTCCCCAAGACCATGGCAGTAATATCCAGGGAAGATACCCCTAATTCCATGGCTATAAATGTTTGGAAGCGAGCTGCATCTAATCCGCCTGCCATCCCCAATACCCGACGTGGGGGCAGCCCACTACTTTGCCAAGCCACATAGGTCATCACATCCAACGGGTTGGTTACAACGATCAAGAATGCTGCGGGGGATTGGGCGATAGCATGGCGGGCGGCATCAGCAACAATGTTGGCATTGATTTTCACTAAGTCATCTCGGCTCATCCCGGGTTTGCGAGCAAGACCTGCTGTAATCACAACTATGTCAGAACCGGTTGTATCCCCATAGTCCCCAGTCCCAAGGATAAAACGATCATGACGTTCCATCCCCCTTGCTTCCATGAGATCTAAGGCAATTCCTTGGGGTAAACCCTCCACTACATCCAACAACACCACATTTGCTAAATCTTTCTCCGCAATTCGTTGGGCAAGGGTGCTACCCACCTTGCCCGCCCCAATGATGGTGACCTGGGGTGAATGGCAAGGGGTTGCCATTGAAGTTAATAATGGAGAAGGATGGGTTCCTATTTGATCCACCATCAATGAATATACCTCCCTGGCTTATGGAAATAATTCCAATTGGTCAATGCGTAGCCAAACATTGGGGGTAGGCACTCGAAAACGAACCAGTCCATAATCACCCCGGAGATCCACCACTTCTCCCTTAGTTTCATAAATATATGCTGGAAACTGATTGTCACTAGCCAACGCTTCCAAGCTGTTCAACAACCGTTCCTGTACAACCCGAACAAAATCGCCTTTTTTGACTGACATAATGAAGTTGTTATTGTTTATGGTGTTGCTTTTAGCTTACTACAATAGTAGTGAAATATCACAGAAGACTGTTTGTTTAGCCCCTAAACCAGTTAAAATCAAAACTAAAGTTTCATAGCCCTAATCAATTCAGCCTAAACTAAGCATTACCTGGAGAAAACTCATGGTTCCTAACCCCTCAATTATGCAAGCTGTGGAAAGCTTAGGATATCGAGTCACTGTAGGTGATGTGGCTATTCAGGCAGGGATGCAGGTTGATTTAGCCCAACGGGAGTTGATGGTTTTAGCCTCTGAGGCTGGCGGACATTTACAAGTAGCTGAATCTGGTGATATTGCTTTCCAGTTTCCCCCAAATTTTAGAACCGTCCTCCGGAATCAGTATGTGCAAATTCGACTTCGGGAATGGTGGGAAAAGGTCTGGCGAGTGTTATTTTATCTCATCCGTATCTCTTTCGGGATTGTGTTGATCCTGTTGATTGTTCTGACGGTTCTGGCAATTATAATCATTAACTCCAGTCGCAGCGAAGATGACCGTCGGGATAACCGCTCCGATGGTGGAGGGTTTATGGTACCTAATTTTTGGATCAGTGATTTATTCTGGATTTTTAGTTGGGGTGATCCCCGTCCTGATTACCAACCCCATCGCCATCAGGAGGGAGATGGGTCTCAGTTAAACTTTTTAGAATCGGTTTTTTCGTTTTTGTTTGGGGATGGTTTTCCAAATCAAGACTTGGATGAACGCCGATGGCAGGCGATCGCCACCACGATTCGTAATCATCAGGGGGCTGTAATTGCTGAACAGATTTCCCCCTATTTAGATGAAATTGGGGAAGGATTTAAGCGGGAATATGAAGAGTATATGTTGCCAGTGTTGGTTCGGTTTAATGGTGTCCCTGAAGTTAGCCCGGAAGGACAAATTGTTTACCATTTTCCTGATCTACAATCCAGTGCTGGACAACAACGGCAGCGATCCGTTTCAGCTTACCTGAAAGAACACCTATGGCGATTTAGTCAGGCAAGTGCAGGTCAACGCTTCCTTGCCGCTGGATTGGGAGGTTTGTTATTTGGTTTATCCTTATTTTTAGGGGCATCCTTACCCGGTACGGGAGAAGAAATAGAACGTTTAATTTCCTTACTGGCTCAAATTTCGTTTGTTTACAGTTCCCTTTACTTAAGTATTCCCGTCCTTCGTTATGGGTGGATACTATGGCGTAACCAACAAATTGAACATCGTAATCATCAACGGCAAGCCCGAGCTATGACTTTGAATCATGGAGATGAGGTGGTTCAGAAAAAACTTCAATTCGCTCAAAGTTTTGCAGCCCAATCCGTAGTCAGCCAAAACGATTTAGCTTATACCACTGAAACCGGTTTAACAGAACAAGAACTAGCACAAGCTGACAGGATTGATGCTGATTGGCAACGGCGTTTAGATCAATCTTAAAATGGCTTTAGGCAATATTCCGTTGATTGTCTTCTAAAGTGATCACTCCAATTGAAGGGTCTTTCTGATAGAAAAGGTGTTCAAATGCGCCGGTAGGATTTTACGATCTAGGATTAAAACTTTTCCGTGAAAACATTTGATAGGTGAACCGCATAGAGACTTTAAAATTCTAGATCCTCCTCTCCATTAGGGAGAGGAGGATGGAGGGTGAGGGCTAACCGAACATCAGTCAACTAACCTTAACCCGAATGGAGGTTAAACTTAATATCCGTTATCTTCCACTCCAGTGAACAATTTGTTTTTCCACGAAACGAAATATCATATTTAGACAGTACCCCAATACCCCCGTTGTCAGAATCGACGCATACATATCCCTCACATTTAATATTTGTTGAGTTTCAAAAATACGTTTTCCCAACCCTACATCGGTGCCGATAAACATCTCTGCCACAATGACAATAACTAGAGAAATACTGATACCGGTACGCAATCCAATAAAAATTTGGGGTAAACTTTCCCAAAACAGTACATCTTTGAATATATCCCAGTGACTTGCTCCCATGACTCTTGCTGCCAAAATCCGAGATTGGCGTGCATTCATTACCCCATAGGCACTATTGAAAATAATCACCAAGAATCCGGCAAAGGCAGGAATAACCACCTTGTTCCAGTCACTGGTCCCCAAAAATAACAAAAACATAGGAATTAGGGCACTGGCTGGGGTAGAACGGAAGAAATCAATCAAAAATTCAAAGCTGCGGTACACCCGTTCATTACTACCCAAGATGATTCCCAAGGGAACCCCCAATATTGCTCCAATGGCAAATGAGAGTAAAGTACGCCATAGGGTGGTAAAAAAATCAAGAAATAGCCCATTTTCTGGACGGAATGTAACGATGACCAGTTCGGCGATGGTGGCCACCGGTGTTGGTAATAATACCGGACTCACCCAGTTGGATGTTGCTGCGATTTCCCAAAATGATAACAGAATGACCACCCCCAATAAGGGTAGTAATTTATCAGCCCATGGTACCCATTTGCTCGCGATCGCCAAAGGATTTTGGGAGGGCGATCGTTGCCTTTTTTTTTGGTTCATTGACGCATTTCCTGACGAAAGATATCTAGGCAGTGTCCCTTAGTGCGAACGAATTCTGGATGGGATACCGTATCTGGAGTACGGGGACGGGGTAACTCGAATTGCACTTTTTCCACCACATGGGTGGGACGTTTGCTAAGTAACAAAATTTGATCAGCCAAGTAGACAGCATCCTCTAAATCATGGGATACGACCACAGTTGTTAAGTTTGATTCCATGTGAACTTGCTGGAGCTTTTCACGGATATATAAAGTCATTTCAAAGTCTAATGCTGAAAACGGTTCATCTAAAAACAAGACCTCCGGATCCGCTACCACTGCCCGTAAAATGGCAATCAATTGCTGCTGTCCTCCCGAAAATTGGTAAGGATAACGCCGTAAGTCTAATGTAATATCAAAGGTTGCCAGGAGTTGATCCACCCGCTGATGTCGGTTTTTTTCAGCCATTCCTTTGACCTTGAGGGGATAGGCAATATTATCAAAAGCACTCATCCAAGGAAATAATGTATCCCGATAGTTCTGAAAAACATATCCGATGCGCGATCGTCTTAGGGGTTTATCGGCAACTGTAATCTGACCTTGATCAATGGGAATTAACCCACTCATCATATTAATGAGTGTTGATTTACCACAACCATTGGGACCAAAGACTGAAATCACCTTACCCTCCGGCAGGGTTAGATCAAAATCTTGATAAAGTACTTGACCGCCGAAGGATTTGCATAATCCCTGTACGTTAATAAATGCTGAAGTGGCGGTGGAGATCATATTGAATGACTATAATAAAAATCTTCTAAGGGTTAACCTATCCCAGATGAAGAAAACAGACCAATGCCTTTCCGGTTCCCAAAAGGCATTGGAATTAAGGTACTGGAGTTAGTCTATAACTATTCTGAACGCACCTGAACTAGATTGAGGTGTTCACCGGGGAAACCCAATCATCGGGACGGTTTGTACAATAAAGGGGCAACCTGTACCTTTTTCGTGAGTATTTTAGAGTCTAGAAGAAAGTCATAGAAACCCTGAAAATGCTTCAGATCCAATGATGAAAATTCATCATACACTCGATAGTCAGGAAGGGGGACTGCATTCACCAGTTTGCCAGTGATGGGGGTATACCCCACCATGGAAGCCCGTGCTTCGTTGGGATTTTTACGAACAAAATCCACGGCTTTGCGGTATGCCTGTATGTATTTTTGAGCAGTTTTAGGATAGGTTGTGATGAATTTAGTAGTCAAGGCAGCCGAGCCCCCAAACCAAGGTGCTCTGGGATCACCCAGAATATATTTGGCAACCACTCCTGTCTCTAAAACACGGGTCAATCCATTGAGGGTACCAATTGTTCCGTTCGGCTCTAAGGTATAAGCAGCAGCGATTGAACCTGATGACACCGCCGCAGGATGTTGAGCACGATCCAGTTGGAGAATCTGAGCATCAGTAATACCATTTTTAGCCAGTATCCCCTTGGTGACTGCTAAGTCTTGAGGACCTGGACCGCATCCAACTTTTTTACCCTTCAGCTCAGCAATGGAACGAATTGGACTATTCTTGGCAACAATGAACTGATCCAGTACGAACTTCCGATTGGTTGGATTTGAGACAATTATCTTAAAGAAGTTGGGGGACACCACCTGAGCAATGGCCAATGCCCCTGATGGCGTTCCGTTAGAACACCCTTGCAACTGTCCGGCAATCATCCCTTCTATAATTTGTTGGGGATTAACAAATTTCTTTGCTTCTACATCAAGACCCGCTTCCTTAAATAATCCTTTTTCAACCGCATAGAAGAAAGGTAGCCCAGCAGCAATAGTGGGATATCCAATCAAAATTTTACCTGGGGTCTCAGCAACGGCTCGCTCCCTCGACTGGGCAATGTCATAGGCAATTGCCAACCCAGTGCCTCCCCCCACCTGAAGAAACCTGCGTCTGTTCAAGTGCATGAAATAACTCCTTGATTAAGTTGTATGGTAACTGAAACGTGTGGTTATTCCTGTCAGGGGGATGGATAAACTACCCACCTCAGTTAACAGGCTAGTGAATACCTCTTACCTGAACGCACTATCCTGAACGCACTGTATAGACGCACTCCCACCACCACGATTGGTAATATTAATAACATTAGGTAAAATAGGTTATTGTAGCTTACACTACAAAGTTA
>Ga0172367_10009874_pt1 | contig 10394 bp, 10 predicted proteins | sample Lak10m_FD_114542 | JGI IMG/M metagenome (GOLD analysis project Ga0172367, IMG submission 114542) | Freshwater microbial communities from Kabuno Bay, South-Kivu, Congo - kab_022012_10m | ecosystem: Environmental > Aquatic > Freshwater > Lake | place: Democratic Republic of the Congo: South-Kivu...
GATGTTTCACCCCACCGAGCCGCGCATCATCGCCGTGCTCGACTGGGAACTCTCCACGCTCGGTCATCCGCTGGCCGATTTCAGCTACCACTGCATGGCCTGGCACATCACGCCCGGCGCCTTTCGCGGTATCGGCGGTCTCGACCTTGCGCGCCTGGGCATTCCGTCGGAACAAGATTACATTCGCCGCTATTGCGAGCGAACACGACTGACCACACCCAAGCGATTGGCGCAGGACTGGAACTTTTACCTGGCCTACAACCTGTTTCGCATGGCCGCGATTCTGCAAGGCATCGGCAAACGTATCGAGGCCGGCACGGCGGCCAGCGCCCAGGCCATCAGCGCCGCTGCCGGTGCCCGCCCGCTGGCCGAGTTGGCCTGGCAGTTTGCCCAGCGCACTTAAGAACATTTTGAAAGCGCACCATGGACTTTGATTACTCGCCCAAAACCAAAGCGTTGCAGGTCAAGCTGCTGCACTTCATGGCTGAACATATTTATCCTTCCGAGGGAGCACACCGCGCTGAAGTCGAAGCCAACACGACAGCAGGCAAACGCTGGACGCCCCTGCAAACCATTGAAAAGCTCAAGCTCGAGGCCCGCGAACAGGGCTTGTGGAACCTGTTCTTGCCAGTGGACAGCGCCCAGGCCGCCGGCTTCGACGGCGCGGGTCTGACCAACCAGGAATATGCGCCGCTGGCCGAAATCATGGGCCGCGTGCCATGGGCCAGTGAAGTCTTCAACTGCTCGGCGCCCGATACCGGCAACATGGAGACCATCGCCCGTTATGGTTCAGCAGAGCACAAAACACGCTGGCTCAAGCCCCTGCTGGATGGTGCCATCCGCTCGGCGTTCGCCATGACCGAGCCCGACGTAGCCTCCAGCGACGCCACCAACATCGAAACCAGCATGGTGCGTGAAGGCGATGACTATGTGATCAATGGCCGCAAGTGGTGGATCAGCGGCGCTGGCGACCCGCGCTGCGCGATCTACATCGTGATGGGCAAGACCGACCCGCGGGCCGAGCGCCACGCCCAACAGAGCATGATTCTGGTACCAGCCAATACGCCCGGCGTGCGGGTGCTGCGAGCGCTCAACGTCATGGGCTACGACGATGCGCCGCATGGCCACATGGAAATTTCATTCAGCAACGTGCGCGTGCCTGTGAGCAACATCCTGCTGGGTGAAGGCCGCGGCTTCGAGATCGCCCAGGGGCGCCTTGGGCCGGGACGCATTCACCACTGCATGCGGCTCATCGGGCTGGCAGAGCGTGCGCTCGAGCTGATGTGCCGGCGTACCAGCCAGCGCATTGCCTTCGGCAAGCCGCTGGCAGCACAAACGGTGACGCAGGAGCGCATTGCCGAGGCTCGTTGCAAAATCGACATGGCGCGTCTGCTCACGCTCAAAGCGGCCTGGATGATGGATGTGGGTGGCAACAAGCTGGCAAAAAACGAGATTGCCATGATCAAGGTGGTGGCGCCCAACATGGCCTGCGAGGTCATCGACTGGGCGATGCAAGCCTTTGGCGGTGCCGGCATGTGCGACGACTTTGCGCTGGCCTATGCCTACACCTGCGCGCGCACGCTGCGTTTTGCCGACGGCCCGGATGAAGTCCACCGCAATGCAATTGCCAAGCAGGAATTACGCAAATATGCGTAATCCGAGCTGAACTGCTCAATGCAAATGGCGCGGTTTGCGCCCGCCGTGGCCCAAGCCGCTGGTACCGCCACCTGCGCCGCGCGGGGGCTTGCCCAGTTGCAGTGAATTCACCAGGTCGTTGAAGCGCTGACTGAACAGCTGATCGACCGCCGCCACCACGCCACCGAGTTCAGCGCCATCAAAATGGCGTTCCATCAGGCTGATCACGTCCTGCACCAGCAAATCGCGCTGCACCTGCATGATGGCGGCCGGATCGGGGCCGACGAACAGCATGATGAAGTCATCACGCGACTCGGCCTCGGGGTCGGCGTCCTCGTCCTCGTCTTCAAAATCGGCGTCGTAAAAGGTGACCTCGATGGCGGCACCGGTCAGTGCCACGTCGTTAAGGTTCATGCACATCTCGTCGAGGGCCTGACGAAAGTCATCGTCGCCCTCGACGGTCCAGCACATTTGCAGCAAATGGTCTTTGGCGTCAAACTGAATGCCGGGCTCGTCTTCGTAAAAACTGCCCGCTGCGTCAGCCAGGCAACGACCGCCGGCGTATTTCCAGAGCGGTTTGAGCGCATCCTGCAGATGCTCAAACGTCACATCTCCACGCAGGCTCACCTGGCCATGAACGTGGATTTCAAAAGGAGTGTTGTAGCGTGTCATGGGACTGAGTGTACGGGACAACGATCAGCCCCCGCAAGCCTGCGAAGACCTGAAGCCCCAGCCGAAAAATACCGCAGACCCGAGCTACAACCCACCCGCCTCAACTCATGTGCAAGCCGCCGTTGACGGCAAACTCGGCACCTGTGGCATAGCCACCCTCTGCCGAGCACAACCAGGCAATGATGGAGGCAATTTCAGACGGTTCGCCCAGGCGCTTGACCGGCACGGTGGCAATGATCTTGTCGAGGACTTCCTGGCGGATCGCCTTGACCATGTCGGTACCGATATAACCCGGGCTCACGGTGTTGACTGTCACACCTTTGGACGCCAGCTCCTGCGCCAGCGCCATGCTGAAACCGTGCATCCCTGCCTTGGCAGCCGAGTAATTGGTTTGACCCGCCTGACCCTTGGCGCCGTTGACGCTGCTGATGTTGATGATGCGGCCCCAGCCCTTTTCAACCATGTCGCCGACGACCTGCTTGGTCACGTTGAACATGGAGTTGAGGTTGGTTTCGATCACCGCGTCCCATTCTTCGCGCGACATTTTGACGAACATGCGGTCACGGGTGATGCCGGCGTTGTTGATCAGCACATCGATGCTGCCATGCTCTGCCTTGGCTTTGGTAAAGGCTTCGACGGTGGAATTCCAGTCGCCCACATTGCCCGCAGACGCATAAAACGTGAAGCCCAGTGCGGCCTGTTCGGCCAGCCACTTGCCATAGTCCCGTGAGGGACCGCAACCGGCAATCACCTTGAAGCCCTCCTTGCTCAGGCGTTGGCAAATGGCGGTACCGATGCCACCCATGCCGCCGGTGACGTATGCTACTTTTTGACTCATGAACATCTCCTCTGAATGAATGTAAAACTGCGATTATGCTGACCAATCAGCGTTCGATGGTCAAGGCAACGCCCATACCGCCACCAATGCACAGGCTGGCAAGACCTTTTTTGGCATTGCGGCGTTGCATTTCGTGCAACAGGGTCACCAGAATGCGGCAGCCGGACGCGCCAATCGGATGACCGATGGCAATGGCACCACCATTGACGTTGATCTTGCTGGTGTCCCAGCCCATTTCCTTGTTGACCGCACAGGCCTGCGCAGCAAACGCCTCGTTGATTTCCATCAGGTCCAGGTCGGCAGCACTCCAGCCAGCACGCGCCAGGGCTTTGCGCGATGCCGATACCGGGCCCATCCCCATGATGGCCGGATCGAGTCCGCTGGTGGCAAAACTTGCAATCCGGCCCATCGGCTTCAAGCCCAGGGCAGCGGCCTTACTGGCCGTCATGACCATTACCGCAGCGGCACCATCGTTGATGCCGGAGGCGTTGCCGGCAGTGACGCTGCCAGCCTTGTCAAAGGCCGGACGCAAGCCAGCAAGTGCCTCGGCGTTGGTTTTGCGATTGAGAAACTCGTCAGTGTTGAACACCAGCGGGTCGCCCTTGCGCTGCGGGATCAGCACATCGACGATTTCGTCTTTGAATTTGCCGGCATCCTGCGCAGCGGCAGCCTTTTGCTGGCTGGCCAGCGCCAGCGCATCCTGCATTTCGCGGGTGATGCCGAACTGCTTGTTGACATTCTCTGCAGTGATGCCCATGTGGTAGTTGTTGTAGACGTCCCACAGGCCATCAACAATCATCGAGTCGATCATTTTCCAGTCGCCCATGCGCTGGCCGTCGCGGCTGCCCATCAGCACGTGCGGTGCCGCGCTCATGTTTTCCTGACCGCCGGCGATCACGATGTCGCTGTCGCCCGTGGCCACTGCCTGGTAGGCCAGCGCCACGGCCTTCAGACCCGAGCCGCAAACGCAATTGACCGTTAGCGCCGGTGCTTCCTTGGCAATACCGCTTTTCAGCAATGCCTGGCGGGCCGGGTTCTGCCCCAGACCGGCGGTGAGCACGTTGCCCAAAATGACCTCACCAATCTGATCGGCGCCCACGCCGGTTTTGGCCAGCAGGCCCTTGATGACGGTGGCACCCAGGTCCGGGGCTGCAATTTTGGCCAGCGATCCGCCAAATTTGCCCACGGCGGTACGTGCTGCCGAAACGATAACGATGTCTTCCATGTTGACTCCTGAGGTCGAGTTGAAAATAAAAAATGATCAGGCTTTGGCCTTGACGTAGCGACCGGGCGCGGGCTCGATCACTTTGTACTTGCCCTTGCCGTAAGTCTTGGGTGCGGCGATTTGCTTGCCGGCCTGCTCGGCCAGCCAGCCAGACCAGTCGGTCCACCAGCTGCCCTTGTGTTCGGTGGCGCCGCCGAGCCATTCGTCAACCGTTTTGGGCAGCTTTGCGTCTTCGCGAATCCAGTGGCTGCGCTTGCCTTTGGCGGGCGGATTGATGACGCCGGCAATGTGACCCGATGCCCCCATCACAAAGCGCTTCTTGCCCGACAGGTATTGGGTGGACGCATAGGCACCGCCGATGGGCACGATATGGTCTTCGCGCGAGCCGTAGATATAAACCGGCATGTCAACCAGGCTCAGGTCGATCTTTTCACCACAAACGGTGGCCTTACCCGGCTTGGTCAGGTTGTTTTCGAGGTAAGTGTTGCGCAGGTACCAGGCGTAAAACGGCCCCGGCAGATTGGTGCTGTCGCTGTTCCAGTACAGCAGGTCGAAGGGCGGTGGCGTCTCGCCCTTGAGGTAGTTGCCCACCACATAGTTCCAGACCAGCTCATTGGGACGCAGAAAGCTGAACGTGCTGGCCAGGTCCTTGCCCTTCATCAGGCCACCCTTGCCCATCTCCTGCTCGCGGTACCGCACAAAGTTCTCGTCGATGAACACATCGAGCACGCCGGTATCGGCAAAGTCGAGCATGGCGGTCAGGAAGGTGGCACTTGCCACCGGCTTTTCGCCACGCGCGGCCAGCACAGCCAGAGCGGTTCCCAGCATGGTTCCGCCCACGCAGAAACCGAGTGTGTTGATGCTCTTGGCGCCGGTGATCTCCTGCGTGACCTTGATCGCCTTGATCACCGCATTCTCGATGAAATCGTCCCATGTGGCCTTGGCCAGCGAGGCGTCGGGGTTGCGCCAGCTCACGACAAAGGTCCGGTGACCCTGCGCCACGGCATAGCGGATCACTGAGTTGTCGGGTTGCAGGTCGAGGATGTAAAACTTGTTGATGCTCGGAGGCACCAGCAAAAATGGTTTCTCATAGACCTTGTCGGTCAGCGGTTTGTATTCGATGAGTTGGATCAGCTCGTTCTCGAACACCACGGCACCCTCGGTGGTGGCCACATTCTTGCCGACTTCAAAAATGCTTTCGTCAGTCATCGACACATGACCCTGCTGGATATCGTGCAGCAGGTTCTGGATGCCCTGGGCGATGCTCTTGCCCTGACTTTCCAGGGCCTTTTGCTGCGCCTCGGCGTTCATGGCCATGAAGTTGCTCGGCGCGGTGGCCGCGTTGATCTGGTCCACGGCAAAGCGGATGCGGGCGCGGGTTTTGGCATCGGTCTCGACCGCATCGGCCAATTGAACCAGGGTTTTGGCATTGAGCAGGTAGGCCGCAGCGGTGAAAGTGGCCAGTGGGCTGGCTGACCAGGCCGGGTCGGCAAAGCGCCGATCCGTGACCGTCAGCTTGCCCTGTACGCTGTCGGCCCACAAATCGCCAACCTCTCTCATGTACTGATGTTGCAGCGCCTGCAGTTTGTCCGGCGAAAACCTGATCTTGGGGGGCTTGCTAGCAGGGTTCATCAACTTGGCACCCGCTTCACCCAAATCCATGTTCTGGAACGATTCGAATGCCTTGGTCATACTTTCGGCCATGGTCTGCTGGAAATTCCTGGCCGATTGCAGCCACAGTTCCTGAACATCAGTTTTCATGCGTCGCCCTTATCTGAATTGGTCAATCAAAGAATTCGGTAGTATCGCCGCTCTGTCCTTCGAGAACCTGACGGCTCCCCGATTGTCTCCAAAATTCATATCCACTGTATGTACCTCGTCGCAATCGCCTGGTTGTATGTGGCCATTCTCATGGCCGTCGCCGAAGCCACCCACAGCACTGGCACGCTATTGGGCGGCATCATCACTTTTGTTCTGTACGGCCTGCTGCCGCTGGCCCTGGTGTTGTATGTGATGGGCGCGCCGGCACGCCGGCGCGCCATCAAGGCGCGTGAAGCCGCCGAGTTGCAGGCAGCATCAACGCTCAAGCCAGATGCTGGCGCAGAAGCGCCCGGTGACACGGTCGCGCCGGTAAGAAAAGAACTGTGACGCATTGCCCACCGTGCACCAGGCAGCGCTGCCGTCATTGCCGTAAACCTGGTCGATCCCGAGGGCGCGCAGCCGCAAGCGCGCCAGAGCTGCCAGGTCAGCCAGCCATTTGCCCGGCGTCAGCGCCTGGGGTTTGAAACAACTGGCGGCCGACGCATCGCTTGCGATGAATGCAGCGCGCACCTCATCACCCACCTCAAAGGCCTGCGGGCCAATGCACGGCCCGAGCCAGGCCAAGGTGTCAGCCGCTTGCCTGGCCTGGCCGCCCGGCACCAGGGCAAGAAAGCGCTGATGCGTCGCTTCGAGAATCCCAACGCCGCCCTGCCCCACCAAGCCACGCCAGCCGGCGTGAGCGGCGGCCACAGCCCGCCCTTGCCTGTTGGTCAATAACACCGGCAGACAGTCGGCCACCATCACGGTGCAGGCCAGGCCCGGCCGATCGGTCAGGCACGCGTCGGCCACCGTGCCGTTCGGGGTGGTGGCATCGAGCGTCAGCACCTGAGTGCCATGGACCTGGTTCAAAAAAAACGGCTGTGCGCCGATAGCCCGCGCGAAAATGCTCCGGTTGCTGGCCACATGGGCCGGGTCGTCGCCCACATGGTCACCGAGGTTGAAGCTGTCATAAGGAGCAGCGGATACCCCGCCCGCGCGGCTTGTGCAAATGGCGTGAACGCCAGCTGGCGCCGGCCAGTCTGGCGTGACAAAGCCTTGTTCAGACGGCGGCATGGATCTTGTCGTAGGCGGCCAGCAACTTGTGGTGCATCTCGCAGCCGTCCAGCGCCAGGCCGGGAGTGCCCAGGCCCATGAAGCGGTCTTCCTGCATGATGAGCGCGTGCGCTTGCGCCAGCGGGCCGGCACCATACAGCAGCGCGAGGGTGTCGAGATACGGGCCGCTGTCGCCCATGTCGGCCAGGTTGATCAGGTTCTGAATGCAGGCGTAGACGCGTTTGCGCTGCGGGTCGACCTGGTCGAAGTTCAGAATCCAGTCGCAACCTTCGAGCGTGGCGGCTTCGTCACCCACGGCCAGCGCCAGCAGGGTTTTGAGTTCACCAAGGCGCAGCTCGCTCCAGAACGAACCGGCGTCGGCGGCCAGGCCGATCAGGCCCGCCACCGGGCGGTGATCAGCCAGGCTGGATTCATTCAGCGTATCGAGCAGGTCGGCGCACTCCTCGTCGTCCAGGTCGCTCAGGTTCAACACGGCTTCGCGCACCGGGTTGGCGATGCTGTTGTTTTCGAACTCGAGGTCGTCGATCGGGTAAATCTCGGACAAGCCTGGAACCAGAATGCGGCAGGCATAGACGCCGAGCTGCTCGAAGTCGGCGATGTACACCTGGTGGCCGTCCTGGTGCAGACGCGCCAGGCTCCAGGTGTAGTCCTCCAACGTGTTGCTGCTGAAGTTCCATTCGACAAATTCAAAGTCGGGCACATCCCCCAGAAACTTCCAGTGGATGACACCGCTGGAATCGACGAAATGGATTTCGATGTTGGTCGAGCTGGCAGCTTCTTCGAGGTCGAAACCGGGCGCAGGAAAGCCCGACAAGGCATCGAGCGCGCGACCCTGCAGCAGCTCGGTGAGTGCCCGCTCCAGTGCCACCTCAAAACGCGGGTGCGCGCCAAAGCTGGCAAAACAACCCTGGTCGAGCGGATTCAACAGCGTGACGTTCATCACCGGGTACTGGCCGCCCAGCGAGGCGTCCTTCACCAGAATGCCAAAACCGGCCTCGCGCAGCGCGGCAATGCCACGCGCAATGCGCGGGTAGCGGGCAATCACGGCCTCGGGCACGTCAGGCAGGCACAGGCCCTGGCTGATGATACGGGCCTTGATGGCGCGCTCGAAAATCTCGGACAGCGCCTGGGCGCGCGCCTCCTGTCGGGTGTTGCCCGCCGACATGCCATTGCTGACGTACAGGTTGCCGATGATGTTGACCGGGAAATAAACCGTTTTGCCGTCACTCTGGCGCACATAAGGCAGGGCGCAGATGCCGCGCTCAACGGCACCCGAGTTGAAATCGACCAGGCTGCTCGCGTCGATGTTGCCCTGCGGGTTGTACAGCGCGTGCAGTTCTGGCGTGAGCAGCCCGGCGGGCCACTGCTCATCGGCGGGCACCTCGAACCAGCGTTCCTGCGGGAAATGCACATGGGAGCGCCCGCTGACGTCAGGGCCAAGGTAAAAATGGGTCCAGAAATAATGCGTGGACAGGCGTTCGAAAAATTCACCCAGGGCGCTGGCCAGGCAGGCCAGTCGACTGGCACCCTTGCCGTTGGCGAACAGCAGCGGGCAGTCGCGGTCGCGGACATGCACCGACCAGATACCGTCAACCGGGTTGAGCCAGCTGCGCTCTTCAATGTGAAAACCCAGGGCTTGCAACTTGCCTTGCAGGGTGCCGATGGTGGATTCGAGGGCGGCATCCTTGCCGGGAATAAAGGTGGTGTGGTTCATGTCTCCAGCATACCTCATGGTTCATCGGCTGCGCTCTGGTGGCCAGATTGAAAACGCTAGACTCGCAGGTTGATGAACCAACCCAACCCCAGCGGAGATTCTCATGATTCTTGAACTCGCCGACTTTTCGATCCAGCCCGGCCAGAACGCCGCCTTCGAAGCGGCCGTGCAACGCGGCCTGCAAACCGTCATTGCCCACTCAAAAGGCTTCGAGGGCTTCAAGCTGAACCATGGCATTGAAAACCCGCAGCGCTACATTCTGCAAATCTTCTGGGCCACGCTGGAGGATCACACGCTAGGCTTCAGGCGCTCGCCGGCATTTGCCCAGTGGCGCGCCTTGGTGGCACCGTTTTTTGCCAGTCCACCGGTGGTGGAGCACTTCGAGCTGGTCGCCAAGTCGGCTTGAAGGTGCAGCACTGACCCGCCCGTCCAACTTTTCGAAAAGGTTCCCATGCCTCATATCTTCCTGCCAGCACCCATCGTGGCGGTACCCGTGGTCGGCACCAGCGCCACATTCCCGGTACACCGCATCTACTGCGTCGGGCGCAATTACGCCGAACACGCCCGGGAAATGGGCCATACCGGACGCGAGCCACCGTTTTTCTTCATGAAACCGGCCGACGCGGTGCTGGTGGCAACGCCTGGCAGCGTCACGCCCCTGCCCTACCCCAGCCTGACCCACAACCTGCACCATGAAATCGAACTCGTGGTGGCGATTGGCACCGGCGGCAAGAAGATACCGGTGGCTCAGGCACAAGAGCATATTTTTGGCTACGCCGTGGGTCTGGACATGACCCGGCGCGACCTGCAAAACGACATGAAGGCGCAGGGCCGTCCGTGGTGCATCGGCAAGGGCTTTGACCACTCGGCCCCGATCGGCCCCATCACCCCCAAAGAGGCCGCTGGCGACATCACGCACGCCAGCATCAGCCTTCAGGTCAACCAGCTGGTACGCCAAAACAGCACGCTGGAACAACTGATCTGGAACATCGCCGAGACCATTGCGGAACTCTCCAACGCCTGGGAGCTGCAAGCCGGCGACCTGATCTACACCGGCACCCCGGCGGGCGTTGGCGCCGTGCTGCCAGGCGACACGCTCACCGGCAGCATCGCCGGTCTGACAAGCATCGCGTTAAAAGTGGTGTGAATCCATGCATCGGCCGCCCATCAAACACTGCAAGAACTGTGGCACCGCCGTGGTCTACCGGTTGCCCGACGATGGCGACACCAAGCACCGTGCGGTGTGCCCAGACTGCCAGACCGTGCACTACGAAAATCCGCTCAACGTGGTGGGCACCATCCCCACCTGGGGTGACAAGGTGCTGCTGTGCAAGCGCAACATCGAGCCGCGCTGGGGCAAATGGACGCTGCCCGCCGGGTTCATGGAACTCAACGAAACCGTGAGCGAAGGCGCGGCGCGCGAAACGCTGGAAGAA
>Ga0172367_10009876_pt1 | contig 10391 bp, 9 predicted proteins | sample Lak10m_FD_114542 | JGI IMG/M metagenome (GOLD analysis project Ga0172367, IMG submission 114542) | Freshwater microbial communities from Kabuno Bay, South-Kivu, Congo - kab_022012_10m | ecosystem: Environmental > Aquatic > Freshwater > Lake | place: Democratic Republic of the Congo: South-Kivu...
AGCTTCGGCCACGGCCGCAGCCTCTCCGCCGACAGCCGCTTCTCCGGCCGCAGCGGCCGCAGGCACCGCGCGATGCGCCGCACGCGGCGCAGCCCGCAGGGCCGCGCGGTGACCCGCCCGGTGGGCAGCCCTATGAGCAGCCCGATGCGCCGCGCGCGGTGCCGCCGCTTCAACCGCCTCAACCGTCGCTGCCCGCGGGGCCGCGCGCGCCACGACGGCACGGCAGGACCGGGCAGCAGCCCGAACCATCGCCATGGCCGGTGTCGCCAAAGCGCCGCCGCTCACCGTATCAAGAACGACGAATGCGGTTACCGCACCCGCGGCCAGGGCCAGCGTCTGATAAAGACCGCCGCCACTGGCCTCATCGGTCGATACCGTCGGGGCCAAGTGATCCGTCTGCGCATATGCACTCAGGGGTAATAAAGCGATGGTCATGGCAACAAGGAACGCACGCATCCGCCAGACTCCTTAATTTTCCTGGGAAACACTAGGGGGTATACACATTCGTAGGTAGCAACTGAAGCCAAACCTCCGTTACGCCCGGAAGGCCTCTCCAGGCCTGCCTCGCGCAACGTTGCGGGGAACTTCGTAGCCCCGCTCCGGGAGCCGACTGTCGATGAGACACGCCGACTGTCGCCCCCCAAAGACGTCACCAAAACAACACCATAGTCAGAAAGCCGAAAGCTGGGAGCCGAGTCCCGGGTGCGGGAGCAAAGAGCCGGGGGCCGTTGATCGGGACCCATACACCAAGCCCGATTCCGTCCCCTCACCCCACCTCACCCCACCTCACGCCCCCTGGCACCAGCCGGCGCCCTCCGGTCCAATCCGGCGCCATGCCCGGTTTACACCGGCGCCGCACCCTGGAGCCAATCCAATTTGTGGCGCCAGTTTGCACCAGAATACGCCTTCTGAAAAGCCTTTCTTCACGTCCTTCCTACCGACCCGTTCACCGGCATTGGTAATCATACGGATCATGACTGTCTTATTGGGCAGCTTCCGAGTGACAAACGCCATATTGGGGGAAAGTTTGTCCAAAGGAGATTCTCGGGACGGGGACGGGTGGGGAGCAAGGTAGCCCGCCCTCATCCCCCGACGCCGGAGCCGCCATCGTGCCGGCGGATGAAGGCGCGCAGGCGGGGAAGAACACCCTGACGCCAGCGCCGGCCGTGGAAGGTCCCGAAGTGGCCAACGTCGGACTGGAGAAGATGATCGTGGTTTTCGGCCGGCAAGCCGGTGCACAGGGCGTGGGCAGCAAAGGTCTGGCCAGGGGCCGAAATGTCATCACGCTCTCCCTCGATCGTCATCAGGCCGGGCCGCCGGAGCGCCGCCGGATCGACCGGCCTGCCCCGAAAGGTCAACGTCCCGCACGCCAGCGCCTTGCGATGAAAGACCGCATCAACGGTGTCGAGGTAGAACTCAGCCGGCATATCCATGACCGCGAGATACTCGTCGTAAAACCGGCGATGCGCCTCGGCCGAATCGCCGTCGCCGCTCACCAGATGCTGAAACAACTCGACATGAGCGCCGATGTGGCGATCGAGGTTCATGGTCATGAACCCCGACAACTGAAGGAAGCCAGGAAACACCGGACGCAACGCCCCCGGGTAGCACAACGGAACCTTGGTTATCACCGTGCGCTTGAACCAGTCCAGGCTCTGGGACTCGGCCAGACGGCTGGGGCCGGTGGGGGCCACCCGCACGTCGATGGGACCGCCGATCAGGGTAATGCTGGCTGGCTGGCAGGGATCGTCGTCGGCCGCCATCAGCGCCGCCGCCGCCATCACCGGCACCGCCGGCTGGCAGATCGCCACCACGTGAGTCTCCGGCCCCAGATGACGCAGGATATCGATGATGTAAGCGATATAGTCATCGAGACCGAACGGCCCGAAGACCAGCGGCACCAGGCTGGCGTCGACCCAATCGGTGACGTAGAGGTCATGGTCGGGCAACATGTCCTCGACCGTGCCGCGCAGCAATGTTGCGTGATTGCCGGAGATCGGCGCCACCAGCAACACCTTGGGGTCCCGCCGTTCGCTCACGCGCTCGAAATGCAACAACTCGCAGAACGGCAGGGTGTGGATGACTCGTTGCGTGACGGCGACCGGCTGCCCGTCGATCGTCGTCATCTCGAGCCCGAATTCCGGCTTGCCGAACTTGCGGGTCAACCGCTCGAACACCTCCGCCCCAGCCGCGACGGCCCGCCCGAATCCAAAGTACGACCCCGGAAAAAACGGGTTGAGCGCCACCAGCCGGGTGACCTCGGCCATCATGCGCATCGGCTCGAGCGCTGCCCTTTGAAGCTCATAGAGCTGGTATAACATCATGTCGCTTCACGGTTGCCGAATACTGCGGGGATACCCTTGCCATCGTCGACCGTAGCACGATCGAAAAACGCGAAGGTTGGCGACAATACCGGCAATTGGTTCGCCGGCCTAGACCAAAATTCAACCGAAAGGCGACCCCGGCGCTGCTCCATCATGCGCGCAAAGCCCCTGTTCCCGGGTGACCGCCGCACCCCGCCGGCCCCGCACGTCCCGTCGGGGGGCTTTCGCCCCCGAAAGCCCCCAACCGGGGGGCCTGTCCGGCCCCCCAGACCCCCCCTTTTTTTCTAACGGCCTGTCCAGAAAGGATATTCATGACTCCAATGGCATCCGACAAACCGGTTGATCGAAACCAAGGCCCGCCGCCCGTAGCAGCGTTACGGGCGACGGGCCGTGGTTTCGATGGATGGCCGCCGGGGCCATGGCGAAGCCGGTTAGAATCATGGATAGACTTTCGGGACAGGCTCTAATACCAGTGTGCGATGAGTCTCGCCCATTGTCAGGCTCTAAGGTCGCACGCTCCGGCGAGCAAAGGATGCAAAGGATGCAATGGATGATTCGTTCTGCTCGCCGGTATTATTCAAGGAGTGACGGTACTTGAGGTCACAGGGCACGCACGCGAAGCGGGGTATGGCAGGATGAGTGACGACGTTTTGATGGTACTCGACGACGACGAGGAGGAAGGGGAGGACGGTGCGGCGCCCGCAGCCCCGCTCGCGCCCTGCTATATTATGCTGGTGGTCGATGACGATCCGGGGATTCATCAGATCACCCGGCTGGCCTTGCGCGACCTTCGCTTCGAGAACCGGCCGATCGAATTGGTGAGCGCATATTCGGCGGCCGAGGCACTTGAAATCCTGAAAGAGCGAAACGACATCGCGGTCATCCTGCTCGACGTGGTGATGGAGACGGAACACGCTGGCCTGGACTTGGTCCACGCCATCCGCAAGACACTCGGCAACACCGATATCCGAATCGTGCTACGCACCGGCCAGCCGGGTCAGGCGCCGGAGGAACAGGTGGTCCTCGACCTTGATATCAATGATTACAAATCAAAGACCGAGTTATCACGGGAGCGCCTGTTCACGACGGTCATCGGAGCCTTGCGGGGATGGCGCGACCTCCAGGAACTGCATGGCTACCGACGGGAGGCCTATGGTTTCGTCAACCGGCAGGCCCAAATTCAGGAAGTGATGCTGGACCTCATTCCCGACCCCGCCGGGCTGATCGACGCCGGTGGAACCGTGCTTGGCGTCAATACGGCCTTCGCCGCGCTGTGCGGTATGACGCGCAACCAGCTTTCCGGCGTTGAACTGTCGGGTTTGGCGTCCTGCCGGACCCTGGCCCGGCGCCTCCTTCGGGACCGAGGGGACGGCGAGGCGGTCGCGGGAGCCAGTGAAACCGATATGACCGGAAAACGCGGCGGGTACAATGTGATGGAAAGAGGGGATGGGGATGGGGATGGGGATGACGATGGCGGGGAGGAAGAAGGCATCATGATCGGCGGAACGCTGCGCCGGGTGGTGGTGCATGACGTGACCGACACCGAGCAGGGGGCGGTGACCGCCATGGTCTTTGCCCTGCCTGCCGTGGCGGTGGCGGTCCCGACTCCGGCCCGGACATCCCCCCCGGTGACACCAGCTTCGATTCCATCATGATCCGCTTTACGCCCGGCGAACTGGCGACCCGGATCGTAATCCTGGACGGCCAGCAGCACAGCGCCGTGGCAACCGCCGACATGTTGGCGAGCCTCGGCTTCCGGACGGTCGCCATTGCCGGCAGCGCGGCGCTGGCGCTGCAATTGATCGCCGCCCGCAGTTGCGGTCTGGTGATCGGCGATCTGGACATGACGCCCCGGAATTGCCGGGACCTTTGCCTCGCCATACGGCGCGGTGTCGATAGTCCCGTCCGATCGGTGCCGGTGGTCGCAACCGTTCGCGCTGCGACCAGGGCGACCGTGGCCATGGCCCGGGAGGTGGGCGTGAGCCTGGTGTTGGTTCGCCCGTTTTCTCCGGTCGATCTTGGCGCTCGCTTGGCGGCGGTGCTGCGGACGGTCACGCGCTTTATTGCGGTCGACGCCTATGTCGGCCCCGACCGGCGCCGGCATGCCAACCTCGGTCAGGATTCGGGCTGGCGGGGACGGGAACGGCGTTTCGGCCCCGGACGGGCGGCCGTCTTCAATCGCTTGGCTGCCGACTGGCTGGCGACGCCGCATTCATTGATTAACCAGGCACCAGATCCCGAGATATTGGCGACGGACGACATCACCAAGACCATACGCCCGGGCATCGATCGGCCGTCCGAAGCGGTGACCATGACCGTCGACGACGCCGTCAGGCCGCCGCCGGGCAGCCGCTGCTTTCCCATTCTCCAAATCCTCCCCGGCATGCAGGTGGCGGGAATTCTCCCGGTCGAAGACTCGGACCTGCCGCAAGGCAAGGACCCGGTCCTCACCGGCCGGATGGTCCAACGTTTGCGGCGGCTGTCAATCGAGCGCAAGGGACCGACGGCGCTTTGGATACGAATTTGATTCCAATTTAGTGGGGACCTGATATCAACGTGCATTGAGACTAACGCGTTGTCGCGTATGATACCCGAAGGAAACGCGCGGGAAAAAAATGCGTCATGGGTCGTGATTCGTCAGGGGACTTCGTCCCCCGACACCCCCTGCCAAAGGCCGGCGGGTCTTTGGAAACCGCGTAATGGGATAATCGGCAAAGTCAGGACATTCTTTCCTCAAGCATCCCCTCATTTACATTTTTCCCAATAAAATCAATGGGTTAGAGATTTTAGTAACCCATTGATTTTATTTGGAAAAATGTAAATGAGGGGATGCTTGAGCATTCTTTCCCCTTCGCGAAGGCGTTTTCATGCAGCCAGCCATGATCGGCGGCATCGCCGCTCTCGGTGCCTTTGTGATCTGGGGTCTGGCACCGCTCTACTTCAAGGCGGTCGCCTTTGCGACGCCGAGCGAGATTGTCGCTCACCGCATCTTATGGACAGTCATTGTGGTCGGCGGATTGATCATGATTCGCCGCAGCCGCAGCCAGATGACGGCCGCGCTCACACCGTTGCGGCTGGCCTATTACGTTGCCACCACACTCCTGATTTCTGTTAACTGGTTGATTTTTATCTCAGCAGTCAATTCCGGCCATATGGTCGAATGCAGCCTTGGCTATTACATCAATCCGCTGGTTAATGTACTGCTCGGCATGCTGTTCCTGAACGAACGGCTGAGCCGGCGGGGCGGGCTCGCGGTGGTGATCGCTGCTGCCGGAGTCGGCGTGCTGATCGCCGGCCACGACGGCGTTCCCTGGATATCCCTGAACCTTGCCGTAACCTTCGGTTTCTATGCACTTTTGCGCAAGAAAGGCGACATCGACCCGCTGATTGGTCTGTTCATGGAGACAGCGCTGGTGGCCCCGCCTGCGCTTATCTATTTGCTCTGGGCCGACAGCCGCGGGCTGGTCGCTTTTGGCCATGGCGGCCTGACCCGGGATATTGCCCTGGCGGCAGCGGGTGTGATCACCGCGGTGCCATTGATATTGTTCATGAGCGCCGCCCGCCGGCTGCAATTGTCAACGCTCGGGCTGATGCAGTACATGACCCCAACCTGCCATTTGATGCTGGCAACGTTGATTTATAATGAGCCGTTCACCATGACCCACGCCATAACCTTTACGTGCATCTGGGGCGCTCTCGGTCTGTACAGCCTCGATTTGCTGGCAGCTCACCGCCGCCTCGCTCAGGGCTTAGAGCCTGTCCCGAAAGTCTATCCATGATTCCAACCGGCTTCGCCTTAGCCCCGGCGGCCATCCATCGGATCAAGCCCCTTGCCCGTAGCGCTGCTACGGGCAAGGGGCTTGATCTCGATGGCTGGCTCGCCGGATGCCATTGGAATCATGAATATGCTTTCGGGACAGGCTCTTAGCCCACCGCGGGGTCGCCAGTGGACCAGGTTCCGGTTTTCATAAGCCCGATGGCCTTTGGCAGGGGGTGTCGGGGGACAGGGTTCCCTGACGCTCGCGCCGGGCAGGCGCGATACCCACGGAACATCTTCCTTAAAGAGAGGCGTAGATACAAGCGCTTCAGGTCCCATGATCCGTCAGGGGACTTCGTCCCCCGACACCCCCGACCAAAGGCCATCGGGCCTTTGGAAACCGGGACCTTGTCTACAATCCGCCGCCTTAAGTTCAGACTTCCTGATCCCGCCTGAATCGAGCTTGGCACTTTATACGAGGGCGCAGACCATCTTCGCCCCGGTTTCGGCATGATGGAAATCGAGTCGGTTGAAGGCCTTGTCCGCACCTACTTACCTAAACGTACGGCTCATAGACTATTAAATTTGTGCCATTCTGGATTCCGAAAAGCCAACCAAAAACCCGCAGGAAACCTGCCCCGGATCAAGAAATCTGAAGTTGATGACATTGCCCCTGGGGGGCACCGTTGGGGGGAACGACAGACGAAGGGGATACGTCCTTCCCGACCTTGGGTATCCCCCTTGATCCTCGAAGACTTGGGGGAGATGATGCCTGGGCGCCTGGTGCGGCGGAAGAGCTGTTTGCCCCCCTCCCTTTGACGGCATGACACACCCGGACCTCCAACCGGCCGTCGTAGTTGTCGCTGGACCGGCCATCCTAATTGTCGTTGCGTAGCGCTGGTGTTCGGAACTACGGCGATGCTTGCCGGTCTTAAAACCTCGTGCGTTTCACGGTCGGACGTCACTGACCAACTGGGAGCGATGGTCCGGCCGATCGCGCCAGTTTCGCCGGCCCAGCCCCGTTTGTGCAAGCAGCATCCCGTTGAACCACCATATGACAGGCAATTAATTGCATCCCCACCTCCGGGCAAGTGCCTCCCCGGTATCTTGCAGACTGGGAAAAGGAGCCTGAGCAGCCGGGAATTTCGGTCACACGTATTTTCGGGATGTTTTCGATGAGCCGAATGGGGTGCGGCGACCCGCATTCCTCGCAAGAGATGCGAAGCCTCTCAGTTGCGTGTGAGTAGAACGTGCGTGTGAGCAGCGCGCGCTCGTGAAACGGCGAGGACGGGAAGATCAACGGCGTCAAGTCCGGTGAAGCGAACGCAGGGGAGGAAGCGCGTATGTTGGTGCAGTCACTGATCGACAAGAAGGGTAAGGACGTTCACACCATCGCCGCCAAGGCATTGGTGACCGAGGCCGCCAAAGAGCTGGCCCGGCGCCGAATCGGGGCGCTGGTGGTGAAGGGCGCGAATGACACCGTCGCCGGCATTCTCTCCGAACGTGACATCGTGCGCGCCATGGCCGAACGCGGCCACCATGGCCTCCAGCTCCGGGTCGAGGACCTGATGACCCGCGACGTCAAAACCTGCTCGCCGGCCGACACCTTATCCACCGCACTCACGACCATGGCCAGCCATCGTATCCGCCATCTGCCGGTGGTGGACGATGGACGGTTGCTCGGGCTGCTGAGTGTTCGCGACGTGATGGCGGAAAGACTGGACAAGGAATCCGCCGACGCCAAGTCGCTGCTCCATGTCAGCCGGGTCCGCACCCCTGCTGCCAATCCTGGCGGCAGGTTGATGGCCTGATTCCCGATTTTTCTTTAGAGCCTGTCCCGAATGTCTATTCATGATTCCATCCGCCTTCGCCTTGGCCCCGGCGGCCATCCATCGGACCAAGTCCCTTGCCCGTAGCGCCGCGGCGGGCGGCGGGCCTTGATCTTGATGGACTGGCGCGCCGGATGCCATTGAAATCATGGATAGACTTCCGGGACAGGCTCTTAGTTCATCCGACCACCCGTCCGGCCTGTGGTGATCGAGAGGAGTGCCGACGGCGACAATTGCGATCGAGAGCCGGCTGAAGCGCGCGGCGTGGCGCCCCCCGGACGTGACGCCGCGCCCGGGAAAGGGCGAAGCCACGCGATCCTGCCATCGGGCACAACGACGGAGGTGACAGCGGATGCCATTCCCTGTACCCTTCGGGGGCACGCGACACCTTGGGAACGCCCCCGAGAGGAACGCCCCTCATGAAGATCCTGGTGGTCGAGGACGACGCCAATCTGGCAGATTTCCTGAAGAAGGGACTGAGAGAGAATGGGTACACTGTCGACGTCGCCGCCGACGGCCGCGAGGGCCTGTTTCTCGCGACCGGTGAGTCCTATGATGTCATCATTATGGACCGCATGCTGCCGATCATCGATGGTCTGACGGTGATCGAAGCCTTGCGCAAGTCCAACAACCAGACGCCGGTGTTGGTGTTGAGTGCGCTTGGTGATGTCAGCGACCGGGTCCAGGGCCTGCGCGCCGGCGGTGACGACTATCTGACTAAGCCGTTCGCTTTCGTTGAGGTTCTGGCCCGCCTGGAAGCCCTGCTGCGCCGCAGCAGCAACGTTACCAGCCAGCCGGTGACCGTTCTGCGAGTCGGCGATCTCGAAATGGATCTGTTGGCTCGGACCGTCCGGCGGGCAAACAAGCCAATCGATCTCCAACCGCGTGAGTTCCAGCTCCTGGAGTATTTCATGCGCCGGCCCGGGCAGGTCGTAACCCGGACTATGCTGCTCGAAGGTGTCTGGGACTATCATTTCGACCCCCAAACCAATGTTATCGATGTTCATGTCAGCCGACTCAGGCAGAAAATTGACCGAGGCTATCCGGTTTCACTTCTGCAAACGGTCCGCGGGGCCGGATACTGCCTCCGTCCACCCGATTAGGCCGCTGCGTTCGGTCACCTTTCGGCTGGCGCTCTGGTACGGGGTTCTGTTTTGCGGCTCGGCGCTGCTGCTGGTCGGCTTCCTGTTCTGGCAGACCACGGTGTTCATGAACCGGCAGATCGACTCGGTTTTGCGCACCGAGCTCGCAACCCTGCTCGGCGAAGCGCGCGAAGCCGCGACCGCTGCCACCCTGTCGACCACGATTCGCTTGCGCAGCCTGTCGGTCGATGGCGAGCAGCTTTCCTACTTACTACTGGATCCCCAGGGCGAGCCGATTGCCGGTAACCTGCGGGAGCGGGACCGCATTCGGCCGCTTGCCGATGGTGCCTACGAGCTTCGCAGCGAGCCGGCAGAGGGAAAGGCCCGCCGGGTGGTCCGCCTGGGCGAGGCGATTCTCAATGACGGCCACCGGCTCTATGTCGGGCTCGATGTCGCCGACGAGGAAGCTGCGCAGCACCTGATTGCCGAAACCCTGGCCACCGGCGTGGTCTTGATGATCGTGCTGGCCGGCGTTGGTGCCATGCTGTTCCGCACGGCGGTCGAAGCCCGACTCCAGCAGGTCAGCCGGACCAGCGAAGAGATCATGAATGGCGATCTCTCCCACCGCATTCCCACCACCGGCTCGGGCGACGAGTTCGATCACCTCGCCGAAACCCTTAACCGCATGCTCGACGAAATCCATACCCTGATGGAGAGCAAGCGGAACATGCCCAACACCATTGCCCACGATCTCCGTCATCCGCTGACCCGGCTTAAGGCTCATATGGAGGCGGCGCTCGCCCCCAGCATCGATGCGTCGCGGATGCGGGAGATCGTCACCCGTGCGGTGACCGAGATCGACGAGATCGTCGCCCTCTTCAACGCCCTCCTGCGCATCGCCCGCATCGAGGCCGGAACCGGACGGGAGAGCTTCTGCATAATCGCCCCGGATGAGGTGGCGACCGAGGTGGGCGAGTTCTATCAGCCGCTGGCCGAGGAAAAGGGCCTGCTCTACCTGGTCGAGGTCGAACCCGACATCAAGGTGTTCGGCGATCTCCACCTGCTGTCCCAGGCGGTTGCCAACCTGCTCGACAACGCCATCAAGTACACCCCCACCGGCGGCTCCATTCGGCTCAGCGTCGTCCGGGTTGATCACACCGCGCACATCACGGTTGCCGACAGCGGCCCCGGCATTCCGGTCGAACTGCGGCCGATGGCCGTCCGCCGCTTCTACCGCCTTGACCGCAGCCGCTCCACGCCCGGCCACGGTTTGGGTTTGACCCTGGTCGCCGCGGTTGCTCGTCTTCATCACGGTCACTTGTTGATGGAGGATAATCACCCGGGACTGCGGGCGACCATCATGCTGCCGCTGCCGGCGTAAGGCAACACGCCCCACCCT
>Ga0172367_10009877_pt1 | contig 10390 bp, 11 predicted proteins | sample Lak10m_FD_114542 | JGI IMG/M metagenome (GOLD analysis project Ga0172367, IMG submission 114542) | Freshwater microbial communities from Kabuno Bay, South-Kivu, Congo - kab_022012_10m | ecosystem: Environmental > Aquatic > Freshwater > Lake | place: Democratic Republic of the Congo: South-Kivu...
CCGAGTCCCGAGTCCCGAGTCCCGAGTCCCGAGTCCCGAGTCCCGAGTCCCGAGTCCCGAGTCTTGGTCTAAATTATTTTTCATTTTTGTACTTATTGGTTTTAACTTCAAAGGCTTCACCCTGTGCCAAGCTAACGGTTGCAGGGATCACAACGCCATAACCGAACACCGCCGTGGCCTGTATTCAAACTCCGCGCCCCAATCGCGTTCCACTAGCCATGCAGGCACTCACACCAAGGTGACCAAAGTCTTCCACCTGAGCGTGGTGGTCCAACACCGCACCGCACCGCACCGCACCGCAATTGACAATTGAATCCAAACCCAGCCAGACCTCGCTGCCCACAATTGCACCGACCATAACGGCAGACCCACAGCCAACTAATGCACTTGGCAACACAAAAGGCTGTGGTTGAAGGACGGTGGCCATACTGAACCTGCATCGCACAAGTGCTGCATTAGCTTTTCAAGCATAGTGTTGTTGCCTAAGGCCACGATCGCTGGGTCACATGCCGCACGATAACTGTCCGAGTGATCCACATTTCTCAAACCAACTATTGCGCCGAGAACAGACACATTCAGCACCGTTTTGCCAACCGGCAATGCATCGTCTAGAAATCCGATTACATCAAATGCACCCGACAACTCAGCAGCCTCAGCCACGGAAGGCCTATGACCTCCAGTACCGATGGTTACGAGTCTAGTCTTGGGCATCAGTGCGACACACCATCTCGTTGAATCACTTTCAGGAAGGTCATCCACAGAATTTTGATATCGAACCAAAAGCCTTGACGCGTCAAATACTCAGCATCAAGCATCACCTTTTGTGAAATCGGCAAGTCGTCACGGCCATTGACTTGCGCCCAACCAGTCAGGCCAGGCACTAAGGTATGCACGTTTTTTTGGGTACGCAGCTCGATCAAGTCACACTGATTGAACAGCGCCGGGCGCGGGCCCACAAAACTCATGTCACCCGCCAAAATGCTCCACAATTGCGGCAGCTCGTCCAAGCTACTCTTACGCAAGAAAGAGCCGATGGGCGTCAGATATGAATGAGCATCCGCCAGCAAATGCGTGGCCACCGCAGGCGTGCCTACCCTCATGCTGCGGAACTTTGGCATTTTGAAGATTACGTTATTTCGGCCAAGGCGATCAGACCAATAAAGTGCGGGACCTTTGGACGTCAAGCGCACGGCAAGCGCCACCAGCAACACTGGCACAAGCAATATCAGTGCGAAAAGACAGACAAGAAAAACGTCAAAAACTCTTTTCATTCCACCATCGCTCGCCTCAACCCCTCTTCCACAGACACCGGTGGCACCCAACCTAGTAAGCTACGCGCCTTGGAGATATCAACCTGTAAATTACCGCACAAACGCTGCGCCACATCACCCTTGCCCAACAACAAAGCCCCCGCCTGCAAAGCCCACACAGGCACCGGCAGCAAACGCGTAGGAACACCGGCTGATTGCGCCATGCCTCGCACTAGCTCGGTGGTGGACAGATCTTGCCCGTCACTCACCAAAAAAGTCTGGTTAGCTGCTTGGGGGTGGGTTATGCAGGTGACTATGAAATCTACCAGGTTGTCCAACGCCACCAAGCTGCGCTGGTTGTGCACTGAGCCCAGCGGCAACGGCAAGCCGCGTTGCACGGCGCGCATGAGGGCAGCAAAGTTGGCTTTGACGCCGTGGCCATACACCAACGGTGGCCTAATGATTACCACCTCCATGCCGGTGTTAGCGCTGAGTTGCCGCAAACCCTGTTCAGCTTCGTGTTTACTCTGACCGTAAGCATCTCTCGGGTTGGGCACATCGGCTTCAGTGAGCGCTCGCCCGGGCGGCGTGCTATCGCCATTGACCTTGACCGAGCTAATAAAAACAAACCGCTTCACACCAGCGGCGGCAGCTTGGCGGGCTAGGTTCAAGGTGCCATCCACATTGACAGCGCGAAAAGCAGTCAAAGAATCAAAATCGGAGGCACACTCCTTCAGAACATGAACACGTGCAGCCAAGTGAACAATATTTTCACAGTTCACTAGCGATTCCCCCCAAGAGGTTGCGCCGTCAACTTCAGGAACGATGATGCGTAAAGTCTCCAATGGCATATCGCACGCCGCGCGGGTAGCAGCGCGTACCGAAAAATTGCGCAACATCGCATTGGAACACAACGCGCGCCCGACAAAACCACTTGCACCAGTTATCATTAAAGTAGGCATTTGTCAATTAAATTTTGGGGCGCAGCAATGAATCGTATACCTCAGCTGTCTGGAGATTGATTTTCTTAGAGTCGAACAGCGCCTCCGCCCTTCGCCGGGCTGCCTCACCCATCCTGATTCTCAAAGACTCATCACCTAGCATGCGGCTGATGGCAACCGACAGAGCTTCAGCGTCCTTGGGAGGTACCAGTAAACCCGTCTCCTCGTTCACTACGGCATCTGCGAGGCCGTAAATATCACTCCCGACCGTTGGCAAGCCCATCGCGGCGGCCTCAATCACCACCGTACCGAAGCCTTCCCTGTAGCTTGGAAGGCAAAGTACATCGGCGATAGACATAAAAGCCTCGGGGGTCATACTGAAACCGATACTATGGACGTCCTTGAGCTGCGTAATCTCTACCTGCGCGATCGCACCGGCCACCCCACTTTCGGCGTCCGACGGGCCAACAAGTATCAAATGCGCCTCACTAAAAACTAATTTAAGTGCTGCGAAAGCCCGCAGCAACTCCCGGACACCTTTTTCTTCCGTGATACGACCCACAAATAAAAGCACTGAGGCAGCCTTGGGAATGCCCAGTGAGCTACGCATAGATAAGCGATCTGCCAGTGAAAAACGGCTGGGATTGAACCGTTGAAGATCGACGCCGGCCAGCGAACCTGCACCGATAACGAACAAGTTTTCGCCGCCGAGAATTTGATGATCAATCAAGAATTGGCGCTGAGTTACGCTGTCGGCATAACAACACGTATTTAGTCTACCTACAAGCTTATCGCTTGTTCGCGCGAGCCAGCCTTTTATACCGTGCATATTTACCCACGGTTGCCCTGTAAAAGTATGGAGCCGGACTGGCACACACGCCAAATAAGCCGCTATTGCAGTCAATAAGCCCGCCTTGGGTGTAGTCGAATGGGCAATTTGAGTACGGTTTTTCCTAAAAAAAAGAAAAAGACGTAGCAATGCCAGCAAATCACGGTATGGAGATATTGCACGCGGAATCTCGATCACCTCACACCGAATGCCACGAATTTTCGTCAGAACCTCTAAACCTGGCCCATCGCTAGTCAACACAGTAACATGGGCACCAAGCTCCCCAAGCATGGCAACCTGCTGCTTGAGCTGGGTCGCGACAAAAAAAGGTACCGTCGATATACGAGCAATACGTATGCCAGACAAAGTCTGTAAATTAGATATTCGGCCGGGAAACTGCATCTTAGTCAACCTTCTGAAAATATATGCAGAACCGTCACGGAAGGCGCAAGCACTTTAACAAGGATGTCACACCACCTCATCTTCTTAACTCGTCAGCCTTTTGAGGTAAACACGTAAAATATGTAGCACCAGTGCCATTACAAAGGCGATACGGTCAAAAATGATGGGAATAATATTTCTAGTCTGCAACGTCGAAGCATTACCTCCATGCCTGATGAAGTCCATCAAGGATAAGTGTACGAAGGTAACCTTGTACCCAAAATATTGAGCTAATACCCCAATCCAAGCGTCGTGGAATATCCCAATATGTGCGGAGATCGGCAATACATCGCGCAGAATATCCCTCCTGAAAGCCATGCAGCATCCGGTAAAAGTGTTGCTGACGATGTTTTTGATCACGCCCGGCGAACTACCAGCCATCTCAAACAGAGACGCGTGCACAACCTCCCCACCGCGCACAACAGCCGCGTCATGCACAAGAAGGTCCAGTTTGCCGGTTTGCAGCATTTCAACCACCGTTGCCACCTTTCCATCGTGCCAGCGATCATCTTGGTCACTGAGGAAAACAATATCTCCACGAGCTTCCTGAAGTGCCCGGTTAAACGTCAGTGCAGCCCCTACATTTTTAGGGTTGACGATCAGCTGGATGCGTGGATCTTTGAAATTCCCAATGATTTCAACCGTGTTATCGGTTGACCGGTCATCCACAACGATCAGCTGATCCGCGGCATTGAGTTGTTTGAGAATGGATGATATCTGGGTCACAACATGTGCCGCACCATTGTATGTAGCCATGCACACGGAAATTTTCATTGATATCTTCTTTCTTCAAAATTAATATCAATCACACGGTATTCTTCGAAGGACCCGCTTTGCATTCGTATCCGCGACTGTTAGGCAGGTCTGCCTTACCGCTCAAGTAAAAAAAGATGAAGAAATAAACCAGGAAATCCCATGACTCAAAAAAAAGCCCTGCATCAGTAGACCATCGTATTATCACGGAGGAAAAAAGCACGAAAAATAATTTGTTATTTTTCCAGAATTTGAGCAGCGAAAGCCCTACAAGGCCAATGACTACCAGCCCCATCAATCCGGTCTGCGAGTGAAGACTGATCCAAGAGTTGTGATAGTTGTACCCAAATTCCTCGCCTTGCGGCCATGGATCAATGAAAATATTTGCCCCAAAAATAAGCCGAAAAAGATCCAGATTATTTAGGTAATTTGCCCACAGCACTAATCGCACCGAATCTTCATCAGCACTTCTTGCCAAATAAATTTCAACTGCATTTCCAAGAAAAAAGTTGTCTTTAGAAAACGCAATAAGATTATCGAAAAACAGGTATACAACAAGGAGGAAGAAGCCAAAGAACAATATATAAAAATAACTACTTTTAATCCGTGCCTGGAGGTCTATAAGCACAAGCCCTCCCAGCAAAAAAACACTCGAAAGAATGCCGGAACGTCCAATGGCCCAGGCGCAGAGCAAGGCGGTCATCAGCGCCGGTTTCAGATCAATTTTTGCGCCGTCCACTCCGAGTACGATGTACAGGGAGATACAGGCCGCAAGCAGCATCATGGAAATTCCGTTGTAACTGGTCGCTGTCAGCGCGTCCCGCGCACCGACGCCGGTGGCAATCAGGGCAACAAAACAGGCGGCCAAGCCATAAAAAACAGAATACGCGCCTGCACGCGACACGTAGCCCTTGACCAGCAGCAATGCCACTCCCGCATTGGCAAGAATGAATAACACCACATGACCCAGACGGTCTGTCTTAGCCGACACAAACAAGGATGAGACCAGAAACGAAAAAAGGAACAGACCAATAAATGAATATATTTTGAGATATCTCTGCTCGATGGTTTTGCTCGTCAGTACAAGGGCCAGCAGCCCGAGGGTGGACAGTACAAATGACATCAACAGTTGGGCTGGCCACACGAAACGTGCCAGAGACAATGCCAGATAGAAAGAAAACAGCATGCCGAAAAGGAATTTGTTCTGTGTGCGGTCTACGGCATGCCCCTGCCTGGGATGCAAGGCCGTGGGTGATTGCTGATCGAGACTCATGGTGTTACCGCATAGGAATAGGGCAGCTTGTTTCGGGCAGACGGCATGGCACTGGCCAATCCGCCAAGTTTATTTGTCCGCTGCAAAAAAACGTTTCCAGTTGAACTTGCTGTTTTCCAGATCGACGAGGGTCAGCCTGGCATTGGCTCGCCTTCTGCCCAGAGAGGAGAAATACATGGAAAACAACAGATTTAAAAACGTGGCCGAAATCCTGGCGATCGCGAAGGCGACCAAGCGCTGGGCGGTGGTCATGCGGTCTTTGAGGAATTTTTGATACTCACGTGCCGAATACAAGCCCCTGGCCCGGTACAGCATCAGCCTGGCTGTGTTGCGCCACGGTTCGCGTTCGCAGACTTGCACTTTGGCCGCATCGGCAATACCGGCAAAAGACCAAATCAATTCAGGCCATTTGAACAGTGAGACCTCAAATCCCTTGTCCGTCCACATGGCATTGCCGTATCTGATGGCAATCATCGGCTCGGCCAGAACGATGGCGCCCTCGGCGATGGGCTGCTGGAATATCACGCCCATGTGTACAAACAGGGTGCCGTAGTAGGATTTTTTGTCCCTGGCGTCCCACATGGAACGCCGGATAACCACACAACCAATGAACGAAAGAAAATTTCCTGTGTCCCGAAACAGCCGGTCGGCCTCATCTTTGGTGTAGGTTGTGTTTTCCGTCAGGTCAAGGCTGCCCGGCTTGAGGGTTTGGGTGAGATCAGCATTGTGAATCTCTGCATTCACAATCACCAGCTCCGGGCCGTTTTGCAAAACGCCTAAAACGGCGTCGATCGCTCCCGGCTTGATGATGTCGTCGTCGGAGAAAAGCCAGCAATACTCGCCAGTTGCAAGTTCCACAGCGCGCGAGTAGTCCTGATCCACCCCGCCCTTCTGCGCAAGGCGCGTATAACGCACGTTGGCATATCGTTGCCGGTAGGAGAGGACGACCTCCTCAGTGTTGTCGGTGGAGGCGCCATCCACAATGACAATTTCCACCTGCCCGGTCAGCTGGGAAACGATGCTGTCTAGCGTTTGTCCTATCAGCGCGCCGCGGTTTAAGGTCGCTATGCAAATCGACAGCTTGATCATGGAATCCATCTTATTTTTCTGTTCCGGCCATTTCCAGGACCAGTTTTTCAATACGCGCAGAAGCCAGGCCATCGGGTTGGTGGGAAATCTCCTGGAGATAGGCACTGCGCGCGCCACGCAGTTCCGCTTTTTCCGTCAGCAGATTGCCGGTTTCCAGCTTGCTGAAGAGTGCCATGAGCTCCTCCACTGATTGTGGCACCAGAACCGCTCCGGAATCCCTGAATACGTCGCTGAAGGGCCAGCCGGGAAAGATGGGGCAAACAGTCAGCTTGTCAGCGATCAATGCATCGATCGTCGCCGTCGAGCCGAATGAAATAAAGGCATCGCAAACAGCAATCACCGCGCGAATATCCGATGTTTGCTCGGCGAACACCACATTTTGACAGTTCCCGCACAGTGCGCGGGTTTCATCGACGTTCTCATGTGGATGGGGTTTGACGATAAGCAGTACCCCGGGCGAGCGGTCGGCCGCCCTGAATATCGCCAGCTTCATTTCCCGAAGAATGCCCGGGTCGGTGTAGTCACCGTGAGCACTGTCGGTGTAGGTAGAAGCCAAAACCACGATTTTCCGGGTACCTGTCTGGCCAAATGTGTCCCGAAAAGAGTCAAACACTGCCGCAGGCGGGTTTACGAGACTGTCGTGACGGGGCGAGCCCGTGACATGGATTTTTTCTTCAGCAACACCATGTTTGATCAGAAATCTCTTCGAACTGTCGCCCCATACGGCAACGCGGCTTGCGGCAAAAAAGCGCCACTCTATGGCCTCATCGCCGGTCAATCCAAATTGGACATCCAGACAAGGGATTCCCATCTGCGCACAAAGCAATGCATATACTCTCGCACGCGAGTCAGCCGTATCGGGTGACAGGACAATGGCCGGCCGATGCTTTTCCAGGATATGCCGCGCCAGCACGGCTTGCGGTGCCATCACGGGGATGTACCCCTTGAACAGAAGATGGAACAACTGCGCCACTGCAGATCTCAGGCCGGGATCCAGGCCTACCTGCAATCCGGCAAGCGCCCCGGAGCTTTTGAACCGCTTCTCCAGCTCGGCCAACGCGCGCTTGAGATGCCGAAGCCGGTCTTCCACATGCACATCCCAATGCTGGGACGTCGTCTGGTAGAAGCAGACACCCGCCGAACCGGCACGCTTTCCGGATTGAGCAAGCTCCGCCAACACCACGGCACTGAAAGCGTTGTGTGTGATGACACGCTCAACCACCGGCTCCAGTACATCACGGTACATGCGCTCGGTAAATCCAAGACACAGCACGGTGTTTCCTGCAGGCCAGCTTGAACAGCCTTCTGAAGTCCGGCGCCTGCTTGCGGCCTTGATCCCGTGCTTCAGCCTGAGGAGGTAGGGCCGCAGGGCCAGTTTGATTCTTGCCACGTGGCCGACCGACGCTACAGCGGTCGTCAAATGGCGATAAGCCAGTTCGGTGGCAAAAATCTCCCAAAAGGGCAGATCGTCGACAGTCAGGGCTTCAGAAAGTGTCTTCCCCCAGGGGAGCGTAGTCGCGCCGAGACCTTTAATCAAGGAAGCGTAGCCGGCTTGGGTTTCCGTAAATGTTGGCGTGGAGCCTTTGGAATTCATATCACAGCGTTTTCGGGTTCCTACCGGCAGAAACAGAACACGCCCATTCTGATCACTGACCATCGCAACGCAGTCGTTTTTTAGTGCCGAAACTTTTATTGATGAGACGTATTTGTCGCCAGCGCCAGGTCATGAGCCACCATCTGGCAGACCATCTCCTGAAACGTTATCCGCGGTGTCCACCCGAGTTGCCTGCGCGCCTTGCCCGCATCGCCCACAAGCAACAAGGGCTCGCTGGGGCGAAACAAGGCCGGATCCTCACGAACATAATCCCGGTAATCGAGATCCAGTTCTTCAAAAGCAATACTGCAAACGTCCCGCACAGAATGCGACGCCCCTGAAGCCAGCACATAATCGTCTGGCTGCGGTTGCTGCACCATCAACCACATCCCGCGTACATAGTCAGCTGCGTGGCCCCAATCCCTGCGCGCATCCAGATTGCCAAGCGTCAATTCCTGCGCCAGCCCGAGTTTGATATTAACCGCGGCATGCGTGATCTTTCGAGTGATGAAAGAAAGGCCTCGCCGTGGACTCTCGTGATTGAAAAGAATTGCAGAGCTTGCGAACAGCCCGTACCGCTGCCGATAGATGCGGATCATCGCATCTGCGTACACCTTCGCGGCGCCATAAGGGCTGCGCGGGTTTAACGCCGTCAGTTCCGTTTGAGGACTTTCAGTTGCTTCACCAAAAACTTCACGGCTCGAGGCCTGGCAAAAGCGGATGGCCGTATCCACCCCAAGAATGGCGTCCAGTATTTTCACCACTGCGAGGCCGTTGACCTCTCCGATGCCTACCGGGTCGTCGTACATTCCACCGCCAGTCGAATAAGCCGCGAAGTTGAAGATTTTCCCCGGTCGATGCGCCTCCAGGACGCCTCGAATGGCCGCCGGATCGGCAAAGTCCCAGTAAGCCAACTCAACGCCGCGCTCGAACAAGTCCGGCAATTGCGACCTTGCACGGGAGAGGTCCCTGACGACACCGACAACGCGATAACCTTCCGAAAGCGCGAGTTCTGCCAAATACGAGCCGTCTTGGCCGGTTATTCCAGTAATACAGACCGTCTTCATCACCCACCACGGCACCAGCGCCAATAAATAAATACACCCATGGCACGCCCGGACCATGGCCAGAAGGCGGCAAGCATACTGAACCGAGGGGAAAGGACTTGCTACGCCGTCTTGCGGGCCACCATGACCCGTTCAAATCCCTTGACGATACCGAGCTTGCACAAGAATCTGTCAATTCTTACAACCACCCTGGCAGCCGCGTAGCGAAATCCGTCCGAGCCGCTTATCCTCATGACCGGCGTACCGGCAAATGCATTGTGGCGCAAACTCAAAATAACTTCGAATTTGTTATTGAACACGTCTGCAATTTCATCCACAGCAGAATGTTTTGCCTCTTCCATGGGACTAAAAATCTCTTCCCGATATTTTCTTTTACCCGTCAGCAGGTTAAAAACCGTGCCTATTTTTTGCGGGTAAGAAAGCGAATACGTCGGCAAAATAAATTCGAAGAAATATTCCAACCCCTGCTCCAGCCGGCCTCGCGGCATGTCATCCATGGTGGCCACAATGCCACCTGGCTTCAAGGCGTGAAAAACCCTGTCCATGAAGACAGGAACGTCAGGCATATGATGGAACGCCGACCATCCGGATACCGCGTCATACTTGTCCACGCCCAGATCCAGTTCGCTTACATCCTGCAGGTGATAAGTTACCGATCCAAATCCTTCCTTGTACGGATTTTCTTCAAGCATTTTTCTTGCAAGCGCAATGGCTTTTGGCGATATGTCGTAGGCATCAACATGGCATCCATTCCGGGCCAGTTCCAGCGCCAGCCAGCCCGATCCGCAACCTATATCGAGTACCCGCGAACCCGGTTTGTGCGATACCCATTTGATATATTGGTCACGAGCTCCGCCTTCGAGTATTTCCGTCATTTTGGGATCGATGAGGAATCTCTTTTCGCCACGCTGGGGAATGTACTTCGTGGCGCGGCGGATGTCAGCTTCCATCGCAATCTGCTCGGATTTTGACGTGCGTATATCGGCAATTTGGTCGAAAAAATCGGCTTCAGCCTTTTTCAATTGGTCAAGGTTGTCTTGTTGCATATATCCATTCCCCATCTAATTTACGTATCAATTTTGTCTTCAAAAAAAAGTCCGCTTATTTCTCTCATGACCCGGCTTTACAAGGAAAACCTCTTTTTCAGCAGGCC
>Ga0172367_10009880_pt1 | contig 10389 bp, 7 predicted proteins | sample Lak10m_FD_114542 | JGI IMG/M metagenome (GOLD analysis project Ga0172367, IMG submission 114542) | Freshwater microbial communities from Kabuno Bay, South-Kivu, Congo - kab_022012_10m | ecosystem: Environmental > Aquatic > Freshwater > Lake | place: Democratic Republic of the Congo: South-Kivu...
CAAGAGCATAGGAAGCGCTAGTTGCATCAAGAGCATAGGAAGCACTAGTCGCGTCAAGAGCATAGGAAGCGCTAGTCGCATCTAAGGCATAGCTAGCACTAGTGGCATCAAGAGCATAGGAAGCGCTAGTTGCATCAAGAGCATAGGAAGCACTAGTCGCGTCAAGAGCATAGGAAGCGCTAGTCGCATCTAAGGCATAGCTAGCACTAGTCGCGTCTAAAGCGTAGGAAGCGCTAGTCGCATCTAAGGCATAGCTAGCACTAGTCGCGTCTAAAGCGTAGGAAGCACTAGTTGCATCTAAGGCATAGCTAGCACTAGTCGCGTCTAAAGCGTAGGAAGCACTAGTTGCATCTAAGGCATAGCTAGCACTAGTCGCGTTGCTAGCATTAGTTGCATCAAGAGCATAGGAAGCACTAGTCGCGTCAAGAGCATAGGAAGCGCTAGTTGCGTCAAGAGCATAGGAAGCGCTAGTTGCATCAAGAGCATAGGAAGCGCTAGTTGCATCAAGAGCATAGGAAGCGCTAGTTGCATCAAGAGCATAGGAAGCACTAGTTGCATCAAGAGCGTAACTAGCACTAGTTGAATTTGATGCATAGCTAGCACTTAATACAGTCATTGAAGCTGTATCTGCTGTTGTTATAACAGTATTACCATTCCAAGTAAAAGTGCTACCTGTTATATAAACGGACCCTGTAAAAGTTTGAGTATCTGTTAATTCATCTCCAAAAATGTTTGATCCTGAAGAATATATAACTGATGAAGATATATAAGTTACTTTTAAGACTTCAGCGTTGACTGTATTGAATGAACCTGTACCTGCTGTTAAAGTACCACCTAATGTTACATTATTTTGAATAGTAGCACTGCCTGAAATAGAAGCACCACCTGAAGCATATAATAAACCAATTCGTCTATCTACATTAAATGCTATTGTAGCATCAGTACCTAAACTTTGAGATTTGTAGACTGTGAAGTTAGTTTCATTAGATCTAAAATTAGGATTAGATGCTATTTCATAAAACTCAAAAACGTTTTTGGCTAGACTCGTTATAATACCTGCTGAACCTGAAAATGCCCAACCATTAGCACCTCCTATATTAGTAATAAATATAGACCCAGCATCTATTAATTCAGTATTACCTATTCTTAAAGCATTAAAAGTACTACCTCCTAAATCTGAAGAACTAATTATTATACCTGATCCTGTAATATTTAATTCAGGGATAGGGAATAGAGTAGGTAATATATTTTGAGCGTTAGTAGCGTAAGAAGCTGTTATGGCTTGAGAAGAGCTAATAGCCCAAGAAGCTGTACCTATAAAACTAGGGGCAGTTATAGACCCATTATCTATAGTTATAGAACCAGTTGTAAAGTTTATAGAACTACTAACTGAAGTAATAGAACTAGTTGTAAGAGTTATAGGACCCCCAATTACTGTTACCCCACCACTACCACTGACAAGCAATGAGCCTGTTATTTCAGCATTACCTGAAAAGGGAAAACTAGAACCTCCTATAGAGGTTGAACTAGTATAATAAAATTTATGGTCACTGCTATTATAAACAATAACATTAGAATAATTACCCTCATTTAAAACTGCTGATAAATTACCCCCAGTAATAAATAAGCTACCTGTTAAATTAAATGATCCTGATGATTGGTCAATAAAAATTTGTCTCCACCCAGCATTTGTAGTATAGCTAGAAGAATCTACTAATATATGATATTGTTTAGAAGAAGTTGTAAAGGTAGTTAAACCATCATGAACTCTAACAGAATCAAATGTGAATCTACCATTTGAACCTGTTACTACTAATCTATCATCAATTGGTTCTTTACTGGTGATTCTAAAACCACCTACTAACTGTATGGGCATATTTTTATAGTTTTACTTTTAAAAGGATTAAAAATTAGGTAGCATTCAAAACAAAAGCATTTGAACCTGCAGATTGTAAAAGAGTAGTTTTATATACTTTATAAAGTCCTACTGTAGTTTTGGTAAAATTACCTGTCACATCAAATCCTCCTTGCTTTATATTAGTTAAATCATTCTGACCAGCTCCATATATAATATATAAATAAGCTGATGTACTATTATTTATAGTCACATTAGTATTACTAGGTATAGATGTAGTGTTAAAGCTAATAGTCCCGTTTTGTACTTCACCCCCACCAGTCCAAGCTGTTAAATCCAATAGCTCATCTTCAGTAAAAGAAGAACTATTTGGAGAAGCTCCTGATCTAAGTGAAACTATTCTACTATAAGATTTAGTTCTTTGTATGGTTGATGATGGAGATAGTGGGGTACCTAACCCATTACTAGAATACGCTCCTGAAACTGAAAGGAGAGTTATAGAACCAGTAGCTGTAACTGTTATAGGGGAAGGACTACTTAAAGAAGTTAAACTAGTTAAAGTCCAACCATTAGTAGTACCACTAGCTGAAGTGTATGTAATAATCCCAGTTACCCCATTTTCAATATTAGAATTGGTATAATTATTAGCAGTGTTGTTACTGACATAAGTAGTAGTTCCAGTTAATCCTGAATAACTGAATGTTAAAGTAGGATCGGCAGGATTTGTCTTACTTAGAGTTTGAGATGCTGGCGTAGCATTGTAACTAACTTTACTTCCATCTTCTAATTGAACATGCAAACTACCAGTAAAGTTTTGAGAACCTGAAGCATAAGGTGATGTAGTAAGAATATTAAAAGTTGTTGACGTAACCCCAGGGGTGTTATTAGTAGCTACTGTAGTTGTTCCTTGGAGTAAAGAAGCAGAAAGAAGAATATTACCTGACCCTGTGGTATAAGTAAAGATTATATCATAAGCATCAACAACATATGAACCTGCCCCAGGACCTGAAAATCTATCTGTGGTAAAGCCGGAAAAAGCAGTTGATAAACCTGTAGGTATAGAAGCGGTTCCAAATTGTAAAATTAACTGTCCCCCACTAGCTGTTACAAATACATCACGAGAATAATCTATAATTTTAAGTTGAGATAAAATAGTTAAAGGATCAGAACCTGTTTGATATTGGACAGAATTTCCTCCTATAGCAGATGAAGCAGTATAATGTAAAGCTCCACTTTGAGTATCATAAACAACAACATGGGGCTTGCTAACCTCAGTTAAACCACTAGCTGTTATTTCATTAACATGAATATCAGAACCTGATACTAATACTTTTTTCCATTCAGCCATTTAATTAGGTATTTAAGATTTTTATTGTTTCCTGTAACTTTAAAACAGAATTATACACAGCTTGGATGTCTTGTCCTTTAAAATCAGAACGAGCTATTAGATTTAATAAGAAGACAGCTTCTTCAAGTTCTAATTGGGGTAGATTTTTGTTTTCAACAACCATTTCATCATCTTTTTTAAGTAGATTTTTAATATCTTTAAAACTAGCCATGTCTTTTTTTATTTATGTTAACAATTGATACATCCTATCGGGGTATAAATATGAATGTTTCTAAAAAAATATTATAAATATCCAAAATAAAAATCATTATCTTTATAAATTATCCCACCAGTCACCGCTGTTGGGAAACTTCCTGTAGGGAATAAAGTTAGTACACCTTGGTTATTAACTTTTACCTTAGGAATTCCACTCTTTTTAATAAGAAATATATCTTCATTACTATATTGGTCAACTGTTAATGATGAAGATATTATTACATCTTTACTTCCACTATTAACTATATTAAGTGAGCTATCTAAAGTCCAATAATTAGTTACTGAGGGTATGTAATAACTAATAAAGTTTTGGATTGAAATATCTTGGGCCTCATTAGCATCAGCATTATATATTAATAATTTATCATTGGTTGTTGAGGGGGAAGCAGCTGAGTAATTAGGAGCTGCTAGAATTATATTATCAAAACCATAATAATCAGCTGTAACTGTGACAGTACCACTACTTCCTCCTCCTGATAAGCCTCCTGTAGCTATTAGGTTAGTTATATCCCCATCAGCCCCCTCAGCATAACTACCTGTGTAAAAAAGCTGTTGAGTAGTAGGATTATAGACAACAACCCCAGTAGTTACACTTGAATTATCTAATGATAAAGAAGCATATAAAGCAGGGAAGCCTAAATCTATTCTAAACCTTTCAGCCATGTTGTTATAGGGGGTTTAGTAATAAATATTTAAGCTTTATAATATTTCAGATAATCTTCTTTTAGATACTTATTAAAACCGTATAATTTATCTTTATTTATTTGTAATAAAACTATATTTTTATTGGTTTGACCTACTTTATCCTTATCACCAGTTAATAACCAAGGGATATCAAAAGGAAACCAAAAACTAAAATCTATAGTAGGATCTTTTTTAACAATTTTATCATAATCAGATTTAGAAATTTCTAAATAGGAAAATTCATTTCTTTTTTTACAAAAATATCTTCTAAATTCTCCTAACTTATAATCTTGTTCTGTGGGTTGAGTTATATAAAGTTGAGGAGGATTAATCAATAAATCAGGAGAGATGTTTTTTAAACCTAAATAATTAGATACATCAATACCACTCCCAGGAATATAAATATAATCTCTAGGTGAGATATATTCAAAAATTTCTCGAGTTAAAATAGGAGTGATAGGGATGAGTGAAAAATTAGGTGTGTCATCTGGGTTTTTTCCTGTATAAATTTTCCCATTGTATAATTTATAATAATAACCAATATACTCAGAATTATCTTTTTCTAAAACATATTCCCCCCCAGCTGTATAAAGGTTAGGTTGGATTCTGTTTTTAGGTACATAAGGCATATTTATAAATATTTTTTAAAAAGTTTATACAATGTCAAACTTATTAGATTCTTTAAAAGCTGCTTCTCTTCCAAATGTGCTTTTCTTTCCCCCAGCATTTATATCAGCGTAATATATAATAGCTTCTTCTGGAGTATTAAAAGTTTTAACTTGTCCTCTAGTTAAGAATTTTATAGCTACATCAGCTGCTATTTCAGGATTTTCTAATAAATCAGGATTATTAACTAAATCAACACCTACCTTTTTACTATAAGAAGCATAGTTTCCTTTAAATGTAATTTGATTAAAACCTCTACCTACATACCTAGATCCATCATTAGGAGCAGTATTACCATACTTACCACCATAAACATGATTAAAGAAAGCATTGTAATCTTTTTTTAAAACCTCTATTTGAGCTAAAGTTTTGTTTTTCATAGGTGTTTTAAAAACAACATTTTTAATCCTTTCACTTGACGTGCCAGCATAACTATTTTCCTTACCAGGTTTAAATCCTGATTCCTTACCAATAACACATAAAATACCTACTTGGGCTGCGGTATTGGTAAGACCCATAGCATTCATCTTATTTATAAGGATTTGAATATTTTGGGCTGGGATTCCTTGGTAAGTATGTACTATTCTACCTTGGTTTTTGGTGAATGGTCCTTTTCTTTTTACATTTGAACCTCCCCCCCCACTTGAGGTAGAAGCAGCTGTTGTTGAAGCACCTCCAGTAGCTGTAGAAGTTTCAGTGGTTGGTGATTCAGCATCACTGTTTCCTTTAGGCATACATTGGCTTTCAATTTTTGTAGTCCATCCTGAAGAGTCAATATTATGAGTTAATCCTTTAACTATAAAATCAACATTATTTCTATAATTTAAAGGAAGAAAATCATCAGTTATAGTATATTTTTGAAATATCTCAGGACCTGAAATTCCATCTATGGTTAAGTTTAGTGATATAGGAATAAAACTTTTTGGGGGGGTTGTAGGATTAGCATTAAGATATCTAGTGTGTTTAATTTTCATATAATCTTTAACAGTTGTACTTAGATTATACAAACTTTCACCCCAATCCCCAGTGCTATAATACTTAGCATAATTAGCAGTATCATTTAATAAACCAATAAAAGTAGTATCATCTTCTTTTGTCACAGGTGTTACTTTATTAGTAACAATTCTATCTGTTAATCCTTTATTCCATCTAGAAAAAGCTACAGACTCAATCCCAACATCTTCATTACTAGCTTGAGCTCCAATAGCTATTTGAGTAGATAAGTTAGGAGTTATTTCTGAAGTTATTGAAACATCTTTAACAAAATTACCTTGTCCTTCTTTGATTAATCCTACATTAATTTTAGTTGGGGGTGGATTATTTACTATAGGGCCTGGGTTAGAACGATCTATTATATATAATGTGTTATCATCAGTATTATAATAAGGCTCTAGAGCTATTAAACCTGCTAAGGCATCATTTGTTTTACTTAATAAAGATGAAAGAAAATCAAACAAAGATAAATTCCCCTCAGGATCTAAATTATCAGTTATAGTAGCTGTTATTTGATTTATGTTAATAAACATATACATATAATTTTTCTTTCCACCTCCTGACATGATAAAAGCATTTCCAATAAGATCATTTAAAATACCCATTTTATATGTAGTGCCATCATCCTTAAAAGTAAAACCAGCATTAGAACTAACCAAACATACTTTAGGATCAGCCGAAAATAGGTTGGGGTAGGTAAAACATTGATTATTATCATAATTACAATCTATATCAAATATAGAAGGTAAATTAGCTTGGCTAGTGTCATATTTTAAACAAAAACATTTAATGAGCCTTAATAAAGCACCTAATGTTATATAATACTCAGCTTCACCAGTACCTGGTGTTACTTTTATAACTTCTTTATAAGCCTTATCTGTAGCTTCATTAAAGTTATTACTTACTTTAACATTTAATTTAGCTGTTTCTCTTAATTTTTCTTCAGATAATTTTTCAGGAAAATAGCTAACTTTAAAAGATGAAGGATTTCCTCCATTACGTGGACTAAGTTCTTCTGTTGGGGCCCCTAAAGGTAAATCTGATTCATACCATGATGTTCCGTCTAAAGATCTTTTAATAGCTCCTAATAATTTTCCTAAAATACTATTTTCAGCGGGATTTTGAGGATTAGTTGGTTGGGATCCACCTTCATTAGGGGATGGGGTTGTTATGGTTAAAGATTCTATAACATCCCCATGAGATATAGCTTTAATAGTTACTTCATATTCACCATTAGGTTTAACACTCCAAGAATAATTAGTTACCCATCCTAAAAATCCATCATAATTTCCATTACTATTTTTTCTTTCATTTCTAATAGCTTCTAAAATATATTTTAGCCTACTATCTCCTGGGCCTGAGGTTGATCTAGGATCAAAAAATTCTTTATATACTCCATTATTAGGATTAGTCTCTAAAGATCCATCATTTCTAAAATATATACTGTGTCCCCACTCTAATAATATAGTATACTTTAGTCTTAAATAAAGAGACTCAATTATATTAAATTGATTTATATTATGACATATTACTTTAATTGTAGCTTCTCTAAGAGAACCTTGACTTTTAGGTGTAATATCAGCTGATACTATACCAGCCATAGGGACTAAACCAAAATCTTCAGAAGAATTAAACCCATAAGCGCTTCTTTTACCAAGAGGAACAGTTAAATCATAATCTGAGGCTAAACCTCCTTTTAATTTTGTAGAAAGAGAATCATTTGTGTTATAAGTACCTCCAAATAAAGTATATTTTCGAGCTAAAAAAGAAGCATTATTTCCACCTGGAAGTCCTAGTTCAAGTAGTTTATCATTAGTTACATCTATCCCTGAGCAAAGTCTTATCCAACTTGACTTACCAGTTTCATAAGTTAAAATATCATTGTCTTTTTGAAAGGCACCTAATTTTTTTTGTCTAATTTTAATCTGCCCATCAACATAATCAGCAAAACTTTCACCTATAATTTGTCCCATATTTGGTTTTTTTATCTTTGATTTAATAATCTATAATCAGAAAGAATCTCATCAAGTTCTATTGGTATTCTAATTTGAATCCCTAATGGGGGATAAAGAGTATTAAAAGGTAACTTAGGATTAGCAGCAGGTATTATCCACCATAAAGTATGATCTCTATAATACTCATTAGCATATAAATCATATCTGTCTTCTTCTTGAGAAATAACATAAAAATCAGTATTCCTGTAGGCTATTTCAGGATATCTAGCTCCATAGTAATATTGTCTTCCTAATGAAGAAGTTACTATAGGTGTTATATTAAGATACCTATTCATTTTTAATCTAAAGGATTATCTTTATTTGAAATAAATGTTGAAGATCCATCTATAATACTATTATTATTATCAGCTAGTACTGTAAAATTAAAACCACTTAATTTAAGAACTTTAGGTAATTTATATCCTGAGGTAGGTCCTCTTGATCCAAATCCATCACGTCCAATATCAAATCCCCCGTCAAATATTGGGTCTATTGAAAAACCTTGTAAAATACATGGAGTGTTTCTAAGATAATTTCCAAATGTAAGTTTAACAAAATTTCCACGTAAATATCCACCTTGACTATAGTTAGGTGCTAAATGACGAATAAGATTTTGAAGTTTGGCATAAATAGCTTTCATTTGATCAGGATGTGGAACTTCTATAGTAAAGTCTAAACTTATATTTCTACTAAATGATTTATATTTGTAAAAAGAAGTACCATATCCTACATAATTATATGTATCATAAGGAGTTTCTATTTTATCACTAAAGCTATCAATATAAGCCTGCCAATATAAATATTGATCAGTACCTGGTGATTGGGCGTTTATAAGATTTAAAGCGAAAGGATATAATTGATCTGAAAAAGGATTATCAGAATTTATAGGGGCAGTATTTAACTTTCTAGTATTAAATCTATTAAATAAATCTTTTTCATTTCTTATAGTGTTAAAGTCTTTTTCACCTTTAAAAGGAGAGTTTATAACTTCATAATTAGGAAAAAAAGTTTGACCATAAGGACTATAAGGAGTCACTATCATATCATCTAAACCTTGTCTACCTACTTCATAAAGTGAAGAATCTTTATTTTCTCTTAAAGCTGGAGTACCTTGGTATCTATAATCTAGATAATCACCATCAGTGACTATATTATTATCTAAAGGTCCATATCTTTTAAGTTGCTGGCCTTCTTCATTGAATCCAGATTTGTCAACTCCTGGGTTGGTAAAAGGAGCTGTTGAAGATTCTCTAACACTATTTCTTTCATCATATACTCTAGAAGCTCCTATTAAACTTGTATAAGATGAAAGAGTTTTAAGAGAGGTAACATTAGAAGAAATTCGCTTTGATTCTTCTACTAATGCTTCACTCCCAGATATTTTACTTAATGTATTGTTATTATCTTGAGGACCAAAAGTTTTTACTTGTTGACCTTCTTCATTAAACCCAGTTGATTCTGTTATATTCTCTTTAAGAGATGCTCCTAATAAATTATTACCATTTATTGAAGTTTTAGCATTGCTAGACTCATTTTTAGAAAATTCTAATGAATCTTCAATAAGTTTAGAACTATCTTTTAAGGTACTTAATGTATCATTAGAACTTTGAGGACCAAAATTATTTAATTGAGATCCTCTTACATTAATACCTAAATCACTTTCAAGATTTACATCAGGTACTCTTTCACCATTTATTTCTGTTAAAGAATAATAGTAGTTGGATGCTCCTAAAAGTTCTGTTAAATTTAAACTAGATACACTTTCATTAACACTATCCCTAGATTTATTTTTAGATTTATCAATAGATGTTCCACTATAACCTTTAGAACCAACAGTAAATTCTGTTCTCTTAATAGTAGTATTTAATCCTGTTATACCCGTTCCTGGTCCTCCTATATAATTTAGGATTAATCCTTCATCTAAAAGAGCTACACCATATTTAAGAGCCTTATCAGGACTCACATCTAATACTTCATTTAAAGTAAATTGATTACTCCTTTCAAGCCCTATCTTTTTTCTAGCTAAAATAACTAATCTATTATCTTCAGGCTGAGAAAAATTGTTTTTATATTCTTTAAAATAAGTATCTCCTCCTAAATTGAATGAAAGATTTCCTAAATTAACATTAGTGCTAGGTAAATCAAAAGGAGTTTCACCTAAAAGATTTAAATGAGTACCAATAGCATTTACTCCAACTTGAGCTAATGTGTTAGTAGGTAAATATAAATTTCTGGGGGCTCCTGGTATTTTTGGGTTTTGGGCCGCTAAAAGATTAGTATTAGCTATAAATTTAAGTCCTCTAACAGTAGTAAATAATTGAGTTAATCTAGAAATGTCCTCAAATCCTCTTTTTAAAGCCCCATCTCTTAATATAAAATCAGGAATGTCAACTGGTCTTTCGTCAGGAATAGGTTTAGTAATAAAAGGTTCTTTACTATTACCCAAGTTAGGTCTATCAAGTCCATATTTTAAAGACTTGAGGTCAGTTTTTAGATTAATTAAAGCCATTCAATTAGAAAGTTCTACCCTCAGGGGCGGTATTTCTATAATTATCAGTTGGAGTTTGGCCATTTAAGTCTAAAATAGAAGGAGC
>Ga0172367_10009884_pt1 | contig 10388 bp, 10 predicted proteins | sample Lak10m_FD_114542 | JGI IMG/M metagenome (GOLD analysis project Ga0172367, IMG submission 114542) | Freshwater microbial communities from Kabuno Bay, South-Kivu, Congo - kab_022012_10m | ecosystem: Environmental > Aquatic > Freshwater > Lake | place: Democratic Republic of the Congo: South-Kivu...
AAGAAAAGTCCCCCAGCCATGATTAACAAAGCATTGACAAAGCCAAAAGCAGTTAACAGCACACTACCAATGAAAAAGCCAACTCCTTTGAGAGCATTTTTGGAGCCTGTTAATACTGCCACCCACTTAAATAGAGATGATTGAGCTTCCTGGGGTACAACCAAGCGAATGGCACTTTTTGAACTCATTTTAGTTAAGTCTTTAGCAATGCCGGAAAATGCCTGAGCCACCATTACATAAAGGACTGCTATCCACTCTGCCCAATTGCGATTTAGCCATGATAGCATCAGCAGAGAAAAAACCTGTAAGCCAATGCCAGTATAAAGAGTTACCTTTAAACCGAATTGAGAACCAATCCAACCGCCTAGAAAGTTAGTAACAACGCCAAAGATTTCATAGAACAGAAACAGTGAGGCAATTTGTAGTGGTGTGTAGCCAATACTGTCAAAATACAGCAGTACGAGCATTCGCAAAGCACCGTCGGTGATGGTAAAGCCCCAATAGGCAAGGGTGACAAGAATATAATTTTTCAGATTGGCGCGAGAAGCCGCAGAAGAAGTCATGAATAGTTGGGGAGTAAAGACTAGGTATTAGGGAAGCAGGGAGATGGTAGTTTTTCAATAACTAATAACTTAATGCAACCTTACGGGCGAGTTCAACCATACGATTGGCGTAACCCCATTCGTTGTCATACCAAGCAAGTATTTTGACTTGGGTTTTATCTACCACCATTGTGGAAGGGGCATCAATGATAGAAGAACGAGGATCATCTTTATAATCAATAGATACTAAAGGGCGTTCTTCATAGCCCAAGATGCCTTTGAGTGGTTCTTGTTCAGAAGCTGCTTTTAATAAGCTGTTAATCTCATCTACCGTGGTAGGTCGCAGGAGTTCAAACACACAGTCTGTTAAGGAGGCATTAAGTAATGGCACTCTGACTGCTAAACCATTGAGTTTGCCGTTGAGTTCAGGATAAATTAAGCCAATTGCTGTTGCTGATCCTGTAGTTGTGGGAATTAGAGATAAGCTCGTAGCCCGGGCCCGACGTAAATCTTTATGAGGGGCATCGACAATAGTTTGAGTGTTGGTATTGTCATGGATGGTGGTAATAATTCCATGGTTAATTCCCAAACCTTCATGAATGACTTTGACTACTGGAGCTAAACAGTTGGTAGTACAGGAAGCCGCAGTTAATAAATGATGTTCTTCCGGCTGATAGAGGTGGTCATTAACCCCCATGACTATGTTTAAGGCTTTTTCCTTGACGGGAGCAGCAACGATGACCTTTTTTACGCCTCTTTCAAAATAAGGGTTGAGAGTAGCTGGTGTTCTGAATTTACCCGAGCATTCCAGCACTAAATCAACACCGAAGTTATACCAAGGAACTTCGCCTGGGCTATTATGTTCACTAAAGCTGAGAGATTTGCTGTCAATTGAGATGCTTTCGCCTTCTGCTTCTACTTCTGGTGTCCAACGCCCGTGAACAGAATCAAATTTCAGCAAGTGTGCAGCCGTTACAGCACCGCCTTTAATTTCGTTGATATGGACAAAATCTAATTCTGGCCATCCCCATGCAGCCCGTAAAGCCAGCCTTCCGATTCTACCGAATCCGTTGATTCCTACGCGAATTTTCATCAGTTTTCCTATTTAGCTAATAATTTGTAGAGAGCAGAAGAAGCAGGAGTGAAGTTTTTTACTAACAACCAATATAAGCAATGTTCTAAAACCTGGCTTGTTTGCGGAGTAATTCACCAATGCTCATGTTTAACTGAGATTTTCCTTCAAATACTGTTCCTACTTTGCCTTTGTTAAAGTTGACATAATCGAGGTTATATGCTTCATCCGGCAAGGGTACATAGCCTACAGAAATTGCTGTCTGTGATGCGTTCTTGAAGTAAAATTCCAAGAAGTCTTTCAATCCTGGTTTATTTTGTGCGGACTGGAAATTAGCGTAGATAAATAAAGGTCGAGACAGTGGTTGATATTGAGATTTTTCTACTGTTTCCCTGGATGGCAAAACCATACCTTTACCACTATCTACTGGTAAGGCTTTTAACTTATCTTTATTTTGTTCGTAATAAGCATAACCAAAATAACCCAGGGCATTTGGGTCTTTATTAATACCTGCAACTAAGACATCATCATCTTCGCTGGCTGTGTAGTCTCTACGACTGGCTCTGGATGTACCTACAGTGGCCTCTGTAAAGTAGTCAAATGTGCCAGATTTATCACCAGCGCCGTATAAAGTTAGAGGACGATCTGGCCAAGATGCACGCACTTGGTTCCAACGGGTGATTCTACCTTGTGCAGCAGGTGCCCAAATCTTTTTCAGTTCTGCTACGGTGATGTCTTTTGCCCAGTTGTTTTGGGGATTAATCACCACAGTCAAGGCATCAAAAGCAATGGGTAATTCAAAATATCTGATACCATTTTGGTCACAAGCTGCCATTTCTTCCTTCAAAATTGGTCGAGAGGCGTTACTTATATCTATCTCACCAGCACAAAACTTTTCAAATCCTGTGCTCGTACCAGAGAAGTTAACTGTTATTTGTGCTTTATTTTGTTGTTTTGTTTGTTGAAATGCTTGGGCGATCGCAACTGTTATTGGATAAACTGTACTAGAACCGTCTATTTTAATCTGCGAAATTTTTGTGGAATTACTGACTTCAGTCACATTTACTGACTGGGGAGTTTCACTAGATGTGTTAGATGATGTGGCACAACCGATAGACACAACCAATACACCCAGCGTGAGAGCTAATTTTTTTGCGGTTGCCTTCATTGACTTCACCTCTAGGGGTGATACTACTAAGTTATGTATATATCATTTCAAAAAAAGTTGATATGTCAATCACAATTAAGGTAATGTATACAAAAATTTATCAAAAAAAGTTGATTAATCAGTAAAACTTATCACAACAACGAGCAGGAGAGATTTTTCCTAATCGACCATAATCGGCTAAGTATGTTGTTAGAATACCGAATTGCGACACATTTAAACTGTAATAAATCCAACGTCCTTCTTGACGGGCATTAACTAAGCTAGCTTCTTTGAGGGTTTTGAGGTGAAAAGATAGTTTTGACTGACTAACCCCCAAAGCATCACACAAGTCACACACACACTGTTCCTGCTTTCGCAATAGTTCCAGAACCCCAATTCTGATCGGGTCAGAAAGGGCATGAAAACCGGCAACAATTAAATGAGAATTGGTAGCAGAGGGGGTAGGCATCAGTGACATTTTTTCAAGCTATCTTCTATCTCTATTGTGAACCAGAAACGAGGGTTTGGGGTTGATAGCGGATACCAGCTTGTTTAAATCTGTGCAGAACTTCGCTCAGGCGATCGCAATCTGCAATCAAACTGATCCGCACATAACCTTCACCTGCAACTCCAAAAGCGTTACCGGGGGTGATAACTACGCCAGTTTGCTGCAATACATCCAGGGCAAAATCCGTAGAACCCATACCCACGGGACATTTTACCCAGAGATACATGGTGGCGTTGGTTTTGGGAATATCCCAACCCAATTTTCCCAAACCTTGAATGAGAAAATCGCGGCGGCCACGGTAGCGTTGTTGTACCTCATGCAAATATACATCTGGTAGTTGCAAAGCTGTTTCAGCTGCGGTTTGCAAAGCTGCAAAAATACCGTAGTCCAGGTTTGTTTTCAGAGTTCGTAAACCTTGAATAACATGACGGTTCCCCACCACAAAACCCACGCGCCAACCTGCCATATTGTAGGTTTTTGACAAGGTGTGAAACTCTACGCCAATTTCTTTTGCACCGGGAATTTCTAATAAGCTGGTGGGTTGATAACCATCAAAGGCTAACTCGGCATAACATAAATCATGCACTAGCATAATTTCGTATTTACGGGCAAAAGCCACGATTTCTGTAAAAAATCCACGGGGGGCGGTGGCTGCGGTGGGATTGCTGGGATAATTGAAATAGAGAATTTTTGCTTGTTCAGCCACTGCATCGGGAATAGCGGCTAAATCAATTAACCAGTTATTCTCTGGTTTGAGAATCAAGCTGTGAATTTTCCCCCCAGCAATTAACGGACCGCGAAAATGGGCAGGATAGGCGGGAGAAGGAACAAGAACTAAGTCACCAGGATTAATATAAGCGATGGCAAGATGGGTTAATCCTTCTTTAGAACCCAGTAAAGGTAAAGCCTCACTGTCGGGATCAAGCACCACACTATAGCGGCGATTGTACCAATTAGTGATGGCACGACGAAAACTAGCAGTACCTTCAAAGGGGGGATAACCGTGATTAGCGGGATTTTGCAACGCCGCCATTGCTGCTTCTACTACTGGCTGTGGTGTTGCACCATCAGGGTTTCCCATCCCCAAATCAATTAAATCCAGTCCTTGTTCTCGTGCTTTAGCCTTGAGTTCATCCAGACGGGCAAATACATAAGGCGGTAGCTGTTGTATGCGTTCTGCGGGGGTAATCCAATTCCAGCTCATTCTCAAACCTCTTCACTCATTCCCCTAGTGGACACACGATTTGTCACATCTCTACCATCCGTGGGTGCAGTGGTAGAAACCATTGCGGCCATCAACTGTTCCATAACAACTTTAAAAGGTAGTCGATGGATGTCAGATTGGGGATTTAAAGCAATTTCCGCAGCTGTTTGTAAATCGCCTAGTGTAATATTGCCCAATCCTAGATGTTTTAAATTTTGCGGTAGTCCAATCTCTGCATAAAACTTTAACAATTGTTGCCGTGCTGATGCAGCTAGTTGATTACTTTGTAACATTTCTTCTAAACGTAGTTGCACTAAAATACCATAGGCAACTTTTTCGCCATGTATACTGCCGTGTCCTGAAATGTGAGTTAAACCATTATGTACGGCATGGGCAGCAACTGTGCGACACTGCGCCCCACCTAGTCCACCAATTACCCCAGCGAGTAAAACTGTAGCATCTATCACTTCTTGCCAGACCTTACTGCCTGGTTTTTTCAGCGCGGTAGCTGACTTTTGCAAAAGTATATCTCGTAAAACTCGCGCTTGTTGTACTGCGGAGATAATTAAGGTTTGTTGAGAATTGCCACTGCTTACCGATGCTTCATACCACTTAGCGATCGCATCTCCAATTCCGGCTACTAATGTTCGTTGTGGTGCTGTTTGAATTAAATCATAGTCAAGTATTAATAAATCAGGACAGCGAGACAAAGCCACGTCATAGAGAAAAGCCCCTGACTCAGAATATACATTAGAAAGGGCAGTGGTGGCCGCGCAGGTAGCCCCCGATGTGGGGATTGTTACCACTGGTAACCGCAACTCATGAGCGACTAATTTAGCTGTATCCAAAGCTTTACCGCCACCAAAACCAATAATCACATCAGCTTGATGTTCCTCGGCTGTTTTCTTTAAACCTTGTAAACTAGCTTCACAACAATTTACACCATAGGAAGCCAGAGCCATTTGCCAGTTTTGCTTGGCTAAAACTGGTTGTAAGCACTTTTGGCTAATAGCCAGCGTCGAATTCCCTGCAATGATCAATGGACGAATCCCCAACAGGTTAATTTCTGCGGCTGCTGTTTGCAACACACCAGCACCACGAATTATTTTTGTCGGAGCAACCGTCAGGGTCAATAATGAGCCAGAGGTTTCAGTAAACACAGTTTTAATAGAAAATTGATTGGGCATATAAATCTAGTTTGCCAAAACCTTGATAATTCTTAATCAAATTTTAGAGTTATATCCAGAAATTTCGTTTTCATGAACTTGAACAATGCCCATGAGCCTGAAATTTTGAACTACCGAAATTTTTCAATATCCAGAATTTATATTTTTTATCTTAATCTAACATTAATCTATTTTGTATAGTGAAATACAACAAATAAATGTAATTTTGGTAACAAAAAAATTATTTTTCACCTGTAGTTAAAAAAGTGGGGAGGGCAGAAGAATTTTTGCATAAACTTCGCTATATTGCTGTATTTTCTCCCCGTTGACTCTCTAGAAACCTGTCTGGGACTCAATGACGACTATGAAGCACTAGAATTAGGCAATTGAGCGAATTTTTCCCGGTAAATTTCAATATCCATATCCGTACCTTCACGGCGAGCCAATGTCCGCCTGATTTGACCCAAGTAAAGCGGTACAGAAATCCCTGGTTGCGGATGGATTATGGTACGGGCACGAATAGTGAGTTGATTGTCTCCCCTTGTGCCTAAGCGACCGTAAGAATACAGATTACTAGCCGCTTGCAGCAAAGTTGCTTCTAACTGTGAGGGAGAAATTTGCGGTGATGTAGCAATTACTGTTTGTGTAGAAGCATTATCATAAACTAGAGTATATTTTACTGCTCCGGGAATGACAGTGCGACTTAAGGGAACCAAAGACAAAGAAAATAAACCCGCAGTCAGCACTAGCATAAAGCCAGTTGTACCTACCAGCCGAAAGCGGATACCCCATTTGAGAATAAAAGCCAGGACTGCTAGGGCAGCAAATGCTATGGTGGCAATACCCGACCATTGGGCATACCGAAGAAAGTCAGCTGTTGTAAGCATACAGATTGGCTACTTAGGCGTATTTTAGTTCATGACGGACACACCCATTTTACCGAGTGGTTGCACCAAAGATATATTCGACTTCTGGTGACTGGGGACAAGGTTTTATGGCTAATGGCCACCCATAGGTCAAGGGGTTATTTTTCTGATTCCTTTAGTTATTTCCCGCCTTTGTAATGTGCAACTCCCCAAAGTGCAGAAAATAACAACCACGAAATTGTATTTAGTCTGAAGTCAAAAAGACTAATATCCACAGTATTGAATATCAGCCATTGTAAAACAACAACAATATAACTAAAAAACATCAATTTATCTTCCTGAGCAAGATAGTAGGATTTTTGCAACAATTGCACAGCTGCAAACCACACCCAACCCAGACAGGCAAAAAATAAAATTGCGCTAGGTAAACCAGTTTCAGCTGATAGCATCAAAAATAAGTTGTGCGGATGACCCAAATCAATGTGCATTTTGGCTCTGTAGAGGTCACTGAAACTGCGTAAACCCCAACCTGTCCAGGGTTGCTGCTGAGTTAAAGACCAAGCAAATTTCCATTGGGTGGTTCGCATTAAAGCCACGGGTCTATCGGGATACATTTGATCGTTTAACCGTGCCCAAAAGAAAGCAGGAATAAATCGCCGAAAAAGTTTCGTCCCTGGTGAGGGTGCGAAGGCTGCTAAAAGTACGCTAGTAATTAGACCAATAACACCACACACCAGAAGATGCCAACCTTGGTAAAGAGCGTAAGCTAAACAAGCAACCATAGCCATCGCCCAGCCATTGCGTGAGTTTGTTAAAATCAGCGCAACCAAGCTGATAATTACTGACACAGTTAAAAATATTGTCTGGATTTTCGAGTTGGTAGACAAGGGATTCATGCTTAACGTCCATTGTTCTAGCCACAACCCTAATCCGAGGGTGAAAGTGATGGCTAAATAAGCGGCTAACAGGTTTGCGTGCATGAAAATAGAAGCCATCCGTCCTGGTGGCTCTCCTCCTGGGGCGATGGATAAATCTAATAAAATCCACAAAACTCGCCACTGAAAACTCCAACCCCAAAACATCTGCCCAAAGCCCATAACTACCACTGGGATAGAACCAATGATGAAAATCCCAGTTATTTGCCGCAATTGGGCAGGTGTTTTAATTAGAGTGCTGAGACCAGCAAAAACTACAAAGAATGGTAATAAATTAAACAGACCCAAAAAAGCCTGTGTTTTTTCATGGGCAAGGCTACAACTAATTATTAGTAGTACGCTTAACAGAGCAAATCCCCAGTGAAGTGGACGGTGGATCACTGTACGGTATTGTTTTTGGCAAGTTATTAATGCTGCCAAAAGTATACTGACACCGCCCACAAACGGACTGAAGGGAAAAATCAGCAGTCCAATTTGAGTTAAATTCCAAGGGGTTTGTAGATGAGCATGAGTATGATTAAAAGCTAACTTCAAGCTGGCTCCCAATATTCAGCACGGGTAAGACGAATTTGTGCCAGAGCAAATATAGTGGGGATGATGCGACCATAGTTAGTGGCAATCGCTCTCCATCCCAAATCTGCAAAAAACCAAGTCCACATGACTGGGCCAATGAAAGTAAAAATACTACGTACTGCGCCATAACGAGCCGCATTGATCACCATACCCCGTCGCGCCATTTGTAAAGCTACATAGCCTTTCAATTGGGTAGTAGCTGCTTGAGAACCGGCAATTGCCGCCTGTTTAGCTACTTCATATTTAGCAAACTGGATAGCAAATTGACGTGCTATTTGTTGCAATACTAATGGTTGAATAATAGAAGTAACCGCCAAGACGCTACCACCTTTAAAAATTAATCCCAAGGGATCACGCTGTAATAAAAGTGGTAGCGGTTGTTTAACTTCTGACTGTGACAGTTGACGTTGCATCTGGTGATTTAATTTTTGCTTTTCATATTCTGGTAATTTTTTCCACACCTGTCCTAATAGATGTAAAAATAATTCTGCTTCTAAATCAATGGTTGTCAGTTCCGTAGAATAAGGAATTTTCAAATACTTGTATACTTGAATTAATACTTGACGATAAGTTACCTGACTTGTACGTCCGCGCAATACCGTCATCCCATCTGCTGCTAAAAACCGAAAACGACTTTCTAATGTGTCTAGCCAAGCTTTGTAATTCTGGCTTTGAACCTCAATTGGTTCAGGTGTACCAACATAATCCAGCGGATTAAACTTACGACTAAACAAAATTGCCGTTAAGTCTTGCAATTCTTCTTGTGTTGCTAATTCCAGCGCCGCCCTCAGCTCATCCAATTTCCCTTCCTCCCTTCGTGCAGCCTTTATGTACTTTATTCTACTATTAGCTTTTAGCAGTCATTGGTAACTGCTCTGTACTTGATAATCACGAATAAATTATGACTGATATTGCAATAATTGGTGCTGGTATGGCAGGTTTAGTCTGTGCCCAACGGTTAACTCAAGCTGGATATTCGGTGTTGGTTGTGGAAAAGTCCCGTGGTTTAGGGGGAAGACTCGCCACTCGCCGTTTACATGGAACTTGGGCAGATCATGGAGCCTGTTATTTAAAGCCTAAAGGTGAATTATTCCGAAATTTTGTAAAATCATTAAGCGATCGCCATATTTTAAAAGTCTGGACAGATGAAACTCAACCCAACTTTGCACCGCGTTATGTTGCACCTGGAGGAATGAGTGCCATCGGCAAGTTTCTCGCCCAAGGTTTACAAATCCAACTGAATCAACGTGTCACAGCTATTAACCCTACCACTAACAATAGTTGGTGTCTGACTCTCGAAAGTAACGAAAAATTAACAGCTAAAGCCCTGGTTATAGCGATTCCAGCGCCGCAAGCCGTGACAATCTTAGCACCATTGGCAGAAGATGTATTAGATAAAGCATTTCTAGCCAATTTGAGTTCTGTGGAATTTTCTGCTTGTATCAGTGCGATCGCGGGGTATCCGGCGACATCCCAACCATTACCACATTGGCAAGACCGTAAATTTACAGATGATGCTGTTCTGGGATGGGTGGGTTTAGATAGCAGCAAACGTCCCCATCCTCAGCAACCTGTATTTGTCTTGCAAAGTAGCGCTAATTTTGCCCAAATTCATTTAGAGTCATCAGATTTGCAACCGGTTGCACAGGATATGTTGCAACAAGCCGCCCAAAGTTTAGGGCTTCCCTGGCTAGCAACACCAGAGTGGATGCAGGTGCATCGCTGGCGTTACGCTTTTCCTAGCCGTCCTTGGCCCAATCCTGTCTTATCTGGCAAAACTTCCCCACCATTAGTATGTTGTGGTGATTGGTGTGGTGGTTATCTTGCGGAAGACGCAATGATTTCTGGGCTTGCTGCATCTGTGGAAATTAATCATAACTTGAGCCAGCTACCCCTATCTGATTATGATTAATAACCTCATTATAAGTCTTTCACTGGTAATAATTCATCAATTACGGACTGAAATGATAGCGTTTTGTATTCTTTAATTTTGCGATAAAAAAAGGTAGAACGCAACCGATAGTTAATCCGATGAACCTCTATTAAAAGATTAGTTTTCTCTATGGACATGGTACTTCCTTTTCCCATTTATAGCCTTTTCCAGTCTAATGATGTACAGTGATTAAGATAAGGTTGTGCATCTACTTGATGGTGAAAATGAAAGCATATTCTCTCGACTTTCGCCAAAAAATATTTGATACATACTTGGAAAGTGGAATATCACAACCTCAATTAGCAAAAAGATTCTGTATAAGTTTAAGTTTTGTGGGGAAATTACTAAAGCAATATAGAGAAACACAAAGTATTGCTCCTAAATTGAGGATAAAACAAACTCCTACAAAGCTCAATTCTGAACAACTTAATATTCTCCAAGA
>Ga0172367_10009885_pt1 | contig 10387 bp, 8 predicted proteins | sample Lak10m_FD_114542 | JGI IMG/M metagenome (GOLD analysis project Ga0172367, IMG submission 114542) | Freshwater microbial communities from Kabuno Bay, South-Kivu, Congo - kab_022012_10m | ecosystem: Environmental > Aquatic > Freshwater > Lake | place: Democratic Republic of the Congo: South-Kivu...
AACCATCTTCCCTCACAATAAATTCATACCCAAAACCTGCTTGCATTTGTGGAGTATATTTAGCAATTTCAGAAATTGTTTTAACTTGCCATTTTTTAGCGTCTTCTCCTCTAATAATGAGAGCATAGGTATTTTCAAATCCCAAAAATGGCATAACTGATAATTTATATTTTTCTTCATATGCTTTTTTGACTTTTTCATAGACAAGTTGAGGGTCTGTAATTGGTTTTTCTTTTAAAATGGCTGTAAATGCTGTACCTGTATACTCCACATAACCAGCTATTTTTCCAGCTTTCACTGCTTCATGACAAATAAATGTTCCCCCTAAATTAAACCGACGGTCTACTTTTAAGTTCGTGTGATTTTCTATTTGTTGTGCTAAAATTTCGGCTAAAATAAGTTGTTCAGTAAAGTTTTTTGAGCCAATAGAAATCATAGCTGGTGTTTGTTGATAGTTAAATAATAATAAACTACCTATAATTACAGCTAAGATTACTATAGCAATAGCAGTTATAGCTTTATTTTGTGTTTGTTTAGTTAGTCTTTTTTCTAAAAAACCCAAGGTAAAATCCGCAACTAAGGCAATAAAAGCGGCGGGTATTGCTCCTGCTAAGATTAATTGATTATTAACGGTAGCAATTCCTTGAAAAATAAACACTCCTAAACCACCACCACCAATAGCAGCAGCAATAGTGGCAATTCCTACGGATATTACCGTTGCCACTCTTACACCTGCTAAAATTATTCCTAAAGCCAGGGGGATTTCTACTTTTAATAATAATTCTCTATCGGTCATCCCCATTCCTACACCAGCTTCTTTAATGGCGGGATCTATACTATTAATACCAATATAAGTATTACGAATTATGGGTAATAAAGCGTAAAGAGTTAAAGCAACTATGGCAGGATTTTTACCAATTCCTCCTAAAAATGGAACGGAAATTAAAAACCCAAATATTGCTAAACTAGGGATAGTTTGGATAGCATTTGCTAAACCTAGAATAGGAGGTGCTAGTTGAGGTTGACGACTGATAAAAATCCCCGTAGGTATACCAATACAAATAGCCACTATCATGGCTATACTTACTAATATTAAATGTTCTCCACTGCGAAGAAGAATGTCAGAGGCGTATGAAAATAAAAACATGATTCTTTATCGTTATAGACTTTCTGACGGTCAGTGAGATTTCACAAATCATTCAAATATGTTGGTTTCTTGCTACTATTTTCTTCGTGAGCAAAGAGTTCTATTAAAGAAACTGTACCCACAAAAAAGGTATAAATCGCATATTTCATAGGTCTTTTTTCTTTTGTTGGGGCATAAAACGCTGCAATTACCGCTGCAATTAAGTGTGCTGTAATCGCAAACCGTTCCCACCAAAAAATAAAATTTAGGCTACTGGGAATACTAATGTTATTCATGAGTGCATAAATATTCCATAATTCCCAGCCAATGGCACTGGAGATAAAAACTGTGGATATAACTTTAATTATAGCAGCCAATGTTTTGAGGATATTCATTAGATATTTCCGTAAAATAACTAAAGTTTGATAAAAAGATATTTTTTAGTATAACCATAATCAGGCTTTAAGTTGACTTTATAAGTAAAAATGTCATCAATACACCTGGAAGCAATTAAATGAGCTATTACGACTTAAACTTAAGAAGTATGTTTGCAACTTGTATCACAAATTCCAATGATATGTGACTTTCGTTAAAGAAGTTCACATAAATTTATTCCTAATGTTAAGGAACCACTTTCTACCATGGTATTACACAGACAGAATAAAGTTTATTTTTTTAGAAGTAAAGTATTGACAAATTCTGTGTAGTGTGAAAACATCAGAGCGATGATTCACTAGATGAAATTGCTTAACAAGTAGTTTCTGCCCTATAGCCAAAACAAATAATCTTAACTCTGTTGTAATATTAGGCGTATTGACCATAGCTATAAGCCTTGAATAAACAGAAAATAAAAGAGTAAATTTATCTGAGAAAAGAGTTGGTAATGCAAAATATTGGTGCAACGATTTGGTTCACTGGATTGAGTGGTTCTGGGAAAACGACTATTAGTGCGGAAGTTGCTAGAATATTACGGGAACGTGGACTAAAAGTAGAGATTTTAGATGGGGATATAGTCCGGCAAAATCTTACCAGAGATTTAGGCTTTAGTCGAGCAGATAGAGATGAAAATATTAGAAGAATTGGTTTTGTGGCTCAGTTATTATCTCGCCATGGTGTGATAGTGTTAGTTTCTGCTATTTCCCCTTATCGGGATGTACGGGAAGAGGTACGCCAAAAAATTGGTAATAATTTCATAGAAGTTTATGTCAATGCACCATTGGCGACTTGTGAAGCCCGTGATGTCAAAGGCTTATATAAACGGGCTCGTCAGGGTGAAATTAAGTTTTTCACAGGTATTGATGATCCCTATGAGCCACCATTAAAACCAGAAGTAGAATGTTTAACTGATGAAGAAAGTCTGGAAAAAAGCGTTGCAAAAGTTATAGAACATTTTGATACGTTCTGTGGTAACACAGCTAATTCTTTAGTGGAACCTGAATACATAACTCCCAGATAAACCAAAAAATACAGCAAATTTCTTGCCAGGGAAACCTAAGTTTTGAGTTGAAATACATTACTACCGAGTTGCAAAGAAAGATTTATATGGTCAATAGTTTTAATGAGTGGTCTAAACTGAAAGAAGTAGTTGTTGGTTCTCCAATCAACTACAACACCCAAGATTTAGAGCTGTCTTTCAAAGTATTTTTCCATGATGTTGCCTATTCAGCATTTTGTTATCCTTATTATGGAAGTAGCAACAAGGAAAGTGCCTTTGACAGTGCAAATTCTAGAACTCATACCCTCAAGAAAAAATATCTGGAAGAGTTGAATGAGGATGTTGAGGAACTAGTAAACACACTAAAGCAATTGGGTATTAAAGTTCATAGACCAATTACACTTAATAAATCCATAAAGTTTGAAACTCCTTATTGGAAAGCTGATTGTATTCCAGCCTTAAATATTCGTGATCAAGCCATCATTATAGGCAATGAAATTAAGGAATAGATTTTGGTAGTCCTTTGATGGTGTTTTATACCCCCGCAGCTGCTCAACAAATCATTGAAAACCGTCATGGTCACCTGAGCACTACTTCATTTGATAGTGAATTGAAAGCCATCTTCGGAGATAGTTCTTTTTTTACACTTGAAGGTGTGGGTCATGAACAGGTACGAAAAATGTTGGTTCCCATGCTGCATGGTAAACATATCCAGGCCTATGGGCAATTAATTTGCGATTTGGTTAGCAATATCATCGAGAATTTACCTGCTGATAAATCTTTTTCCGTATTAGAGGTCACCCAAGATATATCCATGCAAGTGATGATTAAGCTCTTGTTTGGATCTTATGAAGAAAAACGCTATCAGCAGATAAAAGCACTCATGATAAAAATGGTGAGTTTATTTGCTTCGAATATTGGGGGTATACCCTTATTTTTCCGGTTTCTGCAGAAAGATATAGGACTGGCTAGTCCTTGGGGAAATTTCCTTAACCAACGTCGGCAAATAAAAGAGTTAATCTATGCTGAAATTACGGAACGTCGCGCCCATAATGATATCAAAAAACAAGATATTCTTAGCTTATTGATGTCGGTTACCGATGAACAGGGAAACTTACTGACAAATGAGGAATTATTAGGTCAAATCTTATCACTTCTATTTACGGGTAATGAGTCAACTGCCGCTTCCATAGCCTGGTCTTGGTATAGAGTTTACTGCAACTCACAAATTCAAGCCAAACTATTACAAGAAATTAGCAGTTTGGGAGACTCTCCCGATCCCCTGAGTATTTTTCGCCTTCCCTATCTGAGTGCAGTTTGCAATGAGACACTGCGGATGTATCCTGTCACCATGTTTATGATTCCCAGACTGGTGAAATCAAAAACTGAAATCAACGGTCATCAAGTTGATCCCGGCATATTAGTCACTGTGGGAAGTTATCTCATTCATCAGAGGGAAGATATATACCCAGAACCAAAGGTCTTTAAACCAGAACGTTTTTTGAATCATCGCTTTTCCCCTTACGAGTTTCTACCTTTTGGTGGGGAAATGCGGGGTTGTATTGGAGGGGAAATAGCCCTTTATCAACTGAAGCTTGCTTTAGCAACCGTTATTTCTCGCTATAACTTAGAATTAGTCAATCAGCGCCCTGTAAATCCTCAACGTCGCAACACCATTTTAACCCCAATTCAGTTAAAAATGGTGAAGAAGCTCATCTAAAAGATTGATATTTATAAGCATTGATTACTCTGCTATATGCCTGATTTTTATTAAAACATGAGTCGGCAAATTACCAAAGATGCCAACATTCCAGCTGCATCAGCACATAGCGCTGCCGGGATTGTGTAACTTGTGCGAACAATGCCAATGCTACCAAAATAAACTGCCATTACATAAAAGGTAGTTTCCGTTGAACCTTGCATAGTGGAAACAAGAAAAGACAGAAAACTGTCAGGGTCATTTTTAACAATTTCTGACATTAACCCAAATGACCCACTACCTGAAAGAGGGCGAATTAATGCCATTGGTAGGGCTTCTGGTGGTAGGGTGATGAGTGAGGTAATGGGAGAAAATATGGCTGTGAGGATATCAAGAGCGCCACTGGCACGAAACATTCCAATAGCCACAAAAATTGCTACTAAAAAAGGTATGATGCGAATTGCTATTTCAAAGCCTTCTTTTGCTCCTTCTGTGAGAACTTCGTAAACTTTCACACCCCGGAAATAGCCAAATAACAAAAATAAACAAATTAAAATCGGGAGTAACCAGTTAGAAAGGTTACTGATAAAAACCATACTAAAGATATAAGGCAATCCTCGGATTGAGAGGCGATAAAATACAGCCGCTAAAAATGCTACTATTAGCCCTGCGAAAACAATATTGCCCATCATACCGGGAGGAATTAATTCGGATTCGGGAGTTTCATCGACTGGGGTTTTGCTGTCTGCTGGGGTAGTTTCTAATTCATATTCTACAGAAGTCAGGCTAGAGGATGCACGGCGGGCAAAAAGTTTACTAGCAATAATAGCGATCGCTGTGGAGATAATAGTGGCAATAATTGAGGGCAGGACTATTGCGGCTGGATTGCTCGCCCCGGCACTGGCGCGGACAGTAATTACGCTGAGGGGTAACAGTGTTACCGATGAGGTGTTAATGGCTAAAAACAAACACATGGCATCTGTAGCCGTTCCTGGATGGGGGTTGAGTTTATTCAGCTCTGCCATTGCTTTTAAACCCATGGGGGTGGCGGCATTTCCTAGTCCGAGGGCATTGGCTGCCATGTTTATTACCATTGCCGACATAGCCGGGTGATTAACGGGAATTTCGGGAAACAGTCTGCTCATCAGTGGACGAATTAAGCGAGCAATGAATCGCATCATCCCTGCGGTTTCGGCAACTTTCATAATTCCCAACCATAGAGCCATCGCCCCGATGAGTCCAATAGCTAGGGTTACAGCACTGTCAGCTGCTTTAAAGGAGGCTTCTGTTAAAGTGCTCATCTTGCCGTTATGAGCTGCCACTACAGTGGCGGAAACAATCAGAAATAGCCAAATGCCATTGAGTGGCGATGATGATTTTTTCATCTCAGGTTTTAACTGTGATTAAATAATTTTTGCATAGTAAGGGATAAAACGAAGGATTGTGAAGACCACTAGCTCCGGGATCCAATGTTATGAGCAACCTCATTTTTAGTTAAACCCATTAAATTCACTAGTTTGTAAACAATTCGTGCCCCGACATTACCATCCCACTCAGCATCACCGACTTCGCAGACATCAAAACCAATAATTTTACGTCCGCTTTTTACTAATTCTCGGAATAAAGTAAAAGTTTGCTCTAGTTCCAACCCCCCAGGAACAGGAGTACCTGTATTTGGGCAAAGTTTGGGATCAAGTCCATCAACATCAAAACTAATGTAAACGTATTCTGGTAAATGAGTGATAATTTCTCGGCATAAATCAATCCAAGTGTTACCAGCGTACAGTTTTTGTTTGATGATTGGGTCGTAATAACCAACAATGCGATCGCGTGATTGGTCAATCATGGCTACTTCATCATGAGAAATATCACGCAAACCCACCTGTACCAATTTACATATCTGCGGTATTTTCAGGGCATTAAACATAATAGATGCGTGGGAAAACTCAAATCCCTCATAAGCATGGCGTAAATCTGCGTGGGCATCAATGTGTAAAATGCCGTAATTGGGGTAATGAGAGGCTAATGCTTGGAAGTAACCCAAAGGTACGCTGTGGTCACCACCAATGACTGCAACAAGTTTCCCCTGTTGTATTGCTGTTTGACATTGGGTGAATAACCATTCATTTACTTGTTGACCGGCTTGATTAATGTCTGACAATACCGAAGTTAAATCTGGTACAGTGGTCAGTGGTTGACCTTGTTCCAGTCGAGTAATAATTTTTGCGGCTAAGGTGCGATAATGTGCGTTTTTTTCTAAAATATCCTGGGGAATTTTCATCATAAAGATTCCTTGTTTCCAACCATCAGGATTGTCGAAATCGAACAAATCTAGTTGCACCGAAGCATGGAGAATTCGCTGTGGCCCGTTGGCTGTACCAGCACCGTAGGATACAGTTACTTCCCACGGTACAGCAATGACAATCAAGTTGGCAGACTCATAATCACATGGCAAACCGAAAATGTTGCCATTGAGTTGACCTACGCCACTGGGATTGTAGTCTGATTTTTGAATAGTCATTGTTTTGGATGGTGTACCCACGGATAAGCTGTTAATTCGCGCCAAGATATATCGTAGCTAAAAAACAAGCTTTGCTGAATCAAGTCAATTACAATTGTTGATGCAATGTCAATTCCTGTTCTAGTTCCCTGACTAAAGAAGCAACTACCGCCTTTAAAGAACCTGTACTTTCAAATACTTGTCGTTGGCGGATATAGCTAGGGCCTGTTTCTAATCGTTGTGCCAACAAATTCAAATAAGGCTGTTCTGCTAAACTATCGGCAGTGATTGCCAGGTCTTCTAAAATATCCTTAACTATATTCCTGATTGGTCTGCTGTTACCTTGGCAATCTTCGATGTAATTGGCATCTAAACCCCAACGCGATGCTCTAAAAAGGTTTTCTTTTTCCATCAACCAAGGTAAGGGAGCTAACAAAAATCCTGTGGTTGTTTGTTCCCGGCAATTATAGAGATATACTATTAAGGAGTGGACAAAAGCTGCCAGCATGATTGACTCTTTCACCGTTGGTTGAGCATCCATCACCCTGACTTCTAAAGTTCCTAAATTAGGTTGGGGTCGCAAATCCCAGTGAATATCCCGGATAATGTCAAACATACCGGCCTTTTGGGCTGTGGTAAAGAAATCAGCAAAATCTTGCCAGGTTGCAAACTTGGGAGGGACACCATAGGTTCTCATGGATGATAAAAAGCGGTGGCGATAAGAAGCAAAGCTAGTATCATGCCCCCACCAAAAAGGTGAACTAGCAGACAACGCCAGTAAAATGGAGAGATAAGGCTTTAGCCTAGCCATGATGTCTACAGCTGAATCACCTGAGGGCATACCAACATGAATGTGCAGAGCAAAAGTCATCATCATATCTGCTAAATAGCCCGATACAGTTTGCTGGGCTAAATATCTGGGAATGGGTGTGACAGTGGTAAGGCGATGGCATAATGGATGAGTACCAGCTGTACAAATATCCATACCCAAGTTTTGGCATTTGCCTTTAAGGCGAGAAAGAATATCTAAAATATTTGCTTCTAACTCATAGACATCCCCGCAAACCGGGGAGGTAATTTCCACAGAGGCTTGATTAAACTCCGGTTGGATCAAGGAATTTTGCGGTTCTTGTGCCAATAAAGGTAAAATGCCATCTACCAATTGCAGGGTATTGGGATTGAGCAGTTGTAATTCAATTTCCATACCGAGAGAAAATCGAGGAGAGCTTTTAAATTCCATGCCTGTCATGCTATTTTTGTTTGGCCGGTACAAGTCGGTAGATGTGAATTACCAGTTTAATTAAGATTTTCTCTTCTGTACTTCTGCTTTAAAGCTGAAAAATCAAAACGGGGTTTTTGCGATTAAATGAATTGTTTGCTTCAATTGTGGATGCTCAAAGGTCAATTCTCTCGCGTGTAAATGTAACCGATTGGTAGGAGCGCTGCATCCATAGAGTTTGTCGCCTAAAATTGTTATCCCTAGTCCACGCCTATCCGCAGCATGAACTCTGATCTGGTGGGTACGTCCCGTTAGGGGTATAAACTCAATTCTGCTGTAGTCTCCTTTTGTGTCCATTACCCGAAAGCGTGTGACACTGGGTTTACCATGTTGCCAATTTACTTGTTGATGGGGGCGATGTTGAGGATTTCCCCATAGTGGTAGTTCAATCACACCTTGATCTTTGCTGACAGAACCAGAAAGTATAGCTTCATAAACTTTATGAACTTGGCGTTTCTGAAACTGCCGGCTTAGTTGTCGGTGGGTTTCCCGGACTCGCGCCAGTAGTAAAATACCAGAAGTTTCCTGATCTAGCCGATGCACCGTCATAATTTCCTCATCATCTGGGTAAAGATAATGCCAACGACTGAGAACACTATCTTGGCTATGGTGATGACGACCAGGAACTGAAAGTAGTCCTGGGGGTTTGTCTACAGCAATTAGCCATTGGTCTTGATAAATAATCGGTAAATTCAACCCTTGATCACTTGTGGTTACCAAGGCTGGGGGCCGAGATTTTAAGCCAGACAGCAAAAAACCCATTAACGGCTGACAACGCTCAACACAAGCTCCATAAAATTGCCCCTGTACTTTGTCCTGTGTTTCTGAAGATTTCCCCCACCAAAACTCTGCCATAGCTATGGGTGTAAGTTGATGTTGAGCTGCATAGTGTAAAAGCTTGGGGGCACAACAATCTCCAGTACCCGTGGGCATGGAACTGCCGGGCATTAATTGTTGCAAGGATAGGGATTGCCCTAAAAAGTTCATCAAGGAATAGGCGGCGTGCATTTGCCTTTGTAATTGGCGGGATAGTCCTTTACGCCGTTGTTTGAGTTCCTGTATTTCTCTGTTTGCTGCGGTAATCAGTTCCTGTAAAGGTTGTAACGCTGCATTTTGCTTGGCTTTGAATCTGCTGCTCTCAATTCCTTGCTGACGGCTTTCTTCGTCGAGTTGTTCTAGGGCATTAGTCAGTGCTTCTTGGGTGAGTTGTTGGTTAAATAACTGACGTTTTTGGTGACGTTGGTGTTTGCAATGGCGATGGCCATCGCTCATCTGTTGCCATTGCTGCTCAAATTCGTAAGATAGAGTTTCATACTGCTGTCTTGCGGGTAGTTGCTGGAGAGTAATTATTTCTTGTTTGATAGCTTCTAGTTCGGCCAAGGTGCGGGCTTCTTCTTTGGCTACTTCGTCTCGTCCGGGAATTGACGGAACCCAACCCTCAATTACACTGCAACCATTGAGCAGACCAGAAAATGCTTTTAAAATTTGCCTTTCTCCTGTAGGTAGTTCCACCAGCAAGACACCATACATTTTGCCTTCACGATTATAAATTTCATCCCTGGCTAGTTGCTGCATTAAATCACCAGCAATGGCTTCTACAAGAGCAGTGCGGGGCAATCTCAATAAATCACCAGTTTGAGGACAACGCCCTTCATACCAATAGCTAGGAGTTGAGGTCAAGGGTCACAAAATTACAAAATTACAGTTTATGCAATTACTATCAAAACATATCCTAGTCCAGAGGAAAGTATTTTGCCCAAAAACCGTGCCAATATAGAGAGTAAGAAATACTAGGCGTAAAGTTCAGTAAGAGGAAGGCCAAAAAACGCTGTGCAGATCACATTTTTAGGGACGAGCTCTGGTGTACCCACGCGATCGCGCAATGTTTCTAGCGTAGCGCTCAGATTACCCCAAAGGGCAGAACTATGGTTATTGGACTGTGGCGAAGGTACTCAGCATCAAATTTTGCGGAGTGACCTGAAAATGAGCCAACTGTCCCGAATTTTTATCACCCATCTGCATGGTGACCATATTTTTGGCTTAATGGGACTGCTGGCAAGTTGCGGTTTAGGTGGTAATGTACAACGAGTGGATATCTACGGGCCACCGGGATTAAATGAGTATATCCAAGCCTGCACACGTTACTCTCACACACATTTTTCCTATCCGGTGAAAGTTCATGTTGTCCATCCGGGAATCGTTTATGAAGATGATGAATTCACTGTTAGCTGTGGTCTTTTACATCACCGCATCACAGCATTTGGTTATCGCATAGCAGAAAAAGACCGACCAGGACGCTTTGATGTGGAAAAAGCCCAAGCCTTGGCCATTCCTCCCGGTCGAATTTA
>Ga0172367_10009887_pt1 | contig 10387 bp, 11 predicted proteins | sample Lak10m_FD_114542 | JGI IMG/M metagenome (GOLD analysis project Ga0172367, IMG submission 114542) | Freshwater microbial communities from Kabuno Bay, South-Kivu, Congo - kab_022012_10m | ecosystem: Environmental > Aquatic > Freshwater > Lake | place: Democratic Republic of the Congo: South-Kivu...
CGTGTCCCGGAGCGTCGATGTGGGCATAGTGCCTCTTTTCCGACTGATATTCCGAGTGGTGCAACGCGATAGTGATACCGCGAGCTTTTTCTTCGGGAGCGTTGTCAATTTGGTTGACCGCTTCTTCTTTATCGATAAGACCTTTCAATTTAAGGACGTGCATAATCGCCGCGGTCAAAGTTGTCTTACCGTGGTCGACGTGTCCTATGGTGCCGACGTTAACGTGCGGTTTACCTCTTTCAAATTTTGCTTTTTCAGCCATTTTATAATTTAATAAATTCGAAATTCGAATATCGAAATACGAAACAATTATTAATTTCCAAATTGCTAAAATTCAAAACGTTTTTATATTTAAATTTCAGTTATTTGGATTTGTTTCGGATTTCGTGCTTCGTGCTTCGGATTTTTAATAATTTACGACGCTTTTAATTATATTATTTGTCGAACGAATGTCAACCCCCACACCTATTTTGCTAAAAATTTCCGTTTCATTAAATAAAACAGTTCAGAATAATTATTTTTTAAAAAATAATGCCCTCAGCAAAATAGGTGTGGGGGTCAAGAAACCTCACTTTCTTAGACAAACTCGACAATCGCCAGTTTAGCTCCATCTTTTTTTCTTTGAACCGCCGATTTCGTTATTCTGGTGAACCCGCCCCTCTTATCTTTATAACGCGGGGCCAATTCGTAATAAACTTTTTCCGCGGATTTTTTACCAACCCGAGAAACGAGCAACCTAAAGCTCGCCAAGTTTTGTTTCTTGCCCAAAGTTATCATTTTCTCCACTCTCGAGCGCGCTTCTTTCGCTTTCGCTTCGGTGGTTTCCATTTTTTCTTTCAAAATCAAATTTTCCGACAAGCTTTTAAAAAGGGCTTTCCTCTGCCCTTTTTTGCGGTGAAATTTTCTGTTAGGACTAATGTGTTTCATGTTATTTCTTCTTCGCCTTCTTTTCTCCGACCACTGTCGGAGTCCGACTGCGGTCGGACTTTTTTTCCGCTTTTTTTTCCGCCGCGGCCGGTTCGTTTTCGCCCATTACTTCGATATCCGCCATCTTTTCAAAATGGTCTTTCAAAATATTGCTGGCTTTGTGCAAAGCGCTTGATGGAGAAATACTGCCGTCGGTTTCAATGGTAAACTTCAATCTGTTGAAATCCGTCCTATCGCCGACACGCATGTTTTCAACCGAAAAATTAACTTTTACCACGGGCGAAAAAATCGTGTCCACGGCGATTGTTTTAATCGGGAGTTTTTCCGTTTTGCGGACTTCCGCCGGCACGTATCCGGCGCCTTTATCAACAATAATTTCCATTTCCAATTCGGCGTTTTTGCCAGTCAAGGTGGCAATATGCGCTTCCGGATTAACAATTTCGACTTGCGCGTTGACCTTAATATCGGCCGCAGTAACTTCTTTTTCTCCCTTAACTTTCAAAGTAAGGGTTTGCGGTTCAGAAGCAAAAAAGCGGAAACGGACTTTCTTCAAATTCAAAGTAATTTCCACGACATCTTCCATAACGCCGTCGAGAGCCGAAAATTCATGCTCGGCGCCTTTTATTTTAACCTGAGTTATGGCCGCTCCGGGCAACGATGAAAGCAACGCCCTTCTCAAAGCGTTTCCCAAAGTTAAACCGTATCCGGTGTACAAACCTTCAACTTCAAAAACTCCCTCTTCCTGAGTTTCGGAGATTTTTTTTATTTTTACCGTATCGCTTAAGCGCGCGTATTCCATAATAAATTAGCTTTTAGCTTTTAGGTTATAGCTTTTAGGTTTAGGTTTTTATTCCTACCAGCTAACAGCTATAAGCTACAAGCTTGTGTGTTATGTTATTTACTATAATAATCGACGACCATATTAATATCGAATGGCATTTCCACCTCCTTTGGCAAAGACAACAATTTACCTTCAAGTTTCTCTTTGTCCAAGGACAACCATTCAGGAGTGTCGTATTTTTTAAGTTTATCGGATAAATCTTTAAAAATCAATAGTGTTTTGGCTTTCGGATTTATTGAAATCACATCGCCGATTTTCAAAGCGTAAAACGGCGCCCTGATTTTTTTCTTACCGACAAAAAAATGGCCGTGCGCTATCAACTGGCGGGCAATCACCCTGGAATTCGCCAAACCCAAGCGAAAAACCACATTAGCGAATTGCCTTTCAAGTGATTCGATAATCGATTCGCCGACTGCGGCGCCTTTTTTGTGCATTGCTTTATCCACGATTTCGGACAGCTGCGTTTCACGAAGTCCGTAGCTGATTCTCATTTTTTGCTTTTCAGCCAGCTGGCTTCCGAATTCAGAAGCTGCTCTGCGGCGCTTAGCGCCGTGCTGGCCCGGGCGGGTCGGCCTTCTGACAAGCGCGCATTTAGGCGAATTGCAACGATCCCCCTTCAAAAAAAGTTTCACTCCCAACGCCCTCTCAAATTTTTCTTTTGATTTGTTCATTTTTATTTATTTATACGACCCTAAATTACGAATCCACACGAATGTCCCGAATGCGTCCGAATATATTTTATTTTTTATTCGGGTTCCTTCGGATAATTCGGATGTTATTCGGATTTTTCGGGTCGCTCTAGTTCCGCGTACACGGTTCCCAAAACTCCGTTTATAAATTTTCCCGAATTTGGTCCGCCGTAATTTTTCGCCAATTCTATCGCCTCGTTAATGGCGACTTTAGCCGGCACTTCCGCGCGGTCGGCAAACATCAGTTCATAAAGCCCCATTCTTAAAACATTTCTATCTATTATTGAAATCTGGTTCAATGGCCATTCCGGGGCTGACTTTTCTATAATTTTGTTCAGGTTATTGAAATTTTTTACCACGCCATCGGCGATTTTCCAAACAAAATCAGTCTCATCTATGCCCGGTCCAAATTCCTGCAAATTTCGCTCAATAATCTTCACCAGGTCGGTTTTGCGACCATAAAAATCCCATTCGTAAAGCGATTGAAGAACGATTGAACGTGCAAGATGACGGGTGGCCATAATTTATTTCTTAACCTTCACTTTCTTGTTTTTCAATATCCTTTCCTTATAATTTCCGCAGTTTGAACAAAATCTGTGGGACAAAATCGGCGAACCGCATTTTGAACAAGCCGCTATTTGCGACGGCTTTAATGCCAAATGCGATCTGCGTCTGCCTGTTTTAGACCTTGTATGATGTTTTGTAGGTACTCCTCCCATAGTCTTTTAAATTCGAAATTCGAATATCGAAATACGAAACGTTTCGGATTTCGGATTTCGTGCTTCGGATTTCAACCTATTATATCTTAATTTCCATCGGTTTCAAGGACCCCGCCAAGAAACGCGAGTGATTGTCCAAATCTTCAATAATGATTCCCGCTCCGCGCGCCACGCACGTTAAAGCGTCTTCCACCACTGTTGCCTTCACCAAAATTTCTCTTTCAAATAAATTACTCATTCCTCTCAACAAGCTTCCGCCGCCGCAAAGATGAATGCCGCTTTTCAGAATATCTCCCACCAATTCCGGCGGAGTCTTTTCAATCGTTTCTTTGACCGCCTCGACAATCGAGCGCAAAGAACGGTTTAAAGCCATTCTTATATGCCCGCTCTTAACGATTACTTCTCTCGGCAAACCCGTAGCCATATCGCGGCCGCGGATAGCCAGTTCAAGTTTTTCGTCTACGGCAATGGCGGAACCGATTGTTATTTTCAGCTCTTCTGCCGTCGGCTCGCCTATCATCAGCTTAAATTCATCTCGGACAAATTTGATGATGTCATCGTTAAATTTGTCTCCGGCTATTTTCAAACTTCTGGCAATAACTACGCCGCCCATTGAAATGACGGCTATTTCTGTCGTGCCTCCGCCCATATCCACAATCATGCTCGCGGTCGGCTCGTCCACCGGAAGTCTCGCTCCCAATGCCGCCGCCACCGGTTCTTCCACCAAATAAGCTTTGGCGGCTCCGGCGGAAAGCGCTGCGTCTTCGACGGATTTTCTTTCGACTTCCGTCAAATTCGTGGGAACGCCGATAACTACTCGAGAATAATTAAGAAATCGTCCGTTGTCAACCTTTTTCAAAAAGTGGCGTAGAATTTCTTTGGTAATTTCAAAATCCGAAATGACGCCGTTTACCAATGGCCGGACTATCGAGATGTGAGTTGGATTGCGGCCCACCATCTTTTTCGCCTCTTCTCCAATCGCCAAAATCTGGCCGGTTTTATTGTTCACCGCCGTAAGCGACGGTTCGTTCATTACTATCCCCTTGTCTTTGATATAAACCAAAGAGTTCGCCGTTCCCAAATCAATGCCTATGTCTTTTTTAAAATAATCGATGAATTTCATTTACTTAATTTAAGTTAAAATTCTTACCAGTTCTTCTTCGTCCACCAGTTTCGCTTCGCTTTCAGCGCGTTTTTTCAATTCAATTTTACCTTTTGTTTTATCGCTTATCACCAGCCTGTAAGGAATTCCCAGCAAATCCGCATCGGCAAATTTTTCTCCCGCGCTCACTTCAATTCTGTCATCGTATAATACTTCGATGCCGCTGTTTTGTCTACCTTCGGTAGATCTACCGTAGGCAGATAAAGTCTTATAAAGCTTTTCCGCCTGCGCTTTGCTATTTGCGCTTTGCGCTAAGCTAATTAAATGCGCTTTAAACGGCGCCACCGACTCCGGCCAAATTATTCCTTTGTCGTCATGGCTGACTTCAACAATCGTTCCCATCACTCTGCCAAGGCCAATACCATAGCAACCCATCACCACGTCTTTCTCTTCGCCTTTTTCATTTTTGGATTTCAAATTAAACGGCGCGGAATATTTTGTTCCGAGCTTAAAAATATTTCCAACTTCAATCGCTTTCGCTTCTTCAAAATCTTTTCCTCCGCAATTCGGGCAAACTTTCACTTCGCCGAAAATTTCCTTGTTAATCGCCTGACCGCATTTTTGGCAAATATGAATTATGTCTTCGCCGGCTTCGGAAAGCGTCTGAAACTCGTGCGAGTATTTTGAAAAGCTTCCGCCCGAGGCAAAAGTTATATGAGTTTTGTCGCCCAAGCCCGACTTTTCAAAAACATTTTCGTAGGCTTTCATGGCTTTTTTGTAGTATTTATCGAGGTCTTTTTCATCCGTATGAAAAGAATACAGATCTTTCATTATAAACTCCCTACCCCTTAAAATGCCCGATTTTGAACGCAATTCCATGCGAAATTTGTCCTGAAACTGATAAAGATACATGGGCAAATCCTTGTATGAATCGATGAATTTTTTGGCGAGCGGAGTGACGACTTCTTCGTGAGTCGCGCCAAGCGCGAATTCGCGTTCGCTTTTATCCTTCAACCTGTACAAATCGTCCATCGTTTCCCAGCGGCCGGTTGCCATCCAATTTTCTTTCGGCTGAAGCGCGGGCATAAAAATTTCCTGCCCGCCGATGGCGTTCATTTCTTCACGGATTATGTTTTCAATTTTTTTAATTACCCGCAAGCCAAGCGGCAAATAAGTGTAGACGCCCGCCATAAGCTTATCGACAAATCCGGCGCGAATAAGAAACTGGGCGTTTATCGATTCCTCGTCTTTCGGCGCCTCGCGTTTTGTTTTTGTAAAAAGTTGAGATTGGAGCATATTTAAACCTTTGATTTTATGGTGTTAACTAATTTATTAGGTCCAACTAAAAATTTTTTAAATTCATTTATATTTTTAGGTGTAATACCTATTTGATATTCAATCCCGCCTCTATGCTGGTGGCTTATTATTGGATGTTTTTTAACTTCTTCATTTGTCAAAACCCAATAAGAAATTTTATCCACCCAAACTCCGACAAAAACAAAAATATCAACAATATCAAACTTAATCTGTTGAAAATTCATCCAATAAGGCTCGTTTGATTTAAAATTTAAAGCTTTTGTTTCTAAACCGCCGCGTAATTTTGTATTTATCGCACGACATGCCTTAACCTCAACTTTTATTATTTTCTTTCCATTTTCAAGATATAAATCATAATCACCTGAATAATTCTTATCTATTTTTTTAGAAGGTTTTTTAAATCTTTTGTCTATATCCACTAAATGCTGTTGAGCCCAAATCTCACCAAAAACACGAGGTGAAATATTATAAAGATTTAAATAAGGATTTGAATTAACATAATCATCTCTTAATTTTTCATATTCCTTAAATGAAATAATTTTTTTATCAAACAAATACATCAACCGATATTCATACTCATTAAACGGATATATTGATTTTAAAGCACTTAAATGCACCAACAACGATTTATTGCTTTTTTGCGGTAATTTTCTAACCCATTCCTCAAGTTTTTTATCTAAATGTTTTTTATCCATATCAAACTAAATCCAATAATGTTTGAGCGCCCAATAATTGATTATTATCTGCTATAATCTCACCATCTTTTAAAATTTTGGTTCTTCCCCAACCAGTTTCTCCGGTACGCCTGTAATGAAGCATCCTCGCAGCCATTATCTTGCAATAATTTGGGTTTAAATCCATCGTGTAGCATTTTCTATTACTCAATTCTGCTTGTAATAAAGTGGAACCGGAATGCCCAAAAAAATCTACAACGATGTCACCTTCTTTACTGCTTGCCTCAATAATTCTTTTTGCGGATTTAAGAGGTTTTTGAGCAAAGCAACCTTCTATATTTTCATGCATTAAATAAAAAACTTGCTGTATATCGTGCCAAACATTTCCCGCTCTAATATTCGGCGATTTACTTCTCTCAAAATTCTCTGTAATTTTTCCGTTAATTTTTTTATAATATCCTTTTGTCTTTTTTGGTATATCCGTATATTCTGCTAAAACATTAAATATTGGCTCGCCTTTTATATAAAAAAGTAGTTCTTGCCGAATTGCCATCCAATTTTTTTGCGTGCCATAACCACGCTGATTTCTCATAGTTATAAAATTTCTAATATTAACGGGCTTATTTCGCATCATTATTATAAAATCTGGGAACGGCTGCAAAGCATTTCTAATATCTGCACCCAACCAAACATATAAAGAAGAATTTTTATCTAAGATATCAATAACATTATCAACCCACACACCACTCCATTTTATGTATTCGCCTAATGGCAAATTTCCAAATTCATCATTTATATCAACATTATAAGGAGGGTCCTGAACAGCAAGGGTTGCTTTTTCATTTTGCATCAATTTTTTAACATCTTCTTTTTTAGAAACATCAAGGCAGCCAATTCTATGACCACTAATAGGGTCTTCCCAAATAACGCCATATTCAAATTCTGGTATCTCTCTTTTTTTAAGAGAATTCAATTTTTTAATTTGCTTAATAGTCTGCATGTTTAAAAATTGTTTATTAAATCATCTAAAACCTTATAATATCTCTAATTGTAATCAGAACCATTAAAATCAGCAACAGCGCCATTCCAGCGGCATTGGCGTATTGTTCAAATTTCGCCGGTAAGGGCGAACCTTTTATTTTTTCAACCAGCAAAAACAGCAATCTGCCGCCATCGAGCGCCGGAAAAGGAAAGATGTTAAGCACGGCAAGATTTAATGAAATCAGCGCCAAAAGCTGAAGCAGATAAACAATTCCCAGTTCGCTCGCCTGCGTGGTTATTTTTACTATTCCCACGGGCCCGCTGACTTGCTCCAAATTTACTTTCCCTCCGGTGAAAATTCCGGCAATCAAATTAAACAGCGAAACGAAAATCAATTTCAAAGTTTCAAGCGACAATTTTGCTCCCTCCCATAAAGCCGAAAAAAAGTTTTGCTTTGGAATTCCCGAATCCACCAGCCCGATTCCCAAAGCGCCCTCGCCCTGCGGCGGATTTTTCCGCGGCGTAATCTGAATTTCTTTCAGCAATCCGTCGTGCTCGACTCTTAAAGAAATTTGCTTGCCCGCGTTTTCATTTACGAATTTTATAAATTGTTCCGCCGACATTCCCGGCACAACATCGCCAACCTTCAAACCGGAAACTTCCGCCGGACTGTTTTTAAAAATCTGGCTTATAAAAATTCCTTGCGACACACCCATCAAAAGTATCAGCGAAATCACCAGCCAGCCGAACAAAAAGTTCATTACCACTCCGGCCACTAAAACAACCGCTTTTTTCCAAGATGAAAGAAAACTAAAACCTCTTTCCGCAGAATTTTTAACGGTAATTTCCTCGCTTGTTGCCTGCGCCAAAGTTTCGCCATCATCAACCACAACCTCGCTTTTTTCAATTAAAACCTCGCCATTTAAAGCCTCATCTTCACGATTTTCGCCGTAAATCCTTACAAATCCGCCAAAAGGCAAAGCGTTAATACTGTACATCGTCTCGCCTATTTTCTTGCCCCAAATCCGCGGCGGCAAGCCAAAACCGAATTCTTCCACTAGCAAACCAAATTTTTTCGCCGCCAAAAAATGCCCAAGCTCGTGCACCAACACAAGCACCGAAAGAAAAATTATTACGAATATTATTCCCAATAACATAGCTAAGCGCGAAGCGCTTATCGCTTAGCGCAACAATTTGCACTTTGCGATTTGCGATTTGCTGTTTACTCTTCTATTTCCTTGATTTTAACCTCCAGGTTTTTTTCAATATCCTCGTTCGCCTTGTCCACTTCTTTCTGAACCTGCTCTTTTAATTTAAACTTTTCGTCTTCGCCGATTTCTTTATCATCAAACCGCTTGCTGATTTCCTTGTTGGCATCGTCGCGCAACCCGCGAATTTTAATACGCGCTTCTTCGGTTTCTTTTTTAACAAGCTTAATAAGCTCTTGCCTGCGTTCGCCCGAAAGCGGCGGCAAACTCAATCTGATAGTATTGCCGTCCATATTTGAGCTAACATTTAAATTGGCGTCTGTAATGGCGTTTAAAACCGCCGAAGCCGCGTTTTTGTCCCACACCGAAATTTGAATTTCACGCGGCAAAACCACATTAATCGAACCTAATTGCTTTATCGGCATTTTCTGGCCGAAATAATCCACCGAAATATCTTCAACGAGTTTCGCGCTCGGCCTGCCTCCCCGAATAGCCGAAAGCTGGTCTTTAAAATAATTTATCGCGTCATTTATTTTTGTTTTTAAATCATTCATATATTTTTATTTAATTTATTTTGCTCCTATTATAATATTATTTCCGTCAAAAAGCATGACTGAAATTTGCGTTCCCAAGCCAGTCTCGATTATCTGCCAATTTTTCCCGGTATCGGCGCTCTTATAAATTTTACCGTTTGAAGCCGCGAATATTTTTCCATCGGAATTTACCGTTACCGCCGAAATTTTGGCAACATCAAGCGGCATTCCTTTAAAAACCTTCCACGTAGCGCCGTTATCAAACGAACGGATTAAACCGTAATCGGTAGCGGCGTAAAGATTACCGGACGACAAAACAAGCAAATCATTTACCTTGTTCGCGCCGCTGTAATTATCCAAATATTTTAATCTGCTGAAAGATTCACCATTGTTATAACTCGCGTAAATTCCACCGGATTTCAAAGTCATATAAAGCGGATTGCCGGACGGTGAAAATCGCAAACCCGTAATCGGCGAAGAAAAAGTCGATAAAATTCTGCTGCCGCCGGTAGAAAGCGAATAAATCAGCAATTTGCCGTTTGAAAGCCCGAGATAAAGATTATTCCCTTTTATTTCCATGCCGTAAGCCGCCTCCGCGTCGAAATCAACAACTTTTTCCAAAGTCATAAAATTCTTTTCACTCTTATAAACCGTTCCTTTTCCGGCTGAAAAAATCGAAATAAAAGATTCGCCTTTCTTCGCCGGATTGAACAAAATTTTATAAACCGCGGTGCTGGAATTAAGTTTTTTCTCCACATCGGAAAACGGATACCAATTTTTTCCGCCGTCTTTGCTGGCAAAAATTCCATTGTCCGAAGCCGCAAACAAAAGCGAATTGTCCGACGGCAAAACTTCTATCTGCGAAATATTTACCGAACCGCCGAAATGAAAATTCGATTTTTGAAAATTGCCGTTTTCATCCATGGCGCCGAACGGCTGGCTTGAACCGGCGGTGCCAAAAGCGCCGTTAAACGAGGAAGCGGCTTGGGCAAAAAAATTGCCGTTTCCAAAAGAAACAACCGCGGGCGCAGACGTCGAAATGGAAAACAAATAAAAAAGCCCACCCCAGACTAAAACTACAACTCCAAAACCGATTCCTTTTCCTTCCATAACCCGATACTACAACTTCGAAGAGTAATAAGTTTTTAAGCGCTTTGCTAAAAACCTACGACCTCTCGTAGTTTTTAAATAAATTTCTCGCCTCTTTGCGTCTTCTTCATTTGTGCATGCCTCAAAATATATTAGCTTCATTGGCAATCTTGATTTTGTTGAAAATGATAGACCCTTTTTATGTTCTTCTATTCTTCTCGTCAAATTAGCAGTATAACCCACATATCTTTTCTTATCTTTAACGCTTTCTAAAATATAGATATAGAAGAACATATCGAAGTTGTAG
>Ga0172367_10009888_pt1 | contig 10386 bp, 9 predicted proteins | sample Lak10m_FD_114542 | JGI IMG/M metagenome (GOLD analysis project Ga0172367, IMG submission 114542) | Freshwater microbial communities from Kabuno Bay, South-Kivu, Congo - kab_022012_10m | ecosystem: Environmental > Aquatic > Freshwater > Lake | place: Democratic Republic of the Congo: South-Kivu...
AAAAGTTATTAATGAAGTCATTTTGGAACAGAATAAAAATCAAATAGGAAAAACTGTCGAAGTTTTAGTTTCTAATAATGAGGGCAAAAGAGATCAGCATGTAAACACGTTGTCGGGTCGTGCAAAAGATAATAGATTAGTTCATTTTTATCCGACTGCTGAACAAAAAATTAGACCAGGAGATTTTGTTGAAGTTGAAATAACACAAGCACAACCTTTTTATCTTGTTTCAGATAAAAAAATAATTAATATTAGAAACACTAAAGCTGGAGATATTTGGCAGACAAGTAAAGAGGAACCAAAGAGCCAAGTATTACTTGGGCTACCAACTTTGGTCCGGAATTAAAACTTGAAAGTTCTGGCAATTGTTGGACCAACCGCTGTTGGCAAAAGTGATTTAGCAATTAAAATAGGTCAAAGTAAAAAAATAGAAATCATAAATGCAGATGCAATGCAGTTATACAAGGGAATGAATATCGGGACTGCAAAACTTGATGAAAAAAATAGAGAAAATATCCCTCATCATTTAATTGATGTTTTGTCCCCATCCGAAGAAGCAAGTGTGTCTGTGTATCAATCAAAAGCAAGAGCTCTAATTCAAGAAGTAATTCAAAGACAAAATACTCCAGTTTTAGTCGGAGGTAGCGGATTGTATGTCAATGCTGTATTAGAAGATTTAGAGTTTCCGGGAACTAATTTAGAAATAAGAGCAAAGTATGAAGAATTACTAGAAAAAAATGGAGTTGAATTTCTTTATAGCGAATTAAAGAAAATCGATCCAGCTGCGGCAGAAAATATTCTTGAAAATAATGCAAGAAGAATAGTTAGAGCATTAGAGGTAAATGAGTTGACTGGAAAAAATTTTAATGCAAAGCTTCCAGAACCTTCACCTGTATTTAAAGATATTAGAATTGGTTTAAACCTTGATCGTGAATTACTAGATTTAAGAATTGAAACTAGAGTTCATGAAATGTTTAATCAGGGCTTAGTAAATGAAGTTGAACTTATTTTTGAGGAATTAATCAAGGGGAAAACAGCTCAGAAGGCTCTAGGATATTCGCAAGTGATTCAATACTTGCAGGGTGAAATCACTCTGGAGCAAGCAATTGAACAAACAATAATTCACACTAGAAAATATGCAAGAAGACAAATTTCATGGTTTAAAAGAGATCCCTTAATTCAATGGTTTGATGCTCAAGATGATGAACTTTTGGCAAAAGTTAATAGAATAATTTAATGAAGTCATTCGTGGAATACGTAAAAGGTCATGGAACTAAGAATGATTTTGTAATTATCGAGGATTTGAAAGATGAGCTAGTTTTTACTTCAGATCAGATAAAAGAGATTTGTGATCGCGCAACCGGAATAGGCGCAGATGGAATTTTAAGGGTGGTTAAGCCTAATGGTCAGTATTTTATGGACTACAGAAATGCAGATGGTTCTATCGCTGAAATGTGTGGAAATGGGGCAAGAGTCTTTGGACTTTACTTAAAGGATAGAAAATTAGTAGATAAAGAAACCTTCACAATTTCAACCAGAGCAGGAGATGTGAAAATTCACGTAAAAAGTCCTGATGAAATAACTGTAACCATGAATGGTGCAAAAATAAGAAGTAATGCTGTTGAAATAACCAATAATTCAAAAAAATATGTTGCAACTGGAGTTGATGCACCTAATCCTCACGCTGTGGTTTTTGTTAATGATTTAACTGAAATTGGTGAATTAAAAACTGCTCCTCTGCATTTTCCGCCCGATGAATTTAAAACGGGGGTAAATGTGGAGTTTGTAAAAAAAATTTCTGATACTCATGTTCAAATGCGAGTTTTTGAAAGAGGAAGTGGGGAAACTTTATCCTGTGGAACAGGAGCTTGCGCTGTAGCAGCCGTCTTAAGAAAATTAGTGGATAATCAATCAGATCAATTCCAAATAGATGTAAAAGGAGGCACTCTGCTCATTAAATTTGTCGAAGACAAAATTGAGATGACTGGGCCTGCGGTTTTAGAAAGTTCTGGAGTATTAAAAGAATCTTGGTATTTAAACAAATAATGAATGAATTTAAAGAAGCCAGCAATTTAGATCTTCAAGACAGAGCAGCACTTAGAAGAGTAACAACTTTCTCAACTGAACTTCAAGATATTACAGAAGTTGAGTATAGAAAAATCCAGTTAGAGAAAGTAGTTTTAGCTGGTGTTTGGATTACTGGTACTTGGGAATCTGCCGAAAGATCTTTACAAGAATTAGCACGTTTAGCCCAAACTGCTGGTTCACAAGTTTTAGAAGGTGTTATTCAAAGAAGAGACAATCCTGATCCGGCAACCTATCTTGGTTCAGGAAAAGCTTTAGAATTACGAAAAATTGTTTCTCAAACCGGTGCAGATACAGTAATTATTGATGGCGAATTAAGCCCGTCCCAACTAATTCATCTAGAAGATGTTGTCAAAGTAAAAGTTGTAGATAGAACTTGGTTAATTCTTGACATTTTTGCAAAACATGCAAAAAGTAGAGAAGGAAAAATTCAAGTTTCGCTTGCCCAAATGCAATACATGCTTCCGCGATTAAGAGGTTGGGGTGAAACTTTAAGTAGACAGGCAGCAAGTGGTGGCTCACCTGGAATTGGTACTAGAGGACCTGGTGAAACAAAATTAGAAACTGATAGACGAAGAATTCATCATCAGATGACAAAACTTCGAAAAGATTTGAAAGATCTTGCTAAGTCTCGTGATGTTCAACGAAGTTCGAGAAGAAGTGGCAATACCTTATCTGTTTCAATTGCTGGTTACACAAATGCTGGAAAATCATCTTTACTAAATAGAATTACTGGTGCAGGCGTTTTAGTTGAAGATGCACTTTTTGCAACACTTGATCCAACGGTAAGAAAAACTCAATTACCTTCTGGAAGATTTATAACTATTTCAGATACAGTTGGTTTTGTAAGACATTTGCCTCACCAATTAGTTGAAGCATTTAAATCAACTTTAGAAGAAGTATCAAACTCAAATTTGATAATCCACTTAGTTGACGGTAGTGATCCAGATCCAGAAGGTCAATACAAATCGGTTCGAGAGGTTTTACAAGAAATTGGAGCAGATCATATAAGAGAGTTAGTAGTTATAAATAAAATTGATCTAATTGATGATGAAAAAGTAATTTCTCTTAAGAGAATTTTCAAAGACCCTTTATTCATTTCCACTAAAGAAAATACAGGTATTAGTGAATTATTGCTTGAAATTGATAAAAAACTGCCAAATCCAACAAAAGAAATAAGAATTACAATTCCTTACTCTAGAGGAGATATTTTAGCTAAAGTACATCAAGAAGGAAAAGTGATTTCTTTATTACATGAAGATTCGGGCACTCAAGTTCATGCATTTGTTCCCGCTGAGCTTTTTCATATTATCGAAAATTTGGCATTAATTGAAAATAAATAAATCTAAACTACTTAATTATTTATTATTTGGTGGAGCTCTTGTTATTTTGTATTATGTATTTAAATGGTTTGTTAATGATATAGATTTTAAAGAGGCATTAACCTCTTTAAATAATTTGACTTTTTTTCAGTTGATGTTACTTATAATTACTGCTTTTTTTAACATTTTAGTCTTTCAATACCCCTATCTTGTCACTACTAAGGGACTTAAATACTTTCAAGCTTTTAAAGTTCGAAATGCATCATTTGCCATTAGTAATTGTGTGCCAGCAGGAGGAACTATTGGTTTAGCAGCGCAATATGCGATGCTTAAGTCTTTTGGAATATCCAATCAAAGTATTTCGACAACCGTGGGTATAGCAAGTGTTTGGAATGGTTTGATTTCCTATTTAATGCCTATTTTTGGGTTGATTTCTCTATCTATATCCACAACATTGTCACCGGGCTTAGTAAATTCAACATTTTTAGGAACTTTGGTCCTAGTTTTTGCCATAGTTTTCTTAATCTCAATATTTAAATCTGAAGTAATTACTTTTAAAATAGGAAAGTTTGTTGATTATTTGTTAAAGCCATTAAATCGTTTTTTTAAGTCTAACTTAGATTTTTCCAAAGCTTTAACTAATTTTAGATCTCAGGTTAAAGAAACAGTGAAAGAAAAATGGCTGCAAATTACTGGCAGTAATCTCTTAGTGCAATTTTCAATGTTTTTCATATTTTGGGCTAGTTGCTACTGCGTGGATATTGAATTATCCATTTTTATTTTGTTTGCTGCTTTTTGTTTTGGAAGATTTGGAACGGTAATTCCTTTTACTCCAGGAGGGGTGGGGACTACTGATGTGATTATGGTTTCAACTTTGATTCTTTACGGAGCTAATGAAGTGCAAGCATTTGTAGCAGTTTTGCTTTGGCGAACTTTCTACTACTTACCCCAAGTATTTTTAGGAGTGATTAGTTATCTTCAGTGGCAGTTGAGTCGCACCAAGTAAGGTTTTTTCGACTAAATATTGGGCTTTAAGGCACTTGTGCAGGTTTCAAGTTGCACCACACCCCTGGTGACTTATAGTAGGAGAAACGAGGGGAGTACCCCTAAAAACGCAAACGTCGTCAACACGAAATTGAAGTTTGATTTCCGGCGCAGCACCAAGTGATAAAAACTTGGTTGGGAGAGACCTCGGGAGAAAAGATAAACAAAATGTGTTTATCAATTTAACCCGGGAGTCGTCATGCCTGTTGTATCTAAAAAGAAAAATGGAATTCCTGTAGTTCTTACAGAAATTGGAAGAGTTGAACTTCTCAAACAAGTAGATCACATTCGAAAAGTTCAATTACCAGCGTTAGCGCCACTCATAACTGCTGTTGACAGAGATGAAAGAGACGTTGCTGAATTCACCAGATTGACTGAAGAAGCAAATGAACTTGAATCTTTTGTTTCAGAAGCAGGCAAACCTGATTTATTACTGGACGATAAATCGGTGCGATTAGGTAGCGTAGTCAAAGTACAAACTGAAAAAGAAAAATTCAAAGTAAGAGTGGTGCACCCAATTGAGGCACATCTTGACGACGAAAGAATTTCAGTTTATTCACCACTTGGTCAAGCATTGTTTGGAAATAAAAAAGGTGATCGAGTAACAGTCATAGCACCGAGCGGAAATTGGACAGCTGTTATCAAATCCGTGGAATTACTTCCTTAGTCCCTCCCGAGTAAGTAGTAATTCTGCAAGCAACCTAACCCCTGGGGATTTATCCCCAGGGGTTAGTTATTAGCAATTTCATAAGTTGATCAAATCTAATACTTTAATTTGGTTGATTATTAAATAATGAATCAAATAACTATTGATGGCCCCAAAAAACTACTAAGTCAAATTCCAACAATTATCAAATTTAATCCAAGTAATCAGCTGATTATTTGCGGACTAAAAGATGCAGAAAGTAAATTTGCAATACATCTGTCCTACCCCTTGCCTACACAAACACAACAATCTAGTGCTTTTTTCAAGGATTTAAATATTAAATTAGTCGAAGAAGAAATAGAAGCCGTTGTTTTAGTTTTCTACATTGAAGAGTCACCAGAAAATTATCGTAAAATCTCAAAAATCTTGTTTGAAAATCTATCGCAAAAAGTACATGTAAAGGATTTATTGTGGGTAAAAAATAATAGGTGGGCCTCTTTTCTCTGCGAGGACCTAAATTGCTGCCCTCGAGAGGGAAACCCTCTAGAAATTGAAGACAGTTCTACAAGTTCTGGAAAAGTCGATGAGAATTTTTTAAATATCAAAAAATCAGACTCTAAAGTCAACTTGGCTGCAAGAAAAGCACTGAAAGTTAAAAGTGGTATCAAAGACAATGCAAAACTTACAAAATGGCAAAAAACTCAATACAAACAACTCTCAGCAAAGGGTGCAATTGCTTCAACGAATAAAAATAATTGGTCAAGGCTTCTGGTTGGTTTATCAGATATTCCGGTGAGAGATGCGTTGTTATCTCATTTTATTGATATTGGTTTTAGGAAAAAGAACCCTTCTAAATTTTTAATTGATTTAGCCAAATCTTGGGCCAAAGTTGGATCTGTCGCAGAGCCACAATTTCAAAGTCCAATATTTGCTTGTATATCTGCCTTTTTATGGCAAGCAGGAGAGTATAAAATTGCAAAAATTGCTCTTAATTTAAGTCTTGCAGCTGATAACAAATTTCGCCTGGCACATCTTTTACAAAATGCTCTCGATAGTGGAGTACCAGCACATGAATTCAGGGATGTGTTTAAAAATCCAACATACCCCTGGACTTGAGAAGCAAGGATTTGTTTAGTAATCTCTTAGTTAGGTCAAGAGTTTCAGTATTAAGCCCCGGCTAGCTGAACGGCAACCCTCCACCGCGGTGGGGTGCTCCGGGTGTAGACCAGGTCAATTCGCAAAAGCAATTGGCAAGCGCGGGTCTTACGAAAATCTTTAACTGTGAGGCCCCGAAAAAAAGGGGTAATAATTTGCGTTATATGTATAAAAATATTCAATTAATTTAATTGCTTATTTTTATTTCTATTCGCAAAAAAACCCACCTTTGTCTATCAAATAGGTAGCCAAAGAAACTCAAATTAGGAAAGAGGAAAGAAAAATGAGTTCAGGTTGGAGTTTTGAAACTAGACAGATACACGCAGGTCAAACACCAGACTCGCAAACAAATGCAAGAGCACTACCGATTTATCAAACCACGTCATATACATTTCGTGACACTAAACATGCAGCGGATCTATTTGCCCTGGCAGAACCAGGAAATATTTACACCCGCATCATGAATCCAACACAAGGTGCAGTTGAAGAAAGAATTGCTTCTTTAGAAGGCGGTATTGGAGCACTGCTTTTAGCAAGTGGTCAAGCTGCTGAAACCTATGCAATTTTGAATTTGGCTGAAGCAGGTGATCACATAGTTTCTAGCCCTAATCTTTATGGCGGAACTTATAACTTGTTTCACTACACACTTCCAAAATATGGAATCGAAGTGACATTTGTTGACGATCCTGACAACTTAGATTCTTGGAAAAAAGCAATTAAGCCAAATACAAAAGCTTTTTATGGTGAGACAATTGCAAATCCTGCAAACGTAATTTTGGATATAGAAAATATTTCCAAAATTGCACACGACAATGGAATTCCATTAATTGTTGATAACACTGTTGCTACCCCATATTTATTAAGACCGATTGAACACGGTGCTGACATCGTGGTTCACTCTGCGACCAAATACATAGGTGGACATGGCACAGCAGTTGCAGGCGTGATTGTTGATAGTGGAAAGTTTGATTGGAAAAAAAATGCCGCAAAATTTCCTCAATACAACACACCAGATCCTTCCTATGGTGGCTTGAATTACGCAGATGCTTTAGGAGAATTGGCTTATATTCTTCGAGCAAGAATTGTTTTGCTCAGAGATTTTGGCGCAGCAATTTCTCCTTTTAACGCATTTTTAATCGCACAAGGCTTAGAAACTTTGTCTTTAAGAATTGAAAGACATGTTAAAAATGCTCAAGAAGTTGCTAAGTGGCTTGAAAAAAGAGATGAGGTTGAAAAAGTAAATTATGCTTCTCTTGCTTCAAGTAAGTACAAGAATCTGGCTAAAAAATATACTCCTGAAGGTTCAGGAGCAGTTCTATCTTTTGAAATAAAAGGTGGAATTGAAGCTGGAAAGAAATTTGTGGAAGCACTTGAATTGCATTCACATGTAGCAAACATTGGTGATGTGCGAAGTTTAGTAATTCACCCTGCTTCTACAACACATTCACAATTAACACCTCAAGAACAACTTGCAGCAGGTGTAACACCTGGATTAATTAGATTAGCTGTTGGTATCGAAAATATTTCCGATATCTTGGCAGATCTTGATGCAGGATTTAGAGCTGCAAAAGGTGCTTAAAAAATAATGCCAATTTCATACGATGGTCTTCCTCCTGTCACCGGTGCGTGGCAGGAAGGAGATCATCCTGGGCAAAGAAAATTTGTTAGTGTAGGTCCGATTGAATTAGAACTTGGTGGCACACTTCCTGAAGTAAAAGTTGCTTACGAAACTTTTGGAAAATTAAATTCCACAGGAACTAATGCAATTTTTATAGAACATGCTTTAACAGGAGATTCTCATGTTGCTGGTCTAGATGTTGAAGGACATTTGACCAGAGGTTGGTGGGATAACTTAATTGGTCCAGGTTTACCTATTAATACCAATGAATGGTTTGTTGTTTGTGCAAATGTTTTGGGTGGCTGTCAAGGAACAACAGGACCTTCATCTTTAGATGAGTCAGGAAATAATTGGGGATCAAAATTTCCCAGAGTAACAGTTTCTGATCAAGTTGAAATAGAAAAAAGACTTACAGATTATTTAAATATTGAAAAGTGGGCATCCATAATGGGCGGTTCTATGGGTGGCATGCGAGTTTTAGAGTGGGCAGTTGAACATCCACATAAATTAAATTCTGCTTTTGTTATCGCCTCAGCTCCAAGATCTTCAGCTGATCAAATTGCGACACAATCTGCTCAAATTGCAGCAATTAAGTCTGATCCAAATTGGCAAAATGGTGATTACTATCAATCTAAACCCGGTAAAGGTCCACATGCAGGTTTAGGAATTGCAAGAAGATTTGCTCAATTAACTTATCGTTCTGAAACAGAATTAGATGTTCGTTTCGGCAGAGATCATCAAGATGGAGAAGATCCTTATTCAGATGGTCGATTCGCAATTGAATCTTATTTAGATCATCACGCAGATAAATTAGCGAGAAGATTTGATGCTAATTCATATATTGTTTTGTCAGATTGCATGTCAACTTTTGATATTGGCAGAAATAGGGGAGGAGTTGGAAACGCATTAGCTCAAATAAAAGAACCAATTGTGGTGGCTGGAATTGATTCTGATCGCTTGTATCCAATTAGACAACAAGCTGATTTAGTTTCAGCTTTACCTCAAAAAAGTCAGTTGCATGTGATTTCTTCACCTTTTGGCCACGACGGATTTTTAATCGAATTTGATCAAGTGGCACCCGTAATTACTAAAACATTAGAAATTGCCACCCAAAAAATAATTAAATAACTCTGGGACTTTTTAGTCTCAAGAAACTTGTGCATAAAGCACTAAATTTTAATAATGTAACAATGAAATACCTGGTCACCTTAATTTTTTCTTTTTTCTTAATAATTTCTCCTGCTCAAGCCGAAGTTTCCATAGAAGCAGATCAGGAAAATGAAAGCTATAAAATAACCGGAGAATTACTCCTTGATGAAACTTTTAATGGAAGTTACGAATCTCAAAAACAAGCTGAAACTTGTCAAGGTTGCAGATGGATTATTGCCAAAATCTGCTATTTAGAAGATGATGTTGGATCAATTAAAGGTTGTTCTGGTGACGCAGAAAGTTGTGTAAGACCTGATGGCGAAATCGGTAAAAGATTGAGAGTTTGGCGGAAATTGGGCGATGACGAACCTTGGCTTGCTGTTGGAGTTATTTGTTTAGCACCAAGTGGTCCAGTTACACCTTCTACTATCAATTTTAAGATAACCGAAGTAACAAGTGAGTACTTACCAAAATTAACTCCAAGTACGCAGCCACTTAATCACGTATTAGTTAACACAGATATTTTCTTCATAAGCAATCAAAATAGAAATTTTGGTCCAAAATATTTAGTAATAACAGGAATTCCTATTACTTTAAATGCTTCTGCAATTTGGACTTGGGATTTTGGAGATGGAACAGTGATTCAAACAGCAAATACCGGCACAGGATATCCCTATGGAGAAATAAAGCACACTTATAAAACCAAAGGGTTAAAAACAATTACCGTAACTACAACTTGGCAAGCTAAGTGGTCAACAAAAAATAATCTGGACTTACCAGTGCTGGGTAAAAACTTGGTCCAGAAAACAACATTTAATCTTCTGGCTCATGAAGCAAGAGGAGTATTAACACGCTGACTGATAGCCCCATCGAAGTGCGATTCGTGTAATTCGTGACAGAATATGAATTGGGCCGGTCGATTTGACAGGCCCTTAAGTGCGTCCAGACTTTGAGGGGTAAAAAAATAAGTGGCAATTTTAGATAAATTTCTTGGCAAATCAAATGTTAAAAAACCTAAAGCCAAAGTTGCCCCATCTAAACCTGCAGCAAAGCCTGCAGCTAAACCAGCTGCTAAAAAACCTGCTGCTAAAACTGTTGTAAAAAAACAAATCGCGAAAAAGCCAGCAGCAAAATCAATTACTAAACCGGCTGCTAAACCAGCTGCTAAAAAATCTGTTGCAAAGCCTGCAGCTAAACCAGCAGTTAAAAAACCGGCCGCTAAACCTGCTGCAAAGAAATCAACCACAAAACCAAAAGCGAAAAAACCAGCTTCAAAACCAGTAGCTAAGAAATCTGTAGCAAAGAAAACAACTTCTAAACCAATTGCAAAACTCAAACCAGTTAAACCTTTAAAACCAGTAAAACCT
>Ga0172367_10009889_pt1 | contig 10385 bp, 7 predicted proteins | sample Lak10m_FD_114542 | JGI IMG/M metagenome (GOLD analysis project Ga0172367, IMG submission 114542) | Freshwater microbial communities from Kabuno Bay, South-Kivu, Congo - kab_022012_10m | ecosystem: Environmental > Aquatic > Freshwater > Lake | place: Democratic Republic of the Congo: South-Kivu...
CTGTAATAGTTTAATCAATGCAATGGTCATTCCGGTAACGCTGGATAATACTCCCGAGATCCCAACCAATTCACCTGTGGTCATTCGTTTTTTATCTTCCGGTTTTCTTGGCACCACCACTTGCGATCCATACTCTGGTTTCGGATAAGACTTAAAGAACAGAAAGGATTTTGTTTTACGGGCATAGCCATTGGCATAAATCACATACACTTTTCGTTTGTCTGCCTGGTCTTTGAATCCTCCAGCCGTATTGATGTAAAATTTTGCACGTTTATTACGAACTTTAGGTAGCTGCGAACACAATTCAACCTCACCTACAACTTTAACGGTTTGTATATTCTGTTCGATCACAATTTTGTCACCGGGCAATACCCGTACATTGGATCGATGCTTTTTATTCCGAAGAATGCGACGGTAATCTACAGGTACCGTAATCACCTTGCGCTCGATCGTCATGGGGTCCAGATCATCCACATAATCAATTGTCCGAATGATCTTAACTCCATTTGAATTCGCTTTATCATTTAAACCTCCTGCTCTTTCGATGATACTTGAAATTCGCTCATTTTTTTCTCCAATACCATATTTGCCGGGATATAACACCTCACCTTCAACATGCACAGAATCCACCATGTTGTAACTTGACTTTTTCCTGATTGAAACTATGTCGAAGGGCATTAATTCGATATTCGAAGAATCGTTTGATAGATCCTCCAGTACAGTCAACATAATTGTTTCAGCTTCTATTTTTAATCCTGTTGAATCTGTATTGGTGACACGTGAAATTTCTACAATCTCGGCGGCCGACTCCTTCACTCCTCCTGCTTGGATGATCAGGTCATACAATTTCATCTTGCGTATGAAGGGAAACTTTCCTGGATTCAAAATTTCTCCATTGACCTCGACAGTTCTGTTTTCTTCAAAATCAAATGCCGATGGAACAACAAGCTCATCTTCATTCTTTAGTAACAAGTCATTTACTGATCCTGGACTCGACTTGATAGCTCGAAGATCAACACCTACTACCTCTTTTAGCATGTCAGGTTGTTCACGAATTAAAAGAGCTCTTTCTAAGTACGCATCCTCTCTAAATCCATCGGCTTTATTGATTAAGTCCGAAATCCGCATTCCTTCAACCAGTTGATATTCGCCAGGGTGATAAACTGCTCCTTTTACTAGGATTCGATTTTCATACAGATCGAGTATTGGGTCCACTTTTATCAAATCACCTGACTCCAATTTTAACGTATCAAATCCTGTTTTGTCTATTGTTATAATCTTTTTTTTCTTGTCTGACATTCGCGTAACGGAAACAGCTCCATGGTAGGCATTCTCCGTATATCCTGAACAATAGGTCAATAATTCACTTAACCCTTCTCCATTCTTCAATTCAAAGATTCCCGGTCTTTTGACCTCGCCTTCAATTTCTACTCTGTTGGCATACGGCGGAACCCGTATAATGTCATCGTTCTGTAAATTCAAATTCCCTGAAATGTCACCCTTCGAAAGAAAGGCATACAAGTCGATAACCTTAATTACCTTTCCCTTTCGAATAAGTTCGATCGATCTAAATGAACCATTTTCGCCTGGTCCGCCGGCAGAATGCAAAGCGTTAAATGCAGTTGCCAAAGAAGAAACGTTGTAATTTCCCGGATTAAGTGCACCAATTATGGTGACTTGAATCGTCTTGAAGTTTGTTAAGGAGACAGATAGCTCAGAGGCCCCCGATTTGAGAGACGTGTAAATCACTCCACTTTTCTTTTTTAACAATTCAAGTGCTGCACCAAACTGAAGTCCACCAACTTTAACGCTTCCCACATTTGGTACCGTTACGAATCCTTCTTTGGTAACACGACTCGTTTGCTGAAATTGCTGCATCCCATAAAGGATGATTTCCAATTCATCTCCAGGACCAAGCACGTAGCCCCCGGGTGTAGCCAATGACTGGTTAGGTTCGAAGCTCAATTGCGCATTCGAAAAAATTTCTGAGCCAAAGATCTTTTGATACTTTTCGGATTGAACAGCAGTTTTGCTGGTCGTTTTTTGATTTTTTACCTGCGTCGTCTCCTCTTTCTCTTTGGCTGATTCTGACATCGAAAGTTCTTGCTGAACACTCAACTTTAACCTGTCAGATAAAATTGAAAATTGAACTGGCGACATTCCTTTGGAATAGGCCAGATTTTGCAAATCCTCAAGCGCGAGGTTTCGCTTTTTCATTTCACTTCTAATCTTATCGATTTGGGGATCACTCAAATCTTCCACACGTACCTTCGAAAGATCCTGTCCGGCTGAAAAAAAATCCTGAGAATAAACATTGAAATGAATCAATGTCAAACAGATTAAAAAAAACTTAACGACAAACTTGCCTAACTTCACATCAATTAGTTTCTTACAACGTGCTTACGCAATAAAATCAAAATAGTTTCAGCAGCTTTAGTCACTGCATTAAAGAAATATTCTAAAGCAGATTAGTATCACAAAGTTAGTTTTTTTTTGCAATTACCCCCCTTGCCATCCAATGATATTTAAAACCGCAGTATTTCGAGACATGAACCTATGCTGAATGGTTCTCAAAAGTTTTTCAATAGCTGATCTGTATATAGATCTGCCTGAATAAACCGCAATAACCGATCTTCCTGGAAAATGATCATTTCCTTCGATACGCACGGATGCTGTATGAAGCGTTTCTTGCTCTGCATAATATGCCGGAACAAGCGTATATCCGCGATTTTGTGTTACCATTCTCACGAGCATTTGGAGATTTCCCCCCTCATAATCCCAATTCATATGTTGTCCTTCCGGAATCACATTACAAAAGCTGACCATCTGCGAGCGCAAACAATTTCCTTCACTCAACAACCAAGGTTTTTCCTTTTCTAAAACTTTAGAATTGATGACGTTAAACTCGTTGTGTCCTAAAAAACATTTAATTTCCTCCTCATACAACTTCGAAGTTTGATAACCCGCATTGACAAAAGGCCCAGCCAAAATGGCAAGATCGATTTCTTTCGCTAATAGTTTATCCAATAAAACTTGCGTTTGCATTTCTTTGAAAAGAAACTGATCTGAGAAGGCGCCAGCATTCAAATCCTCCATCAATGAGGGCAATAAATAGACCGCAATAGTTGGGATCACACCTACAGTTATTCTGCCACTTAGACCACTTTCTTTTTTAACCAAATACGCTATTCTTGAGTTTTCATTTTGGACATCTTTCAATATCGGAATAAGCGTTTCTCCAAAACTTGTAAGCGCAACAGGATTTTTTGACCTGTCAAAGATTAAATGACCTAATTGATCTTCCGCCTTTTTCACTTGCATAGACAAGGTTGGCTGGGTCACATAACATGCTTCGCTAGCTTTTTGAAATTGACCGAAATCATTCAGCGCAAGGATGTACTGTATTTGTTGAATTGAAATCATCGATTTTTTCTATTGAAATATAAATATAATTGATTAAATCAATATATAAGATCATTTACTTTTGTTGAGCGTTCGAAGTTCTTCAGAGATTTAAATCATCGATCTCAAAAACTTTAAATGCGTAATTTTGTTTCGCAATTAACTAAAACAACATAAATCGATAAACAATGGGAGTATTAGTAGGTAAAAAAGCGCCATCATTCAAGGCGTCAGCAGTAATAAACGGAGGAGAAATTGTTAGTGACTTTTCTTTGGACCAATACCTTGGAAAAAATCATGTGATCTTCTTTTTCTATCCAAAAGATTTTACATTCGTATGTCCTTCTGAATTGCATGCATTTCAATCTAAACTTGCTGATTTTGAAGCAAGAGGCGTGAAGGTTGTAGCATGTTCTACAGATACAGAAGAATCACACTGGGGATGGTTGCAAGTTCCAAAGAACAAAGGCGGAATCGAAGGTGTAAAATACCCGATCGTTGCTGACACATCGAAAACGATATCCGAAGCCTTTGGCGTTCTTGCCGGAGAGTACGAGTATGATATGGAGGGTAGTTTGACAGCTTCCGGACCAATGATCGCTTACAGAGGATTATTCCTGATCGACAAAAACGGAACGGTGATGCACCAATTGGTAAACATGTTCCCTCTTGGAAGAAACGTAGATGAAGCACTTCGCATGGTTGATGCACTTCAGTTCTTCGAAGAAAACGGCGAAGTTTGTCCTGCAAACTGGCACAAAGGCGATGAGGGAATGAAAGCTAACTTCGAAGGAGTAGCTGATTATCTTTCAGCGCACTAAGAATTAAACTATTCAGTTGTTAAAGAGGTCATCCAAAAGATGGCCTCTTTTGTTATGCGATCTCGATGTAATCCAAATCTTTACCGAAAGTTTCTTTCAGTCTGGATATACTCAACATTGCCAAAGCAACAAAGAGGATCCCCACGATGAATGCAGCTATTCCGTCGTTTAAAGTCAACGAAACCAGCATTCCAAAAAGCAAGGTGATCAGATTCACCGAACCGCGAACGAAATTGGGAATCGTATTGGCCGCAGTAGATCGGATATTGGTTCCAAACTGCTCTGCTGCAATGGTCACGAAAATAGCCCAGTAGCCTGTTCCTGCACCAAGAAGAAAACACATGAAATAATAGGTCGATAAGCTTATTCCATGCATGAACAACAAGAATACAACCGACAAGATAAGGGTAAATGCCAAGTAAAGCACTACCACTTTCTTTCTGCTCTTCAACACCTGACTTAAAAATCCGGAAACCAGATCACCTACAGATAGACCAATGTAGGCAAACATCACTGCTTGTCCATTATTCACATTCGAAACACCGAGTAAAGGGCCAAAATTATCCTTCGAATTCATGATCAGTAGTCCGATCACATACCAGACAGGAATACCGATCACGATGCAGTGAATGTATTTCACAAGATTTTCCTTTTTAGCAAAAATGAGTCGAAGATCTCCCCTTTTCACATGAGATTCAGAATGCACCTGCCGAAAAAAGCCCGATTCAATAGTTCCCACACGCATCAGGAGTAGTAATAAACCCATCACTCCTCCTAAAATATAGGCGATCTGCCAATTGGCATAAAGCACGCCTGTCAAACCTTCCACCCATTGGGCTATTCCCTGTCCACCTGAATTCACTGCGTAAGCTACTACCCCTCCTAATGCTCCGAAAGTAACAATCAGCATCGTTCCGTAACCCCGTTTTTCTTTAGACATCATTTCTGAAATCAGCGTTATACCAGCACCGAGTTCACCTGCCAAACCAATTCCGGCGATAATCCTCACAACGGCATAGGAGGTAACATCCGTCACAAAAGCATTGGCAATATTCGCTGCAGAATACAGGAGAATAGAGCCAAACAGCACTTTCAATCTTCCTTTTTTATCACCCAAAATCCCCCAAAGCAGCCCACCCATCAACATCCCCAGCATCTGCATGTTGAAGAGGAATTTTCCCGTTGCTGCCTTATCCGCAGCAGTAGCGGTTGTCATGATCTGATCAAGACTTTCTGCCTTCACCACGCCGAAAAGCACAAGGTCGTAGATATCGACAAAATACCCGAGTGAAGCAACCGTGAGTAACAGGGCGATCTGGTACTTCTTTTTGAATGAATTGGTAGATTCCATGTGAACGAAAATACGACTTTCTGACGTTTACAAAAGAACTAATTCGGCTTCCGCTCTGAAATCGTATCTTCGCACTGATGACAACAGATCAGATGTACATGCAGCGTGCGATCGACCTTGCCCGACTGGGTTCAGGTAACGTGGCTCCAAATCCTATGGTGGGTGCAGTCATCGTCTTAAATGAGCGCATTCTTGGAGAAGGATATCATAAAGTCTTTGGTGGACCGCATGCTGAAGTCAATGCCATTGAACAGGTGAAAGATAAAGAATTGCTCAAAGAAGCTACGATCTATGTTACGCTGGAACCCTGTGCGCATTTTGGCAAAACACCACCATGTGCAGCCCTTTTGGTTCGCCATCAATTTAAACGTGTGGTCATCGGTTGCTTGGATCCATTCTCCAAAGTGAACGGAAAAGGTGTGGATATCCTGCGTAAATCAGGCATTGCTGTTGATACTGGAATTCTTGAGAAAGAATGCCGGGAATTGAACAAACGCTTTTTCACGTTTCATGAACGTCAGCGTCCATATGTCATTCTGAAATGGGCGCAAACGAAAGATGGTTTTCTGGATAAAATAAGGTCAGAGAATGAAACCGGTATCAATTGGATCACTGCACCTGAAACAAAAGTATTGGTTCATAAATGGCGTTCCGAGGAACAAAGCATTCTAATCGGTCGAAAAACGGCTCAAAATGACGATCCTTCACTTACCGTGAGAGAGCTGAGTGGTAAAAATCCGATTCGTGTGATCATTGACAGCCAGTTAAAATTGGCTACGGATCTGAATGTCTTCTCTGATGATGCACCGACCTTGATATTCAATCGCGTGAAAAATGAGATCCAAGGAAATAACGAATGGATCAAGATTTCTGAAACGAATACGGAACTCATCTTAAACGAACTTTACAAACGAAACATTCAGTCGGTATTTGTGGAGGGAGGCAGCAGGACTTTACAGTACTTTATTTTTGGAAATGTCTGGGACGAAGCCCGTGTGATCATTGGTGACATTCATTTCGGTACCGGAAAAAAAGCCCCCATCATCAGCAAAGCGCCTTCAGAAACTTTTCCTTTTGGTAAAGATCAAGTTTACATTTACTACCGAAAATGATTGCATTACTCTTTTCAATATTGAGCTCGAGTCTGATCTTCGTGATCTTTCGCCTTTTTCCTCGATACGGTATTAACACCTTTCATGCAATTGTTTTCAATTACGTTACGGCATGTTCTTGTGGACTCCTGTTATTTGGAAATGAATTAAATGCGCAATCTTTTTCCGGTGACTGGCCGGTTTTTGCTTCGATTGCAGGTATTCTCTTTATTTCACTCTTCATCCTCATGGGCTTGAGTTCGCAACAAAACGGTGTTGCCTTGACTTCCATCGCGGGGAAAATGAGCATGGCAGTTTCGTTAATGCTGCTGTTGTTTCTCTACCACGAGCCATTGACCTGGCTAAAAGGTACCGGAATGTTGCTCGCCTTTGCCGGTGTTTTTCTGGTAACCTGGAATGGAAAATCGTCATCCTCTTCGAATCAAGGATCTTTATGGATGCTCCTTACCTTATTTTTCGGCAGTGGAATCCTTGATGTCGTTTTGAACTATGTGCAGAAATACCATCTCGATCATTTATCTCCTTCCCTTTTCTCTGCTTTTGGATTTGGGATTGCCGGAGTCATCGGGTTCTTGATCATGTTTTTTCAAATCTTTTCAGGAAAAAGTCAATTCCATTTCAGGAACATCCTTGCCGGTATTATTCTGGGAATTCCTAATTATTTCTCCATCTACTTACTGATGGAATCCTACAAAAGTACCGGATGGCAGGACACCACAGTGCTGGCGATCATCAATGTATCCGTGGTTCTGATCTCCTCCGTGATCGGATTCATCGCGTTCAAAGAATTGGTCAATACGAAAAAAATTGTGGGTCTTCTTGCTGCCGTAACAGCGATTCTTGTTCTCTATTTTGCAGGCAAATGATCACTTTTGGTTGCAGACTTCTGTGTAAGTTTGCAGCATGATCCTACATCCTTTAAATACCGGAAATTTCAAACTGGACGGCGGCGCCATGTTTGGTGTAGTTCCTAAAACGATCTGGCAAAAAACCAATCCGGCTGATAGTAACAACATGTGTGACTGGGCCATGCGTAGTCTGCTCATCGAGAATGGGAAACAACTTATTCTCATTGATACAGGAATTGGAGATAAACAATCAGAAAAGTTCTTTTCTCATTACCACCTTTCGGGAAGCGATAGTCTGATCGGTAACCTGAACCGCCTGGGATTTGCTCCGGAAGATGTGACAGATGTGTTTCTGACGCACCTGCATTTTGATCATTGTGGAGGTGCCATCCAATGGAACAAGGATCGAACGGCATTTGAACCTGTATTTAAAAATGCGCATTACTGGAGCACAGAAAATCACTGGAAATGGGCCACAGAACCTAATAACAGGGAGAAAGCTTCCTTTTTAAGCGAAAATATTCTACCCATTCAGGAAAGTGGTCAATTGAAATTTATCTCTCGAACAGGCGATTTTACCAAAAATGTTTTTGAGCATATCGACGTGCTATTTGTTGACGGTCATACAGAAAGTATGATGATCCCGCACATTCATTACAAGGGAAAAACACTCGTTTTCATGGCTGATTTACTTCCAAGTGTCGGACATATTCCATTGCCTTATGTGATGGGTTATGATACACGTCCACTGATCACATTAGAAGAAAAAGGATCCTTCCTGTCAAAAGCAGCCACGGATGAGTTTATCCTATTCTTTGAGCACGATGCCGTCAATGAATGCTGCACGCTTCAGCACACAGAGAAAGGTGTTCGACTGCATGAATCTTTCGCTTTTTCAGACCTATTTTAAGCTTTTATGGATAAGTACCTGCTTCAGTTATTGAAGGAGATCAAAACGATCATTATTCCCGGATTAGGTGCACTCACCCTCACAAACGTAGAGAAAGGCGAGATCCTGTTTATGCCCTACCTGAAATTTGACGATGGGAAACTGGCAACACACATTGCAGAACGCGAGGGCATGTCTGTTCAAGATGCAACCAATCTGATCGCAAAATACGTGCGTGAGATCGAAGCTACACTTAACAAGGGTGAAAGTTACGACATGTATCAGTTTGGTCGATTTATCAAACAAAGTGATGGTCAGATCTCTTTCCAGAACTGGGATCAGAATGTGATTGAGGAGGAATCTGTAATTGCAAGTACACCTGAAGAAATAACTCCGGAAATCGTTGCTAATTCAGAGGAAGTAACGGAGGAATCCGTCAGTGTTCAGAAGATCTATGAAGCGACAGCATCCTATTCTGTAGAGGATCAATGGAATGACGATCTGGATCTTCCTCCTGTCAATCATAGGATCCAGCGTCCAAAACAACCCATTCTTGAAAAAACGAAAACTGATCGTCCCAAAAAGAAAATCGGATTGGTCATTGGCATAAGTGCGCTTTTGCTAATAATAGGAGTTTCTGCGTTTTTAGCTCTGTTCTACAATTCCGCAGAACGGACTGTGCAACACGTAGCTTCTAAAGTTCAACCAAAAGAACAAACTAAACAGAAAGATGAATCGGAAGTGAGTTCACCTGTCAAAGAGGAAGAACCACTTCAACAGGAATTGGAGACTAACGCATCAGAAAATAAAGAAGAAACTGCGCAAGAACCGTTAATGGACCAACCCATTCCCGCTGAAGTGCCCGATATTCAATCGTCCTCACAGAAAAAATACCACATCATCATGGGGGCATTCCGTGAACAAAACAATGCAGAGAATTTTGTCGCGAGATTGAACCAACAAGGCGGCACTTCAGCTATCGTAACCCAAATGGAAGGTTTGTATCTGGTGAGTTACGGATCCTATGATTCCCCAGAAGAAAGATCGTCACATATAGCAGAGGCACGACAGATCAGTCCCAAAGCATGGCTGATGATCTTCCCTTAGAAACGGGAAACTAATTCGAGTAAGCGATTGGAATAACCGGCTTCATTGTCATACCATCCAACAATCTTGATCATGTTGTTCACCACACTCGTCAATTCTGCATCAAAGACACAACTGTGCGGGTTTCCGATAATATCAACAGAAACAATAGGGTCCTCGCAATAAGACATGATACCTCGAAGATAGGTTTCTGAAGCATTTTTCATCGCCGCATTGATCTGTTCAACAGACGGTGGATTCTGAGCAACGATCGTTACATCGGTGAAAGAGCCATTTGGTACCGGAACACGGACACCGCAACCACCAATTTTCCCTTCCAGATCCGGAAAGATTCGTGTAATTGCTTTTGCCGCACCTGTAGTTGTAGGTACGATGGATTCGGCCGCCGCACGGGCTCTTCGAAGATCTTTGTGGGGTGCATCATGCAAACGCTGATCGGTGGTATAACTATGAACCGTTGTGATGAAGGCACTCTCAATGTCGCACAAATCGCGCATCACTTGAAGCATCGGTGCGGCATTATTCGTGGTGCATGACGCATTGGAAATAATGTTTTCAGAACCGTCTATTGTATGCTCATTCACCCCTATTACAACCGTCGGAATCTCATCGGACTGCGCAGGTGCTGAAATGATCACACGTTTTGCCCCTCCCACAAGATGTGCGGATGCTTTTTCAGACGTAAGGAACAATCCTGTCGATTCGATGACTGTCTCAACTCCCAGATCTCCCCAGGGAATATCCTGCGGATCGCGGTACTGGACAAATTGGATCTCTTTCCCATTTGAAAAGATCAAACGATCACCGTCTAAAGTAAAATCATGTTTTAACTGGCGATGCACGGAATCGTATTTA
>Ga0172367_10009890_pt1 | contig 10384 bp, 13 predicted proteins | sample Lak10m_FD_114542 | JGI IMG/M metagenome (GOLD analysis project Ga0172367, IMG submission 114542) | Freshwater microbial communities from Kabuno Bay, South-Kivu, Congo - kab_022012_10m | ecosystem: Environmental > Aquatic > Freshwater > Lake | place: Democratic Republic of the Congo: South-Kivu...
AGAGCATAAGAAAGATTACGCAGACGCGGCCAGAGTTTAGCGTCGGGAATCATGGAAAATTCTTCCATTTTTATCTGATTGGGCATAACGCCGAGACTCAGTAAATTATTAACCATTGCGTTCATAAAAAGCGCCGGGCCGCAAATAAAAAAAGTTTTACCTTTAACGTCGCCGATTAAATCGCGGATTAGATCGGCGTCTATTCTTTTATGCACTATATTTTTTTCGACGGGCGCGCCCGGTTCCTCGGTAAAGGAAAATAGGGCGGAAATATTAGTATTTTTGCGCGCTAATTCTTTTATTTCTTCGTAAAAAGTCGCGCTTTTTTTAGTCTTGGCGCTGTAAATTAAAGTTAATTTGTTTTTGAGGCGGCAATCGGTCGCGTAATTTAGAGCGCTGAAAAACGGCGTAATGCCAATACCGCCGGCAATCATTACCAGGTCGGCATATTTTTTTTCGTCGTAATAAAATTTACCGTAAGGACCAGCGACCAGCAACGAGTCGCCTTCTTTGAGGCGCGTTAGCCCTTGTGTAAATGATTTTTCGATCTTTATGCCGAATAAGATATGTTCTTTTTGGCTCGGTGAGCTCGCCAAAGAAAAAGCATGTTTATCTTCGGGCAGGCCGTATTTATTTTTATAAGAAATCATGGCATATTGCCCCGGTCGGTAATTAAAAACCGGTTGGCCGGTTTTATTGCCAGCCTCTAAAATAATCATTTCGGGCGAAGGTTGATAAATTTTTTTGATATGATATTTATATTCTGACATACTTTTAGTGTCTTATAATACGTCTGGCGCCGGGAATAAATTCAAATTAACGAGTTCATGCTAATAGGCGAGGCAAAATCTGTTTCCTCAGTAATAATTGAGAATTTTTGGCCAGACCCTGGTCATCAAATTGCAGACTTAACTTCTGCGATAAAATATTTTGTGTTGGGCTGTCTATGGCTAAAAATATATTATATCCGTTTTTTATATCCGCTACCGTTAAAAATATAAGATCTAAATTGTTTTTATTTTTTAACTCGCGCAAGACGATTTTGATCGGGTTAGTTTGATCGTTTAACCAATTAGCCAGATCATGTCCCTCTAATTGGGCGATGCCTAATTTTTGACCGCGATAATCAAATATCTTAAAATCATCGGGTATGACTGTCGCGTAATTGTTTTTAATATATTCGGTTTTATAATAAAACATCTCATCTATAGTTTGAGCGAGCGGAAATCCGTCTAACTTGTCAGTAATAAATTTTATCGCTTTTTCGTCTCGAGTCTGAATAAGATCGGATTTTCGGTTTAAAGTATTAGAAAAAATTGCGCCATAAATAAGTAACAGCGCCTGATCATCGAGATTTATTTTCCTTTCTCGCGCTTTTTCCCAGACGAGCGTTGCCGCCGCTCCGACCGCCTCAATCTGAATCTTGGCTTGAGGAAAAAGACCGGCCGCTTTTTGGACTAGCCGGTGGTCAATAACTTCTACGACGTCTAGCGGGCGGATGACAGTCGGCATTCCCTTTAAATCACTGGCATCGACCAGAATAAATTTAGTAAACTCAGCCGAAGGGTTGCAAATTAAACCGTCTCTGATATCGAATTTATCCAGAAGAAATTGTGCTTCTGCCTGTGGGTGTCCGTATATGCCGGCCATGTATTGATTGCCGTCAGAAGCCGCATTTAAGAGCTGCGCATAAGCATAGGCACAGGCTACGCCGTCTAAATCCGGATTAATTTTTGGCGTAATCAGAGTCTTTTGCATACGAATACGATTATTTTATAGCGGAATTTTGTAGAAAATATATTGCCTCTTTGAGAAAAAGACTGTCTCTTATTTGGATGAATTTACCCTCGTATTCCTCTGGCTGGTCATTTATCAATAATGCCAGAGCCTTCTCTAAGGGCAGCCATTTAATGGAAAAATCGTTCTCTATTTCTTTCTGAGTAAAGTCCGGATTCTTTTTAGTACCGACCAAATTAGCGATAAAACAATAAGAATGTTGTTTTATCGACCATTTATCTCGGTATTCTATGATTTCACCAAGTTCGCCGAAAGTTTCTATGTCGCAACCTATTTCTTCTAGACATTCTCGCCGCAGAGCTGCATCTATATTTTCTTCGCCCTCTAAACCGCCGCCCGGCAGTTTATGATAACCATGTTTGCCGACATATAAGATTCCGATATTTTTGTCTTGATCAAAAACTACGGCCCTGGCCGCGCGTCGTACTTTAAATTTTTCAATTTCTTCCGGGGTAAAATTATTGAATTGGATGGTTTTGATCAGCTTCATATTTATGTCTAGGGTTGGAGAATATCTTCGCTGCGACCATCAACGGAAATAATCACCTCGCTTACCGTAGCAAATTGTTTTAGAGTGGCATTAATTTGGGCGATGATGGCCGTCGCTCGGCAAGAGCCGCCGCTTCCCTCCTCTAATCGTTTATTGAAATCTACCTTAGCTACGCTATTTTCAACAGTTAAGTTTTGAATTTTAACGTCGGGACTAAGAACGGTCATAAATCCCGCCTCACGTTCAGCGGCGGTCGTTCCTGCCAAAAGTTCCGTTAGAGCGGCTCGGGCGACAGCCGGGGTTTTAATTATTTCTCTTTCCACGGGAAAAACCTTACTACAGGATATTTCCGGATCCAATTTACTATTGTTGAAAAAAACTTTTATTTTTATTTTTTCTTGATTAATGAGAAATCTGACCGGCAGACTGAGCTGATCGGCATTTTCCGGTAAGCCGGAAGGGTTATCTTTTTCTAAGACTAACCTGCCGTTAGTCCCCGCCTGACTAATAAATTTTAATTCCGCCTTAAAAGGCACAAAATCATTGGTCATCCAGTCGCCTTGCGCTTGAGCGGTTGTTTGCGCGATTAAATTATTATTCTCGTCATAAAGTTTAACCGGAAAACTTGCCTCAAAATACCAATTACCGCGGGCGCTCCCCGCGATGACTAAAGGGCTGCTAATTTCTTGGTTAGGTGTCGGAGTAGTTACATTAATCAGATCAAATTTTACCGGCGAATCATCAATATTTGGAGCCGTATTATGGGGTTGATTCTTATAATCTAAGAAAGCAATCGCCGTGGCTCCGGCCAGCATGACTATTAATATAATAATTATTTTTTTAATATTTTTTTTCATTTATAAATTTGATAATTGGAGTTTGGGATATAATTGGAATGGTTATTAATTATCCTCCAAGGTAGCTTTAAGAATATTGATAGCTTGAAAGCCCTTAATAGTATTTGTCCAAATTTTAGGATTTTGTTGCATAGACTCTATTATATTCTCTGGCGACATCCATTTTACTTCTACTACCTCGTCGTCGTTGAATTTTAGATCAGTTAATATACCGTTAAACTGATAAAAATATATTTTACTATATTCTTTGTTAGTGCTATTATCACTTTTATGTATTTCACTGGGGATTAAATTGTTGGGTTTAACTAAAAGTCCAACTTCTTGTTCCAATTCTTCTACTGCAGTTTGGTCATAATTCATACCAGCAACAACATGACCGCCAAGTCGGGTATCCCAACAGTTAGGGTGCAAATCTTTATAAGGAGAACGGAGGTGTACTAGGTATTGGCCCTGATCGTTTATAACATAGACATGCACTGTTCTGTGCCATGAACCATCTTTGTGAGCAACAGATCTAGGCTTAATAATCCCCAGTGGCTTATTATCCTTATCAAAAATTTCAAAATTTTCTTCTTTCATATAGTAAATAGTAGCATATCGTTCCAAAGTGATAAACTACCTACTAAAAATAGCCACTAAAGAGGGCTATTTTATAAAGGCTCGGGGATAGGGATTTCCGCCTCACTCGCGGGCCAGCCCGCTCGTTCGTTGTCGCGGTTGGCGTCCGACCTGCCCCCGGCAGGTCGTCCGACGCTCGCTACGCCTCGGCCCGCTGGCCTTCGGCTAAGCTCGCTTCCAACCTGTTCGAATCCCTAAATCCTGAAGATGAAATAAAAATAGAGGCTAATAGCCTCTATTTTTATTTAGCTCCGAGGTTGGGATATAGTTGGAACTTTTTTATAAAAAACCAGTCTATTTTGCTTTATTTTTTACTTCTTTATTCAACTCTTTCCAGTTGCTTTTAAAATAATCGAGTTTACTAATGGCCTGTTTGATAAAATCTTTTATCACTTTTTCATTAATATCGTTCGCTTTTGAATATTCTATTTTTCTAAGAAAGAAGCTTTCGCCTGAGATAAATTTTTTATCCTTATCTTCTAATATACCCCCGAAGTGAAAAATCAAATTAATTGACTTTTTTGTTTGCGCGATTCCGCATATCCAATGATGGTAATCCCCCGAAAGACCATAGGTTAATCGACCCCACTTGATATCACAGTCTAATTTTTTATCCGCAGACTCTATCGTTTTGGTTAGTATTTCAACAATTTTCTGAAATTCTGGATAAATTTTTGATATATATATTGTTTTGATTTCTTTGCTCATGCTATCAATAATTATAATAAGTTATCTATTTTAATATTAGCACTATCTGTTCCAAACTTCAATCATCTCTACTAAAAATAGCCCATAATATGGCTATTTTGTATATGCTCCGAGGTTGGGATATACTTGGAACAGAACTAGCTAGAATCAAATAAAAAAGCTAAATTCACGCCTCTAATCATTACTCAACACTTTCAAGAAAAATTTGTTTATCAAATCCGCCTCTTTCTTGTTTTCTTTTATCTTTTAGGATTAATATCTCATCCCTATTAAGGTCAAAGGCTTTAATGGTAGAATCAATAACTTCCAATAAATCTCCAAGTTCTTTAATTAAGTCTTTTTTATCTTCTCTGGCCTCTAAAACTTCATTGGATTCCTCAATTAATTTTTTAAGCAATTCGTATTTATATTCGTTATTGCTCAAAATTCTTGTTTTAGGTATTTTATTCTCTTTTTGTATTATTCCAGGAATATTGTCCCTTACTAATTTTTTATAAATTTCCATAAATGATTTCAACTACGGTAAATTAAGAATATCTTTCTCTTTTACTATAATTACTTTTTCCTCTCCGTTGAAAGAATATTTAACTTTTGCCTCTTTAGCAATGCCTGGCGTGGGATCTTTAGAAACTAAATCATTGGTTATTTTTATATTCAAACGGTTATTATTAATCTTACTTAATAGCTGACTGGTTATATCAACATATATCTCATTAGCGCCATATTGGGCGTCTATAATTTTTAAAGATGTATCAATTTCCTTAAAGTCGGTAATTTTTACAAACAATTTACTTTTAACTTTTGAAAATTTTATGCCACTTTTTATTAAAAACACAACTGAAATTAAGCTCAAAACCAATGAACAATAAAATATAACTATTACGAGTATATTAGAATTATCATTGTTAGAAATAAAAAGCGGTAAGTTAGATAAAAAAGCGCCGACAAATAGAGATGCCAGTGCAAGCCATAATTGTAATTCAGTTGAATAGTTATTAAAAAACTCTATTTTTTCTTCGGTTATAACATAAGCATTTTGCGCAGATCCGTGAATCGTCGTTTGAATCAGTCCATCATTTTCAAATAATCTAGTAGACATATTATTTTTGCTTAAACGTGATTCCAGAATTCGGATATTTTTTTTGTAATATCTCTACGACCGACTGCCGAATCTCCTCAATTTGAGCCTGGGAGGGCTTGATAGCAAAAGAATTATTAACAAGAATAAAATCTAATAGTCTTTCAAGGACTCCTATCCTGAACTCATTTTCGAGTATTTGAGAAGAATCCACTTCTCCAAATTTGATTCCCATATTTTTATATTTATAAATTTTTATTTTTGCTCTTTACCAAAATAAATATTGCCATTTATATCCCTACATAGAGTTGATAGATTCCAAATTTGTTCAGGGGTATTAATTGTAGGTAGCCAGCCCTTCGTCTCCTCCAAATAAGGAATATTGCCGTTTCCAGAATTATAGCTCCACAGACAGATCATGTTTTCATCAACTGGTAATCCAGACGCTTTTGGAATAATGCATGTTCCCCCAGAACAGCTCAAATAAGAAATGTTAGAAATTTTAGGAGAATTATTAACAATATTATTTAATTCAATATTTTTAATATCCAATTTAGAAAAATTATCAAATTTTTGCTTTACAGAAAACAGGTTCGGACTTATCCATATACTTATAAAAATATAAAAAATAATCGCTCCTATAAAAGTACTGACCGCTAACCTTGTAAAATTTTTATACATATATTTCTTATTATACTCTTAAAATACCATAAAATTCATAAAATAGCAAAAATTAGCCAATTGCCATAAGCTCTTTTTTGTGCCAAAATTGAATTATGACCACCGATAAAATTAAAAACCAAATAGAACGATATGTAAAAGAATATCAAGAAAATTCTGGCACTTTTGAGGGCTTTAGAGTTATTTTTGATTTTGTCGGTCTTCTTAAATCCGAGCCGTATGTTCAAAAGATAATGGGCGAAATTTTCGAGCGTGCTGAAAGTCAAAAACAGGTTATGCTCAAAATGAAAGAAACCAAAGAATTGGATAAATACGATACCAGTAAAATGGTTGTGGATATGAAAGACCCTTTAGGCTCTTCCGTCCCACTTTTCACTCAAGAAAATGAATCCTGGCAAAACAAAATAAAAAATCAGGAAGACCTTAACTTTTATATCCTTTTGCCGATATATCTGCTTGATTTGATCATTATCTACGACTTAATGGCTAAAGCCAAAGATAACGTCAAAACCAATAATCACGAAGAGGCCAACAGATTGGCGCAAATAGCCAAAGAGGAATCTTTCTCGCTTGCCCCCTTTACCATTAAAGACGAAAAAGGCGATTCAAAAAATGTTTCAGTCAGCACAGCCTCATTTCATTTGGAATGCATGGCTTTAATCGGCAAATATATTTTAGATAACATCAACGCCGAAGATTTTTTAACCAGTAATAAGCCGAGGTCAGCCGTTAGCTTTGATAAAAATAAAAGCCTGCTCTATATTTTAGGACAAGAAATCAAAATTACTCGCAAGGGGGACAAGCCGAATGACCATTATATTTTAGAGGCGATATTTGACCAGGAAGATTTGACGGAAGAAGTCTATTTTAAAGACATCGCTAAAAGATACCTGGGAATGGACGATTACGATAAGACGAAAGACTGGGCGATATTCAGACACGCTTGCGATCGGTTGAACGCCAAAGTCGCCAAAGCGGTGGATAACGCCAAAGATAATTTTATCGTCTACTCTATCGGAAACGCAGGATGGTGCAAGATTAATCAAAAATACCTGTAAAAACAAATCAATATTTCAAATAGCCTTGCGGGCATAATGGCGCAAGGCTCTTATTTTAAAATGGGATTAGTTAAATCTAATCTCATTTTTTTTATGTACTCCCTGTCCGAACAACTCCGCACTCGTGCCAAGGTCTATTTCAGCCGTAAGTTTGGGCGTGAAGTCAGAGACGATGAAGCCGAGCAATATTTATTAAGTTTGGCTCATTTATATGATCTATTTATTACCAAGGCATAACTCTTTTTTTCTTTTCGGCGGTTCCCCCGTAGGGGGAGCCGAAAAGAAAAAAGTTATCCTTGTTAAAAAGAACAGCTAATTAGAACAATATGAAAAACTATAAAGACCAATTCGGGGTAGAAATTCAGCCCAATTATCCGACTAGGAAGAAACTGGTCAAATCTGGCTGTCTAATCGAGGTCTATAAATTCGGTAATGATATTTTGTTGGGTCGTAAAATCAGAAAATCCAGGACTCCCGAAGAAGAGGCCTTGCGCCATAAAGAGCCGACAAGCCCTGAAGACATCCTTAAATCGTCTTGTAGGCGATCTAAAAGGATGATTAAAAGGCTGATATACGCCAATAGCTTTAAATGGTTTAAGAATAATGATAAGCCGTATTTACCGATTACTTTGACCTTAACCTTTAAAGAAAATATCCAAGACCTCAAACAAGCCAATTATGAATTTACTAAATTTATCAGACGGCTTAATTATGAAACTAACGGGATTGAGGGCAAAGACTTGAAACAAAGCAATTTAAAATATTTGGCCGTCTTTGAACTCCAAGAACGAGGGGCTATTCATTATCACATGATATTTTTCAATTTGCCTTATATCAAAAATATCTACGACAAGCTAAGAGATATTTGGGGTCAAGGGAGAATAATGGTCGGCGGAAAAGAGCAGAATTTTAAGAAGATTAAAAATCAGGATCAGCTTAAAAAAATTATTGATTACTTCATTAAATACATCCAAAAATCTATTTTTGATAATCAATTCCCTGGGCAGAAGAAATACATCACAAGCAAGGGACTACTCAAACCGCAGGAACAATATTTTGAAGAAGTGATTGATTTGATAGAGTCGGAAATTCCCTCGAATTGCCTGGTCTATAAACGAGACGGCGAGACAGAATATAATAATAGCGATATTAACGATACGGTCGGACAACCGAAAAATTATCTGCGCTGGCTCAATTACTGGCAATATGATTTATCCAATAATCCGCACGCCGAAGATCGCATTAATGAGATACTGGAAACCTATTCTTGATTTTAGACTCGTTCTTTGATATATTAAAAGCGTTGCTCTAACTCAATACTGTGTTGCCAAGAAGCCTTTTTTATAAAGGACATTTATTTGTCGCTTGAAATGGGCAGTTCTGCTTAGCGATAAATTAGCTTTTTGGCTAGTTTTGAGTTAGGGCAACCAGGACTGCCCTTTTTGATTTTTAGAGAATAATCTTATGCTTTTTGAAAGAGTTGCACCGCTTACACGCTATCCTTAAGTTAGAAATATCGTTAGAGCCAAAACTTTGACTAGCAACTTTTTTCCCTGCCTCTGGCTCTAATTTTCTTAAGAGTTTATTAAGTTTATTTGTTGAAAGCGGTATAAAATGGTCAACATCAAATTTCTTTATTTCGCCACAATCGGGGCATAAATTTAACTGGCAATTTTCTCCATATTTTGAAACTAATTCTTTATAAATCTTATTTCTGATTAAATTAAATTCTTTTCTCTTGACTTGCGGATTTCTAAAATCAAACATTTTTAAAAATTTCTTTTTAAATAAGTTCACATCGCCGTTAGCTAATTTTTTGAGAAAATAATGATAATCCGCTTTATATTGAAAACCGTTCATATTATTAACTTATTATAATTCTATTAAAAATATGACAGACATTAACCCAAAAATCAAATACGCCCTCTACTGCCGAAAGTCTACCGAAGACGATAATCGGCAAGTCTTGTCTTTGGACAGCCAAGAACAAGAAATGATTAAAATGGCCGATAATCTCGGACTGGATATTATCCAAACATTTAGAGAAAGCAAATCGGCCAAGAAACCAGATAATAGACCACAATTTTCCGAACTTATCAATTTGATCAAGCGAGGTAAAATTGACGGCGTTATCTGTTGGAAGATTGACCGCTTATCTCGTAATCCGATTGACTCGGCGACAATCCAATGGTTATTACAGCAAAACCAACTAAAGATTATCCAAACAATGGAACGGCAGTATTTGCCGAGTGATAATGCTTTGCTTTTCAATGTTGAAAGCGGCATGGCTAACCAATATATTTTAGACTTGAGTAAAAATGTAAAACGAGGAATCAGAGCCAAGCTGTCTCAAGGCTATTGGCCTAACCTGGCGCCGATCGGCTATTTGAATAAAGACCTAAAGATTATTATTGATAAACCAAGAGCGAAATTTATCAGACGAGTTTTTGAAATGTATAATACTGGCCGATATGGGGTTAAGGAAATATCACAGATTTTATATGAAGACGGATTTAGAAGTCGAGGCGGAAAGAAATATTATCCGAGTACGATTCATAGAATATTATCAAATTCTTTCTACTGCGGAATTATGGAAAAAGACGACGTTAAATATTTAGGAAAATATGAGCCAATCATTACTAAAGCCTTATTTGACGATGTTCAAGTTATTTTAGGGGTTAAAAAACATGTAAAAAGCCAAATTATTCCTTTTGCCTTTCGGGGCTTACTCAAATGCGCCAAGTGTGGCTGTCTGCTAACAGCCACACTAAAGAAGAAACGCCATATTTATTATTATTGTACCAACGGCAAAAATACTTGTCAGGAGCATAAAGTATATCTGACCGAGGACTATTTAGACAAAGAATTATTGGGCGTGTTTGATAAGCTGATTTTTGACAAGGAATTAATTGAGATGTGCTATCAGACCAAGAAAGAACAAGGCGAGGGCAATTTACAATATTTAGAGGAGCTAGAATTAAACCTTAAAAACAGGCTCACCAGGCTTAAAGAAAGACGAAATACTTTGTTAGACGCTTATCTTGATAAAACGCTGGACAAGGCCATTTATGAGGCTAAGGATAAGCAACTGAACAAT
>Ga0172367_10009892_pt1 | contig 10382 bp, 14 predicted proteins | sample Lak10m_FD_114542 | JGI IMG/M metagenome (GOLD analysis project Ga0172367, IMG submission 114542) | Freshwater microbial communities from Kabuno Bay, South-Kivu, Congo - kab_022012_10m | ecosystem: Environmental > Aquatic > Freshwater > Lake | place: Democratic Republic of the Congo: South-Kivu...
ATTTAGTCGGGAATGTTATATAGGGTGACAGAAAGTCCGGACATCGATCCGCTCGCGCGCCACCAATCCACTCCTTCCCCGCGGAGACATTCTCATGAACCTGAAAGACATCACCATGGCCATTCCTGACGTTCAATCCAGCGCCGACTCCCGCCAGTTGCCGATCAACAAGGTCGGCATCAAGTCCATTCGCCACCCGGTCAAGGTACTGGACAAGAACGGCGGCGTGCAGCACACGATCGCCACCTTCAACATGTACGTTGGCCTGCCGCACAACTTCAAGGGCACGCACATGTCGCGTTTCGTCGAGATCCTCAACGCCCACGACCGCGAAATCTCCGTCGAGAGCTTCGAATCGATGCTGCGCGAGATGGTGACGAAGCTCGAAGCCAAGACCGGCCATCTCGAGATGAGCTTCCCCTACTTCATCAACAAGTCCGCGCCGGTCTCCAAGGTCAAGAGCCTGCTCGACTACGAGGTCACCTTCCTCGGCGAGATCATCGAGGGCGACGGCTACAAACAGACGACGCGCGTCGTCGTGCCGGCCACCAGCCTGTGCCCCTGCTCGAAGAAGATTTCCGAGCGCGGCGCGCACAACCAGCGCTCGCACATCACCATCACGGCCACCACCAACAGCTTCGTCTGGATCGAGGAAATCGTGCAGATGGCCGAAGGCCAGGCTTCCTGCGAACTTTATGGCCTGCTCAAGCGGCCGGATGAAAAGCACGTTACCGAGCGCGCCTACGACAATCCCAAGTTCGTCGAGGACATCGTGCGCGACGTCGCCGGCGTGCTCAACGCCGATCCGCGCATCGACGCCTACACCGTGGAATCGGAGAACTTCGAGTCGATCCACAACCACTCGGCGTATGCGCTGATCGAGAAAGACAAGCGCGCCTGATACTTGGACAGGCAACAAAAAAGGACGCCGCGGCGTCCTTTTTTGTTGGTGCCAGGAAAGCTCATTCCTTGGGGGCTTCGGCCTTCTTGGTGAGCTTCTCCTTGATGCGCGCGGACTTGCCGGAACGATCGCGCAGGTAATAGAGCTTGGCGCGGCGCACGTCGCCCTTGCGCTTGACCTCGATGCTGGCCAGCAGCGGCGAATAGGTCTGGAAGGTGCGCTCGACGCCTTCGCCGGACGAAATCTTGCGAACGGTAAACGCGGAGTTGAGGCCACGGTTGCGCTTGGCGATCACCACGCCTTCGAAGGCCTGGACGCGCTTGCGCTCGCCTTCGACCACGTTCACGTTGACGATCACGGTGTCGCCGGGCGCGAAGTCGGGGATGGTCTTGCCCAGCCGCTCGATTTCTTCTTGTTCCAGTTGCTGAATCAGGTTCATGTCGTTTTCCTTGTCAAATCAAAAATCGTCTTGTTACGACCGCAGAGCTACTTGCACTTGCCCGAAGCCATTTCGATCTCGCGCAGTAGTTGCATTTCTTCCTTGCTCAAACCGCGAGCAGCTTTCTGCGCCAGCCATTTGGCAAACAGCTCCGGGCGGCGCTCCCGGGTCCGCAGCAGCGACTGCTTGAGTCGCCAGCGGCGGATGTTCTCATGATGCCCGGACAACAGCACGTCCGGCACGGCTAATCCTGCATACACCTCGGGCCGCGTGTAGTGCGGACAATCCAGCAGCCCCCCCGCACCCTCGGCGAATGAATCCTCCACCGCCGAGGCTTCGTCGTTCAAGGCCCCCGGCAGCTGCCGCACGCAGGCGTCGATCAACGCCAGCGCCGCAATCTCCCCGCCGGACAACACGAAGTCCCCCAGCGACACTTCCTCATCCACGCAGCGCGCGATCACGCGCTCGTCGATGCCTTCGTAGCGACCGCACAGCAGGATCGCTCCCTCTCCGGCCGCCAGCTCCGCCACCTTCGCGTGACCGAGCGGCCTGCCTTGCGGCGAGAGGTAAACCACTTTACCTTCTCCGCCACGTGCTTCTTTCGCCGCACCGACCGCCGCTTCCAGCGGTCGGGCCTGCATCACCATGCCGGGGCCGCCGCCGAAGGGCCGGTCATCGACCGAACCGTAGGCATTGTCGGCCCACTGCCGCGGATTCCAGCACTCCAGCCGCCACAAGCCGCGCTCCAGCGCGCGGCGGCTGATGCCGCACTCCGTCACCGCCGCGAACATCTCCGGAAACAGCGTAATGACGTCGAAGCGCAACATATGCAACGCCTACCAGTCCCGTTCCCAGGCGACATGTATCACGCCGGCCGGCACATCCACATCCTTGACAACCTGTCCGACGAAGGGCAACAAGCGTTTGATTGCCGCGTTTCCTTCGCCGTCCTGCACGACCATCACCGCATGGGCGCCCGACTCGATCAGTTCGGTCACGCGCCCCAGCGTTTCCTGCCTTTCATTCACCACTGCCAGGCCGACCAGGTCGGCCCAGTAATACTCATCCGGCTCCGTCGCCGGCAACGCGTTGCGTGGCGCTCCGACAAACTGCCCGACCATATGCTCGGCAGCGCTGCGGTCGTCAACACCGGTCAGCTTGACGACCCAGCCATTGCCGAGCTGTCGCAGCATTTGCAACGGGCAAGAACGCCAGCCGGAAAAATCCCGATCGTCATGCCCCAGCCACCAGTGCCTGATTTCGCTCCAGCGCTCGGGTTCGTCGCCGAAGGGGTGCAGCCGCAACCAGCCTTTCACCCCGTATGGGGCAGTGAGCCGCCCCAGAACGATCATCGAAGCTTACGCGGCCTTCGCGGCAACGGTGGCCTGCTTCACCAGACGTGCGGCGGTCGGCGACAGCTGGGCGCCCTTGCCCTGCCAGTAGGCCAGACGCTCGGTGTCGATCGACAGGGCCTTTTCGTTTTCGGCGGCCTTGGGGTTGTAATAGCCAACGCGCTCGACGAAGCGACCGTCGCGACGATTGCGCGAGTCGGTGACGACCATGTTGAAGAACGGACGCTTCTTGGCGCCGCTGCGGGCAAGACGAATGACGACCATGCGACTTCCTTTGAATTCAGTAACGGGTGAAAAGGGCGCGATTCTATTGATTATTCGCGAGAAATACAATACCGGCCGCAATGCTTGCCGCCGCTTGCCCGGACGATGCCGGCGAGGTCGCGCTGCTGCTTGATTTCGAGAAACCCTGCATCTTCAATCAGTTGCCTCACTGCGGCAGCCTGGTCGTAACCGTGTTCGAAAAACAGCCAGCCATTTGGCGCGAGCCATTGCGGTGCTTCGACCACGATCCGGCGGATGGCCGACAGGCCGTCCCCCTCGTCACTTGGGTCGGTGAGCGCGCCAATCGGCTCGAAACGCAGGTCGCCCGCGGCGAGATGCGGGTCGCCCGCGGCGACATACGGCGGGTTGGCAACAATAAGATCGAAGGGGTCAAAACGCTGTGGCGGCAAGGAGGCAAACCAGTCGCTTGCAATGAACTCGACAGGCGCGCCCAGCCGCTGCGCATTGCCGCGCGCCACAGCCAGCGCAGCCGGCGACACATCCACGGCAGTCACTCGGGCCTGCGGCAGCTCGAGCGCCAGCGTGACAGCGAGGCAGCCGCTGCCGGTGCCCAGATCGAGGATGCATGCCGTCCCGTCAGCGCCGACTTTTGATTTCGCGATATCCACCAGCAGTTCGGTTTCGGGGCGCGGAATCAACACGTCGGGAGAAACGGTGAAATCTCGGCCATAGAACTCACGCACGCCGATCAGATAAGCGACAGGTTCCCCCGCCGCACGCCGCGCCACCAGTACCGCGTATTCGTTAGCGACGACAACCGCCTCGTCGCGGTGCGCTTCCAGCCATGCGGCCGATTTGCCGAGCAAATGACCGAGCAGCAGCCTTGCCTCGCTCGCGGGAATGCGCTGCCGCGCTTCCGCCAGCAGGCTGGCAATCGTGGTCATTCCTCGCCGGCCAGCGCCGCGAGCTGTTCGGCCTGATGCTCCGCATTAAGGCCCGCGATCAATTCGCTCAGGTCGCCGTCCATGATCGCATCGATCTTGTAGAGCGTCAGGTTGATGCGGTGGTCGGTGACGCGCCCCTGCGGAAAGTTGTAGGTACGGATGCGCTCGGAGCGGTCGCCGCTGCCGATCAACGATTTCCGCGTGCTGGCAATCTGCTGCTGCTGCGCGCGCAGCTGCATGTCCGCCAGCCGCGCGGCAAGGACGCTCAGCGCCTGTGCCTTGTTGCGGTGCTGCGAACGGTCGTCCTGGCATTCGACCACGAGGCCGCTCGGCAGGTGCGTGATGCGCACCGCCGAGTCGGTCTTGTTGATGTGCTGGCCACCCGCTCCGGAGGCACGAAAGGTATCGATGCGCAGGTCGGCGGGGTTGATATCGATGGCGCCGAGTTCGTCGGCCTCGGGCAACACGGCCACCGTGCAGGCGGAGGTATGGATGCGGCCCTGTGCCTCGGTTTCCGGTACGCGCTGCACGCGGTGCCCGCCGGATTCGAACTTGAGCTTCGAGTACGCGCCCTGGCCCTCGATGCGCGCGATGATCTCGCGATAGCCGCCGAGGTCGGACTCGTTCTGCGACACCACCTCGACCTTCCAGCGCTGCCGCTCAGCATAGCGTGCGTACATGCGGAACAGGTCGCCGGCGAACAGCGCCGACTCTTCGCCGCCCGTGCCGGCGCGAATTTCAAGGAAGATGTTTTTGTCGTCGTTGGGGTCGCGCGGCAGCAGGGCGCGTTGCAGTTCATCCTCGAGCCGCGCCATCGTTGCCTGCGCCGCTTGCGTTTCCTCCTGGGCAAACTCGCGCATGTCCGCATCATTTTTCATCGCGACAGCGGTCGCCAGATCCGATTCTGCCTGGCGATAGGCCGCGAACAGATCCACTACCTCGGCGATGTCGGCACGCTCGCGATTGAGGCGGCGAAAAGCCTCCATATCGCGGGTCGCCTCCTCCTGCCCCAGCAGGGTATCGAGTTCGGCAAGCCGGTCAGCCAGCTGCTCGAGGCGCTGGCGGATGCTGGACTTCATGGGCTACTTCTTTTCGGAATGCAGGTGCCAGATGCGCGAGATCAGCTCGGCGATTTCGCCGCGGTCGGCGCCTTCGGCAAGATTCATGGCTTCCGTCGGCGGATGCAGCAGCTTGTTGGTCAGCCCCTTGGAGAGCACTTCGAGCACTTGCGCCGGATCGTCGCCGCGCTGCAGGAGCTTGAGCGCATGCTCGACTTCGTGACGGCGCGCCCGCTCGCCGACATCCCGCAAGGCGCGGATCGTCGGCACCGTCTCGCGCGCTGCCATCCAGTGCAGGAAGTCGTCGACGCGATGGGTAATGATCTGCTCGGCCTCGACGATCGCCGCCTGACGCGATTCCTGGCCCGATTCGACGATCTGCCCGAGGTCGTCGAGCGTGTAGAGGAAGACATCGTCGAGTTCGCCGATTTCGGTTTCGATGTCGCGCGGCAGGGCGAGGTCGACCATCACCATCGGCCGATGCCGCCTTGCCTTGAGCGCGCGCTCGGCCATGCCCAGCCCGATGATCGGCAGCGTACTCGCCGTGCAGGAAACGACGATGTCGTAATCGGCCAGCTTTTCGCTCACCTCCTCGAGACGCAATACATCGCCACCGAAACGTTCGGCGATGGGTTGCGCCCGCTCGGGCGTGCGATTGGCGATGGAAATGCGCTTCGGCTTGGCGCCGGCGAAGTGCGCGGCGCACAACTCGATCATTTCGCCGGCGCCGATGAACAACACGCGCTGCTCGTCGAGCCGCTCGAAAATGCGCTCGGACAGATGCACGGCCGCGGCTGCCATCGAGACGATGTTGGCGCCGATCGCCGTCGTGGACCGCACTTCCTTGGCGACGGCGAATGTGCGCTGGAACAGCTTGTTGAGCAGGGTGCCGAGTGTGCCGGCCTCTTCGGCGACGCGCGCCGCCTGTTTCATCTGGCCGAGGATCTGCGGTTCGCCGAGCACCATCGAGTCGAGTCCCGAGGCCACGCGGAACATGTGACGCACCGCGTCCTTCTGCGGATGGCGGTAGAGATAAGGCTCAATGCGACGCGCCGGCAACGCGTGGTATTCGGCCAGCCAATCGACCGCGGCAGCAGGCTCTTCCGTCGCGCAATACAACTCCATCCGGTTGCAAGTCGACAGAATTGCCGCCTCGCGCACCGGCCGGCCATGCAACAGGTCGTGCAATGCCTGACCCAGCTGCGTCGGGTCGAACGCCACCTGCTCGCGGATATCGAGCGGCGCGGTATGGTGATTGATGCCGAGGGCGAATACCTGCACGGTGCCGTTTTGTGAATGCAATGTATTGATATTAGAGACGATATTTACTGACGCTTCAACCGAAACAGATCAAGTTTCCGGATTCAGCGTCCACGCAGACTACGCAGGAACATGCCGCCCACCATCACCAACGCCAACGGGATTGCGTACAGCAGGATCCGTACATCGTAGCGTTTGAGCTCCATGAGCACAGGCATCTCGCCATCGAAGCGATATCGGATCGTCGTCTCGAAATGCCATGATGAACGCGTCACCTCGAATTGCCATGGTTTGCCCGGATCCATGCGCCATTTCAGCCAGGCATCGGTTTCCTGCACTTCGCCGAAGGGTTCCGGCGGCTTGAGCGCACTATAGACGCCCTGCGCCTTCGCTTCCGCCAACTGGCCATAAGGCACACCGCAGGCTGCGTTGTTCGCGCAGGTCGCCACGAGGCGCAGTTCCGGCTCCCACACGGGATTCTTTTCCCATGGCCATGCCATGATCAGGGCAACCGCCCAGACCCAGGTCATCGCGACGAAACCCATCATCCAGCCAAAGATGCTGCGAAAAACGGTGGCAGCAGCCATGCGCACCTCCAAGTAAAAACGGCTTGCATCGCTGCAAGCCGCTGTCGAATCCGGTAGCAGGAAGGAATTCTAACAAAAGTTCCCATCTGCTCTCTCCGCCCCCTACTGCTGCGGAAAAGACATCACCGCATTGCCTAACGAGGCTTCCGGCCAGGAGAGGCAGGTGGCACGTATCCCGAGATTCGGCATTGCATCGCCTGGACGGATTTGCCATCCTCGTAACGGGTTACGCTGCAGCCCATGATCACACCTCGGGCTGACATGGCGGCCAGGGTTGATTTGATCTGCTTCATGGAAATGCCTGTCGCACTGGCGATATCCGAATCGAGCATCTGGCCATTTCTCCTGAGCTGCTCGAGGATGGGTTTTGTATGCATGATCAAACTTTCTTAACGAACTCTGACTTCAAACCCATCGCGCCGATCCCATCGATCTTGCAGTCGATGTCGTGATCACCATCGACGAGTCGGATGTTCTTGACTTTGGTTCCCACCTTGACGACTGCCGAAGACCCCTTGACCTTCAGATCCTTGATGACGGTCACGCTATCTCCATCCTGCAGCACGTTGCCCACCGCATCCCGGATGACCGGCCGAACTTCCGCAGGTTCGGCGTGAGCTTCCTTGCCCCATTCGTGGGCACATTCAGGACAGACATACATCGCCCCGTCTTCGTAGGTGTATGCGGAATTGCATTTGGGACACTTGGGGAGGGTCATGGTTTTGATCGCCAGAGTTGGGGGAGGGGGCACTACCGGTATCGGCCGCTCCTGCACAAGCACATGCCGAAACCATCTTCCCGAAACCGCAACTGAAAGGCCCCGACCGGCGGGAAAAACCAGACGAGGCCTTGAGAATTGGATGGTGGCCAGGGGCGGAATCGAACCGTCGACACGCGGATTTTCAGTCCGCTGCTCTACCAACTGAGCTACCTGGCCGTAAAGAGCCGCGCATTATAGGGGCTGACCGCGGCGCCGTCAAAACCATTATGAAACTTTGGTTTTCCGTAAGTTCCTTGTAAGACCCCAAGCCTACATTTCGCCGCGCCGCAGCATAAAAAATTACTGGCAACCCCTTCTCTTTTCGTTCAGGAGGTAATTATGGCTCAAGAAACATGGGACAAAATTCGGTCGAATCCGAAGTTCCAGGCGTTCGTTCAAAAACGCAACAACTACTCGATCATCATGACCGTGCTGGGCGCCATCGCCTACTACGGCTTCATCCTGCTGGTCGCCTACGACAAGGAATTCCTGGCGACCAAGATCGGCACGGGCGTGACGACCATCGGTATTCCGATCGGCGTCGGCGTCATCGTGTTCACCATCATTCTCACCTGGATCTACGTCAGTCGAGCCAACACCGAGTTCGACACGGAGAGTGAAGCTATCGTCCGGGAGGCCACCAAGTGAATCGCGCACTCAAGCATATCCTCGGCGGCCTGACCCTGGCCGCTCTCGCCGGCGTTGCGCTGGCCGCCGGCGCCGATCTCGGCACCACCCAGAAACAGGCCACCAACTGGACAGCCATCACGATGTTCGCCGTGTTCGTGCTCTTCACACTGTGGATCACGAAGTGGGCGGCTGCCCGGACCAAGACCGCGGCCGACTTCTATACCGCCGGCGGCGGCATCACCGGCTTCCAGAATGGCCTCGCGATCGCCGGCGACTACATGTCCGCGGCGTCCTTCCTGGGCATTTCCGGCTTGGTGTTCGCCAACGGCTTCGACGGCCTGATCTTCTCGATCGGCTGGCTGGTCGGCTGGCCGATTATCACCTTCCTGATGGCGGAACGCCTGCGCAACCTCGGCAAGTTCACCTTCGCCGACGTTGCCTCCTACCGCTTCGCCCAGACGCCGGTGCGCACCTTCGCCGCGATTTCGACACTCATCGTCGTGGCCTTCTACATGATCGCCCAGATGGTCGGTGCCGGCCAACTGATCAAGATCCTGTTCGGCCTTGAGTACATCTACGCCGAAGTCCTGGTGGGCGTGATCATGCTGATGTACGTGCTGTTCGGCGGCATGACTGCGACCACTTGGGTGCAGATCATCAAGGCCTGCATGCTGCTCGCTGGCGCCACCTTCATGGCCGGTGCCGTATTGTTCCAGTTCGGCTTTTCGCCCGAGGCTCTGTTCGCCAAGGCGACCGAAGTGCATGCCAAGAAGGACGCCATCATGGGCCCGGGCGCGCTGATCAAGGATCCGATCTCGGCGATTTCAGTCGGCATGGCGCTGATGTTCGGCACCGCCGGTCTCCCGCACATCCTGATGCGCTTCTTCACCGTACCGAACGCCAAGGAAGCCCGCAAGTCGGTGGCCTGGGCGACGACCTGGATCGGCTATTTCTATATCCTGACCTTCATCATCGGCTTCGGCGCGATCGTGAACCTGATCGCCGATCCGGTCACCTTCTACGTCGATGGCGACATCGCCAAGGGCCTGAAGGGCGGCGGCAACATGGCGGCGGTGCATCTGGCCAACGCCGTGGGCGGCAACTTGTTCCTCGGCTTCATCTCCGCCGTGGCCTTCGCGACGATTCTCGCGGTGGTGGCCGGCCTGACGCTGTCGGGCGCCTCGGCCGTGTCGCACGACCTCTACGCCTCGGTCTGGCGTCATGGCAATGTCGATAGCGCCACCGAACTACGCTGGTCCAAGGGTGCCACCATGGTGCTGGGTGTCGTCGCGGTCGGCCTCGGTATCGCCTTCGAGAAGGAAAACGTCGCCTACATGGTGATGCTGGCCTTCACGATCGCCTGTTCGGGCAACTTCCCGGTGCTGTTCATGTCCGTGCTCTGGAAGGGTTGCACGACTCGCGGCGTCGTCGTCGGCGGCTCTGTCGGCCTGATCCTCGCGACCGTGCTGACCATCGGTTCCGCCAGCGTGTGGGAAGCCGTGCTGAAGTATCCGAAGGGTTCCGCGTGGTTCCCCTACAACTCGGCCGCACTGTTCTCGATGATGGCCGCCTTCTTCACGATCTGGCTGGTGTCGAAGCTCGACAACAGCGCCCAAGCCCAGAAGGAGCGCGCGCTCTATCCCGATCAGCAGACCCGTTCCGAGACCGGTGTCGGTGCTGCCGCAGCTTCTGCCCACTAAGGCACACCAAGCCGCAAGGTATCAACAAAAAGGCCAGCCTCCGGGCTGGCCTTTTTGTTTGGGTGCGTCAGTTCAGAAGCATTGCAGCAGGTTCGCTTCGCAATACGCTTTCTTGAGATACGCCAGGCCGATCCAGCACCAGAACAACACGAAGAACGCGACGAAAGGCAGATGCTTATCGACGATCTGCGGCGGTGCGATGAAGCGCACAATCTTCATCACCGGCTGCGTGACGATGAGAAAGAACTTGTAAACCACGTTGTTGTGACGACGGCTGCCCGCGAGCAGCGCGAGTACGCCCTGGCCGATGAGAAAGAGCAGCGCGACTTCGACCAGCGCGCGCAGGATGCCGATGATGAGAAGCTCCGGATGAGTCATGGTATGTTCAAACTTTCCTGTTTGCTTGAATAATGATGAATTACGATCACTGGCGCCATTATGCCCGCGGCTGGCTGTTTCATTTCTTCGGCAAGACCGACGCGGCCTATTCGGCCTACGTCGAAGCCTTTCGCATCGATCCCAGGGA
>Ga0172367_10009893_pt1 | contig 10380 bp, 8 predicted proteins | sample Lak10m_FD_114542 | JGI IMG/M metagenome (GOLD analysis project Ga0172367, IMG submission 114542) | Freshwater microbial communities from Kabuno Bay, South-Kivu, Congo - kab_022012_10m | ecosystem: Environmental > Aquatic > Freshwater > Lake | place: Democratic Republic of the Congo: South-Kivu...
AAGTACCGTCCGCCAGTGCGATCTGGGTGCTTAAGTAGACGTCCCGTCGGTCGAACGTGGGGTCGAGTGGCTTTTTGCTCGCCGGAGTAAAACTCTCGCAGAAGATCATGTAAGTCGGGTTAAAGCGCCCGGGGTCGGTGCCTCCGAAGAGGATCGCGTTCTTGGTCATCTCAGGGTAGAGAGGTTTCCCGGCTTTGTCCTTCATGGGAGGTGTGAACATGTCGTGACCGAACCAGTAGCCGAACAGGTGCCCTCGTTGCTCGTTGTCCGACCAGTGCGCCAGGACGGATTGAATCGGGACGAGGAGCACAACACCGAGGTAGACTGCGGTGGGAGCGGATTGTCGAGCCAGGAGGACCGCCAGCGTCAGGACCGCGGGCAACGCGAGTCCGAACACCGCGCCGAAACGCAGAATGTTGTAGTAGGTTTCGTCGAATGTTCGAGCCAGGAAGTATAAGGACAGTCCGGTCGCTGCGGCTCCGCCCCAGAGGAGCCAGGATCGGACTTGCGCGTAGTGCGTTGAGAGCATGCCGCCGATTAGGGTTAAGCCGTAACCGATGCCCATGGCGACGATGACATGTGACGCGGTGAAAAATACCCGGATCAGCTCGCGGCTTTGTTTGTCGGTACCCGGATTCATGAGCACGAGGAGCAGAATCGCTAGGCAGAACCAGATCGCTCCGAGCCCGCCGATCCAGGCTTTCTCGCGAGTTTTCATCTGACGGAAGAACAGGATGGGCACCACCAGTCCGATCAGCACGTAAATCGCGCCGAACTCCTCGTGTGCACCTTCCATGTACATCCGGGTTTGATCGATGAACTTAAACAGGCTGGTGGTCGGGTTGGTCTTCTCGTATTGGCCACGGGTCATGACGTGGAGGAAGCCTTCGTAGGTTCGAGGGTAACCCCAGTTCATGGGCGGGTTGGTCATCGACGCGAGCGGCATATAGAAGTAGAACGCCGCCCCTGCGAGCCACAGCACGCCGCAGATGAGGACGGTCTTCCACTCGGTGAGAAGGCGCTTGGTCTGGATCCACAACCATGCGAAGGCCATGAGCGACCCCAGGCCGATGAGGTTGTAAATGACAAACAGGGGTTGGTTGTCATCGAAGGCATGCATTCCCCCCTTCGCTTTGGCCATGAGCCCAAGAATGTAAACGACGCTGTTACCCAAGAACAGATCGCGACCTAGGGCTGGGTTGGCGATAGCGATCATCACTTCGATACCCATCGCCGCAACGATCAATGTTTGATGGTTGGTGAAGCAGATGCCGAAGACGAAAAAGGCCCAATAGAGATAACGACGTTGCGTGGGGGCATAGATCCAGCGCATCAACAAGGCCAACACGCCCGTGAGCGAGAGCACGCTCAGGGTGTAGACCTCCACAATTACCGCTTGGCTCCACATGAAACCGTTAAACCCAAGCAAACATCCCGCGCAGAGCCCAGAGAGCAAGCAGAGCAGGTTCTCGGTGCGGCGTTCAACATTCTTGAGGTTGTCGATGCCCTCCAAAATCATGCTGCTGCCCCGCGAAACCATGAGGGCAATCAAGCCGCAGGAAGCCGCTCCCGCCACCGCCGACGACAACGCAACGCGCCAAGCCATGTTGGAGATGGGCACCAGCACCGTGAAAAGCCACGTATACAGTGTCCAAACCGGGTAGCCCGGAGGATGCGGAACTCCTGCATACATGGAGCCCACGGCAAGCTCGCCGGCATCTTCAAGCGTGACATCAGGAGCCAACGTTAAGAAGTAGGCGACCATCACCACGATGGTGGTTACCGCGCACGAGATCCAGTCGGTCGCACGGAAGAGAGGTTTTACCACCGGGGTCGAGGGCGGTTGTACTCCCGAAGCCTTGGGATCGGGAGTGGGGGATGCGGGTTTGCTCCCAGATGAGTGGATGTTTTTGTCTAGACTCATGCGTTTTGGTAATTATTGGCGTTGGGCCAAGCTCAGGCCGGACGGGAGCCCGTTGTGTTCCACAAAGCTGACACTGGATAGATAAGAGGCGAGGCTCTGGTTCGTGAGCGCCGCGTGGGCGACGCCCCCGTCGAGATCCACTGAGGTCCGGGCTGCATGAAGGGGCGCGCGGCTCTGGAGCGCGAGAATCATCATCAGACCGCACACGCTGACCGGGGCGAGCCACCGGAGCAAGGTCGATGCCCAGTTTACAGATGCTATGGCCTCAAACCACGGACGCGCTCCCTCGCCGGCGTCAGTTGACGCTCGGCGACTCGGCACAGGACCGTGCGTCGAGGAGAAGATCTGCGATTCGAGTGCGCTGGACGGTTTACGCGGTTTCCAGGACTTCAATTGCTCTTCCAATGCCGTCAGTTCGTGCTGGTTCATAATCGGTTTGCGACAGGCGATCCCGGAGCTTGGCCATCCCGTAGCGATAGCGTCCAGCCGCCGTGTTGGGCGAGATTTCAAGCATGCTGCCGATCTCGTCGAAGGTGAGTTGATGCCAGATTTTGAGTACGATCACCTCGCGTTGGTCGGTGGGCAGGTGACTCAGGCATTCCATGGCTGCCTCCTCACGGTTTGGGTGAGGGTCTTGGGGCTCAAACCAGCAGCGCGACTCGATCTCCCGCGCGATGCGTCGAAAGAGGCTGCGTCGATGGTTCAAGCAACGGTTTCGGAACGCGCGCAAGGCGTAGTGCTTGGGTTGGCTGGGTGGTTCGGCTAAGGCCAGGAGAGCGACGAAGGTGTCCTGCAAGGTGTCTTCGGACTCCGCGAAACTGAGGCCTAAGGCCCGGCCGTACAGGAGCAACTCGGCCCCATGAGCCTGATAAAGCTCATGGCACCAAGCCGACGACTGTTCCACGGGTTCTGCCATACGTTCCAACATGATAGACACTGGAAGTGACGATTTTGTATGGAACCGGAATAAATTCAATCACACAGCTTGGGTGGGCCGGGACGTTCCGCCGGGACGTCCGCGCCATCTGGGACGTTGCGCCGCCACGTCCGCGTCGACTGGGTAGGGACGTCGCGCCGCGACGTCCGCGTCCGGCGCAAGCCGGACGCTCGGGAGGCCATGAGTCTCAGAGTCTCCCCAATGCCACCACGCCCGTGGACGCGAAGCCTCGTTCCGTCCGGCCGTGGCCGGACGGGGACACCCCAGCGGGGTGTCCCTACCCAGGAATCGGGGACACCGCATCCACCTTCGCTTTGGCTTGGTCGGACGAGGGCGCGACATCCCAGGGATCGGGAACACCGCAGCGAAGTGGTTGCAGGCCGGGGCTCGAGGCCGGTTTACCCTTGACTCCACTGGATCCGGCACGCCTTGATAGGCACAGATTCACCACTCAACCGTTACGTCGATGATGAGGGAGTCGGCACTCCTTCCCAGGCGGTGGTTTGCTTGAGAGAAAGACTTTGTTTATGGCATGCCATTCGCGACTCATCCCGCTCCCAACCCCTCATTTATGGATGGTTATTGTCGGGGCTCTCTCCCTGCTTTCGCAATCGGTATTCGCCAACGAGGTGAGTTTGGTGATTCCGGATGTAGCGGACGTTCAGTTTGAGGTGATGGGCCGCGAGGTGGCGGGGGGGGCGTTGCTCTCGGCCGGGTTGGGCGTTTGCGCTTTGGGCATTCTGTTTGGGTGGGTTCAATATCTGCGCATTCGAGCTCTGCCCGTGCATGGCTCGATGCGTGAGGTGTCTCAAATTATCTGGGGAACTTGTAAGACCTACTTGTTTCAGCAAGGCCGATTCCTGATTCTGCTTTGGGGGTTGGTCGGCCTGTGCCTCTTCTGGTATTACAAGGTGCTTCAGGAGGAAACCATGCCCAGGGTTTTGCTGATCCTGGTCTCTTCCGTCCTCGGAATCTTTGGATCTTACGCGGTCGCGTGGTTTGGGATTCGGATCAATTCCCAGGCGAACTCACGCTCGGCCTTCGCTTCGCTTAATGGCCGGTTGCTGCCCGGGATCAGCATCACACTCCAGTCAGGCATGAGCGTGGGCATACTACTGGTGAGCGTTGAACTGTTGTTCATGATTGCCATCTTGAAGTTCCTGCCTTCGGATGCGGTGGGCGCGTGTTTGATCGGGTTTGCGATCGGTGGGTCGCTCGGTGCTAGTGCGTTGCGAATCTGCGGGGAGATCTTTTCCAAGATCGCTGACATCGGAGCGGATTTAATGAAAATCGCGTTCCATCTGCCAAAGAATGATCCCAGGAACCCGGGGGTGATTGCCGACTGCGCGGGGGACAACGCGGGGGATAGCGTGGGGCCGACGGCTGACGGTTTTGATACCTACGGAGTAACGGGGGTGGCGTTGGTTACGTTCCTGGCTTTGGCACTGCAAAATAACTCCGTGGTGTGCGGACAGTTGATCGTGTGGCTGTTCGTGATGCGAGTCTTGATGATTTTGACGCCGTTGTTCGCCTATGGAGTGAACGAGCGGTTGAGCCTGTCGCTTTATGGGAACCGTTCTAGCTTCAACCCAGAGAGTCCGTTGACTCATTTGATGTGGATCACTTCGACCGTTTCGATCCTGGTAACCTTCGGGGCGAGCTACGTCCTGCTGCGGCCCTTGCCGACCATCGGCTCGTTGTGGGGTGTTCTCGCACTCATGATGAGCTGCGGTACGCTGGCTGCTGCGCTGGTTCCGGAGTTAACCAAAGTGTTTGCGAGCACGCGCTCGCGACACGTTGGGGAAGTTGTGAATGCCTCGCGTCAGGGAGGGGTTTCTCTCAACATTCTCTCAGGTCTCGTAGCAGGCAATTTTTCAGCGTTCTGGAAGGGGCTCGTGTTCTTGGTGCTCCTACTCATCAGCTACAAAGTGTCGAAGAGCCCCGATCTCTTGGCGTTGATGCCCAAGGAATACGGGTTCGCAGCCCCGATCTTGGCATTTAGTTTTGTAGCTTTTGGTTTTCTCAGCATGTGCCCCGCCACGATCGCCGTGGCTAATTTCGGCTCGGTCACCGAAAACGCGCAATCGGTCTACCAACTCAGCCAGATCGAGTCGGTTTCAGGAGTTCGTGAGGACATTCAGCGCGATTACGGATTCGAACCTCAGTTTGAGACCGCGAGACACGAACTGGAGAAAGCCGATGCTGCGGGGAATGCTTTCAAGGCGATGGTGAAACCGGTGTTAATCGGGGCAAGTGTTGTGGGAGCCACCACCCTGGTGTTCAGCATTATTCTCCTGCTCGAACAAGTGAATGGCGGGCTGATCACAAAACTCGGCTTGGTCCAACCGGAGGTGATGCTGGGTCTACTCATGGGCTGTGCGACGACCTATTGGTTTACCGGAGCCTCCATGCAGGCCGTGGTGACCGGGGCTTCTCGTGCGGTGATGTTCATCAAGAAAAACATTCAATTCGATGGCGCTCGGGCGTCCATGGAGGATAGCAAAGAGGCCGTCCGCATCGCCACCCGATATGCACAGTCTGGCATGATCAACATCTTCGCCGTGATCTTTTGTCTGTCCCTCGCATTGTCTTTTTTCGATTCATATTTCTTTGTTGCCTACCTCATCGCCATCGCTTTCTTCGGTTTGTTCCAAGCGCTCTCCACGGCCAATGCCGGAGAGGCTTGGGATACTGCCAAGAAAATCGTTGAGGCCGAGTTGCGGCAGAAGAATGCCTCGATTCATGTGCCCCCTGTTCTGGGCGATACCGTCGGAGCTCCCTTCAAGGATACGGCTTCGGTCTCGCTGAACCCATTGATCAAGTTCAGCGCCCTGTTCGGCCTGCTTGCGGTTGAGATCGCCGTGAAGATCGAAAACGTTCGTGCTCGGGAAACTCTCGGATGCCTGCTCCTGTTTGTCGCACTGTACTTCGTTCATCGGTCGTTCTACGGCATGCGCATTCCGAAGGCGGAGACCGATGGGGGCTAGGATTAGATCGCCTCGAAGCTAGGACTGCGGCAGGGTTGCCCGGTGTCGAGGTAGGGACGTCCCGCCGGGACGTCCCCGTCCGGCCAACGGACCCACGGAATGAGGCCCAGAGTCTCCAGGCCCCCCCGGACGGAACAGGGCCTCGAGTCGCTTGGCCTCCCGAGCGTCCGGCTCGGCGCCGGACGCGGACGTCCCAGCGGGACGTCCCTACCTGGGTGATCGCCGCTCCGGTGTCTGCTCCCAGCCTCTGGAGGCTTCGCTTGGGGTTGATTGCGTGCAACTGTAGCGTTGGGGCATGGAGCTCCCGAAGCCGGCAAAGATGCCGACGCTCCCAGGGGGATTACGATCCGCTCTTGCCTTGCCGACTCTCCATCCCTAATACTCACCACAAGCACTCCGAGGACCCGCAAGATCGATGGGGGATAACCACGCAAACCGCCGACGACTGATCGTCAACGCTGATGATTTCGGACGTTCGTCGGAAATCAACGAAGCCGTGGTTCGCGCGCATTCGGAGGGGATTCTGACCACGGCCAGTTTGATGGTGAACGGGTCGCATGCGGACGAAGCCATCAAACTCGCGCGGAAACATCCATCGCTCGGGGTTGGACTTCACTTGGTGCTGGTGTGCGGTCGGTCGACCCTCAAGCCCACCGAGATCCCAGGTTTGGTGGACCACCACTACCATTTTTCGAATTCACCGTTTCGAGCGGGCTTGCGCTATTTTTTTCGACCGAGTCTCCGATCTGCGATGCGCAACGAAATCTACGCGCAGATTCGGAGGTTTCAGGCCAGCGGGTTGAAGTTGGATCATCTGAATGGGCACCTGAACATCCATCTCCATCCCTCCGTTTTCAATCTCTGCCTCAAAGCAGCCCACGAGTTCGGGGTCAAAGCCATTCGACACACCCATGACCCGTTCTTGCTGGACCTCAAGCTTTCAGGCGGCAATTGGCTTTATCGTGTCTCGCACGCCTTCATCTTTGCAGGCCTCTCGGCACTCGCACGACCCTGGTTGCGTCGGAGGGGGATTCGTTTCACTCGGCACACGTTCGGTTTGCTCCAGAACGCCCGTGTGGATGAGTCGTATGTCTCGCGACTCCTCCCGATGCTGCCCGTCGGCGACTCGGAGCTTTATTCGCATCCGTCCCTGACCCATTTCCGACACGAGTTGGAGGCGCTTACGAGTCCTAAGATCCGTGACATCATTCGACGCGAGAACATCTACCTGATACGCTACCAGGACTTATGTCATTGAGCCCGCTCAGCGACGCGTCAAGAAGAAGACGAGTAGCCCTCTTCACGTGGGATACGGAGTCGACATGGATCGAAGCCATCGCATGCTCGGGTTTGGGTATTCAGACAATAAAAAAGGCGTTGGTGCAGCGAGTATCGCTGCACCAACGCCTTTCTTCCAGGCTTGGCCCCTTAGACGTAACGATTCAGAGAAATCTTAACGCAAAGGCGCAAGGTACCAAAGACGCAGAGGAATTGAATCCCTTATCATGGAGTATGGGGGTTATTGGCTGGTGTGCGGAGTGTTCCCCGCAACGGATGGCGATTTCCTTGTCCCGGCTTCGCGTCATTACGCCTTTCCGTCGTTGTGTTGAATCCGTGCTGATTAGTTACGGCTTAGACTATCGATTGGGAAAAAGCTCGAACCGGGGGCGCAAGCCTAGTGCGTGAGTCATCTGATTTCCTCCCTGTCTCGTCTCGATCCAAGCCCCCTGTTTCCATCCTGAAACCATGTTCAAAACCATCACCCTTCTCGTATTCGGTTTGTTCTGCGAAGCCATTGGCGTGGTCCTGATCAACAAGGGACTCAAACAGATCGGGACTCCGGCTAGCTATGCGATCGGGGAGTTGCTCCGAATAGTATGGGCCGCCGTCAGCAACCCGTATTTCTTGGCCGGACTAGCGCTCGAAACAATCTTCTTCGTGTGTCTCTGCGTGCTCATGGCCAAGAGCGATGTCAGTTTTCTTTGGCCGCTGACCTCCTTGGGTTTCGTGCTGACCGCATTCGCCGCGCGATTCATTCTGCACGAGGAGGTTTCTCCCCTTCGATGGTCCGGGGTGCTCCTCATCGTGCTCGGTGCGGGTATCATCACTTGGAGCGAGAAGGTCAAGACACCCAGAACTCCCACCCCCGCGCCTCAAACCGTTCCGCTCTCCCACCCTGACCGGTAACCGACCCTGAGCTTCCATCTTGCGTGTATGGTGTGTGTGCCATACTTTAGATGCATGAAGATGACCATGCACATTGATGATGGTTTGTTAGAACGCGTCATGGCTGCGACGGGGGCGAAAAGCAAAACTATGGCTGTCGATCTCGCCCTGCGGGAGATGGACCGAAAAGTAACCCTAACGAGGCTGGCCTCCGAAGGACTTGGGCTTACCCCCGACGAACTCCGCGAGAGTGTCGACCCGGCCTATGATCTCATCGCACTGAGGCTTAAAGACGCCACGCCTACCAAGGTTTTACCGCGGAACACACGGATCACGCGGAGAAGGTTCACCCAAAATGGCGAGCAAGCTATCGTTAAGGAACAGTAGAATGCCGCTTTTACGGGACATTCCGAGTGGTCTGCGTGATCCGCGGTGAATAGTTTCCCCCTCTCCGCTCAGCCGTGAGGCTCCCGAAAAACTCAATGTGCGCACGCGCGACCACGTTCCAGTCGAAGGTTTCCTGCGCACGCTTTCGACCTCGCGCGGCTATTTCGTTTCGCAGACTCGGTTGGTTCAACAGGCCCAACAGTGATTGTCGCCACGCGGCATGATCTCCTTCTGGCAGAACGACGCCCCATTCCCGATGGTATGAGGGATTTCTCCGCTGTCGCTTCCTAGAACACACACGCCACAAGACTGAGCCTCGACGATCATCCGACCAAACTGCTCACGCCAGCGTTTCGTTGTCTCGCTGGGCGCACAGAGGATATCCATCGTCGAGAGATAGGCCGGAACCTCATCGTGAGAAACCCCCGTGACCACCCGGGCACGCCCGTTCTGTCCCTGTGCCCAATCGCGCAAAAAGCCTTCTTCAGGACCTCCGCCTACGAACATGACACGCCAGGGTTCTGCGATCGAACCCAGCACACCGGTCAGGAACCTCAAACCTTTCTCAGGAATGAATCGTCAGAGAAACCCAATGACGGGCGATGGGGCCACATTCCAGTCCAAGCGCCTCATGACTTCCGCTTTGGCTTTGCCATCCCGGATGTAGAACTGCGTGTCGATCCCAGGCGGAATCACCCGATGCGGGCGAGCCCCATAGCCAGGTCGACGGAGCATTGTCTCCTCCACTGTTTTCCCAAATGCGATCCAGCCATCGCAGCGATGGACCACCGACCTTTCGAACCAGGAGAAGGGTGGGGGGTAGACTTTGTCCAAGTTCTGGAAGGTAGAGAAAACAAACGCCGCAGTGCGCGGCGTTTGACTGGCGATCTGATGCCCAGCCCAGATATAAGGTTCCTCCCAGGCATGGACGACGTCCTGGTGGTCGCGCAGGATCGGACGCAGCTCGGACGCGTAGCGCATCAGATGGATCCAACGCGAGAAGAGGGTGTTGATTGGGCGCGACTCATATCGATCGCCCAGCGCAGCGGATTGTTCGGGGCGATCGTTCTCAAAATCGACCCACCGCAGATCACCATGGAACCGACGCGGCCCGACCACCGTGACCACATCACCCTGGTTTGCCAAACGTGCCAGAGCCACGGGCAACCCGCGATTCGTCCGGACGCAATACGAATGCGACACCGTACACGTTCTCATGTGGGAAAGAGGCAGTGAAAACGGAGGTTCACCACAGAGGTCACAGAGGTCACAGAGGTAGGGTTCATGGGAAGGGGAGGGGGATTAACGCAGAGGGCGAGAGAGAGGGGAGTCGCAGCGAAAACGTTGCATTCTCGTACTCCGCGCCTCGGCGTCTCCGCGCGAGAATATTAGGGAAAGCAAGGCGTCTCGCAGTGGTAGGCACGGGAGTGTATCGCGCAGCCAGCCCGACATAGCTCCTGGCGAAGGCGGGAGACGCTGAGATCGCAGAGAGAGGTTCCTTTTCTGGCTCAGAGGCTCAGCGGGGCATACTGGTCCTGTCCCTCCTACTCTTACTCGTAATCTTAATCATAATCCGCCTCTGTGACTTCGCGCTGCAGAGGAAATGAGACGCGAAGGAGAGCGATCGGAGATCATTTCTGGAAGAGTTTTTCCGCGTGGTCCGCGTGATCCGCGGTAAAACGTCTTCTCGGAGTGAGGAATGGTTCCGTTGTCTTGGTCCTCAGGGTCTTGAGCAGGTTGGCCAGCCCTTGGACGTGGATTCGTTCGTTGAGTGGATAGCTGGCATCACCAGGACAAACAATCGTGAGCGAATCCAACCCCAGGTGTTCGAGGGCGGAGCGCTGCGACGAAGTCATCTTGGGCGTGTCGGTGTATTTGATCTCGTAGCCCAACCGCTTCTGCCCCCGAAACAGCAGCAAGTCGAGCTCCGCTTGGTTATGCACTCCCCAGTAGTAGGTTTCTTCCTCGGAAACACCGCT
>Ga0172367_10009894_pt1 | contig 10379 bp, 9 predicted proteins | sample Lak10m_FD_114542 | JGI IMG/M metagenome (GOLD analysis project Ga0172367, IMG submission 114542) | Freshwater microbial communities from Kabuno Bay, South-Kivu, Congo - kab_022012_10m | ecosystem: Environmental > Aquatic > Freshwater > Lake | place: Democratic Republic of the Congo: South-Kivu...
GCGCAGGCTCAAGAATTGATGAAGAGTAACAAGTGCGGAAAATGCCATGCCGTCGACAAGGACAAGACCGGCCCGGCACTGAAGAAAATTGCCGCCAAGTACAAGGGCAAGGCTGAGGGCGAGGCCGCCATCATCAAGAACATCACCACCGGTCCCAAAATCAAGATGGATGACGGCACCGAAGAAGAGCACGCCATCATCAAAACCAAGGACGAGGCCCAGCTCAAAAACCTCGCCCAGTGGATCCTTTCGCAATAGTTCATTGCCAGCGCTACCGGCGCCAGTTCCTGGTGACCGGCAGCAGAGTCGGGCGCTTGACAGCCCGTTCATTCCTATCGGAACGCAGCAACATCCAGCCAGGCCTCGCGCCTGTGCTGGCGTAAAGCGCATGCGCCCCGATCAATTCACAGGGTTTGGAGAATATCCATCATGCGTGGCAGCAAGCTGACAAATTGGTTCATGACAGCGACGTTCTATGTCGTCGCAAGTCTTTCAGGTGGCGCCTTTGCTGCCGACAATGCATCGGGGCTTGGCAACGAGGCCTGTCTTTCCTGCCACGACGGCCAAAAAGGCAAGATCGAGGTGGTCGGCAACGACGATGAAAAGCGTGCGCTTTACACCGTCGCACCAGGCGCCTTCGCCAAGAGCGTGCACGCCGACATGGAGTGCGTGAACTGCCACCTGGAAATCAACGACAGCGGCCCCAAGCACAACAAGACGCCCGGCGAGACGCGTCCCGATTGTGTGCAGTGCCACCAGAAACTCCGGGATAACGCGGCTCAGGTCAAGGTCGCCAGCGAGCGGCGCTGGATGCGCACGGTGGGCGAGAGCATCGAAACCTACCAGACCTCGCACCATGCCAAGGCGAGTAAAGAAGACCCCGGCAAGCCCAATGCATCCTGCAATGATTGTCACAACGTGCACAGTTTCAATGTGCCACCGCGCGGCACGCCCGAGCGCACCGAGTGGCACCTTGGCATCTCCGATATCTGCGGTACCTGCCATGACTACCAGCTGGAAACCTGGACCGAGTCGGCCCATGGCCAGCAGATCAAGGTCCAACACAATCCCAAGGCGGCCGACTGTGCCGACTGCCATACCACGCACAACGTCAAGAGGACCTCGGCCAAAACCACCAAGCTGGAAATTACCGCCAATTGCGGCAGTTGCCATGAAGATGCGTATGACTCGTACAAGGCCACTTACCACGGCCAGGTCACGACGCTGGGCTACGTTCACACCGCCAAGTGCTACAACTGCCATGGCAGCCATGAAATTCTGCCGTCGAAAAACCCCGAATCGATGACGCACATCGACAACCGGCTGGAGACGTGCCAGAGCTGCCACAGCGGCGAAAAGGGCATCCCCAAGGCCACGGCGGGCTTTGTGAGCTTCAGCCCGCACGGCACTACCAATGATTTCGACACCTATCCGCAGCTTTGGATTGGCAGCAAGATCATGATCAACCTGCTGCTGGGCACCTTCGGCTTCTTCTGGCTGCACACGCTGCTGTGGTTCTTCCGCGAATACAAGGAACGCAAGCAACGCCAGTCGCAGCCGCACGTCAAGATGGAAGGCCTGCCCCCATTGCCTGCGCATCTGCATGGCAAGCACTTCCAGCGCTTCACACCCACCTGGCGCATCGCGCACATCACCTTTGCGCTGAGCCTGATGGTGTTGACGCTGACCGGCATTCCGCTGTTCTACCCCGAAGCGCCGTGGGCGCAAAAGCTGATGACGCTGCTGAACGGCCCGCAGACCGCCGGCCTGATTCACCGCGGTGCGGCGCTGGTGTTCATCGGTGTCTTCTTCTGGCACCTGATCTACATCGGCATCAAGCTCGGTCGCAACTGGAAAGACTTCAAGATCTTCGGCCCCAACTCGCTGGTGCCGGGCTTGCAAGACCTCAAGGACATCATCGCCATGTTCAAGTGGTTCTTTGGCATGGCGCCGCGGCCGGTGTTCGACCGCTGGACCTACTGGGAGAAGTTCGACTACTGGGCACCGTTCTGGGGGGTCACCATCATCGGCGTCAGCGGCTTGATGATGTGGTTCCCGCACGTGGCGGCCAGTTTCCTGCCGGGTTGGGTGTTCAATGTGGCGGCTATCTTCCACAGTGAAGAGGCCTTCCTGGCGGTGGTATTCTTGTTCACCGTGCACTTCTTCAACAACCACTTCAGGCCTGACAAGTTCCCGCTGGATGTCGTCATGTTCACCGGCACCTTCACGCTGGACGAGTTCATGCACGAACACCCGTTGCACTACAAGCGCCTGGTGGAATCGGGTGAGCTGGAGAAGTACCTGGTGGACCCGCCGTCCAAGACCAAGGTGGCCGCTTCCACCGTGCTGGGCTTCACGTTGATTGCAGTGGGTCTGACGCTGCTGACGTTGGTGGCCATCGGCTTCTTCACCAGCTTCTGACCATGACCTGCCCATGACATGGCCCCTGCCCGCCCTGGTGGCCTGGGGTCTGTCATGGCTGGTGTTCATCGGCTTGGATGGCGGCCACGCGGCGCATCTTGCAAACCGTGCATGCCGGCTGCCGATTTGGTTACCGCATTGATTTCAGGAGGCGTGTGCCCCCGCGCAACTGCCGACGCTGTTGATTCCAGACGTGCCAGGCGATTCGCCCATGGACGTCGCCTCCTGCTCCACGCTGGCATTGTCTGAAGCTCGTCGGTTCACTCCTTGGGCTGTGCGTTTTCCTGTATATCGTCAGTGGCCTCTTGCCAACGCCGCACATCGATACCGCTGCGCAGGTAGCTTTGTGGTGCGGCACAGACTAGGCGCGGCCGGTGGGCTGCGTCACCCGCCGCGGCCAACCAGCGGTGCAGGCCTTTGAACAGATCGTCGGTGACGGTGGCCGATGACTTGATCTCGACCGGCCGCAAACCTTCCGGCTCTTCCAGCAGCAAATCCACCTCCAGTCCGACGTTGTTGCGCCAGAAGTAGAGGTTCGACGGCCAGCCGTTGTGGAACCGGGCCTTGAGAAATTCAGCCACGATGAGGGTTTCAAACAGTGCACCGCGCAGCGGGTGGATGGCCAATTGCGCGCTGGTTTGAATGCCCATCAGCGAGGCGGCCAGACCGGTATCCAGAAAATAGAGTTTGGGCATCTTGACGACCCGTTTGCCCAGGTTGCGATGGTGTGGCGGCAGCAAGAAGACGATGTAACTGGCTTCCAGCACCGACAGCCAAGCGCGCGCCGTGCTTTGCGCAATGCCGGCGTCCTGCGCCAGATTGCTCAGGTTCAGCAGTTGGCCGGTGCGCCCGGCACACAAGCGCAGGAAGCGCTGAAAACTGGAGAGGTCTTGCACCTGGGTGATCTGGCGTACGTCGCGCTCCAGGTAAGACATGGTGTAGTCACTCAACCAACGCCCGGGGTTCAGCGACCGGGCGTACAGCGCCGGGTAGCCACCGCGCAGCAGCAGGGCATCCAGATCATTGGGCAGTTTGTCGTCTGCGGCAAGCTCGGCGATCGACAGCGGCAACAGTTGCACCAAAGCAGATCGTCCGGCCAGGCTCTGCGTGATATTGGCCATAAGGGCAAAGTTCTGCGACCCGGTGAGCACATAGCGCCCCATCGCGCTTGACGCGTCCACATCCGTCTGAATCCAGGAGAGCAGCGCGGGCACATGCTGCACCTCGTCAATGATGGCGCCCTGCGGCCAGCGCGCCAAGAACCCGCGCGGGTCTGTGACGGCAAACGCGCGTTCTTCGGGCGTTTCCAGCGACACATAGGGTTTGTCGGCAAAAACCGCGCGCGCCAAAGTGGTCTTGCCAGACTGGCGCGGCCCCGTGAGCGTGATGACCGGGTAGCCGGTGCGGATTTCAGTGAGCAGGGTGGCGGCCGTGCGAGGGATCATAAAAGCTTACAAATCCACGATGTGTTCGCCGAATTGTAAGACCATTCTGTTTCATGGATTGCCGTAGGGCACTGGCAGCTGCCAGCCGTTGCTATGTGGTCGTCCCGCCTGGTTCTGGCAAGCTGAACCAGGTCAACAGGCCGGCTTCGCGCGGCGTGGCATCAGAAACCACGCGTAAGCCAGCAGTTGCGCCGCCAGCATCAGACCAAGCGTCCACTTGAAGGCCCCAGCGTAAGTCAGCCCTTGCGCGGTGCCCAGGTCCAGCGCAGCCCCAATGCCCCATTGCAGCCCGAACGCGCCCACGAACACCATCAGGTTCAGCGCGGTGTTCACGCGTCCTGACAGCGCCACGGGAAACACGGCACTGAGCTGTGAATAGGCGATGTTGCTCAGGCTGAAGCTCACGCCCAGCAGCGGCCACAGCCACAGCGGTGGCGCCAGTTGCAACAGGATGGCCAGCTCGGCCAACAGCGCCAGCCCCATGCCCAGGCTCAATAACCTCATGGGTGACACGCCGCGTCGGGCCAGCCAAAGAGAGCAGGTGGCCACAAACAAAAATCCCACCAGCATCGCCAGCGCCAGCGCCAGCAACACCTGCGCGGCCTCCCCTCGGCTCAGGCCGTCCACCTGCATCAGCCACGGCACCGCCCACAAGCCCTGCAGCGCCATGAAGCCGCCCACCGCCAGGCAACCCTGCGGCGCAAAGCGCCAGAAGCGCCGGTCGGTCAGGATTTGGCGCAACGCGACCAGCTGTTGCGCGATGGCCTCACGCTTCGCACCCACTGGTTGATCGGGCACGGTCATCAGGAAGGCGGCACTTACCACCAACAAGGCAGCACACAGGTAAAACAGCCCACGCCAGCCCAGTAGCGGCAGCGCCGCTTCTACCGGAACACTGGCCGACAGGGCGCCCAGGCCGCCTGCCACCATGATGGTGGCCGTGAGTGACGGCAGTTGCTCGGCAGGGAACCATTGCGTGAAGGCCTTGAAGCTGGCCATCAGGCACGCCGATACGCCCAGCCCGATCAGCGCACGCCCCACTGCCAGCGTGGCGGTCGAATCACCTGATCCGAACAGCGCGCAGCCTGCGGCGGCCACCAAAAGCAACGCCGCTTCAACCCGGCGCGGGCCAAAGCGATCCAGCAGTAAGCCCAGTGGCAACTGAAACAGGCCAAAGGCCAGAAAGTAGCTGGAGGTGAGCAGCCCCAGGCCAGCGGCGGTCATGTTCAGATCGCGCACCAGCTCGGGTGCAATCACCGCGTTCACGCTGCGCAGCGCGAACGACAAAAAATAGCCCAGCGCGTAGGCTGGGACCAGGCGAAACCACAAAGCGGCGGACTTGTTCATGCCCGCGATTGTCGCCAAGCGCAGACCCGAAAGGAGTCGCGCAGGTGGCAGAAGTTACCGCGCCTGCAACTTTTCCAGCACCGACGCCAGTTTGTCGCGATTCGCCGGGTTGATCCGGATGGCCGAATCAAACGCGGCACCCGCCAGCGCGTCCTGCCCGGTGTGCAGGTAGGAAAAAGCCAGCCCCAGCCAGGCCTTGTCGTTGTCGGCATCCAGCCCGATGGCGGCCTGGTAAGTGGGAATGCTGGCCCTGAAATCCTGGCGTGACAGTTGCAGGCCCGCCAGCTTCATGTGCGCCTTGAGCGACTGGGGGTCCGCCTGCACGGCGCGCGCGAACGTGGCTTGCGCCTGATCCAGCTGGCCTGCTGCCCATTGCTGCTCGCCTTGAGCGACCAGGTCCAGGCGCGTGGCCGCCTGCGCCGACCACAACGCCAAGGCGCTGAGCAGCGCGGCGCTGACGATCATCAGATTTCTTTGCAACGTGGCACCCATGTGCGGTCCTTTCAAGGTGATCAAAAAAGCGGCCCATCAGGGGGCGACGGGCCGCCGGGTTGGCGCTGATGCAGCTTACTTCAGGCTGCCCGCGCCATAGCGCTCCTCGTAGCCCTTGCGCACTTTCTCGATCTGCTCCTTGCCCATGCCGTTGAAGAACCAGTCATGGCCGGCAATGGGCTTGAAGTACTTGGCCAGCAATTCATCGGCAAATTTCTCGTTGCCGTCCTTGGTCTTGACCACTTCCTTGAGCTCGGGGATCCACTTGAAGTAGGTATGCTGGCTCACTTCGTAGATGCAGTGCCACCAGGTGTAGTCGGGGCCGTTCATCGAGGCGCCGTGGCGCGCGCGCCGACCTTCGTGGTGCCAGATCTCGAACCAGGTCCACTTGATCTTGGCGTCCATCGGCTGGTGTGTCAGGTAGCCCTTGTCTTCGAGCTCTTTCATGATCGCGGCAATCGGCTTGGCGTACTTGTCGTTGTACAGGTCCACCACGTCGTCGAACTGCTTGTAGTGGCCGTTCACCGTGTTGCTGGTGTGGCAGGTCGCGCAGACATTTTTCATCTTGTCGCGGCGTTGTTCCCAGGTCTGCACTTCGGTCACCGTGGAACCTTTGACGGCGTCGCCCACCTTGGGAAGCGGCGCGTTGTCGGGCTGGTCAAAGGCGGTGCCATTGGCCAGGCGGATCATGTTGATCTTGGACGAGATGGCCGGGCGCAGCGTCCACGAGATGCGTTCACCCACGTCGTGCGTGCCTTTTTGGTCCTTGGTGGCGCCCATGTGGCAAGTGGCGCAGGTCGGCGCGGCGGTGTAGTCCACACCAGCCACCCAGCTCTTGGACTTGAGGTTCATCTTGTCCACGTTGGCGTTGTACAAAATGCCGTGCTTGGACTCGTTGTAAACCTCGATCTGCGGATGGTCCGGCCCCATGTGGCATTTGCCGCAGGTATCCGGTGTGCGTGCCTGGGCCGACGAGAAGGCGTGGCGCGCGTGGCAGGCCGAGCACGAGCCCAGCGAGCCGTCCGGGTTCTTGCGGCCGATGCCGGTGTTGGGCCAGGTTTGCGGGGTCGGGATGCCCTTGGCATCGAGCTCGACCGTGCTGCCATGGCACTGCTTGCAACCGGCATTGACGGCGGCCGGGCCGCCGATCACCTCACCGAGCAGGTTGTCCACCGAGGCCAGAATGTTGCCAGCCTTGGCGTGGTGCGAGCGTTGTTGCTGCGCCACTTCGGTCTGGTGGCAGGTGGCGCAATCCTTGGGCGTGACCACCACGTGGATCACCGCGCCCCTGTGCTCGAACGCGCCCTTGTCGCCAAGCTTGGCCTTGTGGCAGTCGTAGCAATCGACGTTGCTGGCGGCGTGCGAACTGCTCTTCCACTCGGCGTAAATGCCGGGCTGGTCCTCTGCGCCGTGGCAATTCAGGCATTTCTTGCCGATGGCCGCATCGGCCGCCGTTTTGGTGGCGACCACGGCATCTGCGGCCCATGCCAGGCTGGCCAGCGACAGCATCAGCAGGCAGGCCAGTGCCCACACCGCATGCGCTGCGCCTCGAACAATCTGCATCATGACATTCTCCTTGAGTTGATGATGCTTCACTGTAGGCGCTGCGTTGTGACGGCACCCTTGATGTGGTTCAAGAACCGGCACAAATAGCGTGCCCTGCATCAGCTGGCAACAGCTAGCGCGAACCGAAGGCGGCCAGCCGGGGCACGTCAGGAATGCGGATGTCGCGCTTGTCGATCCGGATCAGGCCCTGCGCTTCGAGCTCGTGCAGCACCCGCGAGAAATACTCGGGCGTGAGCGACAGGCGCGAGGCCACAGTGGCCTTGCTGGCCGGCAGGTGCACGGTCAGGCAACTGTGCTGATTGCCGTCGTTTTGCGCAGCGTCGACATCGCGCAACAGGTAACCGATCATGCGCTGCATGCCGCTGTGCAGCGTGTAGCCCTCCACGTCCTGAATCAGCCCATGCAGGCGCCGCGAGATACCGGCCAGCATGTGCAGCGCAAAGCGCGGGTCGCGCGCCACTTCGTCGAGCACCGCCTGTTTGGCCACACACACCAGCAGCGTGTCGGACAGTGCCTGCGCATTCACCACATGCGGGCTGCCCATGAACACCATGGCCTCGGCAAAACTGCGACTCGGGCCAATCAGCTCGATCACCTTTTCGTGGCCGTCACTCGAGGCCACATACAGCTTGATTTGCCCCGACACCACCACGTAAAACGCCTCGCAGGGCTGGCCCGCCCGGAACAACGTCTCACTGCCGGCCAGACGCCTGAGCTGGCAGCCTTGGGCGATACGCTCGCGCTCCGGCGGCAACAGGTCGCTGAACAGCGGCAGCGCTGAAAGCAGCCGCTGAACGTCGAATGTCGCGCTGTCCATGCGCGCTCAGCGGCTGGTGAAGTCGTTGCCCACCAGCGGCTTGGCATCCACCTGCGGCACGTGGCAGTTGTCGCATTGCCAGTGCTGCATGTCGAGCTTGGGCTCAGCTACGGCCGTGGCATCCGTGCCTGGAACCAGGTGGGCCTTTGACACCATCGGCATTTTCTTGCCCTTGAACTCGTCGCTGTTGTGGCAATCCCAGCAGGCGTTCTCGGTCTTGCTGATGTCAAAGCCCTCGACGCTGTGCGGAATCAGCGGCGGCTGGCCGACAAAGCTGCGCTCGATCAGCGCGAACTGTCCGGGGCGCTTGCCGGCGTAGGTTTTGACGTCGGGCGCAGTGTCGGCGCTACTCACACTGGCCTCGCGCAGCGTGCTGACCTGTACCGCACTGCTGGCGCAGGCCACCACCGTCACGGCCAGAACAGTCAACAGGGAAACTTTGAGGGACTTTTTCATGATGGGGTCTCCACGGGTGAAATGATCAAATGAAATCAGGGGGTTGATGGTGCCTGGATGCCGCTGTCGAGCGCGGGACTGAAGCGCGTGCTCAAGCTGAAAACGTCTTTCGAGCACACGTCGATGCAGCGGCCGCAGTTGGTGCAGTTGCCCGACAAGATGATCGGGCTGGCGCCTTTTTTGGCGCCCTTGAGCGGCAGCTTGATCACTTGCTGCTCGGGGCACACGGTAAAGCAGTCCAGGCAATCGTTGCAAGCCGCGCGCTGGTTGGCCGTGACGCGCACCACGCTGAATCGACCCAGCACACTGTAAAACGCGCCCACCGGGCACAGGTGGCCACACCAGCCGTTTTTCATGACGAACAGGTCGAACAAAAAGATACCGCCGATCAGCAACCAGCCCGCGCCCATGCCGAACATCAGCCCGCGCGGTAGCATCGACACCGGGTTCACCAGCTCCCAGACAATGCCGCCGGTGCTGGCCGCCAGCAGCAGGATCAGCGCCAGAATCCAGTAGCGCGTGGCGCGCGGCAAGTCGGCGCCGCCGCGAATGTCGAGCTTTCGCCGGAGCGCGCTGGCGGCATCGGTCACGAGGTTGACCGGGCACACCCACGAGCAATAAACACGTCCGCCCACCAGCAGGTAAAACAAAAAGACGAGCGCTGCACCGAGCAAGGCATTGCGCTCGGGCACATGAAGCGTCAGCAGACTTTGCAGCAGCACCAGCGGGTCGGCCAGCGGCAGTGTGTCCAGTGTGATGCTGTAGTTCAGATTGCCCTTGACCAGCCACCAGCCCAGCCACGGCCCCATCAAAAACAAAAACAACATGCCCAGTTGCGACACGCGCCGCAAGATCAGAAAACGGTGCGCGCGCCACCAGCCCTTGGCTTCGATGGCTTCCTGCGCCAGTTTCATTTGCGCATGGCTCATCGAGGTGCCTCGTCAGGCAAGGGAGCAGGCGCGGCGGGTGCTGCACTGCCCGGGTCCCAGTGGCCGGGCAGCTGCACGCCCTCAGGCAGGCGGTCAGGCAGGTCCACCAGATTGCGGTTTTCCACCAATGATCTTCCGCCGGCTTTGCGCTTTTCTTCCCAGCCCAGCCGGTAGTGGCTACCGATCTCGCCCTTGGCCAGCTTGATCGGGTACACCTTGATGGCAGCCACTTCCAGCACGCACGAGGCCTCGCATTTGCCGCAACCGGTGCAGGCATCGGAATGTACGGTGGGCAAAAAGCGCGTGTGTTTGTCGGTGCGCGCGTTGTGTTGCAGCTCTAGCGTGATCGCCTTGTCGATGGCCGGGCAGACGCGGTAACACACGTCGCAGCGCAGGCCCAGAAAGTTCAGGCAGGTTTCCTGATCGACCAGCACGGCCAGCCCCATCTTGGCCTTTTTGATGTCGGTCAGGCTGTGATCGAGCGCGCCGGTGGGGCAGGCTTTCACACAGGGGATGTTCTCGCACATCTCGCATGGTTTGGCGCGTGCGACAAAAAACGGCGTACCGGTGGCCACCGGCTGGTCAATGGTGGCCAGCTTCAGAATGTCATATGGGCAGTCGCGCACGCACAGGCCGCAGCGGATGCAGGCGCTTTGAAAGTCGTCTTCAGTGCCCGCGCCCGGCGGCCGGATCGCCCCCGCAGGCAGCGCCTTGGCGTGCCGACCAAACGCCGCCAGCCCCAGCCCAAGCGCCCCCACCCCACAGGCCATGGCGGCGCTGTCAAGCAGAAACTGGCGACGGTCAGCGGTGCGCGACATGATGAACAGTTAAGCCTTGACGACCTTGCAGGCGCACTTCTTGAAATCGGTCTCTTTCGAGATCGGGCAGGTGGCGTCCAGCGTGAGC
>Ga0172367_10009895_pt1 | contig 10379 bp, 7 predicted proteins | sample Lak10m_FD_114542 | JGI IMG/M metagenome (GOLD analysis project Ga0172367, IMG submission 114542) | Freshwater microbial communities from Kabuno Bay, South-Kivu, Congo - kab_022012_10m | ecosystem: Environmental > Aquatic > Freshwater > Lake | place: Democratic Republic of the Congo: South-Kivu...
AGAGACGCAGAATGACTTCTGCCGACACCGGGCCGCGTTTGATCTCGGTGACGACGCAGCGAAAGGCGTTGCGGGCGCTGGTTTTCATGCCAAGACTCCAGATCAGGGTGAGGGGATCGGGTAACGCTGTCGAGGGGTGCGCGGCCGGGGCGGTGAGCGTGTCGACGGCGCGTGCAAGCCGGGTTTCGAGCAAACGGAAAGCGGCGATCAGCGCCCGGCCCTCGTCGGTAACCGTGGCGCCGCCGCCGTGCGTCCCGCCGGCTTGGCTGAGGATGACCGGGCGCGGCAGCAGATTGTTGACGGCATTCAGGGCATCCCAGGCGGCCTTATAGCTGAGGCCGACTGCCTTGGCTGCTTTGGTGATGCTGCCGTGGTGGTCCACCGCTTCCAGCAGCGCGATTCGCTCGCGTCCAACCAGGGGCCGTCCTTCGCGCCGCAGGGCGAGCACGGCGTCGATCCCGGGGGGCGAAACCTCACGGGATTCCGCGCCTTCCCTGGCTATTGTGGTCGCTTTGGTCGTGCTCATGGTGCGTGGTTCTCGTCTGTCGGCCGACCGTCGCCGGAATAAAAAGAGGGGGTTCCGGGGCCGGTCAGGCCCCGGATCAGGGGGCGTTCGGGGGGCGGAAGCCCCCCGAAAACTGAGCGCGGGACCGATCGGGGGGCTTTCGCCCCCCGAAGCCCCCAACTGGGGGGCCTGACCGGCCCCCCAGGCCCCCCCTTAATTCAAACATTCTCAGAGCAGGCCACTTGGGCAGTTACGATAGAAAAGAGCGATGCTCTTGACCTGGGCATAGACCCGGTCGCCGAGTGCCAGCCCCAGGATATCCCAGGAGCGCCGGGTAATGCGGGCGAGCAGGCGCGCGCCTGCACCCTCCGGCCCCAGGCCGAGCACGACGTGGACCATCACGCCGTCCTGTACGCCGCTGGGGGCGTCGGTGCCGACGATGCGCGCCGGCAGGCAGTTGAGAATACTGCTCTCCACCGCCGGATGGCGGGTCACACTCACGTCCGACGCGACGATGCGGGCCCGATGCGCGGTGGCGATCGCGCCGACCCGGCCGGGCACCAGCAGCTCGCCGCCGTCGAAGGCCAGGGTGGTCAGGCCGTATCCCGGGTCATGGCCGGTGACGGTGGTGTGCAGGATGACGCCGGCCTCGGGCAGCCGGGCCAGTGGCAGCGTGGGATCGGACTGGATCTCCTCCAGAGGGCCGGAGGCCAGCACCGTCCCGGACCGGAGCAGCACCAGGGTGTCCGCCAAGCGTTCGACCTCGGCGAGGTCATGGCTGACATAGAGCACCGGGATGGCGAGGGAGTCGTGCAGCGCCTCCAGATAGGGCAGGATTTCGTCCCGGCTGGCGCGATCAAGCGCCGCCAGCGGTTCGTCCATCAGCAGCAGGCGCGGGCGGGAGAGCAGGGCGCGGCCTATGGCCACCCGCTGGCGTTCGCCGCCCGAGAGGTACGGGGTTGCACGTTCGAGCAGATGCGCGAGGCCGAGGAGGGCGACCACATCGTCGAAGCCGACGGCGCCCGGCACCGGGGGGCCTTCCGCGCTCGGCTCCGCGTCTGCTTTCATGGCGCGGCGCTGGCCGTAGAGCAAATTGTCGCGTACGCAGAGGTGGGGAAAGAGGCTCGCCTCCTGGAACACGTAGCCGATGGCGCGGGTGTGGGGTGGCTTGGTCCGCGTGCCGTCCTGCCAGACGTCGCCGCCGACCGACAGGTAGCCGCCCGGCAGGTGCTGCAAGCCGGCGACGCAGCGCAGCACCGTTGTCTTGCCGCAGCCGGACGGGCCGAACAGCGCGGTGACGCCTTGGCTGGGGGCATCGAAGGCGACATCGAGGCGGAACGCGCCGAGATCGGCGCGCAGCCGTACGCAGATGCCCGACGACGCGCTCATGTCCGGGAGCGCCCCAGGCGCTTTTCGAGTGTCATCATGGCCATGATGACGATAAAGGAAAAGATCAGCATGCCGCCGGCCAGAATATGGGCCTGATCCCATTCCAGCGCCTCGACATGGCCGAAGATGGCGACCGACAGCACCTGGGTCTTGCCCGGGATGTTGCCGCCGATCATCAGCACCACGCCGAACTCTCCCACCGTATGGGCAAAACCGAGCACCGCACCTGTGAGAAAGCCGGGCCGGGCGAGTGGCAGGGCGACGGTCAGGAAGGCATCGAGCGGCGAGGCGCGCAGCGTCGCGGCGACCTCCAGCGGTCGTTCTCCGATGGCTTCGAAGGCATTGCGAATGGGTTGGACGACGAAGGGCATGGAGTAAAGCACCGAGCCGATGACCAGCCCTTCGAAGGTAAAGGCAAGCGAGCGCCCTCCCCACAGCCCAGCCAGCCAGCCGCCCGGACCGTGCGGCCCGAGGACCAGCAAGAGGTAAAAGCCGAGCACCGTTGGCGGCAGCACCAGCGGCAGGGCGACCACCGCCGCGACCGCCTCTTTCCACCACGCCCGCGAGCGCGCAAGCCACCAGGCGATCGGTGTGCCGATGATCAGCAGGATGATCGTGGTGATCGTCGCCAGGGTCAAGGTCAGCCGGATTGGCTGCCAATCCATGTGCGCGCCCTCCAGGGGATGCCTTCGGCGACCAGGGGCTCCGCCCCTGGACCCCGCCGGGGCCGCGGCCCCCGGACCCCGTATCCAAAAAAACCATGGGGGTCTGGGGGCCTGGAAGGCACCCGGCAGGGGTTTCAGGGGGCAGCGCCCCCTGACGCAGGCACCCCATACCCATACTTCTCAATAATCCCCCGCGCCTCTCGTTCCTTCAAAAACTCAAGAAACGCCATCGCAGCCGAATCATCCGCCCCCATCTTGAGCAATACCGCATCCTGCTGAATGGGTTTGTGCAGCGTACCCGGCACAGTCCAGCGCGCGCCTTCCTGCCGGTTGATGACCTGCGACAGAGCGACGAAGCCGAGCTCGGCGTTGCCGGTTTCGATGAACTGGAAGGTCTGGGCGATGTTGGTGCCCTGGACGATCCGGGGTGCCAGCTCCCGGTACACGCCGAGCGCCGTCATCACTTCCATCGCTGCGGCACCGTAAGGCGCCACCTTGGGATTGGCGATGGCGATTTTCTCGAACGCGGCGGTCTTCAGCGTGTCCGCACCGGTGACCAGGCCGGCGGTCTTGCTCCACAGGACCAGCGTGCCGAAGGCGTAGGCAAAGGTGCTGCCGGCAACCCCGTAGCCCTCGTCGACCAACTTTTGCGGCGTCTGATGATCGGCAGCCAGGAAGACGGTGAAGGGCGCATCCTGGGTGATCTGGGTGTAGAACTGGCCGGTCGAGCCGAAACTCATGACCAGCGTGTGCCCGCTGCCGGCGGTGAACGCCCGGGCAATCTCCCGGGCCGGCTCGGTGAAATTGGTCGCAATCGCTACCGTGGTCTCGCTGGCAGCCGCCGACAGCGGGTTGGCCGTCAGGGCGCCGATCAGAGCGGCGGCCCCGGCCAGGGTGGCAGCGAGGGAACGGGGGTGCGGACTCATCGCTGGGGGTTCTCCTCACTGTCGTTGTTGCCGGCCCTCAGGCACATGGCACCGGCGCGGCGCCGGTGCGACCCTTGTTGGCGCCAACGTTATATACGCTTACGATATAACGCAAGGGGATTGGTGTCGGGCGCCGGCTCCTCGTCCCGGACTTCGATGTGGGCGGGGGGCAGTTCGCGCAGGAACCGTGAGGGCTGGCAGGTTGTCCAGTAGCCATCCTGCCTGCGGCGGCCGGCGTGGGTGATGTAGGCGTGCTGGCGGGCCCGGGTCAGGCCGGCATAGGCAAGCTGGCGTTCCGCCTCCAGGCCGTTGCCGTCCTGGTCCTCGAGCGCGCGCGGACTGGGAAACAGGGTCTCCTCCCAGCCGGCCAGGAAGACGACCGTGAACTTCCGGCTATTGCCGGCGTGGGTCCTGTCGGCGTCGATGGTCATCAGGCTGACACCCTCACCGCCGTCGCCAGCGTCGCCGCCGTCGCGGCCGTCGCCGTCGCCGTTGTCGCCCGGCGCTGCCGGCGCCGAAGCCGTCATCAGCGTCACGTGCACGATGAAGTCGGCGAGCGTCGGGAAGGCGGCGATTGCGTTGATCAACTCCTTCAGGTTAGCCCGACGTTCCCACCCTTCAGTGCTGGTGCTCATATCCCACATCCGGGTGTAGCCCGACTCTTCCAGCACGAAGCGAGTGAGATCGAGGGGAAGGAGGCTCCTGATCAGTCCGCGCCAGCGCTTGATGTCGGCAACCAGGCCAAGAACGGCCATACGCACGGGGGCCTTCAGGTCCGAGGTTTCGGCCAGCCGGCGCGCCGCCTCCAGGAGCGGCAGCTTCTGCTGGGTCGCGGTGTCGCAGATTGTGCGTACGACCGCACGTCCGATGCCCCGTTTGGGCGTGTTGATGATGCGCTCGAGGGCGCTGCTGTCGTCGGGCTGGAGCAGCAGGCGCAGGTAGGCGAGTGCGTCGCAGACTTCGGGCCGCTCATAAAAGTGCTGGGCCCCGACCACCCGATAGGGCAGGCCGCTTGCGCGAAAGCATGTCTCGAAGGCCCTTGTCTGGGCGGCAGAGCGGACCAGTACCGCCACCTCACCCGGCTGCACCCCGCGCTGTTGCAGCGCGATGATCTCGTTGCCCACCCACGCCGCCTCGGCGTCGGCGTCCATATGCCCGGCCACCAGCACCTTGCTGCCCATTTGTCCGCCAATGCGCAGCTTGCCGGCGGCTCGGGCGTGGCTGTGGCCGAGCAGGCCGACAGCGGCGCCGGCGATGTGGCCGCCGATCTGGTCGCCCGAGCGCCGGTTCTGCCGGGGCGCGGGTGCCTCGTGCGTCTCCTCGGCCGGTGCCTCCGGTGATGTCTGCGTGTATGCCTCCGGCGCCGAGTCTTGGCACCGTACCGAGTCCATGGCCGGAGTGGGAACCGGGCCGAAGGCGAGGCGCGAAGGCGCCGGGCGGTCGCGGGTGCCCCTGCGCGCAGCCGCCGGCTGGCGCGAGCCACCGGCAGCCGGACCATCCGCCCGTACGCGGGCCGGCTTGGCTCCAGGCCGGATCGGACCGAGTGGTCCAGCTGCGGCATCCGCCCACGGCTCAGGTGCGAACCGATCCGGGATGAAGCGAGAAATTGTATCGACGCCGGGAGTTGGGTGGCGATCCGGGATCGGGGCAAGGGATGACATGACATATCCTGGCAAACAGGCAATCGCGTGCGTTCTGAACTCCCGGTGCAGTCAGCTAAAAACTCGTGCGATTCATGGTGGGAGGTCTTGACCCGAAAAGGGGGGAGCTTGACTTCCAACCGTGAATCGCACGAGCAGACGGCGTACCGTCCAAGGGGCGGTCCGGGGGGGGCAGGCACAAGAGGGCGCAAAGCCGGGGTCACACGGCCATCGGCCGTCCCGGTCATGCACGCGATCGGCGCGCGAAGGGGGAATGCTGCGTCTTGCTCAAGGGGCCGGGCGGTTGCCGTCCGCCGCTTGGGGCGATCTGTTCATGCCACGCGGACTCGCCTTGCATCGTCGACGCCGATCTGTTCGGATCGCGCCGCCAGATGCACATATTTCGAGTCGAAGCGTCTCCCAAGCCCTCACAGCAAGGTGACCCACGCGCACCAAGGCACGCGCTTTCCCTTGTTGTCAGGAAAGACAGGAAGGCTAAGGAAGATCGATGAAGGAGATCGGCCGCTCTACGCGGGTCCCGCCGGTGGTCCCCGTGGCGCGTGATCGCATAAAAAGAGCGCTGCCGGTAGTATCCCGGCGTCGCCGGGCATGGCGCTATCGGCAACCACCGGCACGGGGGCCATTGCCTCCGGAGCCAATGGCGGCGGCAGGGTGTATCCCGGGTGGGCGACGCAGAACGGACACCCGCGCTCCGGCGGCGCCTGATCGGCCGGTACGGGATTACCGGCGCCGTCCAGCACCATCTCCCGCGGGCCATCCGCCGTGCAGATGGCCATGAGCATCGCGGCCGCCCCGGCCCCGATCATGGCACCGGCCATCGGCGCGACCGAAAGGCCGAGCACGCCGACGATCACCAGCCACGTGACGACGCAGCACCACCGCGGCCTTGAGCGGTGGGTGGAGACAGTCAGTCGTTCCACGAGGCGTCGCTTCACGGCAGGGGTATCCAGGACCAAAAAACGGTGTCCGCGGCGGGCTTAAGGCGGCCCCGACCTTGCGGACGATCTGCACCGGCCCGGCCGCGGGTTCCGGCCAGTGGAATCCTTCTATTACGTTCAGCTTATACTGTCAAGCCGCAAAGCCCCAGGGCCATCGGGTGAAACTGGAGGTGCAGGGGTTCCTCCCCTGCATCCCGCCAAAGGCCAGCGGGCCGTTGGAAACCATGACTTGGGTTTTCAAGAAGTTACGCCAGGTCCAGGACCGGCCCGGTCCTGGTGGGTCCAGGGCAAAGCCTTGGCCGCCGGAGGCTTTTGCTTCAATTCTATGATTGTAGTCCTTCCCCCGATTGCCCCGCGCAAACCCCCGCTCTTCAAGCGCCTCTCGCCAGTCGGGAAGGTGCTCTTCTTGTGGTAAGGCGCTCTCCTTGTGGTGGCGTATAAACACTGGCAATATGTCCTGGTGATGTAAAGCAATCAATGACCGTATCCGTGCGATTTGGCAGGATCGGGTGTGCACCATAATTCGCAGAATCACGTGCCGAAGCCAATGTCTTTCTTGCCTCGGCCGGCGTCGGCGGTTATACAAGGAACGGTCATGAATTAAACGCGAAGGCGGCGGAGAAGGCCGGCAGCGGGAGATTGATTCGGGGCATGGGCGTGACGCAGGCACGGGAGCGGGGGATGCGGCGGATCGGCCTTTGGGCCGGTGCGGGCGCATTGCTGTTTCAGGTGCTGGCGTGGGCCTTCATGCCGATGCCGGCGTTGTCGGCGGCTGGTGTGCTGGGTTTTTGTACGGTCGACGGCATGGTGATGGTTGCCGTCGATGCCGATGGCGCGCCACTTTCTCCCGATGTGCCCGAGTCCGGAATCGGCGGGCATGGCTGCCCGCTCTGTCCGTTGGTCAGTAGTCTGGCCCCGGCGCCGCGCACTGATTTCGTCGGGCCGGTTACGCCCGCGCTGACGGACCTCGCTGTTCCCGCCGGTGTTCCGGTCGCCGTGGCTTGGTTCCGCTCCACACTCTGGCCCCGCGCTCCCCCCGCCTCCATCGGCTGAGTCTTCGCTGCCGCGTCGGCTGGCGTCGTGTGCCTTTGGGGCTGATTGCCCGGGGGCCGCCCAGTCGGCTGTGCCTGTGATCGCCGCTGGAGTTATATTCCGTATGTTGCTTCGTGTTTGTCGGCTTATCGCCAGGTGTCCCGGTATTCCGGACCCCTTGGGCATGAATTTTCGTATTCCCTTTCCTCGCGTTCTCGGCGTCTCCCCAACGCCTCGCCCGCGTGTTGAAGCCCCGGTGCTGGCGACGGCGCTGATGCTGCTTGCCGGCACGGCCGCGGCGGGGCCTGCTTCGACCCCGGCGGCCGACGGCCGTTCCGTCGGCGGCGGGCCGATCTTCGAACTCGATACTGTGACCGTCACCGCCACCAGAACCGAGAACTCGAGTTTTGAGGTCCCGGCATCGGTTACGACCGTCACCCGCGAGCAGTTCGATGACGCCCAGGCGGCCCGGCTGTCCACCGTGATGCGGACGGTGCCCAACGTCAACTTCGGCGGCGGCCCGCGCCCGGCCGGCCAGATTCCGGCCATCCGCGGCTTCTCCGGTCCCAAAATCATCCTCAGCGTCGACGGGGCAAGGCGCAACAACGACAACTCCGTATACTCGCCGCTGCTGCTCGACCCCGACTTGGTCAAGCGGGTCGACGTGGTTCGCGGTCCGGTGTCGGCCGCCTATGGCAGCGGCGGCCTCGGCGGCGTGATGGCGTTCGAGACGCTGGATGCGGAAGACGTGGTCGCTGCCGGTCACACTGTCGGCGGGCGGATCAAAGCGGGTTATCGGACCGGCAACCAGGAGGCCTTCACTCATCTCGCCACCGGCATCCGGGCGGCCGGGACCGATCTCCTTTTTGCCGGCTCCTTGCGCGACTATGACCGCATCCGGACCGGCACCGGTGGCTCGCTTGAGAATGATGGCCAGCTCAAGACCGCGCTCGCCAAGGGTGCCATCGCGCTCAACGATTTGCATCGGCTGAATGTCTCCTATCAGTTGTTCCGGGATGATATCGTCAGCCCCAACAATCCTTCCGGCAACATGCTGTTTCCCTACCGTCAGCACCTGAAGCGGCGGCAGGATCAGTACACCGGCTCATGGTCGTTCCGGGATGCTGACAAGCATCTGTTCGATGGCAAGGCGTCCGCCTACTTTACCCGGCTGCGCTTCAACACCAGCCCGCTGACGGCGGGGTTGGACCCGACCAGTGTGCTGACCGAGACCGCAGGGGCCAGCGTCCAGAACACCACCTCGTTCCAGACGGGACCGTGGCTCAATCACCGGCTGACTTATGGGGCTGATTTCTATCGCGACTCCATGAAGAACACCTCGGCGGGTGTGCCCAACTCGGTGCTGCCGGACGGCCAGGCGGAGTCGCTCGGTGGGTTTGTTCAGGACGAAATCGGCATCCTCGACAACTGGACGCTGACTGGTACTCTGCTTCAGGACACCTATCGGTTGTATCCCGACGGCCAGAACGAGTCCGGTGCCGGCCGCCTTTCGCCCAAGGTGGCGCTGAAGTGGCAGCCCATGCCGTTCCTGGGCTTGTGGGTCGGCTACGGCCAAGCCTTCCGGGCCCCGACCTTGACCGAAACTTATGGCAACTACTCAAGCAACCGGGCGCTCTTCAATTTCCGCGCCAACCCCAGCCTGAAGCCGGAAACCAGCACCGAGAAAGAGGTTGGCATCACCCTCGCGTTCGACGATCTGGTCCGTCCGGGCGACGCGCTGCGTGCCAAGGCCACCGTTTTTTTCGAGGACGTGGATAACCTGATCGAGCAGCAGACGGTCGGCACCTACCGGCGGACCGCGCCGTTCGTGGGCACCGGGCTGATCTTCCAGCAGCGCAACGTCTCCAAGGCGGAGCGCAGCGGCGCCGAGGTAGAGGTTGGGTACAGTCTCGGCGATCTCGACCTTGGCCTTGGTTATTCGCGTGTGCGCTCCCACAACGCCGACACCGGGGCGCGGCTGTTCGCACCGCCGGACAAGGCGTCCTTGGGCGTCAAGTATCATATCGACGACAATTGGTCGGTGCAGTATGTCGGCCAATTCGTTGCGGCCCAGGACTATGACGCGACCGCGCTGCGCCAGCGCAGTGGTTACACGACGCATGATGTCGGCGTGACTTTCGACCGCGCGTGGTATCGGGTTGATCTTGGTGTCAGCAATCTGCTCGACAAGGCGTACGTCACCTATCAGGCGACCCAGGCCGAGACTTACAGCTATGAGGAGGGCCGCAGCATCAACCTGACCTTAACGGCCCGATTCTGAGTCCTTCCGCCTCACCTCGCCCAGACGTGCTCTCTTTTTATTGAGAAAAAAGGGGGTTCCGGGGCCGGTCAGGCCCCGGATCGGGGGGCCTTCGGGGGGCGGAAGCCCCCCGAAAGTGCGCGCTTAGTCGGGGGGCTTCCGCCCCCCGATCCCCCCAACCGGGGGGGGCTGACCGGCCCCCCGGCCCCCCCTTTTTTTGGCCCCCTCACAGGAGACCCACTCATGCGCAAATGTTCCTCCCTGGCATTTCTTTCACTGGCTGCCCTCGGTTTGGCCGCCTGCGCCACCCCTGACGGCGGCCGGCAAGCGGCTGCTCCCGGCCAGCCGGTCAGCATCGCTTTCGCACTCACCGCCAAGGGCCAGCCGGTCCGCTGCGGCGCCGCGCCGGTGCGGCTTGGCAGCGGCCACACCGCGGCCGGTCTGCACGACGCCCGTTTCTATGTCCAGGGCGTCTCGTTGATCGACACTGCCGGTACGCGGGTGCCGGTGACGCTGGCCCGCAACGACTGGCAGGTGGCCGATGTGGCCCTGCTCGACTTCGAGAATGGGACCGGCAGCTGCGCCGGTGGCACGCCGGCCACCAACGAGGCCGTGACCGGTACGGTGCCGCCCGGCTCGCATGAGTACGTCGGGCTTGAGTTCACCGTCGGCGTGCCCGTCCAGGGTCGGCTTGCCGACGGCAAGACGGTATCGCTTAACCACTCCAGCACCGAAACCGCGCCGGCCCCGCTCGATATTGCCGCCATGGGCTGGAGCTGGCAGGCCGGGCGCAAGTTCATGAAGGTGGAGGTCGACCCGGTCGGCGGGGTGGCCAAGGCCGATGGCGGTAAGGCGACCACTTGGCACGTCCATCTCGGCTCGACCGGTTGCTCCGGCAACCCGGCCGACGGAGAGACCGTGACGTGTACGCGTCCCAATCGGACCACGGTGACCATCCCGCATTTTGATGCGCGCAAGCAGCTTGTGGCGCTCGACCTCACCG